>Ga0163149_10002189_pt1 | contig 24048 bp, 17 predicted proteins | sample OliLakLV19MP5G1_FD_148604 | JGI IMG/M metagenome (GOLD analysis project Ga0163149, IMG submission 148604) | Freshwater microbial mat bacterial communities from Lake Vanda, McMurdo Dry Valleys, Antarctica - Oligotrophic Lake LV.19.MP5.G1 | ecosystem: Environmental > Aquatic > Freshwater > Lake >... | reverse complement strand
ACCTCATTCCGAATATGCCTGATGAACGCCTCCGCCCGCTCATGCATACTTTTGCGACAATGCTTCTCCAACAGCAAACCTTCGCTGACGTGTTTGGTTATGTATGAGAAATGAGGGGATGCTTGAGGGTTGAGCCAGCAGAGCAGTGCTTTGGCTCATACTAAGAGTTTCGGAGTACCTGCACCGACGTTTGGCGATGAAGGCTCGACGGCGGTCTATAGCTCTTAGGTGCTCTTATCAATTTAGCAAAAAAAACGAAGCTGTCATTTTTGCATTGGACGGAAAGTACAAATGTAAGTAAGAGCACCACAAAGACTTGATTTTGAAGAACCACTCTCCGTCACTGCCGCTTAACGGATGAGTTGCTCGACAGTATGGTGCCTCAGAAATTTCAGACTCTGAGTAATGAAAAGTTTGCCCCCTCATGATTTCGCCGTCTAAAGATAACTGTTGGTACGCCAAGGCAGACAATTTTTTTCGCATGTAAGAGTGGCCGTCGATCAGACCAGACATTTCGTGCTTGACCCCATGAACATCAGTTAGCGATTTCATTAGATACATCATGCCGCCGCATTCGGCATAGATTGGCTTTCCTTCATAAAACCAATTTGCCAGTTCTGTCTTCATGGCGCTGTTGCTTACCAGTTGGTTTAAATGGAGTTCTGGATAGCCACCTGGTAAATAGATAGCATCTGCAGCTGGAATGGTCATATCTTGCAGCGGTGAAAAGTATGAAAGTTTCGCCCCCAAAGCTTCGAGTATGTCTAAATTGGCCTGGTATATAAAGCAAAAGGCTGCATCTTTCGCAATGGCTATTCGACAGTCTTTTAGCAGCTGCGGCTGCAGTTGTACTGGCGCAGGATAAAACTGGCAGGGCGTATCTAAATGTGCCAGTTTCGTCTCACCGACGCAATCGGCTAGCAAATTCAAGCTTTTATCGAGGCCAACTAGTTCTTCTGCTAACGCCAGCCCAAGGTGCCGCGAAGGAATTTCGGCCGCTTCGTTTCGCAATAGTGAGCCAAAAAAACTTTCGGCGTTTTTTGCGTAACTGGCTAGTGTCGCTGCATGTCTCGGGCTTCCTACTTTATTAGCGAAGGTTCCCAGGAAATTAATATCGGCGCAGTATGATTTAAGACCGTGGGCTATGGCGTGAAAGGTCTCTGACATTCCTTGAGCATTGATTACGGCAATGACTGGAATTTTCAGGTGACGTGCCAGTTCTGCCGTAGAAGAGGGGCCGTCATATAGTCCCATCAATCCTTCAACAATGATAAAGTCAAAGCGTTGTGAAGCCTTAAACAAGTGATTGCGAATTTCATCCCAGTCAAGCATGAAGCTGTCAAGTTGATAGACTTTCTCGCCAGTGGCGTACTCGAGAATCATCGGGTCTAAAAAGTCTGGGCCGACTTTAAATGCCACCACTTTTTTACCGCTATTTTTAAGATAGCGCGCCAGAGCTGCCGCTACTATTGTTTTTCCTTGATTAGAACCTGCACCGCTGATAACTATGGCGGGGCATGAACTGGCAGCGCTGGTCAAAACTCGACACCTTTCTGGGCTTTGATTCCTTGCTCTTTATATGGGTGTTTAATGCAGTTTATTTCACTGACCAGGTCGGCAATTTCAGTAAGTGCTGCAGGTGCGTGGCGGCCAGTTACGACAACGTGCAGTTCAGGTGGTCTGTTTGTCAGTACTTTAAGAATTTCTCCTAGATCTAAATATTCGTGTTTTAAAACCACGTTAAGCTCATCTAAAATCACCATCTGAAAATCGCCGCTTTCGATCATCGTCTTCGCTTTTTCCCAGCCTCTTTGCGCTGTTTGCATGTCGGCATTGCGATTTTGCGTATTCCAAGTATAGCCATCGCCGATGGTGTAAAACTCGCAGTTGGCAAAGCTTTTGAAAAGATCGCTTTCCGCGCTGTAAAGCGCACCCTTAATAAATTGCACCACACCCAAACGAAGACCATGGCCAATCACTCTCACACCCATTCCAAAAGCGGCAGATGATTTGCCTTTGCCAGTGCCTGTGTTGACTATGAGCAGCCCTTTTTCTTTGGTTGCTCTGGCCAGTTTTTCTTCAAATGCGATTTTGTGTTTTTGCGACTGCCTCTGGTGCTGAGATTCACCTCTGAAATTTTGCATCATCAGTGCCAACCCTCGCTGGTTAGCTGGTTTAAGCGGCTGCAAACCATTTCTTTGTTTAGATCGTAACCAATGAAGACCAGCTCACTGACTTCATGGTGGTCATGGCTATCTGCAGTGTGTTTCTCATGTACATGAGAATGGCCATGCCCGTGTCCGTGTTTCTTTGCTCCTGAGAGTTCAAGTTTCGGGGCAGAGAGGCTCACTGAAACTCTCGAACGCACTGCTTGCAGGTCAAAGCTAAGATCTTCTATTGTTTTAAATCTACCTTTACAGCGGAATATTGCACATTCATCAGCCATGGTAGAAATAGCTTTTGATAGTTGCTCTGCGTTTTGTTTGTGGTGCGAGTGCAGTGTAAATGACAGCCAGAGTGGGTCATGCTCGTGCACGTGAAGATGCGTATTGAGGCCATGTTCGTGAGGAGCCATACCTGAATGCGAATGTTCGCCTGTGTTTTGATGGGTAGAAGCCGGCATGTAAGCAAGTGCACCTTTGCGTGATACTTTGTTAGACGCGAAACAGGCATCGTTTAAGTTGACGTCTAGGGCTATCTTTGCGTCAAGATGAGCGTCACGAGCTAGTTCTACAAACCGCAGTTCCGGTGCCATTTCTCTCAACTTATTTTCGACTAGTAACAAAATTGAAGCTGGTATGTTGTCTATTTTATTAAGAACAACTATATCTCCGCAGTTTAGTTGTTGCACAAATATATCTGATTGGGCGTTGGGCTTTTGCTCACCATGATCTTCAAAAAACCGAAATGGCTCAATTTTTGCACTAACGAAAAGTGGTGTATCAATAATGACGCAAGTGGCGTCGAGGCTAAAGTGCCGGCGATATTCGTCTTGTTCAAGTATCTGTAAGATGGCTGATGGTACCGAAAGACCGGAGGTCTCAATGAAGATATGATCTAGCGAATCTTTTTTCAAAATTAGGTCGCCTAGAATTTCTTCAAATTTGCTGTTTGGATCGTAAGCAATTAAACCAGCCGAAAGTTCGTAAATTTCTACTGTTTGGTTGGCGTGTTCTCTTAAATCGAGACCGTCTATGGAAACTTCACCAAATTCGTTCACAATCACGGCAATCGCCTTTGACTCAACTTGCTCAAGCAAGCTTTTGAGCAGAGTGGTTTTGCCGGATCCAAGAAAACCGGTGAGAATAGTGATTGGCAATCTTCTATCAGGCATTTTTTGCTCCTATTTGTTTCAAGTACAATAATATTTCGTCAATATCTGCGGTCATTTTTGGGTAATTCACTTCTGGCTTTTCTACTAAAATTACGGGCAATCGAAGATTCGTGGCCGCTTCCAATTTCGCATCTAGGCCGCTGGTTTGACCAGAATTTTTAGCAATCAATAAATTAATCTGCCACTGTTCCATTAGCGCTTGATTAAAGTGGGTGTGAAACGGTCCCTGCATTGCGATGATATTTGCCCTGGGCAGTCCTAGAGCCACAGCCTGCGCAATAGAATTTTTATCAGGTATTGTGCGCAAGAACCATTTTTGCTCACTATCGCGAAAATCTTTTAGGCACGCACCGCGCAGAATTTCTTCTAGATCTTTCACTCCTGTGGTGAGAAGAATATTCTCGCCCAAGCTGACTGCTAATCGGCCTGCTGCGTCATAGTTGCACACAGTTGTTATATTTAAATTCGAATAATCAGTTAGTTCTACTGCCGGCCTTTCGTATCTTATGTACGGTATTTTTTCTTCCTCTGAAATTTCAATCAGTTGTTTGCTAATTTTCTCCGCGTGAGGGTGAGTAGCGTCAACTATAGCCAGTGGAAAATTTTCTTTTAGCAAATGAGCACGTGCCGCCTTTCCCAGAGCTCCGCTCAACTGAAAGCTTTCTGGGCTGGCCAAATTTGCTATTTCTTTGCCATATTGTGTGGCTGTGGAAATTACTGTTTTGAACCCGTCTTGGCTAATTGCCGAAGCGACCTGGTTGCCGTCTTTCGTGCCGGCAAAGACAAAGACCGCGCACTTGGGAATTTCGTTGAGCGGCAGCTTCTCGCTCTGTATGTGTTTTGTTGTGCTCCACCCGGCATAACCACGTGGAGTGTAGAGCCAATTGCGTTTGCGCTGGCTATGGCGATTGCCGATGATGATGGTGGTAAACATGTCAAATCGGCATGTTAGCAACTCTTCTAAGGTGGTGATTTTACTTGTTTCTTCTGGTCTATACGCATTGGCGACAATACCGCACAATGTTTGCGGGTCTTTGTGTTCAAGAAATATTTCAATAATTTTGTAGATGCCATCTTGCCGAGTTTTGCTTTGCACATTGTAGAGGGCAACCACCATGTCGCACTTTGCCAGAGCTCTTGCTCTGTCCTCAATCCATTGCCATGGGCAGAGCAGATTAGAGAGGCTCAAGGTGGCAAAATCGTGTGAAAGTGGTGCCCCTAATATTGATGCCGAAGCCAGTGCCGCCGTTACACCAGGCAATACTTCCACGTCGAAAGTGTCTTCTTCGCTCATTTGTTCGAAAGCCAGTGTGGCCATGGCATACACACCGATGTCGCCACTTGAAACCAAACAGACTTTCTTGCCTGAGCGGGCTTGTTCAATAGCTGTCTTTGCACGTTCAATTTCAAAAGTGAGGTCTTTTACGATCACTTCTTTCTCTGCAATCCAGTCGCTTACCCAGTTTAAATAGAGGCCATAGCTCACCACCAGATCACAATTTTTCAGAGATGCCTGGGCAGCTGCTGTAATTTGTTTTTGGTCGCCAGGTCCTACGGAGACCAGGCTCAGTAAGCCCTTAAGCATTGGTACTCCGTGTATCGTCAACGATGGCTACAGCAACTCCATCGTGGGTAAATTTAGGGCATATAAGTTTGCCTCTCGGGCTGGCTAAAAGGGCACAGGGTTCGCAAATCGCTGCAGCTCCAGTTGTTTGTTCGACCCAGGTTGACAGCTGACCGGCAAAAGGACGAGCGATCAAGTCAGAGACGGCAAAAATCTGAATGGGAATTTTGTTTTCTTGTGAATAGGCCAATATCGCGCCTTCATTTTTTTTCAAATCTACTGTCACCAGCTGCCTAACTTCGGCTAATTTGCGCTCTCCCAGAGCTAGGTCAATAGCATTAGCTATCTGTGCTACTGAAACCCCTTTTCTTGTTCCAATGCCTATGGTGAGGCACTTAAGTGCTTCTGTAGCCGTGGTGATCACAGGAATGCTTGAGACAGTTGCTGAGACTTTATAGGCAAGGTCGTTTGCGCCTCCTTCGTGCCCACCAGTGAGGGCTATGGCAAAGCGAAAAGCTTCATCGCAAACCACGACTCCAGGATCTGTCATTTTATCCACAAGAAGACCGTCGACGAAACGCACGGCAATGCCTGTAGCCATCACCAGAAGCCATAGCGAGTGTGTTTTGAATAGGCTGCGAAAATATTTCTTCGGTTCACTATTGGCGAAATATATTTTTCCACTCAATGCAGCGGCTAAGTCTTCAGCCAGATTAAGGCTTGATTTTCTCAAAATAAAAATGCCGAGATCTACGCTCATTTTAAGCTCTCAGCTTGGCGAAAGCGGTGTGAGTATTGCCCGGAATATAATTTAGATTCTACAGGCAGCTCGTCGCCGAGTACGTCGCCCACAATGAGCATACTGGTCAATTCCCAGTCGTCCAATTTGATTTCGCTTAACAGGGTTTCAAGCTCACTGCGGTGAATTTTTTCACCAACATTCCAGCTAGCCTTCTGAACCAGCGCTAGCGGCGTTTTGCCTGGGTAAAATTGCAGCAAAGTAGAGACGATTTCGGGTAATTGGCGCCCTGAAAGAAATATGCACATGGTCGATTTGTGGCTGGCCAGTTTTTCCAATGATTCTAGTTCAGGAACTTTAGATGCCCTGCCGGACACTCTGGTGAGAATGATGGTTTGTGAGACTTCAGGCTTAGTCAGCTCAGTTTTAAGTACTGCCGCTGCGGCAGTAAAAGATGAAACACCTGGAGTAATTTCGTATTCGATTTCTAGCTTTTTAAGCCATTCTATTTGTTCGGCCATGGCGCCATAAATGGCCGGGTCTCCTGAGTGTAAGCGGGCAATATTTAAATCGTGAGCCTTAGCTGCCTTGAAAATATCAACTTGTTTGTCTAGAGAAAGCGATGCCGTATTGTGAATTTTTACGTTCGAGCGACAATATTTTAAGATTACCCTAGGTACTAGAGAGCCCGCGTACATCACAATCTCCACGCTTTGCAGAAGCTTTGCTCCACGAATGGTGATCAGGTCTTCCGCTCCTGGCCCTGCGCCTATAAAAAACACTTTCATTCTGTCATTTACCTTTAGATAAGCCTTAGTGGGAAGCTTCTGAGTGAAAGAAGAATGGTGTTTTTCTGATCAACATGGTGCTCAGATAATTGCTCGCATCATCAGGCAACGATGATTGGAGCATCTTTGCGCATTCAGTTAGTCTTGGTATGATCAGTTCGTTTTCAAAGCCCAGGCGACTGGCAAAGCCGCACAGTGAAGCAATTCCTAGTTGATCAATTAATTTGAGCACCATTGGCAGCCGGTGGCCAATTTTCATCAAAACAATTACATCATGATTTTCTATTTCTGCTTGCAATTCACTGATGCTGTTGGGGCAAGGTAAAATCAGCGTGCGCTCTTTGCCCTGTCCGAGTGGCCAATCAATTGCCGCCGCTACAGCAGCATAGCTTGTAATACCAGGTATGGTTGCATGTTCAATTTCAGGTGCAAAAGCCAGCAGTGCTTGCAGCATATAGCCATAAGTTGAGTAAGTGAGCGTGTCGCCAATGGTCAGATAAACTACAGTTTTTCCGCCGGCAATTTCTGCTGCTATTTCTTGTGCTAAGTTTTCGTAGCAGGTCTGAAGGCAGCTCCTATCTGTCTCCATGTTGTAGAGAATTTCGCGAATTTTGTCTGGCGGAACGCGCAAATCAGCAATGCATTGTTTGGCTACAGAATTTAGCGATTCTTTGGCTCTGGGAGCATAAACAATATCGGCGACAGAAATGGCGTTGACCGCCGCCACCGGAATAAGGCCGGCAGGACCAGGACCAACTCCGATGCCAATTAATTTTCCGGTTTTCTGCGCTTCATTATTTAGCATTATGGTTCACCAAGAAGACGCGAGTTCATCGCGAGCAATTTCACTTTTATAAAATCAATTTTCGATAAAGGCTGCAGAGCGGCGTGCGACTGCAGCTGCTCAGCAATTTCATTTTCAACATGCTGCCAAAACTCTGCTGCCAGGCGAGATTCAGCCATAATTTCGATGGAGTGTTCTACAGTATTGGCTTGGGCCAACCTGGCGCACAGATCACGGCAAATACCCATAGAAGACGCTTCTGCCGCAATGACAGACATGGCCATCTCACTTTTGCTCGAGTGAAGATTGAAAGAGCCATTTAGAACTTTTGCTAGTTTTCCCGGATGGCCAACAATGTGCAGATTTTTTATGGCAAAGTTTGTCTCATGGCAGTAGGTGGTCAGGGCACTGATTGCCGCTCCCAAAAAATTTGAAATATGCACCATTTGATCTGCCGGCAATTGCAGATTCTGGCGACAATATGAAAGGCCAATATTTCCAGGTAAAAAAGCTAAACTTTCGGGTCGAGCGGCACAGGCAGAGCGCACATATAATTCTACGGAAGCTTCATAAGCTGCCAGAGACAGCGGCTCGACGATGCCGGTAGTGCCGAGAATGGATATACCGCCAATGATGCCAAGTTTTTGATTAAAGGTCTTCTTGGCAATAATTTCCCCGTCCAGGCAGCTGATTGTGATCTCTAAACCTGGTAGATAGCTTGGCTGTAAATCTAAATCTAGTAGCACATCGTTTAGGGCGTCTAAGATCATTTTTTCTGGAACGGGATTAATGGCTGGTCGCCCAACTGAAATTCGCAGGCCGGGCTTACTTACCGTTCCCACTCCGGCACCAGCATAAAGACGCATACCAGGTAAGCTACTGCGTGCTATTGTGGCTGTGATTAAGGCACCGTCGGTGCAGTCAGGATCATCACCCGCATATTTTGTTACTTGTGCCGAAGCACTGTCTTGACCAAGCCTCTGGGCCGCTGCTACTGGAATTTTTAGATATTCTTGCCGATTTGGTAATGTAACGTGCACGTTGCTCACAGTTTCGTTAGTGAGCAGTTTGATCAGTGCTGCTTTAGCCGCGGCGGCTGCACAGCTACCTGTGGTGCGGCCTCGTCTTAAGCCGTTCTCGGCTAAAACTGCTAAGTCATATTCAGTTTGCATTTTATTTTTCATTGCAGACCTTTTTATTGCAAGATTTTTTCATTGCTGGGCTCGGTCAACCCATTGACGGCATTTATCATCAGCGCATTAACTACGCATGCTGCCCATGGTGAGCCGCCACGGGTTCCGCTATTGGTAATTCTAGATATCTGGAAGGTTTGTTTTAATTCTTCTTTGCACTCCCTGGTGCCAACGAAACCGACAGGCAGTGCAATTACTAGTTGCGGTCGCCAATTAAACTCTCGAATTAATCGAATAGTTTCCATCACCGCTGTTGGTGCATCACCAATTGCCAGAACCAGGTCGTTGCCAAATAATTCCCAGGCGCGGCGTATGCCCATAGCACTAAGAGTTACTTGTGCTCCCTTACGGCTTTCGGCTTCTGCGCGAAGAGCGGTCTCACGATCGTGCACGCCGCACCAGGTGGATATTTCGAGCTGATCAATCAGCAAGCGTTTTAATCCGCTTTGCACCATTGACACATCACAAACAATGCGCCGACAGCGTAACAATGCTTTGCTGCCAATGGCAGGAGCGCCTGGTGAAACAAACAAATCGTCTGCAGCGTTTAAATCTCCTGAGGTGTGGGCCAGTCGCTGTGCAATGTACAAAAGATCTGGTGGCACATTTGACCAATCTCGTGCCGCAGCAATAAGGCGAAAACTTTCACTCTCAATGGGATGTGGTGTATAAGGTTTTGGTTTCAATGATGCAGCTGTGGCTGATTCTATTTGAGCAATTTTTTTATGGTGCGAGACTTGAGGCTGGCCTACTTGATTTTCATAACCGACTACTTGCACCCTGTATTTGCAGAGTGAACAATTCATGTGGGCCTTGCCTAAATGGCCTTCCAGCGACCGTTCAAGGAAGACGTCAGCAACCTTTTGATCTGGGCCAAGGTAATTTGCCAACAGTAGCTCAGGCATTAGAAAGTCTGACTGGGCATTTTTTCGCTTTTGCCATTTTTGGCTCATGGAGCTGCATGCCGTGATCACTCGTTTGTAGAGTACTCCGGTGAATAATAGATAGGGCATTACTAGCAGTCTTTTTTTGCCCAATTTTGTCGCTTCTTCCAGCCCGGTTTCGGTTAAAGGTGATGCGGTGCCGGTAAAGCAAACGTAACTGGCACCAAAGCCCATGCCTTCTTCAAGCATGCGTGCCAATTTGCTGATATCAGCGTTGACGTCTGAATCAGAAGTTCCGCGGCCGACTAGCACCAGACAGGTATCGCTTCTGGGAATTATTTTTGTTGTGTTGGCTTCGGCTGCAATAATTCGCTCCTGACAGAGCTGCAATAGGTTCGGATGCAAATCCATGGCAGCAGCAAATTTAATTTCGATATTTGGATGCCGCACTCTCAGGGCTGCCAGCTCCGCAGGCATGTCATTTTTCGCATGAGTAGCCGCCATAAGTAAAGCTGGAACGATAATAATTCTGCCAGCTTTTTCAGCAATGGCATGGTCTACGGCCTCACTGATGTCAGGTTTTGCAAATTCTAAATATGCTGCAGAAATCTTCAATTCTGTAGATTCAAAATCGGCTAGGGCCGTTTGACTTTTAGCCAGTCTCTCTTGCATAAGTTTTACTGTCAGCTCAAATTCTATGAGAGCCTCAGGGTCTTTTGAGCCATGTCCAACAACTATGATTTCGGTTTTCATGTTTTGCCTAAAGTTGAGACGGGAATTTTGTCAGACTGCGGACAAGGCAAATAGTCATATCACTGAAAACTCTAGACTCTGCAGCTAATTCTGTAACAGAGCCGCTCCAGCTCGTCTCAAGGCCGCATAGATTCTCCCAAATTTCAATTTGCTGTGTGCCGGTGATACCATTGTCGAGCAAATACTGGGCAATCTCTACTGGCATAAAATCATATGGTCGCGGTAGGATAATGGCATTGCGATTGTCTTCTAAGACCCGCACCAGGTGGCGACGAAAAGGGTCAAGATCACCTCTGCGGTGAAACGTAATGAAAGTAGTTTCGTCAAAGCATATTTTGGCTTTTGATGCCAGAAGCTGAGATGATGATATTCCAGGAATGGTCTCCACCGGGTGTCCACAAGCGTTTTCTACACGCTCTAGATATTGAAAGCCGCTGAAGTGAATGTCTCCCATAAAGGCTACGATACAGCGCAAGCCAAGGCGGTGTGACTCAGCCACAGAACTTAGTTTCTGCACTTGGTTCGAATAATTCATGGTCACGATTTGCGCTTGTGGTGGTATCACTGGAGATATCACATTCAGTACAGAATCGAAGCCTGCTACTACGTCAGCTTCACTAATTAAAGCAAGAGATTTCATGGTCAAATAGTCAAGGCTACCTGGCCCCACGCCTATACATTGAATCATCGTGCAGCTTCCACCAGAATATTGGCACCGTACAGTGCTTGAGCAATATTTTCTTCGTCCCAGTGTGGAGACAGTGCCACAACTTCACCGATGACAATCAGTGTGGGGCTTTGAAGCTGCTCTTGCTTTATCGCTCTTGCCAGATGCAACAATGGTGCAAATACTGCTTTTTCTGTGGCCAGTGAGCCGTCTTGAACTGCCATAGCCGGCGTTCCTCGGGCCATTCCAGAGGCAATTAACGCGTCGGCGATGTCTTGCACTTTGTTCAAACCCATGTAAATTACAAGGGTATGATTGAGCGAAATAAGCTCGTGCCATTGATAGTCATTGTCGAAAGTTTTATTGCAGCCTGATATGAAACTAACTCCTTTTGCCAGGTCTCTGTGGGTAAGCGGTACTTGAAGATTGCCTGGAAGTGCAATACCAGCTGTGAGACCCCCCAACACTTCTGTTTCGATTTCGGCATCGTTAAGCACTGCCAGCTCTTCGCCGCCTCTACCAAAAATGAAAGGATCGCCTCCTTTCACTCTTGCTACGAGTAGACCTTGCCTGGCGTATTCAACGAGCATTTGATTGATTTCTGCTTGGTCGGTGGACGGCTGGCCGCCTCTTTTTCCGACTTCTATGACTTGAGCCTGCGGCCGCAAAAAATGTCGAATGCTGTGTTCTACAAGACTGTCAATCAAAACGATGTCGACTTTCGCCAGTATACGGACAGCCTTGAGTGTCAGAAGCTCAGGGTCTCCAGGACCAACGCCGATCAGATAAACCTTACCCTTGTTCATTTTAGTTTTTTCCAGTGAGCAATCGCTCTTTTATTTTTATTGTCAAATTTTCGCCCGTTACTTGTCTAAGTTTTAAATACTCGCCATTAGCCGCAGTGCTCAATACTTTCATTCGCTCCATTAAGTACGAGCCTTCCTCGGTGTCGATCATCAAGCAGGGAATGGCTAATTGGTTGAATTGTTCGGCGATACTCAAGCTCTCGGCCCAGGGGTCGCCGCCTTCTTTGCCGGATACGTTAGCTTTACCATCACTTATGACCACAACCAGCGGAACAATTTTGTGCAGTCGCCTGGCATTCAAAGCTAGCTTGAGGCTGACACTTAGCCCGTCTGCCAGAGGAGTTTTACCGCCACTGCTTACATTTTGCAGCTTATCTTTAATATCAGCAGACGAGCGTGTCGGCTCGACCACAACATTAGCGCTGTCATTATTGAAGGTGACAATAGAGACCATATCGCGTTTGCGATAAGCATCATTTAACAGTGCCAGGGCTGCTTCTTTGACTGCAAGCGCGCGTTCTTTTGCCCCTAGTGAGCCAGAGCAGTCAACTGCCAAAATGATCAGGCTCTGCGTCGTGCGACAAAACTTCTGCTGATGGAGATCTTCTTTGATCAAAGCAATCTTGGTGCCTGGTGCTCTTTGCGCCGCCTGCAAAATACTAGGCAGCACCGCTAAGCTTGTCGGTGTCTCGCTTTTGAAACTACCAATAACAGTGCCCTTTTCGCTGCTTGTCGAACTTGATCGCTTGCCGACTAGCCCACCATCTTTGCTCAGTAGAGCTATTTTGCTCGTACAATCTGGCTCAGTTTGCGATAAATAAACTGTAGATCTTTGCTGCTGAGAATCTTTTTGTTCACCTTCTTTAGTGTCGCCTTTTTTCGATAAATCTGGTGAGTAATCAGGAGCTGTATTTCCAGAGTGAGTCTCTGATTGTTTAGTTTGATCGTGTGTAGTTTGATCCCGTGCATTTTGCTCTTTTGAGCTTTGGTCTGGTGCTGAGAAGCTTATTTTTGACTTGTCTCTTTCGGCAGATTTGTTATTTGCATTAGTGCCTTCTTTGTTTTTTTGTCTGTGCGGTAAGGTAAAGGTACAGGCTTTTAAAATGTCATCGCTTGTGATCACTGAGCGCGAGTCTAGTACGGCTAGAGCGCGTGCTGCTTTTGCGGTAACTATGTCTGTGCGAAGACTTTGTATCTTTGACTCGAGGCAAAGCTGTGCAATGAAAATACGACATTCCCTGGTAATCGGTACGCTCGCAAGGTTGGCTTTGGCCTCTATAATTTTCGCGCGCAAATGCTGCTCATCTGCTTCGTATTTGGAGGCAAATTTTTCAGGCGCGGCCTCGAAGTTTAATCTTCTATCGATCACTTCGGCTCGTTCTTCGGCTGAGCCAGGAGCTTTAACGCGAATGGACAGGCCGAATCTATCTAATATTTGCGGCCGCAGCTGACCTTCTTCATCATTCATGGTGCCAACGAGCGAAAACTGACTTTTGTAACTGAGACTAAAGCCGTCTTTTTCTAAAAATACTCGTCCCATTGAAGCGCAATCAAGAAGCAGGTCTGTTAAATGATCTGCCAGGAGATTGACTTCATCAATGTAAAGAATGCCACCATCGGCGGCGGCCAGCAGTCCGGGCTGCAAGGCTTTCGAGCCGGTCCTTAAAATTGAATCTAGGTCAATTGATCCCGTTAATCTGTCTTCAGAGGTTCCAATTGGTAGATTGATGAATGGCGCTCGACGGTTGGTTAATGGTTGACTGTGGTCAGCCAGACAGCCGGCGATGGGCTCATGGCCATCGCACGCATGTTTACAGTCTGTGTTTACCGCTTTTTCGGGAAGCAGGTTTGCTAGAGCGCGGCTGGCAGTGCTTTTGGCACAGCCCTTTTCTCCCGATATTAGTAGACCGCCCATGGAAGGTTCGACAGCAATGAGAATAAGTGCCTGTATAAGGTCTTCTTGACCAACAATTGCAGACAGTGGATAAGTGTAAGAGTAAGTATTTAAGTTGGCAGACCTGGCTTTACTGAGCATTTTGCAAAGCCTCCAGATTTGATTGACGTCCTTCTAAACAATCATCTATGTCGAGCAGTATCTTTTCGAGACTCTCAATAGTCTCGCGTTCCGGATCTTGCCAGAGCCCTCGCTGAGCGGCTTCCAGCAGTCGCTCAGTGATTGCTTTTAGGGCCCAGGGATTGCTCTGCTTAATAAATGAATTGTTTTCGTTGTTGATGGCATAAGTTGCTGCCAAATCTTCATACATCCATTTTTCCATGGTACCGGCAGTGGCATCAAAGCCAAAAAGATAATCTACGGTGGCTGACATTTCGAGAGCACCTTTGTAGCCGTGCTGTCTTATACTTTCAAGCCACTTCGGATTGATTACTCTTGAGCGAAATACTCGCAGTGCTTCAGCCTTTAGAGATCTGACTTTGACATTTTCCGGATTACTGGCATCACCAAAGTACCCTTTCGCTTCTCGACCACTCAGGCTTTTTATAGTGGCAAGCAATCCGCCGTGAAATTGAAAATAATCGTCACTGTCGAAAATGTCGTGCTCGCGATTGTCCTGATTGTGTATGGCAATCTCAACTTTCAAAAGCTGGTCTGAAAATTCGTCTCTAGCGTCAATGCCGTTCACCGATTGGCCATATGCATAGCCACCCCAGTTGATAAAAGTTTTGGCAAAGTCGTCGATATTGGTCCAGTTGCCTTCCTGAATTAGTGCCAGAATGCCGGCACCGTAGCTTCCTGGCTTTGACCCAAAAACCCTTAAACTGCTCTGTCTTTGCGCTTCTTCGAGGCTATAACCTGAGTCAAGTTTTGTTTGCAAAGATTGCATATAGTGTTTGCGCACAAAGTTTTTTTCCAGCGGTTCGTCCAGAGAGGCAACGAGCAGCACAGCTTTGTCGATTAGTTCAATTAAGTTTGGAAAAGCGTCTCTAAAGAAACCACTAATTCGCACAGTGACGTCTATTCTTGGCCTACCGAGAGACTCAAGGCTAATTATTTCCAGATCGCTAACGCGCCGATTTTCTTCTTGCCAAACTGGTTTGACCCCGAGAAGGTGAAGGATTTCTCCCACATCGTCTCCATGAGTTCTCATGGCGCTGGTGCCCCAGACACTGATGCTGACGCTCTCAGGATACGCTCCGGTCTCGTTTTTGTAATGCTTTAGCACATCATTTGCCAGTGATTGACCGACAAGATAAGCTGATTGTGAGGGCAGGGTAGATGGATCTATGGCATAGAAATTTCTGCCGGTGGGCAAAATATTGGCCATGCCTCGAGTTGGAGCCCCGCTTGGACCCGCCGGAACATATTGACCGGCTAATGCGCCGGCCAAATTTGTAAATTCCATTTCAGTGGCTTCAAGATCAGGAATTAGTTTGCGGCAGATAAAACTCAAAACCTGCGAAACATTTTCAAGCTCTTGCGCTTCTACTACCAGGGCGAAATTTGTCAGCAATAAACTGGCCAGGTCAGACACTATGGCTTCTACGTTTTCTAATCTAAACTGGCAATTCCAAAGGGTCTGAATCAGCCATTGTGAAAGTTCTTCAATTAGCTCTAGAAGGTCACCCGCTGTGACTAGCTTTGTTGGAAAGCGCGGCAGAAAATCGTCATTCAATAATAATAGCGATAATTTAGTGCCTGGATGTTTGAGCAAATCAGCGATTTTTAAACCAAATAGTGCGGCCAGGCTTTTTTGTAGACCGACAACACCAGGGCTATCAATGCGAACGATTGATATGACAAGGTCAATCAAATCTTGACCCTCGGGTTTAGAGCCAAGAATGTGCAGGCCGCTGCGTATCTGCGCACTGCCAAGCTCACACAAATACCCATCGATTTCTTGAACTAAATGTGAAAACTCGGCACCATTCATGGTGTCTAGTGTTTGAGCCAAATTGGGTAGATCTGACCCCGTATGACCTTGTTCTTGATGATGTTCGGCTATTTCACTTTCCAAAAAGGCCGCCAGATCGTGTTTAAAATTGACTTCGTCAATTAGTGCCACGATTTGATCGCGGAGAAGTGGCAATTTGCAGGGATCCACAATTTCTAATTGATAGTATTCGTCAACAAGTTGCGAAAGCTTCGCCAGGGGGCCGTAGGTGTCAGCTGTGGTCATGGGCGGTGTGAGATGGTCAATTATGACCGCGTGGCTTCTACGCTTGGCCTGGCAACCTTCTCCCGGGTCATTGATGATGAAAGGGTAGAACAGTGGCATATCTGCAAGAGTTATGTCAGGAAAACATTGATTTGACAGTCCGACACTTTTACCGGGAAGCCACTCTAAAGTGCCGTGCTTGCCCATATGCACTATGGCATGGGCCGAGAAAATCTCCTGAATGTAGCGATAAACGGCAATGTAGTGATGGGTTGGAACCAGATCACTCTGGTGGTAGATGGTTTGGGGGTCCATGCCGTAGCCACGTGGCGGTTGAATTAGAATGACAACGTTTTCGAAACGCAGGCCGGTGATGATCAGCTCACCATCATCAAGGTAGGCTGTACCTGGGGCCTCACCCCATTGCGAAACAATTTCTTGTTGTTGCGTCAGCGGTATTTGGTCAAACCAGGTTTGATAGGCATCTGGCCTAATTCTCGCCAGAGCTTTTTCGCATTGCTCTTGGGTTAATTGAGTCTGATCGTAAGTGCCACAGTCAATTAGATTGTGCATTAACTGATCGCTGCTCTCAGGTAGGTCGCCTACTTTGTAGCCGAGCGCTTTCAGTTCTTGCAGAAAATTCAATAGTGAGGCTGCTGAATCTAAACCAACTGCTCCGCCGACTTGAGAAGCTTTACTTGAGGAATTGCTCAATACGAATGCAATTCTTTTTTCATGGTTAGCTAAAGACTTTAGTTTGGCAAGTTTGGCAACATAAGAGGCCAGCGCCTCAATTCTCTCCAAATTGCCATCGCAGATATTGAGGGAGAAACCATCAAAATCTTCTTCGCGTTTAAATGCAATAGGTACTGAACAGATTCTGCCGTCAAATTCAGGCATGACAACACTGATGGCCGTATCAATGTTGCTCAGGCCTCGAGTCGATTCAAGCCAGGCTTTTTCGGACATAGAACTGATTACGGCTTGCACTACAGGAATATTCAGTTCTTGTAGTAGTTCTACCGACCAACCGCTCATGGTTGGTCCATCAGGATTTACAGAGCCCATTGCGAACGATGTGAGGCTGATGATGCAGTCGACGGCGACTTGACCATTTAAGTAGAAGTTTTTAAAAGCCAGCGGCAGTCGTTCGCCTTTGTTCGTATCTTTGAGCGATGATGTGAATACTGGTAATACTGCGATATCACTGGCGGCGAAGGTATCTACCAGGGCGTCAATGAATGAAAGGTTGTTTGCTAAATAGTGCGCGCGATAGAAAACTACGCCGATAGTTGTCTTGTTGATGTTTTTCTTGAGAAATTCTTCAACGTCGAAACTATCGTCGTAAAGAGGATGGTAAATGCCATGTTGAGCAAGTGGTGCTGGTGGTGCAAATTCATATGCGGTCATAAGAAGTTTATTGCACAAATATTTGACTAAATTGGCCATATTGGCCGAGCCACCTGCCATAAAGTATGCTGATGCTTCTAGCAGTAAAGCGGGCTCGGTTGTAGATAGAAGTGCCAGCTCTGGTTGTATTTCGCCAGTACCGCTCAGGCAAATAATTTGAACGCCTATTTTTTTTGCTTGGGCAACAATTGCGCTGAGGTTCTCGACGTTGCCTGGTTTGCCAAGAATTCGAATTATCAGTATGTCGATGTCACACAGTTTGTTCTGAACAAAGTCTTCTAAGTTTTGCTTCTGTGCCAGTCTAGATAAATTCGTGCCCGAAATTCTGGGGAACTTGCTGCCGGAGTGGACTGATGCGTTAATAATGCAGTTTAGATCTGTATCTGCGTGACATAAAAATAGAATGTGTGGCAACCTGTTAGCGGCCTGTTGCTCAGTTGTTACTTCTATTGCTAGCCCACTCATTTGCTTGCCCGTTTGCGACAATCACTTAGAACTTGATCACTTGCTCATGGTCGCATATCTAGTGAAGATTCTCAACGTGAGATACCTGGCAAAAATCTGATTAGAAATTACTTGAGCAAGTAGCGCTAGCTAACGCCCCCTGATCTGGGAAAATGAGGTTTAGCTCAAGATTGTCGCTCAAGCAGTCGGCAAGCCTTTCAATCTGACTTTCACGAAAGAGTTGAAAATCAAAAGCTTGGTGCTTGTTAAATCCGCACCATCTTAATACCGCCTGTAGTGTTTCTTTACGATCAAAAATACCGTGTATGTAAGTACCCATAATTTGATTATCATTAGACATTGCTCCATCTCTGCCATATTCGGTGACCACTGCCGGATTTTCGAGAGCGCTGCCCTGAGATTGACCCATATGAATTTCGTACCCTTCAATCAGAGCATCTTCAAGGCACAACTTGCCTGAAACTCTTTTCAAGATTTTTGATGATTTTATTTCAGTATGCAAGTCTAGTAAACCTAAGCCATCCGAGCATCCGGCCACTGATTCAACACCTGAAGGATCGCTAATAGTTTTTCCAAGCATTTGAAAGCCGCCGCAAATGCCGATTAATTTGCCACCATAGCGCAGATGTCTATGAATTTCGTCGATCCAACCCTGGCTTCTAATGTATGCCAGGTCAGAGCGCACTGATTTACTTCCACACAAAATTATGAGGTCGCAAGCTTCAATTGCTTTTCCGTCGCCCACAAATTCGACGGCAATATCTGGATTGGCTAAGAGCGGCTCGATGTCGGAGTCATTGGACATTTTGGGCGTGACCAGCACTGATATGCGAAATTTTTTAGAGCCCTCTTCTGTACTTTTAGTCGAGCTATTCCGCGATAAACTATCTTCCGCATCTAAGCGAAGATTGTTTAAAAAAGGTACAACACCTAATGTAGGCTTACCGGTCTTTTCATGCAGCCAGTCAATTCCTGACTTCAATAGAGAGACATCACCGCGAAATCGATTGATGATAAAGCCGCGTATTCTTTGCTGTTCTGATTGTGACAATAAGGCGAATGTTCCGTACAGATGGGCGAATACTCCTCCTCTTTCGATGTCAGCCACCAGAAGAACAGGGCAATCGATAGCCTCTGCAAATCCCATATTGGCAATGTCGTTTTCGCGCAAATTTATTTCAGCCGGGCTGCCTGCTCCCTCGATCATAATAAATTGATGTTGCGCTGCAAGCCTTGCGAATGCCTCACAGACCGGATTGAGTAATTTGGATTTAAATTGATGATACTGACGTGCGCCCATTTGAGCTATAACCTGACCGTTTAAAATTATTTGGGAGCCGGTGTCGGTTGTGGGCTTTAGCAAGACTGGATTCATATCAGTGTGAGGTTCTTTACCGCAGGCAAAGGCTTGTAGCACTTGCGCCCGTCCAATCTCGCCGCCGCCGATGGTGACAAAACTATTGAGAGCCATGTTTTGTGGTTTAAATGGTGCTACATTCACTGCACGATTTTTCAGCAAGCGACAAAGACCGGCTGTTAGAATGCTTTTTCCCGCGTTTGAAGTGGTTCCTTGAATCATGAGCGCGTTCTTTAACATGGTGGTCTTCACTACAGAGAGGTGTCTATCGAAAACGGTGTTGTTCTATTTGGTGAGATTGTTACGGCATTGGTACTCGATTCTCTGGTAGGAGAATGTTCTCGTTTCCATCCGCTGGTGGGTTTTGGAAACCTGTCGCAAGCTTTTGAAGGTCTGCTACATAATCAGTCAAGCGCCGGTTCATTGAAACTCAGGGGTACAGCGGCTTTGATTCTAGCAGTCCTACCGGTGGTGGCACTGGTCGCACTGATTGATTTTGTTCTTGGTCATAACGCAATTTTACATTTTGCTTTTGATTCTCTGGTTTTGTACTTTACCATCGGCAGACGCAGTTTAAGACAGCATGCTGAGCAAGTTTTCCAGGCGATGCAAATAAATGATCTTGCCCAAGCCAGAAATTACGTCGGAAGAATTGTCAGTCGCGACGTAAGCGATCTAACTGAATCGCAGGTTTGTAAAGCTGCCATCGAATCTGTGCTTGAAAATGGCAGTGACGGCATTTTTGCCAGCCTTTTCTGGTTTGCTCTTCTGGGCGCCCCAGGTGCAATTTTGCACAGATTGGTCAATACATTAGATGCTATGTGGGGTTACCGCAATGCTCGCTATATCTACTTTGGTTGGGCGGCAGCCAAATTTGATGATTTTTTGAACTATGTTCCTGCCCGGCTGACAGCGATTTCATATGCTCTGGCTGGAGATTTCACCCGGGCAATTATTTGCTGGCGTAAGCAGGGAAACAGGTGGTATAGCCCTAACGCTGGCCCGGTGATGGCTAGTGGAGCAGGTGCTTTAGCGGTTTCATTGGGTGGCAGCGCTCAATACGGTGGCGTGACCAAGGATCGACCGGTGTTGGGTGATGGACCTGCGCCGACGGCCCATGGCATTAGAGAGGCGCTATTGCTTATTGATAGAGCTTTACTGATTTGGCTTATTTGCTTTGTTCTTTCAGTTTCACCTGCGGTACTGGCGTATGTTTTGTGATTTAAGCAAGCTTGATATGCTTTTGTCACAAAACATTTTGTAGAATCGAATGTGTCGCAAATTCTTTAGAGCAACCAAGCGTGGTGGCAGGTTTATATGAGTAGTGAGAGCCTACATTCGAGTAATAATTTTCCATCACACGGCTTGCACATTTCTGGTGCGAGGAAAAACACGGCACGCTTTGGTGTTCCGCCTTTGGTTCAGCTATTGGAGGGCAACTTAAGTGACAAGCCCATGGCATACTTACTTGAAATTCTTGCACAGAATGAGGCTACAGGGCACCTTGAGGTTGCCTCCGGCTCATTCAATGTTGTTATAGAAATTGGCTTGGGCAAGCCTTTGTTCGCTTCATCACCTATTTACCGTGGTGATGAAGCGCTCATTGATCTATTCAGTTGGACCGTAGGTAAGTTGAGTTTTTTCGAAGGTAAACAGCCCCAAGGTGTGAATGTTCAAGAAGAGACACGCACTATTGTGGAGAGAGGTAAGCTCTACGTCGAAAGCCTACGCTTTTTAGAAAAACATGGTATCGACGGTGATTCTATTCTTACAAGGGCGAAGAGGCATGCCGTAAGCGATTTGCCGAGCATCTCGCTATTGTCGAATTTTCATTTGTCAGCAAAATCGATTGAGTTTTACGGCAACGTATATGGGACGCTAAGCTTGTCGGAAGTGGCGGAACGCTGCAGTCTTACGAGAAGCGAATGGGTGATGATCGCAGCCAGGATGTTGCAAATCGGGTTGCTGCTTTCTCCAAGTGGGAAAGTTTTACAATTGCCATTAGATCGAATCGATTCCGTTCGCAAGTCTCCCATATGTCATGATAAAAGTAATTTTTATAGAGTTGGTTTGAATAATGATTCGGTTCACTATGATTCATCGTTTATTAGCACCGCTGTGCAACCGCTGTTAAATCGTGATACCGAAATTTGCGACAATCGATTATTTCTCTATATGCTCGGGCAAGAATTTGCCAGAGCCCGCGACTTGAATTCGCAATTTACATTGGCTGTCTTTACCATAAGTCTTGGCGAAAATGCTGATGACTTAATGCCTTTGCCAGCGCTTCGTGCAATGCTCGAAGTCTTAGAACGAAACAAGCGTGAAGTAGATATTTTGGGCCATTTTGGTGACCGCGGATTTGCCATATTACTGCCAAATGTTACTTCTGAGCGAGCAGTCACATTTGTAAGGCGCATTAGAGAAACTTTGCCCAAGCTTGCGCCCCAGCTTGAGTACCTGAGACCCTTGTTTCACTTCGGCTTGGCTAGCGCTCCTTACGATTCTATTCAATTGAGCGATCTATGCAATGTCGCCCAAGCACGAATGCATAGTGCGTTTAGTAGAAAACTTTTGTGTCAACCTGAAGTGTGATTGATTGGTAAAACTAGTGTTCATTGACTGTGTGGATTAAATAGATAGCTGCCAGAGTATTAGTAGTTGACCAGTCTACTTTTGAGTTTGAAATTTGCCTATCCAGTTAGCTCAGCTAATTTAGTAGGTTTTGCAGAAGAGCAAGCCCTAATGAGGCTTTTCCAAATGTTGCGCTGATTGAATCTTCGATTGGCGCGGAAGGCGAGTTCGTCAAGGTAGAGTTGAAGGTACTTTGGACTGACACCGTGATAAGTGCCAACCAAAAATCTTCGAATGAGAGCCACGAAGGTGTGCAGCCAGGGCAGCTTTTCAGAACCAAGTTTTCCGGGAAGTGGTTGGATGTCGGCGTCATGACCCATTCTTCTCAGCACGTGGTGCGCATGCCAGCCATCGGTCTTAAACTTGTGCTTTTTTTTCGGTACGGTTACGTCTTCCACAAACATTTTGATATTGGCGCTGGTGGCCGCTGGACAGATATGTACTGCTATTTTCCCAGCATGATCATCTACTTCCTCTACAAGGATTAAAATCTGAGTCTCGGTTCCCGGCTCTGGTTGATACTTTCGCGCTTCTTTATTGATGAACGCTTCATCTAACTCGATCACACCACTCAATTTTGTGAGTTCATTTCGCTCTAACATAGCGGTTCTTAATCGATGAAGCATGAACCACGCTGTCTTTTGTTGAATCCCAAACTGAGAAGCTACGCGCGTTGAAGACGTGCCGCCTTTGTCCTGTGCAATGGCATAAATGACGCGGAACCAGATTGTGAGCGGTATGTGAGTCTTGTGAAAAATAGTTCCAGCAGTCACTGACGTCTGTTTGCGGCATCCTTTGCACTGGAATAGACCATTGCTTAACTCGCTGTACAAAATACCTTCGCATTTCGGACAGACAAAACCATTGGGCCATCGGGAGTTACGAAGATATTTAATACACGGCTCTTCGGTTCTAAATAGTTTTTCGAATTCTAAAATAGTAATTGAAAATATGTCCACAACTACTTCCTCTTTGTTTGAAAATATATACTCTATTCTATAGTGTACCCACCCCATAAATAAAAATATCAGAATCAGCGGATTAAAATGGATAGGCAGGTTGTATGGCTAATAGTAGACCGGTCAAATAATCGCTCAAGTTTTCGATTGGCTTTGCCTATCGGGGCTAAACGTGTAAGCCGCTGCGCTAATCAGTCGACCAAGGTTAGCGCTAGCTAACATAAGTAGAACAAGTACTTTAAAGCTCTAAAAGCCTCTAGAAATTACCAATTAACGTTAAACCGAAAGCTTCGATACCAGTTTTTATTGCTTGTCAGTAGGTAATTTCATTAGTCTCAACTCACTATTCCAACTCTTTAACTCAAAGAAACCAAAACTACCTAGCTATTCATCTGTGCCATCTCTCCAGCGCCCCAATCAGCAACCCTGCTGATCGCTACGAGCACGCACAGATGACCGCTTTGTTGTTCTGGCTATTAACCATGTGCTCCGGTGAGCTTATGGCGAGTGAGAGCGAGTAGCGAAACCATTGTGTAACCAGAGGAAACCCGCACTGCAGCGCAGTTGTGGAGATTACTCACATCCAAAAAAAGGACAAATACTATGCAAAAGCTCCAAATCGTGATCAACACCGTCGCCGCTCGCAACGCCGCCGGCAATGGCTCTGCCACCCCTGGCAACGAGCACCACAGCAAGATCGACGTCGCCGGTACCGGCAGCGAAGATTTTCCCTTCCCGTCCCCCGAAGATCTCGTCAAGCGTTCGCTCAAGCGTGCCGCTCGCGAGGCTCGCAATCAGCGCAAGCGTGATCGCAAGGCTGGCAAGTTGACCACCGTCACCGACACCAACCTGCCCAAGGCCGACACCGACACTCATGGCCTGCTCGGCACTCTCAAGCTGCCGACTCCCGCTTCGGTGGTCCCCGCCGGTGAAACTCGCGAGAGCTACACTGTCGGTCAGACCATCCTGAAGGGCGCCGATGGCTTCCAGACCATGATGATGAACCGTCAGTACGACGGCTACTACGAAGAGCGCTTCGGCGACATGAATGTCATCTTCGGCTGGGGCATCGGCAACCTGCCTTCGAAGTATCAGCCGGCCGTGACCAGCCTCAACACTCAGTTGGGCAAGTTGCGCGTCAGCTACGAAGCGGCTCTGCCCGACCTCGTCGCCAAGCTGGCCAAGAAGAACCCCAAGGCGCCGATCATGGCGGTGATGCAGAAGGCCGTCGAACTGATCGACAAGGAGCTGATGCGCATTCTGTACGTGCTCAACGTTTACGCTGAGAGCATCAAGCAGATCCGCGACGGACGCTTCAAGTTGGAGCTGGGTGCGGTGGAGGTCTTCTTCGAAGACTCGTTCAACCTCTACTTCGCCGGCGACATGCACACCCGTGCCGACGGTTCCGTGCCGCCCAAGCAGCTGCCCAGCTCGGCCTACAGCGTCGGCGACATCTTCATGCCGCGCGTCACCGCCAGCGGTCTCGCCACCATCCCCGGTGCGCGTGGTCCCGTCGGCGCCAACGCTCTCCAGCTTCCCTTCGAGATGCTCGACATCTTGATGCTCGTGCTCCCGCTCCTGGGTCACGAGGCGCGC
>Ga0163149_10002187_pt1 | contig 24049 bp, 6 predicted proteins | sample OliLakLV19MP5G1_FD_148604 | JGI IMG/M metagenome (GOLD analysis project Ga0163149, IMG submission 148604) | Freshwater microbial mat bacterial communities from Lake Vanda, McMurdo Dry Valleys, Antarctica - Oligotrophic Lake LV.19.MP5.G1 | ecosystem: Environmental > Aquatic > Freshwater > Lake >... | reverse complement strand
CAATAAAATAACCAAAGGTCTAACCAGTAAATTTAATGTTGGCATATCAAGCGATTCATCTAAAAATGGAGCGCTTGGTGACACATCTAAATTAAAAGATGCTACCCCAAATATTGATGCGAAAGAAATAGCCTCAGATAAAAAAGAGGTGCTCGAAAATAAGAAGGATGATATTATAACTAAAGCTGTTGGTGATACAGCTAAGTACAAACAAGCCATGCCAAAGGTAGATGCGAAGGAAATGGGAGAACAAAAGAAGGAAGTGCTAACAAATAAAAAAGATGCAATTGTAAATAAGTTTTCTGCCGACACAGCTAAGCTTAAAAATATAAATGTAAAGGATAAAGCTACTAATGTAAAGGATGGTATTGTTACACAAAAAGATGCCTTAGTTGCCGAAAACAAATCAAAAATAAAATCTTTTAAACCAAGAGCCATTACTTTTGCAAAGCAACAAGTAAAGGCAGTTAAGCCACATGGCACTATTTCTTTGGGTTATGAATATGGAGTGCTGCCTTCCGTTACCGATGGAAATTATCCTGCAGGAGGTTATAGAACGGAAGGTAGAATATCCTTTTTATTGGTGAATGTTCCTTTAGAGCTTACATACAACTATTCTAACATAAAGAATACTGTTGGACTTTCAAATTATTTCAGACTGAGCTATGATACAGAAAGGTATAAGGAGCAGTTGGCTGATAAGATGAATGTGCAAAACAAGGTGCAACTCGATCAGCTTACTAAACTTCAAACACAACAACAAGGCTTAATGCACAAAATGGAATACTTAAATTTTTTGAGTAAAAATCCCGATTTTAAGATGCCGTTGGCGGATAGTTTAAAAAATAAAATCCCTGAACGCAATGAACTTTTAGATAAAGTTAAAGATACTATTCCTTCTCTGCCAGATACATCACAACTTGGAGTCAATAATCAATTGGGTAATATTGATACTTCCATGCTCAGCAAAAATAAGTTAATCAAACAAGATTCGGTTCTGAATGCATTAGGCGTTAGTAGGGCTGAATATGATAGTATCAACAATGAAATTGCAATTGTAAAAAGCAAAATCGAACAAGTTCAAGCGATAATAAATAATCCTAAAACAGTTGTTAATCCTTATTTATCAAAAGTTCAGAGCATTTTAAGTGGGATTCAAAAGTTTGAGATCGGTCTTTGTCATCCCAATTATTCTACCTTTTTGGCAAATAATATTCCGTTGCAAGGAATCAATGTTGAATATTTTAAGAACGAGAAGTTTTTTGCTTTTTCGTATGGAACAACCATTACAACATTGCTTTTTAATCCAAACACCTTGCAAGGAACATTACAAGGCGCTAGAAATATGTATAATTATTTTGATTTTGGAAATTTAGAAGGAGGAAGAAAAATTTTAAGTGTAAAAGGTGGCTTTGGCGCAAAGGATGACTCGCATTTATTCGTGGGTTTTTTGCTAGGGAAAGGACGAGCAGATTATTATACCCCAATTTCTTCTGATGCTCCTGCCGATTCATATTCAAAGGAAAGTAATGTGGTGGTTGAGGTTGATGCAAAATACAGATTTACGCAAAACGCAAGCTTGGATGTAGTATTAGGAAAATCTTCCATTAAAGAAGAAGACATGACAATGGACCAAATTAAAAGGTCGGTGAATGAAATTTTTTCAAACTATCGTTCTTATGCTTTGCTTACCCGATTTAATTTCGGAATTAAAAAAACGAACACTAAATTAACACTTACCACTCGCTGGGTTGATCCTTATTTCAAAAGCTTTGGCGTTGGGTTTCTTCGTTCTGACAATATGCGATATGAAATTAAAGCGGAACAACCACTTGGTAAAAAAATCAAGTACACCATTGCTTACAGGCGTGAAGAAGATAATTTACTTAAATTGTACGACTACCAAAATACCTTGCAGAGTATTAATAATTCCTTAAGCATTAAAATAAATCGTCAATTTAATATTCGCTTAAACTATGTTCCTTTATTTAGGGAATTAAAAAGCAGTACTATTAGCATAAAAGACAAAAATCAAATAGCAACGGCAATTTTATCGTTTACACCAAGAGCAAAAAAAATTACTTCCCAGTTTAATGCATTGTACAGCAGATATGAAATAAGTGCCGATTCAGCCAATATCCATTTTGAAAACATTACTTATACACATCAATTGCAATTTAAATCGGGATTTAAAACTGGGATGAATGTTTCTTGGTTTAAAAATAGCTTGAAGGATACAATTAATAATGATACGTATTTAGGAGTGTTAGATGTTGGTTATGTAGCAAAAAAAGGGGGCAGTATTTCCCTAGGAGGCAAAGCTGCATATAAAAATGGGCTGAAAATGCAATATGGTTTTGTATTAAAAGCATCCATAAAGCTATATAAAGGAGTTTTTTGGGAGGCTGAGGCAGAAAAGATTTTGATTGGTGATTATTATAATAGCTTTAATATTTGGAAAATAGAAAAATTTCCATATTATTGCAACACAAGAATTATAATCAATTTTTGAAACACGTCTGGTTGCTACTCCCACCCAGTTTTTTTTAGAATGAAAAGTATTGAATATCCGACATAAGAGGGGAAGGCTAATCTATTAAATACATTATTATCATGATTAAAAAAATGATCTCCATTTTAGCGGGAGTGCTATTCTTGTCTTTATGCGTAAGGGCACAAGTGTCGGTTGTAAGCATTCAATTACAACCTTTTAATATTACTCCTGAGTCGATGATGTCGGCAGCTATTATGAATGGTGCCTCGGAGCAACAAGTAGAAACGGTTTCCAAACTTTACAATTTCAACAACGAACTTTTATTGACTGTTAAATCAACTCCTTTTAATTTAAAACAAGGATTAAACTCATCATTTGATGGTTTTAGAAAAGCTGCATCCATTGAATATGGTTCAGGCAATCAATCAAATTATATCAAAACTACTCATGGATTGCCTAGTGGGACTTTTAAAATTTGTATTGATTTGGTTCTTTCCAAAACAAATGAAGTGTTAGACCAATTTTGTGATGAAGTGGAATCAGAATTCAATCAATATTTATACCTGGTATTTCCTGCCGATAAAGATACAATTGAATCCACCACGCCATTGTTAGCATGGACACACAGTGAACCATTTAGTGTTTTATCGCAAGGAGAATATTATAGAATGATTCTTACTGAAATAAAAGACAAACAAAGTGCTCAAGAGGCTCTGGATATCAATTTGCCAATGATGAGTAAAAACTATTTAACAACACACAATTTACAATATCCTTATGATGCAAAAGAATTGCTGGAAGGAAAAAAATATGCTTGGCAAGTACAAAAATTGGTGAATGGTGTTGTTACAAACAAAACGGAAGCTTGGGAATTCTTTTACAGAAAGAAGCCGGAGGACAAAGAAGTAAAATATGTCGCTTTAAAGCATGTTATTGATGCTAGTTTTTATACGGCTTACAACGCTCGAATTTATTTTAAGTTCAGTGAAGAATATAACTCTCCCGGTAATATTATTGCTTCTATTAAATCAGATGATGGCAAAAAAGTATCGATTACCATTTTGAAAGATCAAGAAAAAACGAATACAGCAAGTGATGCAATCATTAAAAGTGTTGGCGACAATCGTTTTGTACTCGATTTAAATAAAGAAAATGTAAAACCGGGCTTCTATGTAATGGAAATTCGTAACGAAAAGAAAGAATTGTATTATCTAAAATTTTATTTCCCCGAATAGTTTATGTTAAAGAAAATTTTGAATGTTTGTGGCATTGTATGCCTTGTATTGTTGTCCCTGTTTGTTTATCACAACTACTTTCAAAAGAAAGTTGCCTATGTTGATATTCCTAAAGTTTTTAATGCTTTTGAGATGAAAAAAGAATTACAGGAGAAATTTAAAAAAACAGCAATTGTTAGAAAAAGAGTTGTTGATAGTCTTGAATTTGATTTACAATTGCTTTCTAGAAAGCTTCAAGCAGACCAAAAGAATCAAGCTTTAATGAGCGAATTTGACATGAAGCGTGAATATTACTTTAAGCAGAAGAATCAAATTGAGGAAGACAATGCAGCAATGAGCAACCAATACGACAAACAGATTTTGGAGCGCATGAGTCAGTATATGGTTGATTATGGTAAAGAAAATAATTATGACTTGATTTTAGGAGCAGATGGTAATGGAACAGTGATGTATGCCAATGAAATTATGAATATTTCAGAGGATGTGTCAAAATATGTAAACGATAAATACAAAGGTGTTGAATAAGAGAGCAAACATAGTTGGAATTATAGTTTTAAGTGCTTTTTTTTCATGCAGTGATGAAAGCACTGTGTCGGAGGAAACGAAACAGGAAAGTCATTTAGAAATGCAAAACATTGGAATGGATTTACCATTGAATGAGTTTGTTACTTGGGTTGCTGCAAAAGAAAATGATTTGACAAAAACAAAAGAAATAAGCGAATTAAACTATCGTCTTTCTTATATGCCAAAAGAGTGCTTAGCATATATTGAAACGAAAAACACAGAGTACTCAAAAGAATTGTTTGAAGAAGCAAGAACGCATTATGATGGAATGACTTATTTCAATTTACGAATAGAATTAAAAGGAGGCAGTGGAGAATTATTAAAATACAATCTGAATTCAGGTCAGCAATATAATGATAGAATAACATACATGTCGTTTAAAATGCAAAAGGATGTTTTTTTAGTTCAGGACAAAGACACGCTTTATCCCGGCTTGTTTCATTTTGAACGGATTTATGAAGTAGCGCCCTATGCAACAGTTATGATGGCATTTGATAATGAAAAATTTAATCCGGAAGAAGAATTTACAATTGTGTACGATGATAAATTATTCAACAAAGGATATATAAAATATAATTACAGCACAAAGCAACTCATTGATTTACCAAATATTTCAGGTGTATGATTTTACATAAGCGAACAAAATTAAAAATAAGAAATGCACTAAGAAGATCTTCTTCATTAGTAATGGCATTGGTAATTTTATTTGAAGTTACTTATCCAACGCAAGCTTGGGCATTAACAGGCGGACCGAGTCAACCGGAAGTTCAATCATTTGAACCGATAGGAACTTCTGATATGGTTGATCTTTTCTCAGGAGATTTCAATTACAATATTCCTTTGTTAGATGTAGATGGATATCCAATTAATATTGCCTATCACTCTGGAGTGGGAATGGATCAAGAAGCTAGTTGGGTTGGATTAGGTTGGAATATTAATCCCGGGGTTGTAAATAGAAACATGAGAGGACTGCCTGATGATTTTTCAGGAGAAAATGTTTTTAAGGAATTAAATATAAAACCAAATAAAACGTGGGGAGTTGCTGCAGAGTTGCAGATTGAATTGTATGGATATGAAGGAGAGAAAGAAGCAGCTGGAGCTTCAGGGAGTGTTAATCTTGCCTATTCGTTTGGATTTAATTATAATAATTATACCGGACCATCTATTTCACAAGGTATGAATCTTTCGTTAAGTGCTGGTTCTGCAAGCGGAGGAGGCTTGAATGCGGGTTTAGGATTAAATACAAGTAGCGATGATGGATTAACAATTCAGCCTTCTGCTGGTTTTAGTGCAAATATTAGCAAAAAAGAAAGCACCAATTCAACCAGTATAGGAGTTAATATCGGAACGGCATTTAATACTAGAGGTGGTTTAAAGCAACTAAGTATCAATGCTACTGTTTCCACTGCATATAAAGAAAGCGGAAAAAAAACTACAAAAAACGCATCTATGGGTAGCGGGACTTCGGGTGGAACATTTGATTTTGGAATGCCGACTTATACACCTATGATAACCAACTCAATGAAAACTTATGGGCTTTCAGGTAAGTTCACACTTGGTGGTGAACTTTTTGGAATACATGGTAAAATAGGTGTTTCAGGATTTTTCTCAACACAAAAGTTAGCACAAAGTATTATGGTAAATCCTGCATATGGATATTTGTATGCTGAAAATGGACAGTTGAACGACAAGGCATTGATGGATTTTAATCGTGAAAAAGATGGTGCTTTTTCTGAAGGTATGGCATATTTGCCTGTTGCGAATTTCACATTTGATACTTACGGTGTTTCCGGACAAGGTATTGGTGGGAGTTATCGTCCCTTCAGAAGTGAAATTGGTTATGTTTTTGATCCGGCAGCTCACACCACTAATGATGACGCTAGTTTAACAGTAGAAATTGGGTTAGGAAATTTATGGCATGTTGGAACAAATATTAGTGTAACGGATGTTACAGGTAGTTCAGGAAAATGGAAAAGTAATAATAATGCATTATCAAAATTAAGATTTGGCTCTAAAGGGAAAGGAAATGATTTTGAAAATGTATATTTCAAAGAAGCTAACGAAAAAACGGTTGAATCCGATTCTACATTTTATGCCGGGGTTGGCTTTGACGCACCCATTTCTCCATCAATAAATTTTAGTGATAAGTATGAACCTGTTTGTAACGGCTTTGGTCCGGTAGTTCGTAAAAAAAGAGATAAGCGTACACAGAACTTATATTTTCTCACAAAAGCTGAATACAACGATTTTGCAGTAGATACCATTTCTAATTCTTATTCGACAATTTCTGCTCCCAGTCATCATATTGCAGAAGTTACTACATTGGGTACTGATGGTTCTCGTTATATTTATGGTATTGCTGCATATAATACAGTTCAAAAGGAAGTAACTTTTGCAGTTGGCAGTGATGTAGACAATACATTAAATGTGAGTACAAAAGTTTCCGGAAGCCCTGTGGCGAACAAGGGTCTAGTTAGTTACATTCCAACTATTGATAACAGCCTATCCAATACATCTGGATTAGATAATTTTTTTAGTAGAACAACTACTCCGGCTTATGCACATTCTTACTTATTAACTTCTGTTTTGTCACCCGACTATATTGACGCAGATGCAATAAGAGGGCCGAGCGATGGTGATTATGGAAACTATACTCGATTTTCCTACAAAAAAATTTCAGGTTATAAATGGAGAACACCATTTGAAGGGAATCAAGCAACCTTTAGCGAAGGTTTGAAATCGGATTTGCAAGACGATAAAGCGAATTATATTTATGGAGAAAAAGAATTATGGTATTTAGATTCTGTTATTACTAAAAACTATGTTGCAGTTTTTCATAAATCAGCTCGTTTGGATGGTGTTGGAGTAAAGGATGAAGATGGAGGGTATTTAGCTGGACCAGGTTTATCAAAGCCAATGATGAGATTAGACAGCATCAGTTTATATTCTAAAGCAGATTTGAGAATTAATCCAACAACCGCAGTTCCTTTAAAAAGAGTACATTTTGAGTATGATTATTCTTTGTGTGCATTTATTCCAAATGTTGTAGGTGGTGTACCTAGTGCTTCTGCTGGAAAATTAACTTTAAAGAAAATATTTTTTACTTACCAAAATTCAAACAAAGCACGATTAAGTCCATACTCGTTCAAATACGAAGGATTAAATCCAAATTATAATATCAAAGGATACGATCGTTGGGGAAATTACAAACCCAATGATGCTACTACGACTATTGGAGTGAAAGGCGCTTCAGATGTAAATGCTTTTATTCTTACTCCAAACATGCCGGCATCTGATTTCCCTTATGTGGAGCAAGATCAAACCACTGCTGATCAATATTCTTCTGCCTGGTGCTTAACAGAAATTGATCTGCCATCAGGGGGGAAGATAAAGATGGAATACGAATCGGATGATTATGCTTATGTACAGAACAGGCAGGCAATGGAGATGTTTAAAATTGTGAATAATGACAATTTTGATAATTCGAATCAACTAAGGCCATTTAACGGAGGGGCAGATAAATTTTATTTTAAATTACAAAGGAATGCAAGCGGTGCATATATAACCGACATAAATAAGTATATCGATGGAATAAACAATTTGTATTTCCGCTTTCTTGTACAGATAAGAGATTTAGCTGGAAGTTATAAACACTTAGAGTATGTTTCGGGCTATGGTACAATTAATCGAGATCCGGCTGCAACTAATACCGATGGTGGCACCGGCTTAGGTTACATTACTTTTAATGATGTTAAGCTTGAAGATAAGAAACCTTTAAGCCCAAATGTAAATCCAATTATTCGAACGGCCGTTCAATATGCACGATTATATATGCCTAAAAAAGCATACACTTTGAATGCATCAGGCGATTTAGCCGAAGGAGCAGGAATAGAAAGTGGTAGTGGCTTGGGCATATCTATTTTAGATGCTTTGCTTAACTCAGGTTTTATTAAAAATATTAGAGACGGAATAGAAGGGCCTAATTATTCGTTGTATAATTCTTATAATGTCGCTAAAGAATTTGTTACCGGTAAATCATGGATTAGGTTAATGAACCCAAATGAAAAAAAATTGGGTGGTGGAAGTCGAGTGAAAAAAATTGAAATGATTGATGAGTGGGCGGGCATGACAGATGGGGATGTAACTAAAACTTCTAACTACGGACAACAATATGAATATAAATTAGACAATGGTACTTCATCTGGTGTTGCTTCTTATGAGCCTCAGTTGGGCGGTGATGAAAATCCGTTCCGACAACCATTGCCTTATGATGTAAAAAAATTAATGGTACCTAATGATGAATTTTATCAGGAAGAACCATTTGGTGAATCCTTTTTTCCTACACCATCAATTGGATATAGTAAAGTAACGGTAAAAAACATTCAGAGAACGGATGTTTCTCGACATGCTACGGGAAAAGTAGTACACGAGTTTTATACAGCACAAGATTTCCCAACCATTACAAAACGAACAAGTGTAAATGCTGTTCGTGCAAAAGACGATCCATTTAGTATTCGCTCATTATTAAAAATAAATGTAAGAGACTACTTGACCGCTGCGCAAGGTTTTGTTATTGAATTAAATGATATGCATGGTAAACCAAAATCACAAGCGGTTTATCAGGAAAATAACACAGACCCTATTTCAACTGTTAAATACAACTATCAGCAACAGAATTACGGAGGTAATTATAAGCTGAACAATAAGTGTACGACCATCGAAAAAAACGGAGATGTTTCTAAAAAAACAATCGGAGAATTTTTTGATATGGTGGCTGATTTTAGAGAGGACAAAACACATACAACAAATTTCTCATTAGGGATCAATATTGATGCGATGTTATTTGGCACTATACCAGCTATTGTCCCATCTATTTGGCCATCCTTTGCAAAACAGAAAACACGGTTCCGTTCTGCTACAACTACTAAGGTAATTCAACGCTTTGGTATTTTGGAAGAAACAATAGCTACCGATTTGGGTTCAACGGTTGCGACAAAGAACATTGCGTACGATGCAGAAACGGGTGGTACTTTGTTAACCGAAACGACTACTAACTTTAACGACAAAGTTTATTCTTTCAAATACCCTGCTTGGTGGTATTACGAAACAATGGGACCAGCTTATCAAAACATCGGATTTGAAACGAACAGTGTTGTTTTCCCTTCATCAGGAATTGCAACGTTGGGAAGTACTGCTGTTTATTTCAGAGATGGAGATGAATTAGCGATGACAAGCGGTAGCACGAAAAAGAAAGGCTGGGTTATCGGAATCACGCCAACTACCATTGAAGTGGTAGATAGATACGGAAATCCAATTGCAGGAACATTTAATGTGAAAGTAATTCGCTCCGGAAAACGAAATACCATGATTGCTGATATGGCAACTATTACTACTTTGACAAATCCGCTATCCGGAATTAAAAGCAACGTATATCAAAATGTATTACAAGCTGGCGCAATTGAATTTTCAAACAAACGCCAAACGCATTGTGATTGCATTACAAGTCCGGGCAGTCCTGTGCCGGGAACAACCAATCCTTATGTTTTAGGAACAAAAGGAAATTGGAGACCACTAAAATCTTACACGCATTTAACCGGTCGTAGCCAGAGTAATTACGATAACAATACCAATATTAGAAAAGATGGTATGTTCACCTCGTACACTCCTTTTTACAAATGGGTAGCAGGTTTGTGGCAAAAGGATTTAAAAGATTGGACTTATGTTTCGGAAGTAACGGAATTTAATATCTATGGTGAGGAATTGGAAAACAAAGATGCTTTGAGTAGATATTCGTCTGCAACATTTGGATACAATCAATCTATGGCACTTTCTGTTGCAGCCAACACTCAATACAAAGAGCAAGGGTTTGATGGCTTTGAGGATTATGATTATAATCCTTGCATGGATGACCATTTTAAATTTAATGGAATTACTCCGAATGCAACTCAATCGCACACAGGAAAACACAGTATTAAAGTTGTTAGCGGTACTCCTCAAACGTTGACAAAACAAATAGCACCTGATTGCGCCCCGGTGAGTGAATGCGATTTGAAATTATCAACGGATGCAGCTCCGTCCCCTGCACCTGTAACAGTGAATGTAGCTGGAGCCGTAGCACCCATTTCTGCTTCTTGGAATATTATTTCAGGTTCACCAATTGTAACAGTAGGTGGCGGCTCAATTATTATTTCTGGCACGAATTATCAGATTGAATTTACTGTAACCGATTCAAAAGGTTGTACAGAAACAATTATCGTAACACGACCTTAAAAATTTAAACATGAAATCACCACTTCATTTATTAAAAAGAACTATTAATTTTTGTTTAGTTTGTGTATGCGTACTTACAATTCAGAATGGTTTTTCGCAAACCGTTCTGAATGTAAATACATACGATGGCACATCAGCCGTAATAAATACAAGTTCAACCGGTGTTCCTGTGACTTGTGGCAATAATATGTTACAGGTAAATTATACTCCTAATATTATTAATCATATTTACTACGATATTTATTATTCGTTTACTGTTGCCACAGCAACAACTTCTACCATTTTTTTATCCAATGCAACAGTTCTACCTGCCTACGAATACATTCAATCGGTTGAAATAGCTTCTTTAAGTTTTTTAGAAACACTTAGTCCTGAAGCCACAACACATACAACAGCATCCGTTGCATTTGTTCCAGGTACTTATGTGATTAAGGTTCGATATCATCACTTGCAGGCTGAGGCAACCACATCGTATTATGCCATCAATTTTAATTGCATTTTTGCTGCTCCCCCTTGTGAAGATTGTATTGGTTCTTTTAGTCCGAACACAGATAAAAAATACATGATTAGTGCTTGGGCAAAACAAGATTTGGCAGCTCCAACCATTACTACCTATACAACTCCGAAACTCACCGTATTGTCAACTACAGGTGCATCTTATTCTGCATCCTTCTTACCAAGCGGACCAATAATTGATGGCTGGCAAAAAATTGATGGAGAATTTACACTCCCTGCAGCAGCTACTAATATTAATATAAAATTAGAATGCACTGCAGGTGATTGTTTTTTTGATGATATCAGAGTGTTTCCATTTGACGGTTCTATGAAATCGTATGTGTACGATCCTGTAACATTGAGATTGGTTGCGGAGTTGGATGAACGCAATTATGCTACTCTTTATGAGTATGATGAAGAAGGTAAATTGGTGCGTGTGAAAAAGGAAACCGAAAGAGGTATTATGACAATTAAAGAAAGCAGAAATAATACTAGTAAGTAAATGAAACATTTAGGGAAAATAAGTTTTATTCTTTTTATAGCAATTGCATTTTCTTTCACAAAGAAAACGATGCTTCCTTCATGGGAAGTAGCAACTAAGGAAGAATTTACTGCCGTGTATGAAAAATCTACGGGATGGTTTTCTAAAAACCTGAATTACAAAGTGAATGTTAAATATGCTTCGTACTCTGACCATTCTTTGGCTGTGGCGTACGAACAATCAACTGGCTACTTTAAGCGAAGCAACGATTTTATTCATAGCTCAGTATTAGGAATCATAACTGTGCAAAATGAGAAAGTTTGCATTATGCTAGATTCCTTAAATCAGTTTATTGTTGTAAATAGTAAAAAAGAAGTACAACAAACTCTGTTTGATCCTAAAACATTTTCAGAGTTATTAAGTAAAGTAAAGTCAATCAAAAAGCAAAAATCAGAGAAAGGGGAAACAACCTATCAATTGGAATTCCCTACAAATGGTTTATACAGCAAATATGAATTTCAAACAAATGTACAAGGATTGCCTTCGGTAATGAAATATTATTACAGCAAAGAAATGAAGAAAGACGAAAAAGATGAAAATTCTTTGAAAGGAAAACCGAGATTGGAAGTATCGTTTAGCGGATATCAAACAAATGTAAATTTTGTTTATGAAAAAGAGTTTTCGGAAAAACAATTTTTAAAAATTGAAAACAATAAAATTGTTTTGAATGAAAAGTACAGAAATTTTGAAGTAAAAGATTACCGCTTTGCGGTTAAGAATTGATTATATAAAGATATTTTAGGCTATGACTAAATACACTAAACACATTATTGTCCTGAGCACTTTGCTGCTAGCAAAACTGACTTTACTTGCAGGTGAATTAGCACCTGTTACAGGCATTCTTCGCACAACTTCAACCTATACGGTAACAGTTGGAACGATAACTGGTGAAATGGAAATTTCAACTCCTGCTCCTGTTGCTGCTGCTGATTATAACGTGCTTGATTTAGTTACTTTAAATTTTGATCCGAATGCTCCGCAATTTTTAGCATCGCCAACGGCTGTTCTTACAAAACTAAAAGTATATCGTTACGATGCTTCAGGAACCCTTATTGGCGGAACCTTTGATACAGTTAGTTTGGTGGTAAATTCAGATAATAGATATAACAAACAAACTCTTGATAAATCAATTTTAAAAGGAAACAATGCTTATAAAGTAAACGTTGTAATTGATGAAATTTACGAAAATGGAGTTTTAGTAAACGACCTTCCATCTTACGTTTATATCGAATCAGAAATTCACATAACAAGATATTATCAATACTTTGGAGCGGCTTCTACCTCATTTGGAATAACTCCATTAAATACTGATTGTGACACGAATGTGCCACCTATCCATGATGAGCTGAAAATAAATTGGGGAACTGTTGTTGGTGCTGAAGAATATCAATTGGAATGGACGTTTATAAACGATTACGGATTCACTCCTTCTTCTGCATTGGCCTTAAGCGCCTTGAAAGCTGATTTCAAAAACAATGCTACACGTATAAGTACTAACGGTGCAAACAATGAATATCAAATTACACTCGCCTATGAAAGAGGCTATATAGCTTTTAGAGTAAGAGCCGTTGGAAGAGATTATTTAGATCCGAGTAAATATATTTATGGAAATTGGAACTCTGGCACTTTAGATATTATTCCACTTGCTTCCATCTCATCTTCGTTATTATATTACAATGCCAAAGAACATGAAAAAATTAAAAACTGGCAATATTCATCCACCTTTGCCGAAGAAGGAAAGAAAAAAGAAGTCATCAGTTATTTTGATGGAAGTTTACACAATCGTCAATCCGTTACAAAAGTAAATTCTGATAAAAATGTAATTGTTGGAGAAACCATTTATGATTTTCAAGGTCGCCCAGCTATCAATATTTTGCCTACACCCGTTAATCTTTCTTGCGTTGACACAACCGAATCACCTGCATTAAAATTTTACGACAATTACAATGTAAACATGATAGGGAAATCCTATTCTAAATTGGATTTTGATAAAGACCTTTCTGGGCAGTGTAATACACTTGCACCACCAATGAACAATACCATTGGTTCATCACAATATTACTCGGATAACAACCCGAACAAATTATTTCAGCAAGCTTACGTTCCTGATGCTGAAAAATATCCTTTTTCACAAGTAGAATATACTCCAGATAATACAGGAAGAATCCGTTCACAATCAGGAGTTGGTCCTACGTTTCAATTAGGAAGCAAACACGAAACAAAATATTTGTATTCACAACCAAATCAAATTCAATTGGATCGTCTTTTTGGTTCAGAGGTTGGTGATTTTGCACATTATAAAAAGAATACAGTAATTGATGCAAACGGACAAATAAGTGTGAGCTATTTGAATCAAGAGGGAAAAACAATTGCAACCTCTTTAGCAGGTAACCCACCAATTGACGATTCAACTAGTACTGTTTTTATGGATAGCTTGCAAAGTATTAATGGTGCAGCTGTCCCCTTTACTGTTGATGCATTCGGTAAAGATGCCAATGGACATAGCAATATGAATACAATTACTACTTTAGAAGATGGTATTGAATTCAGTACGCAATTATCGGTAAGTTACAATAGCACATATACTTTTAATTATGACATAACAATTGATACGTTAGCAGATCCTTGTTTGCGTCCCGGATTTTGCATCAGCTGTATTTATGATTTGGAAATAAAAGTAGTGGATGAATGTGGTGTTGATAAAACGTATTTAGGAACTGTAGGTGGAACTCCTATCAAGAAACAAATTGGACATTTAACCTCTACGCCAAACGGTTTTACAATGACGTGTTTCAGTCCAACCGCAACTACGGATGCGGAAGCAATCACTTTATCTTTAATCCCGGGAGTTTATACTGTTTCAAAAATTCTAACTTTAAATAAGGATGCACGTGACTTTTATTTGGCAAATTATTTAGATTCTACCTACAACTCCTGTATCCAAACCCAATATGATTTTATATCAGATGCACTTGCAAATTTAGATACATCCTCTTGTTATAGTAATTGCAGCACTTGTATTGCAACACTTGGAACAAAAGATGATTATATCGCAGCAGGAAAAGGAACAGATATTCAGTATGATTTTTTATTGGAACAATGCCAGGCTCCATGTAAAGACATCACCATTTGCGATGCATCTTATGAAATGATGTTATTGGATGTTACTCCTGGTGGACAATATGCTGGGTTTGATGCCGGTACTGGAACATCTTCTGAAGCATTGTCTGTTTTAAATGCAGGCATTGGAAATTATTTAACTGCAAACACAGCAACTGGTGGTGTTGGTCTTTTTGGAAACTGGAAAAAACCGATGATGGTTTTGAACGGACAAGTGTACAATGTTTACTTAAATGACTTAGGTGAACGAGTTAGAGTAAATATTTTTCCTGCATCTACTTCCAGCGGATGGTCGCCTGAAGTGGTTAACATTACCACAATGATTTTTACTGATGCATTCGGACAAAACTATACCTACCCTGAAAATTTAAAATACTTGAATGATTTTATTCCGCAATGGAACGAATATTTTGCACGTTCCTTGGTTTTATATCATCCTGAATACGCCTATTATATTGCTTGTAAAGACCATAGCAGAATTATGACAGGTCATGCAAGAAGCACAGATCAAGTAGATAGTTTATTGTTGGCATCCCCTGATTATGCATCGGCAGTTGCAAATAAATTCATCAAGCCGGGTTATCTGACTAACTACCCAACAATTGCAAACCCGAACAACAGAATTTATGACTGGTCTTCTTTTGCTGCTCCGGGTGGACATATATATGATCCTATAATATTAACTCCTAGTTCTCCCAATCCATTTGATAAATTTTATGGTCCATTTGCTTCCGATTATCTAAGCGCTCCGGGTTGGCTTCAAGCTCCTGCAGTTGCATCCATGCAATTTAAAATGCAAAATTATCTCAGCATCGGTTCGGTAACGTATACCATGTTAGAAGCTGCAGCAATATTTGCACGTTGCGGAAACAATTTTTATTCAACTCCTACAGCTGCATGTATGAATTTTGGTGTTGATTTTATTCCAAATCCAACAACTGATCCTGCAATTTCTCAGATTAACGACAGCATCAGAAATAAGGAATGGGAACATTTTAAGAATTTTTATCTCGCTGAAAAACGAAAACTTCAGTTCAACAGAATGGACTTTTTCTCTAAACATCTAATTATTCCTACCAATCCTTCATTTCCTTCTACCGACATTTTAGGTGGCTGTAATGCCTGTATAGGAAATAGTAGTTTTAATCCACTCCTTTTTGGATTTTATTCAACAATGCCGTTTACTCCTTTATCGCCTGCTTATGATGATTCTCAACCTTGTTCTTTTTTAAATTTTCATCGTTTTTCAAATGTTCAAAAACGTTTCCCTGATCCAAACAATACTGGTCTAAGCGGAAGTAGCACTGCTTTTCAGATCTATCAGCAAACAGGACAATGTCCAATGGCATTTCAGTTGCACGGATTTTTAAATGCAATTACGCAGAGCCATAATTTATATCCTGCTTCATCTGTAAATCTTGGAAGTATTTCAGCATTTAACCCTGATATGTACAATGCAGTAAATGGTGGTCTCGCTCCTTCTTCTTACATAAATTATCAGTGGGATGTAGTTTCTGTTGTTGGAAGCGTATTAACTGCTACAATTAAAGATCCAACTACAAGTGTTGTGAAATGTACCATGATCTTAGATATTGCTGGAACATCTATTCCAAATTATAGCAGCATCCTGAGTCTTCAGAATTTAACTTTTGATTTCAGCACATTGAGTACTCATCACTTTAAAGTTTATGCAAGTTATTTGAATGGCGGGGGCGCAACTGTAAACGAACAAATAACAGGAAGTAGCTGTATAAAAATTAACGATTGTCAGTTTGAACCACAATGTACTCCAAATCAATTTGCTGTTGATGTTATGAATTTAATAAATGTGGTGAACGCAAATGGTTTCGGAACAAGCACTGGCTTAAATATGAGTGCAAACACTTCCATTAATCCTGCACTAAGTACAACTATTAAAAATACATTAGGAACTCCTAATTCAGCTTTAATCTGGGATTTTGTTGTTCCTAATAAAATTGAGATTTATGATAATACTAATCCTACAACAAAATTTGTTGTTACAACCCTAAGCTCTACCACTGTTGCTCCAGGGACAGTTGCAGGATATGCAAATATTCGTAGCAATTACAATAATCTTTTTAAAATGGATGCTGTGGATGCAAGTGGTAATGTGCTTACAAATATTGAAGGGAAAGCAGAAAAAATTGTTGGTGCAACTATTACTGGAATCCAAATGGGTAATTGCGCAATGCCAATAAACCCCGATTGTAGTTTAACCGAACATATTGTAAGAACAGATTTGGAGAAATTACTAGATGAGATTTTAACTGTAAAACCATTTGTTGGAAATATAAACTTGTATGCTCAACCAAGCTTTACAGGTTTGTTGCAAACTTATTATCCGTCTACGCAAACGTCAACAACATCCAGTTATGTTTTTAACTCAAGTGCTTTAACAAACTACGACACATTAATATTTACTGACAGTGGCTCATGTGAATTCAAATTATATCACAACTTGAATCACCTAAACTCTCAGGCAGTAAATTTTGGTGATTTAGTTTCAGTTGACGACTTAACTGGAATTCCGCCATTTGATGCGAACCAAAATATGCATAATTTTTATTTTATTGGAACATATACAAGTGGAAGCACTACAGTAGAAGATACAGTTTGGGGAACAAGTTGTTTGCCATTAAAAAATTGCGATGCCTGCGAGCCGCATTTGCCAACTGCAAAACCACCGATAAACTACGATAGCACAATTGTTGCACTTTCAAAAGGTTATTATGACCCTAATATTTTAACGTATACAAATTATAAAAATAAAGTTGATACAGTCAATTTAGAAAATGGCTGGGATTCAACCGATGTAAATTATGTGGCTGTGATCGATTATGTAACCTATGCGAATAAAGGTTATTCAAATGCTCAGCAGTATATTAAATTTGTTGCCAACTACGATTCCATTGTTGATAGTGCTCAATATTTGAACATCGATAAATTTATTTTTGCATACGGAAACGTTACCAATTGTACAAAAGAATACGAACGTTATGTGCGTGCGACAAATGCCTATAATGCAAGAGCGGTAAGTTCTTCTGCAATATTATTATCAGCAATTACAGACACCACTTTCTACGCAAATAATTTATGCGACACCTTGTTTGCGTATGTTAAATATTTAAGAGCATATCCTGCTGCAGGACCAACACCACAAACTATTTTTCAGTATTCAGGAATTATAACTCCTGTAACTTTAACCGATTCGTGTAGTGTATTGTATGATCAATATTTAGCAGTATACAGTCAGTTTTCCACGGATACACTTGTTTTAAATGCTTGTAAAGAAGCCAATCTATTGCATCCACTTTATAGTAAAGAAGTAATTGAACAAAATAATTTGTGTTGCAGTATGCAAGGCTTAGGATTATTCAACGATTACATTAACGGACTAGCAAGTGCAACAACTTCTTGTCCTCCTATGCTACAATCGATTGATTCCTGCAGTAGCACTTTGCGTTCGCCAGATGTGAGTCCTCGTCTTTGCCACAGAAATTATATTTATTTTATTGCAAAATTAAACCAGTACAATGTTTCTGCTTATGCAACTGCTAATACACACACCTTAGATGTAAGTATTTATCCAACTTACTACCTTTTTCAAAAAGCCGGATATTGTGATTGTATCATTGATTACATCAATTATCTGAATACTTACATTTCAGCACCTGGCAGTTCAACTTTGCCATTGCCTGATGACATTGATCATTTCGGAGGTTGCACACATTCTATCAATCCTATTGTTGAAGATACTTGCAAAGCCTTGTATGTCGACTATTTAGCAGCTGTAAACGCATACAATGGTTATGTGCTTGGACATCCGACATTGGGATATCCGGGAATAAGAGTAATATATACTGGTGCTGAGTTTACTAGTAAATATTGTCAATGTGGCAATCAATACATTGCTAATTTAACGGCAATTGTAAATGGATTAACACCTCCTTTTTCAGAAGTAGTAGAAATGATTCATTTGCCAAATGCTTGTGAAACACCTTGTGTAAACACTCCGCCAGATACTGCATTCACATTTCCTCTTGTACCTTATAGTCAAAATCCATGCGTGGCACAGTTGATTAATATTGCTGTTCAAAATGCTATGAATGCTTACAACCAATATGTGGATAGTGTTACTACTTCTTTTGTAACACGCTACAACGAACATTGTTTACACCCGCTCGAAAATTTCATATATAACTACATCGATAAAGAATATCACTTTACTTTATATTATTACGACCAGGCAGGAAACCTCGTGAAAACAATCCCGCCTGAAGGTGTTTCATATTTGAATATCAATTCACCGACTTCTGCTGATGAACTGAAAGCAATAAGTGATCGTACATACAATACAAAAACATTATTTACATCGCATCGCTTAGCAACAACTTATGAGTACAATAGTTTAAATCAGTTGGTGCGACAAAATATGCCGGACCATGACCAAATGGAAATTTGTGAAAACATTTTACCAAATGGTTTGGATGCCGATTTGGTAATAAACAATGTGCAATATGTTTCTTCCAACAAAGGATATTTAACAGGATACTTAACGCGTACCATTGCAAGTACACCAATTAAACGAGGGTATGTGTATACCACCAATGATGCTGGACAAAACTGGACGCGCATCAAAGGACTAGCAGGTGCCGATATTCAAAAAGTACAATTTATTTCTGCTACCCAAGGATTTGCAGTTGCAAATTATGGAATGGTTTTAAAAACGTTGGATGGAGGTAATTCCTGGGATGTATTAACAAGTTTGTACAATAGCACGCCAAAATATTTTGGCACATTGTACGATTTGTATTTTATAGATGCTACAACCGGAATTGTTGGAGGAATAAGAGCAGGTGCAAATGGTGGAGTTTACAAAACTACAAATGGAGGAACTACTTTTACAGCGGCTACTGGTTTTGCTGCAAATGATACCATCACCGGATTAACATTTGATGGAACCAATTATTATGCTTCTGTTAAAAACGGAACTAAAGGTAAATTTTATAAAAGCGGTACAGGTTTAACTTGGACGCAACAAACAAACATTGCTGCAAACATGTTAAAGAGGGTAAAATATGTTGGAAATACTGTTGCTTATGCTGTTGGTTATGATGGTACTTTATTAAAGTCAAATGGAGCAAACACTACTTGGGAAGTTATTCCTACTGCAAGCCCATATAAATTTTCTGATGTTTATTTTAAAGATGCCACTAATGGAATTGCAATTGTGGATAGTGTAATTGGATTAGGAAGAATTTATAAAACATTAAATGGTGGAAAAACTTGGGAAGCATTAAGTGCACCTGGTAACTATTATTCATCCATTCGAATGTATGATGCCAGCCCTGCAAAAGTAATTGCATCAGGTGAAAATGGATTGATTTCAAAAGTGTTAATGACCACACCGCCATTTGGAATTGCAAATGTAAATGCCGGAATTTCAGCTGTTACTGATGATTTTACTTTTAGTGATGCATATATACAAACAACTCCAAACAAATTAATTACACTTGGAGTAACCAATACATCAAGAGTTTATTTCACCTACGATGCAAATGCTTCTAGTGTAAATTGGGAAACATTTAATACGTTCATTACTGGTGGATTTAAAAAAGGATTGATCTCCATTTCAGGAACAACAGCATCTCCAACAACACAAGCTTTATTACTTAACAATGGAAACTTGCACACGTTCTTCCGCACATTCGGTTCAGGTTCTCCAACGTATGCACCTGTTACAATTGTGGGAGGTGGAACGCGCTACTTTATTGACATCACTGCTAAAAACAATAACAACACTGGAATATTTTATGCTTTTGATAGTGTAAGCAAAACCATTTATCGTGTAGCGTATGCAACTGCTACAGCTACAACTGCTACAGCAACACAAATTACTGGGGCGGTTACACAATCCATCAATTCCATTGCAATGAATAATAATGGAACTAGAATATTGTTAGTAGGAAACAGCGGAACCATTCAATTGGCTCCTGCTATGACTACTACAAATACAAGTATCACCTGGACCAATGCAACAAATGCATTAACCCCGGTTCCTTTGAATGATATTGCTGTTACATCGGCAACGATTGCAAACAAAGTAATTGCAGTTGGTAACGATGGAACCATGTGGAATACTACCAATGGTGGAGCACAATGGAACATGGCAAATACCAATACGTCAACTAAATTAAATGCAATAAAATCGGATGTAAGTGCAATTGGATTGGTGGGCGGAAATGACGGACAAGTATTTGCTGCAAGCACTTTACTAAATACTGCTGCAACACTTACTCCAATTTCAACAACCATAACCGACAATTTTAATGATGTGATAATTGATGCGAGTAACAAAGCATTTGCAGTTACAAAAGGCGGAAAAGCAATTTACATTGCTAATTACTTAGCTCCAACAGCTGTAACAGCATTGGCAACCAATGTAAATGGGGCTTTAAATGGTTTGGCATTTAAACCAACCACCACAACAGCTTACGCGGTTGGAAATGGAACAGGAATAATAAATTACATAAATGCTTCCGGTATTATTTTAACGGATGTATTTACGCAACCGTATTACGGAATTAGTTTTTACGATAATAATGCGGGCTATGTAGTTGATTCCGGTTACGTAATTCGTCATACAATAAATGCCGGAACAAACTGGACAACTGTATTGCCAATACCTTCCACACCTTTGATTACTAAAGTTGCTGCAACAGGAATAAACAAAGCAGTTGTTGTTGGAACAAATAATTATGCTGCTGTTATCAATGGCAACTCATCGCCTGTAGCAGTATTGGTTGGCATAGCGCCACCAACATCCCGTTACATGGATATTAGTTTTAACCAAAGCGGCCAAGGTATAATTGTTGGAACGCAACGTGTAGCAGCAACCATTGTAGCGATCGGAAGTACTTATATAATTAACAATATTGCTCCACCAATTACAGCACCACCAAACTTTAGATTTAATGCCGTGCATGTATTTAACGATGGTGGATTTATTGCCTGCGGTACAAAAGGAAAAATTTATTATCACGACTTTAGCTCCAATACTTACTACCAGCAATCGCTTGGTTTTGGAACAACAGAAACATTCAACGATATTTATTTTCATGATGACCGTGTTGGTTATGTTGTTGGAAGTGCCGGAGCTGCATACAAATGTAATTTGATTAAAAATATTGACGTAAATGGTTCTGAAGGAAACACGGCTAATGGTATCACATGGAACAGCCTTTGTCCGCTTACTATTTACAGCGGACTTACACCTGCATCAAATAATTTTTATGCCATTGCATTTGCAACACGTACTACCGGATTCCTAGCAGGAAGTTACAGCCCTTCAACAGGTGTGTTTGTAAGACATGCACAAGTATTAAACGATGAATCAGGATTATACTCTACTCGCTTTTGGTATGATAAGTTAGGACGTATGGTTATTTCACAAAACACCAAACAGTTTAATAAATTACCAGTTGGAGGAGCATATAGCTATACTTTGTATGACGAATTAGGAAGAATAAAAGAAGTTGGAGAGAAATTTGAAAATGGTACCGCAACAAAAATGAGAAGCATTTTTGGAACAAACATCAACGGCTTACTTAACTTAAAAGCAATTGATGATGTAAAATTATTGGCTTGGGTTACCGATATAACAGGTGCAAGAAAAGAAGTAACAAAAACATATTATGATAATGTGGTAATTTCTGGCTTACCAATTGCACAGGACAACTTGCGTAAACGAGTGGCAACTGTAACGTATGAAGACCTGTTTGACAATGTGGATGCAACCTACCAACATGCTACACATTATAGTTATGATATTCATGGCAACGTAAATGTGATGTTACAGGATAATCCATCATTGGCAATTCCAACCCTTACCATTTCGCAACAATACAAACGAATTGATTACGATTACGATTTAATTTCGGGTAAAGTAAATAAAGTAACGTATCAAAAAGCGGAGCGCGATGAATTCAACCACCGCTATGCGTATGATGCTGATAACCGCATTACAATTGTAGAAACCAGTAGTGAAGGAATTGTTTGGAATGTGGATGCAAAATATTTTTATTACGCACACGGTCCGCTTGCACGTATTGAGTACGGAAATAATGCAGTACAAGGAATGGATTATGCCTACACTTTGCAAGGTTGGATAAAAGGTGTAAACAGCAACACGTTGGATGCCGATAGAGATATGGGTAAAGATGGTTCAAGTTTGAATCCTTCTCACCCAAACAAAGTATTTGCAAAAGATGCCTTTGGTTATAGTTTAAATTATTACCAAGGCGATTACAAACAAATAAATTATTTGGTTTGGAACGATCCTTTGAAGCGATTTGAAGCAACCACTTATGGCAGTCAGTTACAAGCTGCGCGTTACGATTTGTTTAATGGAAACATTAGCAGTATGGTTGTAACCGTTCAAGATATTGACACTGCATCTGGCGGTGCAGGACTTGCTCCTAAACCACAGCCGTTGGGAAGCGCTTATAAATATGATCAATTGAATAGAATAAAAAGTTCGGTTGCTTTCGACAATATTGATATCCCGAATAATTTATGGAAGGCAAGCGGACAAGTTGTAGCAAATTTATACGCCAACAGTTTTACATACGATGCTAACGGAAATATTTTATCGCAAAACAGAAGCGATGAATTCGGAGTTGAATTTGATGCAATGGAATATAAATACAAACGTGAATTAGTAGGTGGTGATTTAATTCATAACCGATTGTATCATGTAAGAGATAATACCGGATACTCCGCTTTACGTTCAGAAGATATTGACGATGAAGGAAACTTTAACCCCAATTTAACCAACATAAACGTAAACAATAATTACAATTATGACGCGATTGGAAATTTAACAAAAGACAGCGTTGAACAAATTGCAAATATTGAATGGACGGTTTATGGCAAGATAAAACGCATTACACGCCCTATAACGAGCACAAAAGACAATTTGGTGTTCGACTATGACGCAAGCGGAAACCGAATTGCAAAACATGTATTTGATGCAGGTAACAATTTAAAATATACTACGTATTATGTGAGAGATGCGCAAGGCAATGTAATGGGTATTTATGATTTGCGAATTCCAAGTGTTGGTGCAGTAAGTTTTAAATTAATTGAACAAAGTTTGTACGGAAGTAGTAGAATAGGTTTAAATTTGCCTGACAAAGAAATGGTAAGCACAATTACTCCTCGCTTAATTTTACATTATTTGGGTAAAAAACAATTTGAAATGACAGATCACCTTGGAAATGTTAATAGCACAATTTCAGACAGAAAAAT
>Ga0163149_10002185_pt1 | contig 24052 bp, 22 predicted proteins | sample OliLakLV19MP5G1_FD_148604 | JGI IMG/M metagenome (GOLD analysis project Ga0163149, IMG submission 148604) | Freshwater microbial mat bacterial communities from Lake Vanda, McMurdo Dry Valleys, Antarctica - Oligotrophic Lake LV.19.MP5.G1 | ecosystem: Environmental > Aquatic > Freshwater > Lake >... | reverse complement strand
GACCCCGCAGTGCGACAAACATAGCAAAGGACAAACAAGCTTGAAGTGATAGCCCGATAAGGCGCCCAAATAATAAAAATACTTTTTGAGGTTCGACTAACTAGGCACACAGTTGCGTATTTACAAATTTCACTTGGCGTTCCGGCAGGCAGGTTCGTGCCTTTGTGATTAAAAAAATTAAGCGATTAGTTTAAAAAATTTCGCGTCCAGGCAGGCAGGTTTGCGCCAAAAAAATAAGCTAAAAGAAAACCTTATATTTGACTAATGAAAATCATCTCCGTTGTAGGCGCTCGTCCTAATTTCATGAAAATAGCTCCATTTATAAGAGCCATTGAAGCACACAACAAAATTCATAATAACGTTCAACACATTCTAGTTCACACCGGCCAGCATTACGACGAACGCATGTCGACCGGATTTTTTAGAGAACTTGGAATTCCTGCCCCGCAAATAAATTTAGAAATTGGTTCTGGTACTCACGCCGAACAGGTGGGCCACACGATGATAGCTTTTGAAAAAGTATTACAAAAAGAAAAGCCCGATTGGGTTGTTGTGGTTGGCGATGTAAATGCCACACTAGCATGTTCGGTTACAGCAAAAAAAGAAGGCATAAAAGTTTGTCATATTGAAGCAGGTTTGCGCTCAGGCGATATGTTTATGCCCGAAGAGATTAATCGTTTGGTAACCGATAGGCTTTCTGATCTGTTGCTTACACCCGATACCATGTCGTCGGATAATTTACGCAAAGAAGGCGTGCCCGAAAATAAAATTGTATTTGCGGGTAATGTAATGATAGATACTTTAGAGTTTAATCGCGCAAAAGCAAGTGTTATTGAATTAAAAGATATAATAAAAGCAAATGGGTTACCGGGGCAAGTTGATAAACTGAATTATTTTTCGGAGCTAAAAGAGTTTGGATTAATTACCATGCACCGTCCAAGTAATGTAGATGATGCCACCGTTTTTAAATTGTTAGCAAGCTGGTTAACTGATATTGCTTCACAAAAAGTTCCACTTATTTGGGCCATTCATCCTCGCACTGTAAAGCAAGCCGAGAGTTTTGGAATATTACATACGTTAATGAATTCAAAAAACATTCTCCTGCTCCACCCTATTGGTTATTTAGAGATGCTCAAATTAAATATGATGGCAAAGCTAATGCTTACCGATAGCGGAGGCTTACAAGAAGAATGTTGTGTATTAGGAACACCATTTTTAACCCTTCGCTGGAATACCGAGCGCCCGGTTACCTTATTGCAATACGGCGGCGCAGGTTATTTAGTTGGAAATAACATTGAAACTATTAATAGAGATTTTGAAAAGATCCTCACCGAAAAGCGTACGCCCAAACGGCCTGAGTTGTGGGACGGACACGCAGCGGAAAGATGTTTAAAGGCGATTTTGGAGTATAAGGAATAGTTGAAGAAGCTTATTTTTTTAATTTGGGCGCCCGCTCGCGCGGATTTGTAATCCGTGCTTCCACACTTTACTAACACGTTTTTAATTCCGGCGGAAGAACTACCACGTCCAACAAATTTTCTAGATCTGCACAATTTCTTGCGCTACTGTATAAATAGTCGTCCAGTTTGTTACCGTTGCCGACCCCGCAGCATTTTGAAGAGGTAGGACTATTTAATGGAGCTCTTATTTTTCCATTAGCTAATAGATATTGATAATCTGCTTGACTCATTCCCCTATAAAAAATTTCTCCTTCTGAAAACACATCGTAATCATCAATTTTCTTTACAAAGTTGCCTAAATTAAGATTGTCAACTACCTTCCCCGCCCCCTGCACAACCCAATATTTCCCTCGCGCGCGCGATTCTCTAAAACAGAACTCTCCCACAAAATAGCTCTTTGAGAAAACAAATTTTCTGAAAGGCTGCTTCTAGCAAAATTAGAAACACCAATTTTTACTTCACTTTCTAACCTTTGATTTTCTGTTTTTAAAAATGAGAATTCATAATTTGGCACATTTGTTTTAATAAATACAGATTTTGCATTTACTGTATTTGCAAACCAAGCCAGAAGAAGAAGTAAAATTTGTTGAAGTAATTTCATATATTTTAACATTAGATTACTCTTGTAGGCTTATTTCTTTTTTGGGCGGCCAAAATAACCTCATAGGCGAAGTCCCCACTTATAAATGCTTTCTCGGCTTCTTCTTTGGTTATTTCATTTTCGATTATCCAACTAGCTGATTGCCCATTATCATATTGTATAAATAGTTTAGAATTTCTCTCTATGATTTTGCAACCAAACTTTTCTGAAATGACTGTTTCCATAATTAAATTTTAAAAAACTGTTTTTTTGACATACGACCCGAGTTGAATTTGGTCAACTGTAGCTTCGAGTATTCTTCCTGATGTTTTTCCTCCAGGTATCCAAAATTCATTTGCTCCTGCTTCATTCCCCGATGGCATCCGCAACCCCGAAGGATTATTTATATCTATTCTGAATGGATTAGTTCCTAGATCACCTCTTTTAAGGCCTAGTAAATCTTCTAACTTGTTTACATCACCACCGGCTTGTTGAATTAGAAGGTCAGCTTGTGATTTAGGAAGAACAAATGTACCTCCTGGTGGTCCAACACTTCCTGTTGGATTATATGAAGTGATTTTTGTTACACCGCCATCAAATTTTGAAAGATGTGTAGATATATAATTTGCATCTAAATATTCAGATGGTAGCGGCCATTTACCATCGGCTTTTGTTAAGAGTATTTTCCCGTTTTCTATTTTTGCAAATTCGGCACCGTTTTTAGTGAGGTATTTTATTGAAACCCCATCATCAATAAATTTTACTCCACCTAAAAGTAAATTTTCATGAGCATTTTTGGCGATTCCCGTAAGCTTTGAAACCAAACTCCCCGCCCCGCTAACAACATTAACATTTTCCTCGCGCGCGCGATTCTCTAAAACAAAACTCTCCCACAAAACAGCTTTTTGAGAAAACGAATTTTCTAAAATGCCACTTCTAGCAAAATTAGAAACGCCATTTTTTACTTCACTTTCTTGGTTTTGGTTGGTTGTTTTATGAAAGAAAACAGTTTGGTTTGGTAAAGCAACTTTTGAGAATGCGGTGGTTGCACTTAAGTTGAACCAAGTGAAGAGGAGGAATAATATTTGGAGAAGGAATTTCATTTAATAATCATCTCTCGGGTCATGCATGGGGATAAATATCCATTCTTCCGTCATAAGATAAATTTTAAGTTCTCCATTTAGTAGGGTTGAAATTTTTTGTAACTGAAATTGAATTGACTGCTCCAATTTATCACAATCAACTTTGAAGCGATATTGCAAAACATCCTCATAACTTAATCTTCTATTTAGTTGTTTATAAGCCAAAAAATCGCTTAGATTTGTAGAGCCTCCATTCGGATAAATTAGTATCAAAGCAATTTCATTTGACGTTACTGGACGATTGCATGGATAGTAGGTGAATGAAATTATCTTATTTAAATCATTCTTCAACTTATATTGAAAGAATTCATTTTCAGTATTCTCATTGTATACATTTTCTTCTAAAAAGCAAAAGCCTAGTTCTGAATTAAAATCTAGCTTTGCAATTTCTTTTTTAAATTTCTCTATCTCTAAATTCACGGCTACGGGAAAATTGTTTGAACTTCCATATTATAAAAAACACTTTGAGCAATTTCATTTGTAGGGTTTCCTAAGTCAATAATTGTATATCCCTGTGTTTTTATTTTTTCAGCCCAAACTAAATTGGCCTTATACATTAAACTATTTTGTAAAATATTATCAGGAATAGTCCCATACTGCTTTTTTAAGTTATTAAAATCAGATGTAATATCACCCCATGTTTTATCTACCCCGTCAATTTTGAAGATATTATCTTTTTGGAACGATGTATTAAATAATTCAATTTGTTTGCCTTCAGTTGCCAATGAATTACCAACTGTTTCAACTGGCGACATCTTTCTACCTACAATTGCAATTTTACCATTTGTACCATTTTTGATTCTATTAACAAAAAAACCTGCAATATTATCGCCTACTTTAAAAACACTCCCCGCCCCCTGCACAACCTTACGCGCGGGATTCTCTATAACAGAACGCTCCCAGAAAACTTCTATTTGAGAAAACGAATTTTCTAAAATGCTGCTTCTTGCAAAATTTGAAACACCAATTTTTAGCTCACTTTTTAGGTTTGGGTTTTCTGTATTTTGGAAGGAAACGGCAAAGCTTGGCAAGGCAACTTTTGCAAATGCGGGGGTTGCACTTAGGTTAAACCAAGTGAGAAGGAAAAATAATATTTGGAGATGTAGTTTCACTTTTAAAGTGTTCGATTTATTTCATTTGTTGATTTGCAATGATTAGTTTTTCTACTATTTCAATAATTTCAATACAAATGGTTACTTTTAGCTGTTGCTGTATTTGAGATAAATTTAATCCGTAATCATTATCTCTTATTGAATCAACAAGGTTAACCAAAGTATTGTCGAATCTAAATACGTCAGGATTATAAAGGTTACTATCATTTAAATAATAATTCGCATATTCAACGCATCTATTAATATCCGAAATAGAAATATTTATCCTGTCTTCGTTAGTTGTTTGGCGGTATGATTGCACTATTTCTTTTAAAGTATTTAATTTCTCAATACTGTTTTGAATAATATTATCATGTTCATTTATTATTTCTACCATGTTTTATATGTTGTTGTTACGTCAACTATAGCGTTTTTAAATTGCTGATTTCTTACTATATCATTAATAAACACTTGATATTCTCCGCCAGCTAAATTATGAGTACTTGAAATTAAAAGTGGATTTTCTGAAACTTGTTGTGCAGCTGCCTTACCTTTCCAAACTTTAATACCTCCTTGTGGCACAGTATATTCAACAACTTTACTGAAGCCATTCCACTCTGGCATTACCGCAGTACCTCCGATAACATCATCTAAATTGTTTGGTTGTGTTAATGTCCAAAATGCACCACCTTCTCCACCAGCATCCGTCACGCGGTAAAGTTTAGTGTTGGCGGGCAAAGTAACCAACTCTGCATTTTGAGTAAATGTTGCCGCACGATATGAAGGTAAATTATATTGAGGGTCGCTAACTCCAAAATTACTTGCTGGTATTTCTTGTTTTGGCAAACTATTATTTACGTATCCAGTTTTTGATATCCCTGGAATATTATCCCAATCAGCAATTTGAACCCTCTGGTGGTAAATACTTTTTGAAGTTTCCAGTTTATTTAATAAGCCAGCCTTATCAGTTGAATTTGCAAAAGCAGTCTGAAGTTTATTCTCACTTAAACCGCTACTAATCCAATTATTTATTTTCGTCTTTGTTCCTGCACCAAGCAATACATCTAGGTCACCCAGCCAGCTCCCCGCCCCATTAACAAACCCACTTACAATTTCCGCCGCAGGTTTATTCTTATTAGCTTTATAATAAGTAAAATAATCTTCTACCTCTTTTGGGCCCTCTCTTAATTTACTACTGAGTTGAGTATTATCTAATGCGTCATCAATATGAACAATAAATGAGGTATAATCTGGATCGTTTTTTAGGGTTAAGAGTTTGTTATAAGAAGCTGAATTAGCTATGGTGCTATATATCTTTTTATTGGTTTGCTTTGCTACATTAAAACCAACACCTGCCATTGGACAAGAAGTACCAAGACTTGGGATTTTTAATTTTCCCTCCTTTATTGTAAGGTAAAAGTAATGAGTACCATTAACCGCCCCTTTTACCATTCCACCACTTGCTGCAGGAATTACAAATGCAGCACTGTATAAAAGCGCATCACTCGTTTCCCCTTGTGTAAGACAATAAACAGCAGTTCCGGCATCAAAAAAAGCATCTAAGCCAGTTGGAGCCAATGCTGTTGAAACCGCATCTAAAACCGAAAGTATATTTTGGTAGTGAGCTTGATTTTTGCCACCAATAAAACAACTGTTTGGTGGCGGTGGGTTTTCTATTAGTTGATTAATAATATTATCATGAGCGTACCATTTAACGTAATCTAAAACGATGTCTTTATTTGCAACAGCCGATTCTTTCAATCCATGAACTATAAGCTGCAGAACCGGACCAGTTTGCATGGCTTTATCATTCTCTCGTTTTAAACAAACAAGATCTGTTATTGTTACATTAATATAACTTTGAGAAGTATTAACCGCCCCATTTGCAGATGTAGTATATCCTAACGAGCCGCCACTTGTTTGACAGCCATAAGAATTTGCAACAAGAGTTTTACATCTTTTATCCTCGATAAATTTAAACGTATAAACATTTGGTTCACCTATAGCCTTATTATCGGAACTAGCATGCGTTTTATAAATTATATTTCCTTCATAATTTATAATTGCAAAAATGGTAGTTTGTTTTTTTGGAACATGAATAAACAAATTATTGAGCCTAGTATTTAATTCCCCATTTCCACTTAACACCGTTTCAATGTTAGCTTTAATGCCCGGGTTGTTACAATAAACCGCTGGCATCGGAATTCCTTTATAGCTTGCAAATGTAAAATAGTATAGATCGCCATCACATTTTTGAGCAAAGTATGGAATGACAATTACAATATTACTATTATCATCGAGCGATGAGCCTTGAACGCATTTTTGAGCAAACAATTTAAGCGAATCGCCCCCAATAACAAAAGGTATTTCCTTAAAGAAAAAGGTTACTTTGTATTCAGAATTGTTTTGCAACGCAAGTAGCCTTTCCTTTAAAACATCATTTATGAATTTGGTTCTTTCAGGATCAAAAGCAACCCCCTTATCATAATGAATTGTATTGGTTTGGGCATTAGCATTTATGAATTTTTTAAAATTAGAGACTTCAATATCAAAGAGTATTTTGCGATTGGCTTTTGTGTCATTAAGAATAGATTCGAAGCTGCTGCCGCAATAATTTGCGTCTAGAGGAACAAAACCACCATCAACATATACTTCAATGGCATTGATAACGTTATCAATAACCTGTGTAATTCGTTGATTAGACACATGAGTAATTCCATTTGAGGATTCTTTACGAATGTACTTTGCATATTTAGAAAATTCTGAATTACCATAAAACCCTAAGTAATCCCTATAATAAGTTTGAGCTTGAGCTTGGCCGTTAATAACATCTATTGCGCTTAATCTGCAAAACGTATACAAAACAAAGTTAGAGTTAGCTAAATTCGAAGCTACGACTTCATCTAAGATGCTTTTTTGAAAATTTGATATCTTGTTTCTTGTTTGATCATTGAAGTGCTTTAGCTTCTCATTTCGAATATAGCCTCCCAATTTACTAATGTTAATAGAACCGGTATCTACGTTAATCAGACTTTTATTGACGTAAAATTTGAAATTATTAACGATAACCGAATAGAATTTTATTTTAACAGCTTTGCCAATTCTTCTAACATGAAAATCAGATAACTTGTTTTGAGATGCATTAATTTCACTCGCACTAAGAATATTTCCTGCATCTCCACTTTCAACAACATATTGATTGGGGTTACTTACATAATTTTCATTTTGAAAAAACACAGAATCCCCCTCAATTAGTACCATGTACTTGTTTTGTAACGACCTTCCTTCTCTGTCATTTTTGTTATTAATCTTAACCTGCTCTAGAAGCATCTTTTTTGCAACTACAAATAAGCTATCCAAATTGCCGTTAGAAAAGCAAGATATTCTTAATGTCAGAAAAATCAGTATAAGATATTTAGTCCGTAACTTCATTAATTTTCTATTATGATCTTATTTGTATAATCTTCAATCCCAATTTTTGAATTGTTTATCATTGTTTGTTGAGATGTATTGTTTGCGGTTGCGCCCTGAATATATTGTGCCAAATAACTGCTATTGAATTTACACCACTTCAGTAAAAATACCCATCCGTCAAAATTATTGTAAGATGATGAAACTCCTCTTAAGGCTATGCTTTTATTAAGATTATTTGTTACTGAAATAAAACTTGTAGACTTCGTGGTAAATTCTTGAGGTTGGGGTAAAGGCAGAAGCGAATCCATTTGTGAACTTAAGAAGCCTTCTTCAAAGTCCTCAGATACAGCTATTCCACCTTGAGAATTGGTATAGTTCTCAATCTCTAGTTTACTATCATTGAAAGTTTGCTTTAACTGATTTATATAGCTTAAGGAATTCTCTGTCCTTATTAGTTTAAGGGCTTCTTTAATAATATTTTTCATGTCCTCAGTTACTTCTATAACATTACCATTTGGAGGAAATACTAACCAAGTATTTCCGTTCTTGTCGGTGATCTGATAAGGATTCTCTTTATCCTTCCAGGGAACTATTGTTGTGTTTCCATTTGGATATTTAATAATTATTTCGCCAAGGCTATTCACATAAACCGAATCAATTTCTTGATCGGAATAATAAGTTGCCCCATCACCATTTTCAGTTTGCCAATTAGCAATCCACTTATTCACTCCCTTCGTCATCGCTTCAATTATTCCTTGTTGCTGGCGCTGATCCGAATCAATATAAATATTATCCCACTTTACGGCAACGGGCAATCCGCCAAATACTAAAGCATAGCCCTTGCCTTTATACCAACCGGGTTGGCCGTTTGATTGAATTTGCGTTGCTACAACTTCAAACTGTCCGCTTTGGATAACCAAACCTACAATGGCTTTAGAAGGCGCCAAAGGTTGAGTGGCCACATTAACCGGAATTGTATTATCATTACAACTATACACCGGTGGCCCCAACGTTTTAAATATTTCGGTATTGCTCCATTCTCCAATAAGCGTTACGGCCTCGCCACGCACTCTGCATTCGTAAACAGTATTAGGTTCTAAATTAGGAATGCGCTCACTGCCTGAGGTACTCGGAAAGTTGAACCAATAATTTGTGTTCTGCTTTTTAACCTGAAGTAAATATTTACTGTAAATACTTTGCTTAGTATATACGCATTCGCCATTGCGATGATCAATTGCCCGGCCGGTTAACGTTAAGCCTAGTGAATTTCCAAAAATATTTTTAATGGTACCATTTGTAAATGTGCAGATCTGACTATAACCGTTGTTCTTAAATAGATCTCTTCCTGTAATATCTTTTACTCGCACACGCCATATATACTTCATGTATAAATTCAGTGGGGGCTCGGCAATTCCATAATTAAAAAATGTTTGCTGCGTTGTTGTACTAAATATGGGCGCTGTACTTAAAACAACCTGATTTGGATTGGCGCTACTATCGGGCCTGCTTTCGTAAAGCGAAAATTCATACTCCGTATTAAATGCGCTGTTTGGGCTCGCCATATTAACTGGTGTCCATTGAAATAAAATGTTTTGTGGTGTTAAAGGACTAATAGCTGTTCCGCAAATAGGTAAATTTAAATACGGTGGATCACTTAGCGTAAACCAGGCTTGTGCGCAAGCTTCGTTACTTATTTGAATTGGACTTGTATTGTAATAATCGTAAGCCTTAACACAAATACTGTAATACCCTTCGGGCAGGGCCATGCGCTGTTGATACTGACTTTGATTAATACCAACAAAATCTAAATTATTGGTGTTTAAATACGGTGCAAGATCTGCTCCGCTTAATAATAAAGGCTGCCCCGGTAAAAGCGTAATGGGAGGAGGGTTGTAAAATGTTTTTGTACTAATTGTAAAACCGTTTCCCTTGATCTCAAACCGCAATTTAATGTTGTACTGCGCCTGACTAAAATCATTGAACTGCAAAATAACTTTTAGCTTTTCGGCGGTAGGGTTGGCATAATCCGGTAAATAACCACTATAAGGAGGGACCAATTGCGCGCTTATTTGCACAGGGTAGATCTGCGCACGCAAAAGATCGTTTGAGTGACTTACACAAAAAAATAAAAGCAAAAAGAAGTATTTTTTTATAAAATTCAAGTCGTTAAAAAGAGGAGCTAATATAAAAAATTTATTTAAATAAACGGTTGTGTCTCCTTGGCAAAAAAAATAGGAGGATTGGTGAACGTCCTCCTCCGTCGCAACGCGTCGTAACATCCCCTCCAAAGGGCGATATTCGCAAACAGCATCAATATTTCGTTTTTGAAATTCGGTGGCCATGGAAATTAGGCAGCAATGGGCTTTGCGCGCGCCACAGGCGCTTTGTATCCTTACAAATAGTCACACAGATAGGCTTATACAAATAATACTTAGCGACTTTGTGGCAACTAGAGAAACCTACACCGAAAGATAAACCACCTTTTTACTCTCAAAAAACTCTTCGATAAAGTAATTTTTAAGATCATAAAAATCACATTTTTTATAAAAGTGTCCAAACTCTTGTTTCAAATCGCCACCTTTTAAATATAAAATTCCATTGGCAAGTGTATTGCGTTGCTCTTTTAAAAATTTGCTGTGCACCCAATTATAAAACACCGGAAATTCTGTTACCGCCCTACTCACCACAAAATCAAATTTGCCTTCCACTTTTTCGGCGCGTTCGTGTTGGGCTGTTACATTGCTTAAATTTAAAGTTGCAGCAGCTTCATTTACTACTTTTATTTTTTTACCAATGCTATCTACCAAGTGAAATTGTGCTTGCGGAAATAAAATGGCTAATGGCATTCCCGGAAAACCGCCTCCTGTGCCTACATCCAATATTTTTGTGCCCGCAGCAAATTGTATCACTTTAGCAATGCCCAACGAATGCAATACATGGCGTTCGTAAAAATTATCCATGTCCTTACGTGAAATAACATTTATCTGCTCGTTCCAAAAGGTATACACCTCTTTTAACTGCGCAAATTGTTGTAGTTGCAACTTACTTAAATCAGGAAAATATGTTTGTATGAGTTCGATAGTGTTTGCCAATTTTTACCTAGGTGCTACGTGATGAATTGCAGCGAAAATCCTTTTTGCTTCCAGAACAATTTTTTCTCCATACAAAAAGATTGTTCGCCGCGGCGAACGGAAAGCCCGAACCGAGTTTCCAGTTTGTTATCGGCGAGGGACGCGCCCAAATGCTTTATAAAATTAGATACAGAAACCACACAGAACATAGAGTTCTCACAGAGATCATAGGGTAGCGCGCCAACACTTCTACTACTCCCGATAATTATCGGGACAGTGCGACAGAAATGCTGATTATTTTTTATTGTGTTCAGTATTTTTTATTAGTTCAAATAAAAAATCTCTTGCTCTAAATAGCTGAGCTTTTATGGTTCCTATTGGTAAATTTAGCTTTACCGAGATCTCTTCATGGCTCAATTCCTGAAAATAAAACAACTCTACCAGCTCTTTGTATTTTGGTTTTAATTTATCAATTACCGCGCGCACCATTTCTACCTTTTGCTTTTTAATGTAAAATTCCTCAGGGTTTAAATGTGTACTTCTTACCAAATTACTCGCATCATAATCAGAATTCTGATTCCGCGTATCCATGCTAATGGTATTGTTGAGTTTTTTCTTGCGTAAAAAATCAATGGCATTATTACTGGCTATTTTAAACAACCATGTACTAAACGCATAATTTGGTGTGTATTGATCTAGCTTTTTAAAGGCGCGCCCAAATGCTTCTATGGTTAAATCGTCGGCATCGTCTTTATTATTCACCATCTTAAGCATCATATAATAAACGCTCTCGCGGTAACGCTGCAAAAGTTCTGCATAAGCCTTCTGGTCGCCTTTTGAAAGAGCAAGCTGAACTAATTTAAAATCATAAACCCCTTTTGTGGTTAAATTATTTAGATTATCGTTTAGTTCGTCCAAGTGTTAGGCTTATAAAAGGCTTTCGCCAAGTGAAAGATAGGATAAATGAACAAAAGAAACAACTCATAAACGAAGCTCATGGCCCATAAATCGGGTTCATTTAGCTTAATGGCGGCTTTTCTTATGACTAACCACTGGAACATTACCTTTAAAAACAGTAATCCTGCGGCCAAAATAGCGGTATTAATTGAAAAGAATAATGGTATTAAACTCAACCAAAAAAGGTATTGTGAAAAGTAATTAAAGCCTATTTTAGCCTTAGTACTTGCGCTGTAAAACGGCGATGTAGTAAGGTGTCGGGCCTTTTGAAGCTTCCAACCCCTAAAATCCGTTTTTGCTTTTGAATAGGTAAAAGCCGTTTGTTGAATACACGCGTTTACGTTTGTTTCATTGGCCACTTGATTCACAAAAAGATCATCGTCGCCCGAGTTTATATGGTAATGACTCGAAAATCCTTTGTTCCTGTAAAACAGATCCTTTTTATAACCCAAATTCCTTCCAACACCCATATAAGCCTTGCCCTTTATGGCACTCGAAAGGTATTGAACCGCTATCATAAAGGTGTCGAAACGTATGAGTTTATTCAAAAAAGTATCTTGTTTTTCGTAAGCCCCATAACCTAGCACTACTTCGCGCTCTTTATTAAATCCGCGAGCCATTTCTTTAAGCCATTGATCGCTGCCAGGGTAACAGTCGGCATCCATAAACACCATATTTTCATATTGCGCAGCTTTGATGCCTACTAATACCGCAAATTTTTTGCCGTGTTTATAATATCCATCTTCTTTGATAGTTACTTTTTTTAAGTTCGGGAAGATCTGCACAAATTCATCGATCACATTTTCGGTATCATCAAAACTGCAATCATTTACTACTATTACTTCAAAGTTGGGATAATCTTGCTGCAATACTTTTGGCAAGAACTCGGTAAGGTTCTCATCTTCATTTTTGGCACAAATGATCACACTCACGGGCTCTAAATTTGAATTGGTTGCCAAGTGCGAACTCTTAAAAAAAGCGAGGGTCCAATAATTTAAAATATAGTTGACAATGACTAAAACAAAACCTATTACGGCAATGAGAGAAGCAACCTGCAACCAGGGTTTTGTTATTAACTCTGAAATAAGCATAATTTACAAAGTTAGAGAGAGTGCTCCCTTCAATTAAGGTTATATTTGCTTTTATTAAACAAAGTAATTAACAATGCACCATTTCACACGAGCCGTAATTTTTGATATGGATGGCGTGATCATCAATAGCGAACCTTTATGGCGTCGAGCAATGATGAAAGGTTTTGGGGATTTTGGTGTGAAGTTTAGTGAAGAAGATTGCCGCAAAACTACCGGCATGCGGCTAAATGAGGTGATCCATTACTGGGCCAAACTTTTTCCGGAGAAATTAAAGGATGAAAACCAGGTGAATGTGCAAATTATTAATTCTTTGATCGAGCTCATTAACGCCGAAGGAAAAGAAATGCCGGGTTTGGTAGATATCCTTGAGGTTTTAAAGAGTCATCATTTAAAAATAGGACTTTGCACTTCGTCGGATCATATTTTGATTGACACTGTTTTAAAAAAATTAAAGATCGAGAACTTTTTTGATGTGATCACTTCGGCACAATATTTAAAATACGGCAAACCGCATCCCGAAGTATATTTAACCTGCGCCCAAAAACTAGAAGTTGATCCTATGGATTGTTTGGTGATTGAAGATTCATTTAATGGAATTCTTTCTGCAAAGTCTGCGCAAATGCATGTATTGGCTTATCCCGATTCTGAACACATAAACAATGTTAAATTCAATGTGGCAGATGGAATTATTAGCCATTTAAAAGAGATCAAAAATTTTATAATCATCAACTAACACTTAAATTTACCTTTCGCACTCGTGAAATTTACTCTTCAACATAACGATCCCAATTCAAAGGCTCGAGCAGGCTTATTAGAAACTGATCATGGGCCCATTGAAACCCCCATTTTTATGCCAGTGGGAACTGCCGGAACCGTAAAAGCAGTAAAGCAAACCGAATTAGAAACAGATATCAAAGCGCAAATTATTTTAGGGAATACGTATCACTTGTATTTACGACCGGGTTTAAACACTATTCAAAATGCAGGAGGCTTACACAAATTTAATTCGTGGTACAAGCCTCTTTTAACCGATAGTGGAGGGTATCAAATTTTTTCGCTCTCAGATCAACGCAAATTAAAGGAAGAAGGTGCTACGTTTAAAAGTCATATCGATGGAAGTAAACATATGTTCACTCCCGAAAATGTGATGGACACACAACGCATTATTGGCGCAGATATCATTATGGCATTTGACGAATGCACGCCCTACCCTTGCGAATATAACTACGCCAAAAATTCAATGGGTATGACGCATCGTTGGTTGGATAGATGCATTAAACGTTTTAATGAAACAAAACCATTATATGATTACGAACAAGTTTTGTTTCCTATTGTACAAGGAAGTGTTTATAAGGATCTGCGAAAAGAATCGGCAGAATACATTGCCTCCAAAAATTGTTTTGGAAATGCTATAGGTGGTTTAAGTGTAGGCGAGCCTGCCGAGGACATGTATGAAATGACTGGTTTGGTATGCGAAGTTCTTCCTACCGAAAAACCACGCTATTTAATGGGTGTAGGAACGCCGGCCAATATTTTAGAGTGTATTGCTTTAGGAATTGACATGTTTGATTGCGTAATGCCAACTCGAAATGCGCGACATGGTTTATTATTCACAAAAAACGGACTGATCAACATAAGAAACGAAAAGTGGAAGAATGATTTTTCGGTAATTGAAGAAGATGGCGCCAGCGAAGTAGACACGCGCTATTCTAAAGCCTATTTACGTCATTTATTAGTTTGCGGAGAGCAATTAGCCGCGCAAATAGCAAGCTTGCATAATTTGGCTTTCTATTTGTGGTTGGTAAAAGAAGCGCGCCAACACATTATAAAAGGAACTTTTGCGGAATGGAAAAAAGAAATGGTTATAAAAGTAGCGCAACGTTTATAAATGCTAACGATATTAGATAAATACATTTTAAAAAAGTTCTTCAAAACTTTTATTGTATCAATTACCCTGATACTTTTGATATTTATTGTATTTGATATAAAAGAAAAAATTCCAACGTATACACAAGGTAATATTCCGGTGAGCGAGATCATTACCAATTATTATTTAATGTTCATTCCGTATTATGCTAATTTATTCAGTCCGCTATTTACATTTATTGCCGTTATTTTTTTTACAGCAAAAATGGCCCAGCAAACAGAATTTGTAGCCATTTTGAGTGCCGGTGCCAGTTTTGGACGAATTATGAGGCCGTATTTAATTGGGTCGGGATTAATTGCCTTAGTTTCTATAACAGCCAATCATTTCTTTTTACCCAAATTTACTAAGGTAAAAATTGCCTTTGAAGATAAATGGATCAATAATAATTATGTGAACGATGAAAACAATATTCACAAAAAAATTGGCGCCAATCAAATTTTGTACATGCGCGACTATGATAACCGCATCAACACAGCTACAAAAATTAGCATCGAAAAAATAGTGAATAATAAGCAAACCGATTTTTTGGAAGCGGAAACTATGGTGTGGGATAGTTTGAATAAGGAATGGACCTTAATAACTGTAACCGAAAGAAAATTGATATTGCAGGATAGATTAGACACTTTAAAGAATCAAAAACCGCTTTATAGTCAAACCGTAAAAAATTATCCCACCAAAAAACTAAAAATAGAATTTACACCAGCCGATATGTGGCGTTACGAAAGTAAAGTAGAAGTAATGCCCTATTTTGAACTAAAGGAATACATTGCTCGCGAAACATTGCGCGGTTCGGATATGATCCCGTTTTTTGAAGTAGAGAATTACAGGCGCACCTCATTCCCTATAGCCACCATTATTTTAACGGTGATGGGAGTGTCTATTTCCTCACGCAAAATTAGAGGCGGTGTTGGCTTGCAAATAGCTCTGGGATTGCTTTTGAGCTGTATTTACATTATGCTGATGTACGTTTTTACAACCCTTGCCACAACCAGTGTTGCCCCACCATTTATTGCAGTTTGGACGCCTAACTTTATATTTACTTTCGTAGCTTTGTATTTCTACTCAAAAGCGCAACGTTAAATGAAATACTTAATTAAAAATGTAAATATTGTAAACGAAGGCGAGATCTTTACAAATGATGTATTGATTGACGGAGAGATCATTTCAAAAATTGATCGCACGATCGACAATGATACTAATGCCACCGAAATAAACGGCGAAGGCTTACTATTGATGCCGGGTGCAATTGACGACCAGGTGCATTTTAGAGAACCGGGTTTAACTCATAAAGGAGAAATTTATACCGAGGCAAAAGCAGCAGTAGCAGGCGGAGTTACCAGTTATATGGAACAGCCAAATACAAACCCTCCTGCAATTACAGTTGAAGAATTAGAAAAAAAATATTCGCGCGCTGCGCAATGTTCGTTGGCCAACTATTCTTTTTTAATGGGTACAACCAATAGTAATTACGATGAACTACAAAAGGTAGATTACTCAAAAGTGGCGGGCGTGAAAATATTTATGGGCTCCTCTACCGGAAATATGTTGGTGGATGACAAAAAAGCATTAGAAAATGTGTTTACAAATGTGAATGCCATTATAGTAACGCATTGCGAAGATGATCCAATGATCAAAGAACGCCAAAAGCAATTGATTGAAGAATATGGCGAAGATCTTCCGGCTTACTTCCACCCTATTATTCGTAGCGAAGAGGCTTGCTTTAAATCCTCTTCATTTGCAGTTGAGTTAGCAAAAAAATGCAATACACGTTTGCATGTATTTCATATATCAACGGCTAAAGAACTTGCTTTGTTCACCAATAAAATTCCATTAAAGCAAAAACGAATTACCTCCGAAGTTTGTATTCATCATTTATGGTTTAACGACGATGATTATAAAACAAAAGGGAATTTTATTAAATGGAATCCTTCAGTAAAAACAGAATACGATCGCGCTAAATTATTTGAAGCCATGTTGGATGGAACTATTGATGTTGTAGCCACCGATCATGCACCGCATACATTTGAAGAAAAAAGTCAACCTTATTTGAAAGCACCTAGCGGTGGTCCATTAGTTCAGCACGGCATACAAGCTATGTTGGATTTTTATGATCAAAAGAAAATAAGTTTAGAAAAGATCGTTGAAAAAATGAGTCATAATGTAGCCGATCTATTCAACATCGAAAACCGAGGATACATTCGCGAAGGCTATTACGCCGATATGGTATTGGTTGACCTAAAAAAGCCGCAAACTGTTTCAAAAGAAAATATCTTATATAAATGTGGATGGAGCCCTTTTGAAGGCCATACATTTAAAAGCAGTATTGCCAAAACATTTGTAAACGGCCATTTGGTATTTAATAATGGTAAATTTGATGAGAGTAAATTTGGGAAACGTTTGTTATTCAATCGCCCTAAATAAATACCTGAACTGAAAATTGAACTTGGTACTTTTTGATACCCTAACCTAAAAACTCAACCAATGATCATTTTTTCTTTAAATACAGTATTGCCACATGTGGTAAGAACTGCAAAGAACGCCGGTGAATTTATACGTAAAGAACGTTTAAAATTTACGCCCGATAAAATTGAGATGAAAGGCCTAAACGACATGGTTAGTTATGTTGATAAAGGCGCGGAACAAATGATTGTTGCAGAACTTCGCGAAATTTTACCGGAAGCCGGATTTATGGTAGAAGAAGATTCTGCCAAAGAAAAAAAAGAGTATAACTGGATCGTTGATCCCTTGGATGGAACAACAAATTTTATTCATGGCATTCCTTGTTATGCCGTAAGCATAGCCCTAGAGCATAAAGGCGAAATTATTTTGGGTGTAGTGTACGAAGTAGCAAAAAAAGAATGTTTTAGCGCTTATAAAGGTGGTGGCGCGTTTTTAAATGAAGCACCCATAAAAGTTTCGGCAAACAAAAGTTTATCTGAAAGTTTAATTGGAACAGGTTTTCCGATCTATAATTTTGATAGACAAGAAAATTATTTGAATGTATTGCGCGAGCTAATGCAAAAAACACATGGCGTGCGCAGAATTGGGGCCGCCGCGGCCGACCTATGCTACTTGGCTTCCGGAAGATTAGATGCATTTTACGAGTATAATTTAAATCCTTGGGATGTGGCAGCAGGCGTTTTAATAATTAAAGAAGCCGGCGGAACAGTTTGCGATTTTAAAGGTGAACAAAACTGGTTGTACGGAAAAGAAATTATTGCCACAAACGGATGGGTAGAAAGAGAATTTATGCAACTTGTACAAAAGCACTTTAATTGAACCAGATCCAAAATAGAACCATCAATCTTTTTTTATGGGTTTTTAGCCTTTCGGTGGCTTTTATTTTAACGTTGCCCGTTTTAATTCAAGATGGTATGTTTATGGACGGAGTGCTTTACACTGCTGTATCGCATAATTTGGCAAATGGCATAGGTACATTTTGGTTTCCGAGTTTTAGTTTTAATAACCTGGCAGGCATTCAAAATTCATTTCACGAACAACCACCCTTAGTATTTGGAATTCAAGCGCTGTTTTTTAAACTGCTTGGCGATAGCATGTACGTAGAACGTTTTTATGTATTCTTATGTTTACTCATCAATATACTTCTTATTAAAAAATTATGGGAACTTATTTTTAAAGGAGATGAGCATACCAAAGCGCTTTCGTGGCTTCCTGTTTTATTTTGGATCAGTATTCCAGTTTGCTTTTGGTCGTTTAGCAATAATATGCACGAGAATACTGTGAGCATTTTTGTTCTTGCGTCAATTATTTCTATTTTGAAAGTAGTTCAGGATAAAAAACCTTTACATCTTATTCTTGCAGGCATCTGTATTTTTTTGGCCAGCTTTTCAAAAGGTTTACCAGGCCTATTTCCTATTGTAGTGCCGTTGGTGTTTGTATATAAACATCAGCTTTCATTTAAGCAAGCAGCCCTTTATTCATTAGCACTTTTTGGTATTGTTGGGTTTATTTATGGCATGCTGCTTGTAAGCTCTTCGGCAAGGGAATCACTTTACAATTATTTTGTATTGCGATTAATTAAACGCGTGAATGATGTACCTACGACAAGTTATTATTTAGATACCTTATTTCGCTTGGTAATGGAATCGGGAATTATGATAGGAATTGTTTTGATAATAAGATTTAGTACAAGAAAATTGCAATTAGAACGCATAGAACATTCAACTAAAACTTTTACATTTTTAATGATAGGTTTGTTAGGCGTATTGCCATTAATGCTTACGTTAGTTCAAAAAGGATTTTACATGTTACCTGCACTGCCTTATATCGCTATTGGCTTTTCAATTTTAATAGCGCCACAAGTAAATATGATCCTTTTTAAACTCTGCCAAAGTAAATTAGACGGGGCATTAAAAACAGTTTGTATAGTAATGGCCATCTTGTCTATCGCACTTCCTATATTAAATATTGGAAAAAGTTCGCGCGATAAACAAAAATTAGAAGATATTCATTTGCTCGCAACAGCTATTCCTGCGAAAAGCATTGTTAATTGCTCGCCTCAATTACTCACCGATTGGTCGCTGCAAACTTATCTTTCGCGCTATTATTTTATTAGCTTAGACATCAATTCCTCGCATGAGTTTTTCCTTTATAACAAGGAAGAGTTTAATTCTAAAAGGGAAGAATTACTTAAAGACTACGAGGTTCTGTCAAACGACCTTACTTATTACACACTATTAAGACGCAGATAATCAATAATTTAGCTTTGTCTTATTAAAGTCCATTTCGGTCGAATTTAATAGGTTGATAAAACAACCTTTTTTAGTTTTGAACGTACAATAGAAGTACAAACCAGTTCCAAACGCCACAAATGAGACCCTTAAAGATCATACTTACCCTAGTTCTGTTCACAATTGCAAGTTTTGCTTATTCACAAAAGTATATGGACGGTGATATTATTTTTATTAAAAATAAAAAGACTGGTGCTTCTTTGATTCCAAACGGAAAAACAAAATTCAATTATCTCGGAGTTATTTTTATTGAAAATGGTGTTCCAATTGTTTATCATGCTACTGAACCGGTTTCTTCGAGTAATATTGATGATTTTATTGGTCTTTCGGAAGGAAGAGAATATAAGATCCGTCGTTTATACGAACAAGAATTATTGGATAAAGATGTGGTTTCAACTATGCGTTCGTTTGCAAAAGCAAAATTACAAATGCATTACGATAATAAATTAACGCTGAACAACGACGAATTGTACAACGCTGAATTTGTTTACAAAATGTTTCAGCAATGCTTGGGAATTCCTTTAACCAAGCCCAAAACATTAGAAAGTTATAAAAATGATGCTGCATCTATCGATTTCTTAAAAGATGCTTATGGTCCTGCTATTCTCACCGAAAAAATGGTGGTAACAGGAGATATTTACAATTCTGAATATGTAGTTGCTCCAGAAACAGAATAATTTACTGCTGTTTTTTGCCGCACAATGACCGTTTACATAATCACCAATTCGCATTTTTTACATGGTTAAATGGATTTCTTTTTTCCGCGCTTTCCAAGATCATAATTAAATCCAATAGCTAATCCAAAATTCGTGAAGTTAGGATTATAATAAGGTCCTGTTTTTGCAGGAGAGGTTACTGTTTTAGAATATCTAAATTCTAAGAATATGGTTTTACGATCGAATAATTTGTATTGAAATCCCAAATTAATATTAGCTCCAAAAGTGAATTTTCTAAAATCATACAAAGGAGAGATATACCATTTTGAAACGCCCTGCTTAAAAAAGTAATCTGCATTTGAACCTGCCGAAATGTAAATATATTTGGTGTCAAACCTTAGGTTAAGCGGGACGCTAATATTGTAAAAAGTAGAATGAAATATCATGCCATGAATTTCTTCTGCAGCAGCTTTAGAAATAATATATACGCCTGATTCAAATGATAAACGCGATAATCTAATTCGTTTGATAATCTGAACACCACCACCGTAAACAAAAAAAGTGAAGGGTGTTAAGTTTAATAAGCCGCTTTTTTCGCTTATTAGCTTTCCTCCAATTTTGTATTCAGAACTTTTATAATGATCAATAGTATGTTCTTGGGCATTGAGGTCAGAAAATAAAATAGAAATGAATAAGATAAATGTAAGCCTTCGGATTTGCATTGGATAAGCTTATAACGAAAAACGGTAAAAGATATTGCAATAAATTTATCCCTCAACTCCCTGCCTCGCCGGCAGGCAGGCGCTCGGAATCACAGGCATTGGCAGTGAGATCTAATCGTTTTTTTTGCCACTAAGACGTTAATTCACAAAGTTTTATTTTTCGTTTGCGGAACAAAATGTCCCGTTCACCAATACTTTCGGAGGAGCATCCGGTTGGGCGACACATTTTGTTTCGGAAAATCCCCATCTTGAGGGGGTAGATTTTGCATTAGCAAAAGACGGGGAAGGAAACTATATTAGCCCCATCGCTTTTTTCAATTCATAAACGTCTGTAATTTCAGAGCCCAGTCTAGTTACATTAAAGTAATTATCTTTCTTTAAAACAGCTCGTGCAAATTCATCTTTTCTTACTACATAAACATTAGAGCCAACCAAAATGCACATGGAGTATTGGATCTTCGTATCAATTTTCATTTTTGAAGCTGCAGCATACGTATAAACCATGTTCCTGTTTGTTTCTATCAAATAAATGGCGCTAGCAAGTATTTCTTCTTTTGCTCCAGTTGATACAAAAATTGGTTGAATTTCTTCAGCCGAGCTCGGCATGGTATGCGGACAATCTGAATTAAAAATTCCAAAATTGCTGATTCTAAAAACACGTGTGATCGCAGGAACTACTCCACCGGCTTTTATTTGCGTTGTTACCGATAATTCTTCTTGCTTTTGCAAACGGATCTTTTGTCGAATGTATTCTTCCTGAATTTTTTGTTGTTGCACCACATACACCGCTTGCTTTGCTTCCATCTCGGCTTTTAATTTTGCTTCATCGGCAACGCGCTTTACCTGCAAGGTTTTGTATTTCTCAAATTTTTCTTCGTATTTTTTTGAAGCATCGGCAAAATCATTTCCTGTAAGCACAGGGTAAACAACTAATTTTTCAACGCGTTGCTTTAATTTTAAAACTAAAATATAGTTCTTGCCTTTTGTAGGGCCTTCTTCAATTTCGGCACTGCTCCAGGTAATGTCTTTCATTTCCGCTTTGTAATTGGTGCTTTCGCTTCCAATTTCAAATACGGCGTTCTTAAAGGCTGATAGTTCAGGGAATTCTTTATAATCCACATCTAATTCAAATTGTGGACGGCCCGAAGATTTGTTGGGCTTATTTGGCTGTAATGGTATTTCTAGTTTCTCTATCTTTTTAGTGTAAACCACCTTTACACTATCAATTCGTTTTGGAATGGCTGCAATAGCAGGCTCATATTTTTGTGCGAGTTTTTTAAGTTCTTGTTTAGCTTCTGCCGGATTGGGCGGCTGCTGTTGAGGCGACACAACAGGATTATCACGTTTGATATAAGTCCAATTTCTTGCTACTGTATCTAAAACATATTGATTAAAGTGATCTTCGGTTTGCGTACTGCTAAATTCTACCGTTAAAGGTTTATCATGCTTAATAAATACAGGTTCTCCGTTTTGAGATCCTGTAATTTCAAACATACCTGCGCTTTCAAACGTAAATTCTGTTCCGGCACTATCGTATCGCATGGGAATTCCGCTTGCAATAATTTCGGCTTGATCATGAATTTCTCGGTAAAGAATTTCTACTTCACCTTTAATTTCTTCGCCGGCTTTATTTACAAAACTGCTTTTCGGGATTTTAATTTTAGAGCCTGTAGAATGTTTGATGTCGGCTCCTTTTGAATTATCAACTTTATAGGAAGTGTTGTTCACCTTTATTTTTTCAAAAGGTTCGTTTATGAACTTTGTATTCTTTGCTGTATTCTTATTTTCTTGATCTTTTAAAGTAGTTGTTTTATCATTCGATGCTATTTGTTTTGTTGATTTATTGAATAATGCTGTATAGGTTACGGTACAAATTACGGTTACTCCTGCAATAACGGCGGCGTATTTTATATAATTATTCTTCCACCAACTTTTGTCGCTCCTTGCTTTGGTAATACTTTGTTCTTTGAACTGTTTAACTAAATTGTCAAAGTCTTTGTGTTTATTGATCTCATCGTCACTTACCTTAGGGCGATCAATATTAAATTTTGGTTGCATACTAATTCTTTTTGGGTGATGTTATTGCTTTCTTTAACTTTTCTAAAATTCTGTACATTCTTACTTTGGCGTTATTCTCAGTTATATACATTATTTCTCCTATCTCTTTAAAAGCGCGTCTCTCAAAGAAACGCAGTTCTACCATTTGACAATCCTCCGGATCAAGTTCGCTAATTACCTTTTTTAATAAAGGAATATAGTCCTCGAGGTAAAACTCCTGTGTTTCTTCACAAATAAATCTCAAGTCGCCAATATCAGCATTTATGCAGCGTTTATTTTTTTGCTCACGAAACAATTGCATCAACTCACTGTGCGCAATGCGATACAACCAACTTGCAAATGGCACACCTTTAAATTCATACTTTCCAATATTGGTAAGTGCTTTTAAAAACACTTGTGAAGTAAGATCAAAGGCGGTATCCTTATCATCCATACGTTGGTACAAGTAGCCAAAAATTTGCTTGTAGTACTTATCGTATAAAGGTGCGAAATGGTTGGGATCAGCTTTCGCGGCCTCAATGATCAGGTGCTCTTCTTGCAACTGAACATCGGTATGATGGTATCGAGAATTGTAACTCATAGAGGCTGCGTTTTTATTGTTACCTCTTTATAACTGAAATAATTCTCGCGGGTTACGCCAAAATTTCAAATAACGTTAACATTATAAGTAAGTACCTGGCTATCAGTTACAAAATTTAAGGTTAAATTGAGTGAAGAGCCTTAAATCTGGGCGAACCGACCTTTCAGATGAGTAAACTGACTAATTGCCTAAATTCATAAAGAGAATAAATGGCCATCTTTATCAAGTATTGGGGCGTGCCCCCGCCTCTGGAATTACCCATGCGGGGTGGGACTTTTCGTTCGCCGCGGCGAACAATCTTTTTGCCTGAAAAAGGCAAAAAGTATTTCCACTACGATCCCTCACGCGGCGGTAAAAAAAACAGCTGCCTCTTCTTACCGCCCGCGCCAGGGATGCGAAAGGTTTAGCTCTTTTTTGTTTGGCTTTTCGCCAAACAAAAAAAGCCGAAGCGAAGCGGAGGTCAAGTAGGCAAAGGGAGTTTCACCCTAAGCCTCTCACAGAACCGTACGTGAAGCTCTCACTTCATACGGCTCTTGTCATACTAGCTAATAG
>Ga0163149_10002180_pt1 | contig 24080 bp, 17 predicted proteins | sample OliLakLV19MP5G1_FD_148604 | JGI IMG/M metagenome (GOLD analysis project Ga0163149, IMG submission 148604) | Freshwater microbial mat bacterial communities from Lake Vanda, McMurdo Dry Valleys, Antarctica - Oligotrophic Lake LV.19.MP5.G1 | ecosystem: Environmental > Aquatic > Freshwater > Lake >... | reverse complement strand
TACACCGGCTTCACCAACCAGGCACAGACACTGAATTTCGGTGGAACCATTTCCAACATCGACGTGCCGATCATCTGCGACGACAGCGACGAAACCGATGAGACTTTCACCATCGCCATCGCTACCGCCGCAGGCAGCGGATACTTCGTCTTGCCCGGTGCCAACACCGGCACCGCCACGATCACCGACGACGACATCAGCACGCTGCCCACCATCAGCATCAACGACGTGAGCATCGCCGAAGGCAATAGCGGCACCAGCCTGCTGACCTTCGCCGTCACCCTCAGCGCCCCAGCGCCCGCCGGCGGCGTGACCTTCGACATCGCCACCAGCGATGGCACCGCCACCGACGCCGACAACGACTACGAGCCGCGCACACTCATCGGCCAGACCATCGCCGCCGGCAACAGCAGCTACAACTTCGATGTGACTATCAACGGTGATGCAACGTTCGAAGCGAGCCAGAGCTTCGTCGTCAACATCAGCAATGTCACCAATGTCGCCCCATTGGGCAACGACCTCACGAGTGTCGGCACGATCACGAATGATGATTCGGCACCAACACCGTTTCTAGTCATGTCTGACGCAGGTTCGGTAGCCGAGGGCAACAGCAGTGCATCCAACAATCAGATGGTCTTCGCCGTCACGCTTAGTGCATCAGCGAATGCGGGCGGCGCCACCTTTACGCTGACAGCAAATGCCAATGTGGCCGAGGAAGGCGAGGACTACCTCGCACCTGACTCCTCCATCATTTACACGATTCCGGAAGGTCAGACCACATTGAGTCCAGCCTATGCGATTACGATCCTCGGCGACCTGACATTGGAAGCCGATGAGACGGTAGTCGTCACACCTCTACCCATTTCGGGCGCAGTAATGGGTGGTTCCGGCATCATCGGGGTCGGGACAATTACCAACGACGACACTGCTCCGCTTACGATCGAAGCCATTCAGGGTAACGGCCACGCATCTCCGGTCGCCACCCAGACAGTAACGACACTCGGCAACATCGTGACGGCGGTGCTGCCGGCGCCCAACGGCGGCTTCACCATTCAGATGAAGGACGCGCAGGCGAGCGGCGGTATGGCGACCTCCAACGGCGTCCTCGTGTTCACGGGCGGCACGCCAATCCTGGCCGTTGGTGATGAGGTCGATGTACGCGGCACTGTCGTCGAATTCCATACGTCAATGACCGCGACCGCAGCTCAGCGCACAACCGAGTTCACCAATGCCGGCCTGGTTTTCAATGTGATCAGCAGCGGCAACGCCCTTCCGGCTCCGGTGGGTCTGGATGCAATGGTGCCTTCACCGAATCCGGCCTCGCCCTACTGCGGCGCCGCGCTCGGAAATTTCGAGTGCATCGAATCGATGCGTGTAACCACCACGACCGGCATGGTCAATCTCGGCAACCAGACATTTGGAACGGATCCGATCGCGGAAATGTGGGTCACGACATCCGGGCAGCGCGTATTCCGTGAAGGCGGGTTGCTTCCAGGACGCGAGACCGAAGTGGTTCCTACGCTGACGCCCGCTGCGCCGCCGCTCCCCACTACTTTCGTCTATGACCTGAATCCTGAGTTGTTCGAGCTCGACATGGATCGTGCTGGCCTAGCCAATACCGTACTGGTTCCGGGCACAACGTTCTCCGCGACCGGAGTGCTCAGTCAGGAATTCGGCGGATTCGATCTTTTCCCGACGCAATTGACGGTGAACGCGGCCGCGGCTGCGCTACCGACGCCAGTGGACACCGCAAGCGCGACACAGTTGACGATCGGATCGCAAAATCTGCACTTGTTGTTCGACGACGTGAACGACCCATGGAATACCGATGATTGCACCGCAGGTGATGTCGATTTCTGTCCAACCACGCTGCGCTGGAACGCGAAGTTGAATCTGCTATCGCGGCAGATTCGCGAGCAGCTGAAATCGCCGATGGTGGTTGGCGTGCAGGAAATAGAGAAACTTGGTGCGCTGCAGGCGCTCGCAACCAAGATCAATACCGATCTGGGCGTTGGATCGCCGTTCACCTATACCGCGCATGTGGGCGCAATCGATGACCTGGACGGCGGCCATCAGAATGTCGGCTTTCTGATCCGCAGCAACGTCTCGGTCGTTTCGTTACAGCAACTCAATACCACTCAGCAATGGACGTTCAATGGCGCGCCCCAAGGCGAGATCATGGACCGTCCGCCGTTCTTGCTGCGCGCGACCGTCAACATTGCCGCGGGCGGTCCTTTCGAGTTCGCCGTGATGGTTGTGCATCAACGCTCTCTCACAGGTATCGACAATCTGACACCGCTCGCTGACCAGATCAATGCCCATCGTGTTCGTCAGAAGCGTCTTTACCAGGCAGCGTTGACGGCTCAAGCCATTCAACAATTCCGCGCCGCCAATCCGGGCCTACCGTTCTATCTGGTCGGGGACTTCAATGCGTTCCCACAGAGTGATGGATATGCCGATGTGACCGGCATCATCCAGGGCACTACCGATCCGGCATTGTCAGAATACGACCTGTCGTATTTTGGCTTGGAAGGCAGCGGGCCAAACGGCAACATTGTGACTCCGCCACTCACCGCCGCCAGCGCACTGGCACCCGCAGGCGAGCGCTACTCGTATCAGTTCCAGAGCATGCCCCAGCAGATCGACCACGCGATGATGAGCGCGGCTGGCCTCGAGCACCTCGAGGATATGCAGTTCTCGCGTAACAACGTCGACCAGCAGGCGCGCTTCATGATCAGTTTCAGCAATACCCTCGGCACGGAAACTCCGCTGGTCAGCAGCGACCATGACGGATTCGTGCTGTTCATCAACACGCTCGCTGACGCACTGTTCGGCAACGGCTTCGAGAACTGATTTACACGCATAGACGCTGCGCACACGGCCCGCCTTGCGGGCCGTTTTTTTCTCGAGTCAAATACGCGCGGAATCTCGGCATCGTCTGGGCGTCATCGAGCGACTGCGTTGGACGAACGCTACGTCACCCCGTATCCCGGGGAGCACAAGAATTTCCAATGTGGCCGTCGTACACGATCCGCTTCGGTTCTCGACGCAACCAGTCGTATTGCTCGGGGCGGTGGCGCCATAAGCTGGATTTGCTAAGGAGTCGATTGCGTGGAAGCAATAGCCGACTTCGGTCCGGCTGCGTGTGCGATGCGCGGCCCTTGGTAACCGGGAAATCTCATCGCTTCAAAATCATCAGCACTTCTTCGAGTTCCTGGCGCACCTGGCGCACCACCTGGCTGGTGATGCTGGCTTCAGCCTTTCCCAACTCACCTTCCAGGCGTTGACGCGCGCCGCCGATGGTGAAGCCCTGGTCGTAGAGCAGGCTGCGGATCTGGCGGATCATCAACACGTCGTGGCGCTGGTAATAGCGGCGGTTGCCGCGGCGCTTGACTGGATTGAGGTTGGTGAATTCCTGTTCCCAGTAGCGCAATACATGCGGTTTGACCGCGCATAGCTCGCTGACTTCACCGATGGTGAAGTAGCGCTTGGCCGGAATAGTTGGGAGTTCGTTATTGCTGCCCTGATCCAGCATACGCCTCCACCCGCACCTTGAGTTTCTGACCTGGACGGAATGTCACTACGCGTCGAGCCGAAATCGGAATTTCTTCGCCGGTCTTCGGATTGCGACCTGGGCGGCGATTTTTGCTGCGCAGGTCGAAGTTACCAAAGCCCGATAATTTTATTTGTTCGCCTCGCTGCAGCGCCTCACGCATGACTTCAAAAAACGCATCAACGAATTCCTTCGCTTCACGTTTGTTTAGGCCGACGTTCTCGAAGAGTCGCTCGGCAAGTTCAGACTTGGTCAACGCCATTTCATCCTCGCAACCTAGCCCCTGTGCTTGCACCCAAAGCGGCGACGACTGCCTGAATGGCCGAATCCACGTCGCTGTCCGTAAGGGTGCGCGAACTGTCCTGTAAAATCAAGCCCATAGCGAGGCTTCTTGTGCCGGAGGGCAAACTTGCGCCGATAAACTCATCAAACAGGACGCATTCTTTCAATAAATCGCCCAGAATCCCTTGCGCGCAGGCCCTCAGGCGTGCTGCAGGCACGGATTGGTCCAGCACCAGTGCTAAGTCGCGGCGTACCGACGGGAAACGCGAGATTTCACCGGCCATGGGTACGCTGCGCTGCAGCAATCCGGCGAGGTCGATTTCGAACGCGTAAACGTCACCATCGACGTCCAGCGCCTTGCTCAGGCGTGGGTCCAGGCACCCCACCAGACCGATGCAATGGCCCGTGCGCAGCACTGCTGCACTGCGGCCGCCGTGCAGAAAACCGCGGTCCGCGATGGGCTGAAACTCGAATTGCGCGTCGGGTCCGGCCAAGCCCAGAACCTGTTCCAGGTCACCCTTGATGTCGTAAAAATCTGCTGCACGCCTGCCTTCGCCCCACTGCTCGGCGTGTGCCGAACCGCTGATCAAAGCGGCGAGCCGCGGTGTTTCCAGCGGCGGATCGCCAGCGTGGAAGGCTTTTCCGATCTCAAACAGGCGCACGCGCTGCTGTTGTCGTGCCTGGTTTCGTTTCAATGCCTCGACTAAACCGGGCAACAGGCTGGTACGCATCACCGCCAGATCGACGCTGAGCGGATTGCTCAATGCCACTGCGCCCGCGCCCAAGCTCCAGGTCGCCAGCGTATCGGCTGCGATGAAACTGAAATGCAGGGCTTCGGCATAGCCTCGGGCCAGCAATGCCTGGCGTATATCGCCGAGTCGCAACTGCGCCTCCGGCTCGATACGCAATGCGATTTCGCCACGCGGGATGTTGACCGGCACGTTGTCGTAACCATGGATGCGCGCCACTTCTTCGATCAGATCTTCTTCGATCTCAATGTCAAAGCGCTTGGATGGTGCCTGCACCTGCCAGCCTTCCGCGGTGGCCTCGACTTGCATGCCCAGAGCACGCAGCATCCTGCCCACAGCCAGGTCATCAAGTTTGAGGCCGAGCACCCGCTGCAGGCGCTCCCGACGCAGGCGTACGAGCGGACGCACTGGCAGATGCCCGTTGCTCACCGCCTCAGTCATCGGCCCGGGCTGACCGCCGGCGATATCGGTAATCAACTGCGTCAGTCGCTCAATGGCACGGCGCGGCAATTCTGGATCCACGCCACGCTCGAAACGGTGCGAAGCATCGGTGTGCAAACCCAGCTTGCGCGCGCGCCCCTGGACCGCATTGGGCGCAAAGAATGCGGCTTCGAGAAACAAGGTGCGGGTTCGATCGGTGACACGCGTGTCCCAGCCTCCCATTACACCGGCGACGGCGACAGCACGCGCAGCATCGGCAATCACCAGGAAGCTTTCGTCCAATGTCACTTCACGCTCGTCGAGCAATTTCAGTGTCTCGCCCTTGCGCGCGCGGCGCACTTCGATCGCGCCCTGCAGTTGCTGGTGATCGAAGGCATGCGTGGGTTGCCCCAGTTCGATCAGCACGTAGTTGCTGCAATCCACCGCCACAGAGATCGAGCGCAGGCCGCTGCGACGCAGGCGCTCCTTCATCCACAGCGGCGTCTTTGCGCCCGGATCAATACCTTCAACGACACGACCAAGATAACGCGGACAGTCGATTGGATCCTGTAGCTTTATCTCGCGGGTCAGCAATGATTGACTGACGATCGACACGGGCGGCACGACGTCCGCAGGCATATCAAAAAGCGCGCGCACTTCCGCGGCCAAACCTTCCAGGCCCAGACAATCCGGGCGATTGGGCGTCAGCTTGATGTCGATCGATGCGTCCGGCAGGCCGAGAAACTCGATCAATGCTGCACCCGTTCGCGCGTCGCTCGGCAGCTCCCACAGCCCGCTGGAATCATCGGAAAGCGCGAGCTCTTTGGCCGAGCACAGCATGCCAAAACTCTCGACATCACGCAGCTTGGCGCGTTTGATTTCCATTCCGTTCGGAAGCCTGGCACCGATGATCGCCACCGGCGCTTTGAGTCCAACGCGTGCATTGGGTGCGCCGCAAACAATCTGCAGCAAGTCACCGCTGCCGATCGATACCTTGCAGACCTGCAGCTTGTCGGCATTGGGGTGGCGCTCGGCCATCATGATCTCGCCGACGATGACACCGTGCAGCGCCTCACCCAGCACTTCAACGCCTTCAACTTCCAGGCCAGCCATGGTCAGCCGGTGCATCAAAGTGGCACGGTCGCAACCGGGGTCGGCGATCGCACGCAACCAGTTTTCGGAAAACTTCATATCGGAATTCTCTTTAACGTAAAACAACGTACAAAGTCGCTACGCGAGGAAACTATTGCCCCCTCCCCGGCACCGAGGCGGGTTGGCGAGGGAAGAGTCAAGAGACCTCGACTTTGCAGAATCTTCTCTTCCGTAAAACATCGCTATGCAAGGAAGCCTTTGCCCCCTCCCCGATGTCCGGGGAGGGCTGGGGAGGGGTCAGGTAATAAACTTCGACGTTAGAGCTAGAGCAGCGGTCGCCGTACCCGCTGCTCTAGCTCTAACTTCAGGCGAACTGCCGCAGAAAGCGCAAGTCGTTTTCGAAGAAACTGCGCAGATCGTTGACGCCGTAGCGCAGCATCGCAAAGCGTTCGACGCCCAGTCCAAAGGCAAACCCTGTGTAGCGTTCCGGATCGATGTTGCACGCCTTCAGCACGTTTGGATGCACCATGCCGCAGCCCAACACTTCCAACCAACCGGGTTCGGCGCCATCGCCGCGATCCCATCGGATGTCGACCTCGGCCGATGGCTCGGTAAACGGGAAATAGCTGGGACGAAAACGCATCTCGAAGTCGCGTTCGAAAAATGCATTGACGAATTGCTTCAGCGTGCCTTTGAGGTCGGCGAAGCTGGAAGTGTCATCGACCAGCAACCCTTCCACTTGATGAAACATCGGCGTATGCGTCTGGTCGCTGTCGCTGCGATAAACTTTTCCGGCGGCGATGATGCGGATTGGCGGCGTGCGTCCGGCCATCGCACGGATCTGCACCGGCGAGGTATGCGTGCGCAGCAGCCGACCATCGGGAAAATAGAAGGTGTCGTGCATCGCCCGCGCCGGATGGTGTTCGGGGAAATTAAGCGCTTCGAAGTTGTGAAAATCATCTTCGATCTCGGGGCCATCGGCCTGCTGATATCCGAGTCTGGAAAAAATATCGGTGATGCGATCCAGCGTGCGCGTGATCGGATGCAGATTGCCGCGATCGGTATCGCGGCCGGGCATGGTCACATCGACACGCTCGGCCTGCATGCGAGCGTCGTAGGCACCGTCTTCAAGTTGCGACTTGCGTGCTGCAAGCGCAATCTGCAGGCGTTCCTTGGCTTGATTGACCAGCTCACCGCGCGCCTTGCGCTCGTCCTGCGATAGCTTGCCAAGCAGTTTCAATTGCTCGGTCAATATTCCCGACTTGCCGAGCCAGGAAATGCGCACTGCATCCAGCGCTTCGAGATCCGCAACGATGGCGATCAGGCTGATCGCGGCCTCGATGTCGTTCATGGATTCCTGCATATTTCGCTCTTCCAAAAATGCACATGGGGAGAGGCTTAAGCCATCTCCCCATGCGGAACATCCAGTTGCCGAAGCAACCGTATGGATCAGCCAATCAGGCTGCGACGACCAAACTTGCCTTCGCTTTCTCGGCGATTTCGCCAAACGCCTTGATGTCGTGAATGGCCAGATCAGCAAGCACCTTGCGGTCCATGACGATATTGGCTTTCTTCATGCCATTGATCAGGCGGCTGTAAGAGATCGCGTACATACGCGCAGCGGCGTTGATACGGACGATCCACAGCGCACGGAACTGGCGCTTGCGCTGCTTGCGGCCGATGTACGCGTACTGGGCAGCCTTGGTGACGGCCTGCTTGGCGACGCGGAACACCTTGCGGCGGGCGTTGTAATAGCCCTTGGCAGCCTTCAGAACTTTCTTGTGACGGGCTCGGGCGGTGACGCCACGTTTAACTCGTGCCATGACATCGCCTCCTTAGAGATAGGGGAGCATGCGAGCGACGCGACCTGCGTCCTCCGCACGAACGTGGTTCTGACCGCGCAGATTACGCTTACGCTTGGTGGACATCTTGGTCAGGATATGGGACTTGAAGGCGTGGCCGCATTTGTACTTGCCAGACGCCGTTTTACGGAACCGCTTGGCTGCGGCCCGATTGGTTTTCATCTTGATTTTGGCCATGACACTACCTGTGTGGGTTGGTTGACTGAATCGAGCGGCGACTTGCGTCGCGCTTTCCGTCCTGCTCGTTTCGGCTTGTTTTGCGGCCCCTGCGGGCTGCTGTCCATTGGAGCAACCCTTGCGGGTTGCGGTCCATTCGAAGGCTGTCGCCCGAAAGCGCTGGAGCCCTCACTCGATCCGGTCCTCGCGGGCCGTATCGAATCCATGCTTTGCCTGAAGGCGCGACATGAAATTCCTGGGTCGGTGGACGCCACCATCAAACGGCGCCCATCGGGTGACGCGGGCTCACCAACTTCAGTGGGCTCGCATCCTGTACACCCTGCATCTTCGCAGTGAAGATGCGGGATCGCGATTCGCTACACGCGAATCTACTTCTTCTTCGGAGCAACCATCATGATCATCTGCCGCCCTTCAAGGCGCGGAAACGATTCGATGGTGACCTCATCCTTGAGGGCTTCCTGCAAACGCTTGGCCATCGCGATACCCAGTTCGGTGTGCGCCATTTCGCGCCCCTTGAAGCGGATATTCACCTTGACCCGATCGCCTTCGGCAATGAATCGCCGCAGGTTGCGAAGTTTGATCTCGTAGTCGCCATCATCGGTCGTAGGGCGGAACTTGAGTTCCTTGATCTCCACGATCTTCTGCTTTTTCTTGGCGGCGTTGGCCTTCTTCTGCTGTTCAAACTTGAACTTGCCGAAGTCCATGATGCGGCAGACGGGCGGATCGGAGTTGGGCACGATCTCAACCAGATCGAGGTCCAGATCCATTGCCATACGCAGCGCGTCGTCGCGCGTCAGCACACCGATCTGCTCCCCATCCACGCCAATGACACGTACCCGCGGAACCCGAATTTCCAGGTTCTTACGATTCATTTTATCCGTACTGATTAGCAAACCCTCCCAACAGTCCTATGCCCCAAAAAGCCCGGTCAAACCTGGCCTTTCACCGTTTCCGAATGCAGCTTCTGGACCAGCGCGTCGAGCGACATCGTGCCCAGATCTTCCCCAGAAAGCGAACGCACCGCGACCGTACCGTTTTCGCGTTCGCGATCTCCGATCACGACCTGATAGGGCACTTTCTGCAGCGTGTGTTCGCGAATCTTATAGCCGATCTTCTCATTGCGCAAATCGGCCTCTGCGCGGAAGCCTTGTTTTACAAGGGCTTGCACTACCGAATCGGTGTACTCAGCCTGGGCGTCGGTGATGTTCATGGCCACCAGCTGAACCGGTGCAAGCCACACTGGCAGCGCCCCGGCGTGGTTTTCGATGAGGATTCCGATAAAGCGCTCGAGCGAGCCCAAAATGGCCCGATGCAGCATTACCGGGGTCTTGCGGCTGGAATCCTCGGTCACATACTCGGCGCCAAGGCGCTCCGGCATGGAGAAATCAACCTGAATGGTGCCGCACTGCCAGACCCGTCCGATCGAGTCTTTCAGTGAAAATTCGATCTTGGGACCATAAAAAGCGCCCTCGCCCGGGTTCAGCTGGTAATCGATGCCCTGGGATTCGAGCGCAGTCGCCAGTGCTTTCTCGGCCTTGTCCCAGACTTCGTCGGCACCCACGCGCTTTTCCGGGCGCGTCGACAGCTTGTAGAGCACGTCGGTAAAGCCGAAATCGCCATAAACCTGAAGCAGACACTTGATGAAGTCCGCACACTCGGACTGGATCTGGTCCTCGGTGCAAAACACGTGGCCGTCGTCCTGGGTGAAACCGCGCACGCGCATGATGCCGTGCAGCGCACCGGATGCCTCATTGCGATGACAGGAACCGAACTCGCCAAAACGCAGCGGCAGCTCGCGATAACTATGCAGACCGTGGTTGTAGATCTGCACGTGGCCAGGGCAATTCATCGGCTTGATCGCGTAATCGCGGTTTTCCGATGACGTGGTGAACATGTTGTCCTTGAAATTGGACCAGTGACCGGACTTCTCCCACAGACTGCGATCGAGAATCTGTGGACCGCGCACTTCTTTGTAACCACTGGCGCGATACACCTTGCGCATGTACTGCTCAATCACCTGCCAGATCGCCCAGCCCTTGGGATGCCAGAACACAAGGCCTGGCGCCTCTTCCTGCATGTGGAAAAGATGCAGTGCCTTGCCGAGCTTGCGATGGTCACGCTTCTCGGCCTCTTCAAGCTGAGTGAGGTAGGCCTTCAGGTCCTTGTCATTGAGGAACGCGGTGCCGTAGACGCGCGTCAGCATCTCGTTCTTGCTGTCGCCACGCCAATAGGCGCCCGCCACCTTCATCAGTTTGTAGGCGCGCAGTTTGCCGGTGTTGGGCACATGCGGGCCACGGCAGAGATCGATGAAATCGCCCTGGGCGTAGAGTGAAAGGTCTTCGTTGGCAGGAATGCCCTCGATGATCTCGGCTTTGTAGTGTTCGTTTTTCGACTTGAAGAAGGCCACCGCCGCGTCACGACTCATCAGCGAACGGGTGACCGGTAGCGCCTCTTTTACGATGCGATCCATTTCCGCCTGGATCTTGTCCAGATCCTCCGGCGTGAACGGCGTCTTGCGCGCAAAGTCATAGAAAAAGCCATTCTCGATCACCGGGCCGATGGTGACCTGGGCATCCGGGAACAGTCTCTGTGTGGCCTGCGCAAGCAGATGCGCGGTCGAATGGCGCAGCACTTCAAGCGCGTCAACATGTTTCTCGGTGACGATCTCGAGCGCGACGTCCGACTCGATGCGATGACTGGTATCCACCAACTTGCCATCGACTTTGCCAGCAAGCGCGGCCTTGGCCAATCCGGCGCCAATGTTGGCGGCGACGTCCGCCACGGTTACGGCCGACTCGAATTCGCGCTTGGAACCATCAGGAAGGGTAACGACGATCATGGAATGCTCCATCAGGTAGGAGCGGCGTGAGCCGCGATAGCTGAAGCTAGTGTGGTGTTGCACCCTATGCGACACATAAAACCGCGTCCTCGACCCCGTGGCTTCGTTGCGAATCTTGCCAAGGCCACCAGCCTTGGCGGCAATTCGCGCCTCGCCACGGGGCCGAACCCATCCATTTTATTTGCGCCGCATAGTGTGCAACACCACACTAGACGCCGGGAATGCGGCAACAAAAAAGGGCGCAAGCGCCCTTTGCTGAGAAACGCAAGGCGCATACGGGTCAGTGCTGGGTGCCGGTTCGCGTCATGGTGATCGTGTTCTTTCGAACTACGTGTCCTTTGTTGAATCACGGCTGCTTACAAGCCGCGTCTCGCTGATGATTTGGTGGGCGCAACAGGGATCGAACCTGTGACCCCTACCATGTCAAGGTAGTGCTCTACCGCTGAGCTATGCGCCCAAATCAAGGCCGCGCATGGTACACGGCCCAGCGCGTGGACTCAACCGCGTTGTCGGATCGGTAGCAGTGAACGACGGCGCTGGTCGACAACGTCGCCGTGCGGCAGCCTGGCTAGCGGGGCGCGCGTTGATGCTGCGACGCCCACGGATCGGGCCTCGCGTCTACAATGCCGCTTCTTTTTTCAGCGCCACGCGATGCAATTCGATTCCCTCACCTTCGTCGTGTTCTTCCTCGCACTGATGGCGCTCTATCAGCTGCCATGGAGCTGGAACGCGCGCAAATGGCTGCTGTTGGTCGCCAGCTTCGTGTTCTATGGCGCCTGGAGCCCGCCGTTTCTGCTTCTGCTAATCGCTTCGGCCAGCGTCGACTGGTGGTTATCGCTGTGCATTGCAGGTTCCACATCGCCGCCGGCGCGCCGGCGCTGGTTGATTGTTTCGATCTCGGCCAATCTGGGCCTGCTCGGTTTTTTCAAGTACGGCAATTTTCTCAATCACAACGTCGCGACCTTGCTCGGCGCGCTTGGCATTGATTGGCAGGCGCCGAGCTTCGATATCCTGTTGCCGATCGGCATTTCGTTCTACACCTTCCAATCGCTGTCCTACTGCATCGATGTGTATCGCGGCCAGGTGCCGGTGCAGCGCTCGCTGCGCGACTACGTGCTCTTTGTCGCCTTTTTTCCGCAGTTGGTCGCAGGGCCAATCGTGCGCTACAGCGTTTTCCGCGAGCAGCTCGAGCAACCACGACGGTCAACCGCAGATGGCGTTTTTGTCGGCATATCGCTGATGCTGATCGGGCTCTTCCAGAAAATCGTGCTGGCCGACTCCGTGTTTGCACCGGTGGCAGACACCGGCTTCGTCATCGGCGCCGAGCCAGGCGTTGCACTGGCCTGGGGCGCGACCATTGCCTTCAGCGGCCAGATCTTCTGCGACTTCGCCGGCTATTCGATGTGCGCGATCGGCTGCGCGATGATGCTGGGATTTTATCTGCCGGACAATTTCCGCAGCCCCTACGCGGCGATCGGGTTTTCCGATTTCTGGCGGCGCTGGCACATCTCGTTGTCGAGCTGGTTGCGCGACTATCTGTATGTGCCACTCGGTGGCAGCCGTGGGTCGAGCCTTTTCACCGCGCGCAACATGATGCTGACCATGGTGCTCGGCGGCCTCTGGCATGGTGCCGCCTGGACCTTTGTGGCCTGGGGCGCGTTCCATGGCCTGTGGCTCGGCATCGAGCGCGCCGCACGCGCTGCAATGCCGAACCATGCGTGGCTGCAGGCAGCACCACTGCGCTGGCTGTACGGATTGTTCACCCTGCTGGTGGTGATGTGGGCCTGGGTATGGTTTCGCGCGCCGGATTTCGCCACCGCATCCAAAGTGCATATGGCACTTCTCGGCCTGGGCGAAACTGCGCACGTCGCCGTGAGCAACGAAGCCAGAATCGCCATGATTGCCTTCGCCCTGCTGTGGCTGACGCATTGGCTTACGCGTTCGCTCGATTTGCGCTCGGCGCTATCACGATTGCCGGCATGGTGCGCCGGCCTGTTCTGGGGTCTGTTGCTCGGCGCCATCGTGCTGTCTCCAGGCGCAGGTCGCGCCTTCATCTATTTCCAGTTCTGACGCTCACCGTTCTGATCCTTCCGCTGCTTTTGCCAAAGTTCTGATTCTCAAATTCGAGTCGACCGAATACAAAAATGAAACGACTGCTCTTCAGCGCCTTGATCGCCTGCCTCACTCTGGCCCTGACCGCCGGCGCGGTCGAATGGCATTGGCGCAGCCGCAATTACCTGCCCGGCATCATCGATTCGCAGGATCTGTGGGCGCAGCAGCGTGCTCGCCTTACCCGCACTGGCAAGCGACCGATTGCGCTGATCGGCGCATCGCGCACGCTGTACAGCGTGGATCTGCAGGTGTTGCGCGAGCGCTTGCCCGCCTACGAGCCAGTGATGCTTGCGCTTGATGCCAACCCAGCCATGGCTTCACTGCGCGATCTCGCTGCGGACCAAGATTTCGATGGCGTGGTGATCTGCGACATCGATGGACTGGGCCTGTGGCGCATCACCTGGGAACTGCAACAGGCGTACGTCGCTCACTATCACCGGCAATGGACGATCAGCCGCGATGTGCATCGCCGCATGCTGAATGTTTGGCAACAGCATGCGTTGATTTCGCGCTCGGACTTCAGCCTGCTGCGCTCGTTGGTGCGCTGGTGGAACAAGGAAGCAGAGCCGTTTCGCCCGCATGTCCGGCTCACATCAATGCGCGAAGGGTTCATCGACTACACGCTCACCGATACCAGCGTTCATCGTCGTGAATTGGAGGCACACCTGGCCAAATATGGTGGCAAGTTGCCGGGGCCAGTGCCGGCGCAATGGTTGGCGGACCTCGCCGAAGTCAGAAACTGGGTGCAGGCAATACAGCAGCGCGGCGGTCGGGTAATTTTCTACGCGACGCCGATCAGCGGCCTGCGCCGTCAGGTCGAAGAAGCCACCTATCCGCGACCTCAGTTCTGGGATCGTTTAGCCGATGCAACCGGGGCACAAACCCTGCACGCCGACGATGTACCCGCGTTGCGCGACTTTCCGTTGCCGGACGAATCGCATATCGACTATCGCGACAAGCCGCGATACACCGCATTGTTGATCGATGCGCTGACCGCGCGCACGCCGCTGTAGCGAGGAGCGAGTCCGAGCTACGTCCGCAGCGTCTGTTCCCGCACTCGATGCATTTCATCGCGCGCGCGCGCAGCATCCTCGAATTCCAGGTTCTGCGCGTGTTTGAACATCTGCGCTTCAAGTCGTTTCAAAACCGCTGATAGCTGCGGCGCGGTCATGCTGGCGTAGTCGGCCGTTGGTTCGGCAGCGCGCAGGGTGCCGAGCTTGCGCGTGCGTTCGCTGGCGTTCATCACGACAGTGTCGTTGGCCGCCTCGCGCGCACCCTGCATAACGTCAATAATTTTGGTCTGCACCGACTTGGGCGTGATGTTGTGCATGACATTGAAGTCGACCTGCTTCTGACGCCGACGACTGGTTTCGTCGATCGCCGCCTGCATCGAGCGCGTGATCGTGGCCGCATAAAGAATCGCCTTGCCGCGCAGATTTCTGGCGGCGCGGCCGATGGTCTGGATCAGCGAGCCGGTCGAGCGCAGGAACCCTTCCTTGTCGGCGTCAAGAATCGCCACCAGCGATACCTCGGGCATATCAAGTCCCTCGCGCAGCAAGTTGATGCCGACCAGCACGTCAAACTTGCCCAGGCGCAGATCGCGCAGGATCTCGACGCGCTCCACCGTTTCAACGTCCGAATGCAGATAGCGCACGCGCACGCCGGCCTCTTCCAGATACTCGGTCAGATTCTCCGACATGCGCTTGGTCAGCGTCGTGACCAACACGCGATCGCCCATCGCCGTGCGCAGACGGATCTCATCGAGCAGATCGTCGACCTGCGTCGCCACCGGACGAACTTCGATTTCAGGATCAACCAGACCCGTCGGTCGTACGACCTGCTCGATCACCTGCTCGCCGGAGCGCTCCAGCTCATAAGCACGTGGCGTGGCAGACACATAAATCGTGCGTGGCGCGCGTTGCTCGAATTCCTCGAATTTCAGCGGTCGGTTGTCCAACGCCGAAGGCAGGCGAAAGCCGAATTCAACCAGCGTTTCCTTGCGCGAACGGTCACCTTTGTACATTGCGCCGATCTGCGGCACGGTGACGTGCGACTCGTCGAGCACCAACAGCGCATCGGCCGGCAGATAGTCGAAAAGCGTTGGCGGTGCCTCACCCGGCGCATAGCCGGTCAAGTGCCTGGAGTAGTTCTCGATTCCCTGGCAGTAGCCGATCTCGGCCATCATCTCCAGATCGTATTGTGTGCGCTGCTTCAGACGTTGTGCTTCCAACAGTTTGTTGGCGGCGTAAAGCTGTTCGAGGCGTTCGCCAAGTTCGGTCTTGATGGTCTCGATTGCATCCAGCACGGTGCGGCGCGAGGTGACGTAGTGCGATTTTGGGAAAACAGTAAACCCCGGCAACTTGCCGATCACCGAGCCGGTCAGCGGGTCGAACTGACTGATGGTTTCGATGACCCCATCGAACAGCTCGACCCGCACTGCAATCGATTCGGATTCGGCCGGAAACACATCGACAATTTCGCCTCGTACACGATAGGTAGCGCGGCGCAGTTCATAGTCGCCGCGGGAGTATTGCAGTTCGGTCAGGCGACGCAGCAATTCACGCTGGTCCATGGGCTGGCCCGGAGCCAGCCGCAGCACCATCTTGAAATGCTCGTTCGGATCGCCAAGACCATAGATCGCCGATACCGTGGCGACAATGATGCAGTCGCGACGCTCCAGCAGCGACTTGGTCGCTGACAGCCGCATCTGTTCGATGTGTTCGTTGATCGATGAGTCTTTCTCGATAAACGTGTCGGTACTCGGAACGTAGGCTTCGGGCTGGTAATAATCGTAATAGGAGACGAAGTACTCGACCGCGTTATTCGGGAAAAACTCCTTGAACTCGCCGTACAGTTGCGCCGCCAGCGTCTTGTTCGGCGCCATCACCAGCGTCGGCGCCTGTACCTGCTGGATCAGGTTGGCAATCGAAAAAGTCTTGCCTGAACCGGTAACGCCAAGCAGGGTTTGATGCGCCAAACCGTTGCGGAAGCCGTCAACCATGCGGGCGATTGCCTGCGGTTGATCACCAGCAGGCTGGAAAGGCGACACTAGTTTGAATGGTTCGGACATTGAGCTGGGCCAGCACGGACAACAACGCGCACGATAATGCATTGTCTGCTCAAGATCGCAACCCGCACTCGGAAAAATCGCAGCAGGATTCAGGACGCTGCCCCTGCCCTCGAATTGTCACCGACTGCAAACTGGCCTCCCTGCTCACATCGACTCAAGGAGACCTGCAATGAACACTGTTCGCGACACAACGCACTGCAAGAACACACGCCGCCAGCCCCTGCGTGGCAAGATAATTACCCGGGGATTTACCCTGCTGGAAATACTCGTCGCCGTCACCGTGGTCAGCATTTTGCTTGCAATCGCCCTGCCGTCTTATTCGGCTGCGCTCGGTCGCGCCGATTGCAACACCCTGCTGACTGCGCTGATGGGCTCGATCACCGACGCGCGTGGCGCCGCACAGAACTATGAGTCTGACGCGATTCTCTGCCCCAGCGATGATGGCGCCTCTTGCTCGGGCAAAGCGCAATGGCAGAACGGCTGGATCGTGGGCGTCGACGGCAACGGCGACAACAGCATCAGCGGCGGCGAATCGGTTATTTCCCGTCAACCAGGCTTCGAAGAAAACGTGCACATGGTCACCAGCAGTGGGCGGACACGTTTGCAATTCCAGCCCTATGGCTCGAACGCCGGTAGCAATGTCACGTTCACGCTGTGCGATCGCCGCGGCGAATCTGGCAGCAGCGCCTATGTGCTCAACAATAGTGGCCACTTCCACGAGGCGCGGCCAACAGCGCAAAACACCGCGGCTGCCTGCGCCGGTATGTGACGCGCGCGCGCGGATTTGTTGCCGAGTGTTGGGGTGCAGGCTTGACGAAGCCCGAGCCCCCCGCTCTAATGCGCGACTCGGTTGGCGCTGTGCGCTGCATCGGCCAGGTAGCTCAGTTGGTAGAGCAGGGGATTGAAAATCCCCGTGTCGGGGGTTCGATTCCCTCCCTGGCCACCACTTCAGTCGCACTTTCGTTGCCGATCATCACCCGACTCCCACTGCTGCCTTGACTATGACGCGCACCGTTTTTTGCATTCGTCTGCAGCAGGAGCTTGAAGCACTGGACTTTGCGCCATTGCCTGGTGAGCTCGGCAAGCGCATCTTCGATCAGGTTTCCAAACGAGCCTGGAGCGAATGGCTGGCGCATCAGACCATGCTGATCAACGAGAATCGGTTGTCGCCCATTGAGCCCAAGGCGCGTGCGTTTTTGCGTGGTGAACTGGAAAAATACTTCTTTGGCGATGGCGCCGCGCTGCCCGAAGGCTACACACCACCCGCCTGATGCCGGCACACGCGCCGGTCGACTCGCTACCCGAATAATGCCGTCCAGGTGCAGCGCACTCTACGCACACGCTTGCGCCAGGGGAACAGCAAATGTGTCAACTTCGTCAGCGGCGCGCTTGACCTTTCGTCAACCGCGAGCTGGAGTCGCGACATCGGTAAGGCTGCAATTTCTCCGGCCATGCTTGAGCTATTGGTGGCAAGCTTCTGCGAGCGATAAGCTTGATGCCTTCCTGGAACGAGTAAAACGACAATTTTGCGTCTAAGACCCGACGTAGGAATTGTCATTGCGACGCTGTGCTTATCGCCTGGTCCGGGCAGTCCCCGGACACATCCAACGCAAACGTTTGTTCAGAGTCGCCACTCAGGACGATTGAGGCACGCAACGAGGCCATGGAGGCCGATTACGAAATCAACCGCGCGTTTGACTGCATCGACAAGACATCGTTCGACGCGATCAACTCGCAGCGCGTCGCGTGGGAGCAGCGCCAGGCCCAGACCATCGCCGGTGAACGCCAGCGAATGGCGCAGTCCGGATGGAGTGCTGCAGGTTTCGCGGACAGGATTGCAACGTCGCAACCGCATGTTGGCCAACGCTCAGCAGGCCGCCCCCCTTCGGCAATGAATACGATTGCATTGTCTTGTTGCTGGCGTTCGTCTGTTGCCAGGCCGCCCTATAGTCCGCCCCAGCCCCGAGCGCGCAGATTCATGTGAGCGCGCACCACACCAATGGGGACCAGTCGAATCAGTATCCCTTGGGAGGGGCGAATACGATGCGATTCACCAATATTGCTGCGCGTTGTCTACTGGCATTGATCGTCACCGCGGCAATGCCATGGTGGGCAAGCTCAACGGCGCATGCGTCGATCAATGCGCTGAACCTCGGCGCCAAATATGACGCCACTCGGGCGAACATGGATTTCAAGGTTTACTCAGCGCGGGCCACGCGCATCGAAGTGTGGATCTACAAAACGCCGTCCGGCGCACAGCAGGTCGCGCGCTACGTCCTCACGCGCAATCTCGCTACCGACGTCTGGTCGAAGACGGTGTCGGTCAACACTTTGCGCTACCGCTATGGTGTCACCGGTACCGTGTACTACGGCTATCGCGCCTGGGGGCCCAACTGGCCTTACATCAGCACCTGGACCAAAGGCAGCGCAATCGGATTCAGCAGCGACATCGATGCCAGCGGCAACCGCTTCAATCCGAACAAGTTGCTGCTCGACCCCTATGCCGTAGAGATCAGCCAGGACCCGACTACTCCGACCTGCACCGACGGAACCCTCTATGCGAGTGGAACCACGCACCGCAACAAGGACAGCGGCACGTGCGCGCCCAAGGGCCTGGTGCTGGCCGCAAGTACCAGCTCGATCGGCACCAAGCCCACACGCGCGTTCAAGGACGATGTGGTCTACGAAGTGCATGTGCGCGGCCTGACCATGAACGACATCACTGTCCCGATCGCACTTCGGGGCACTTATGCAGGCGCGGCGACCAAGGCAGCGTATCTCGCCAGTCTGGGTATCACGGCAGTCGAATTTCTTCCAGTGCAGGAAACCCAGAACGCGACCAATGACGTCGATCCGAACTCCGATATCGGCGACAACTACTGGGGTTACATGACGCTGAATTTTTTCGCGCCGGATCGCCGCTACGCGTCGGATAAAACCGCGGGTGGTCCGACCCGCGAATGGAAAGCCATGGTCAAGTCGTTTCATGACGCGGGCATCAAGGTGCTGATCGATGTCGTCTACAACCACACCGGCGAAGGCGGTGCCTGGGGCGGGACCGACGGATTGACCGTGTACAACGTGCAGTCGTTTCGTGGCCTCGACAATCCCACCTATTACTCGCTGACCGCTGATTTGCAACATTCCTGGGACAACACCGGCGTCGGTGGCAACTACAACACGCGCAATGCCACCGCGCAGAACCTGATCATTGATTCGCTGGCGTATTGGCGCGACAGCCTGGGCGTCGACGGGTTTCGTTTTGACCTCGCCTCCGTGCTCGGCAACACATGCCAGCACGGCTGCTTCAACTTCGACAAGATGGACAGCGGCAACGCGCTTAACCGCATCGTCAACGAACTGCCACCACGTCCCGCCGCTGGCGGCAGCGGTATCGATTTGATTGCCGAGCCCTGGGCGATCGGTGGCAACTCCTATCAGGTTGGCGGCTTCCCAAGCGGCTGGGCGGAATGGAACGGAAAATACCGCGATGACCTGCGCAAGAAGCAGAACAAATTGGGTGTCGAGGTGGTCACCACCGGACTGCTCGCATCACGCTTTGCCGGCTCTTCCGACCTGTATGGCGACGATGGCCGCAAGCCCTGGCACTCGGTCAACTTGATGGTCGCGCACGATGGCTTCACCCTCGCCGATCTCTACGCCTACAACAGCAAGCAAAACAATCAGCCCTGGCCCTGCGGCCCTTCCGATGGTGGCGAGGACAACAACATCAGTTGGGATCAGGGCGGAATCGGCAACGAGCAGCGCAAGGCCGCGCGCACCGCGCTGGCATTCATGATGCTCAGTGCCGGCGTGCCGATGATCACGGGCGGTGACGAGTTTCTGCGCACGCAGTTCGGCAACAACAATGTCTACAACCTCGATTCACCGGCCAACTGGCTGATCTGGACGCTCGACGCCAACGCTATCGACCAGCAGACCTATACCCGTCGCCTGATCGAATTCCGCAAGGCGCACGCCAGCCTGCGACCGGCAAACTTCTATTCCGGCGTCGACAACAATGGCAATGTCATGGAGCAGTTGCGCTGGTTCAAACCCGACGGCGCGCAGGCTGATGCCGCGTACTTTTCCAGTGCGTCCAATCATGCCATCGCCTGGCGCATCGATGGCAGCGAACTGGACGACAGCAGCAGCGCCATCTACATCGCCTACAACGGTTGGTCTGGCAACGTGAACTTCACTCTGCCCTGGCCCGGCAACGGAAAAAACTGGTATCGGGTCACTGACACTGCCACCTGGAATGAAGGCCCGAACGCGGTTGCCACACCGGGCGCTGAAGCATGGCTCGGCGGCGAAGGCACCAGTTATGGATTGCAGGGCAGATCGATGCTGCTGCTGATCGCCAAGTAACCCCTGTTGCACGAAGCGACGTTGCCCTCTGTTGGATGTATGGTTCTACGCGGCATCGACGATCGGATCCCGCGTCAAAGCCCGGAGGATGATGCGAGTGATTCGGGTCGGCAGGGGCGTCGTGACCCGTGCGGCAGCGATGTGGGTGCATTGTGGGAGGGGCTGACCAGCTCCGCTGTTGAGAGCCAGCCGCGATTCTCTACTTCGCGGCGGCGTTGGCAATCGCGGCTCACGACGCTCCCACGAGGCGATTTGCGGAAGCCAAAAAACTTAGGGTCGGCGATTTCTCGCAAGCCCTCGTCTGAATTGGTTTCTCGAACGGAATTTTAAGCTTAGGGTAACGAATCAGTTTGACGACGCCACCGGAGCCGCCAAGCTCACTTCCCGGCCTTCGATGAACACGCGTTTTGGGCCACGCAACGCAGCGATGGATTGACGCGGATCGAGATCCAGCACCACCAGATCGGCGCGGGCACCCACGGCGTCAGCCCGAGGTCATCCCAGTGGTAGGCGTTCGAGTAGTTGGTTGTCGCGCTGGCCAGGGCTTGGCGCGGCGACAGACCAAGCTGTTGGAAAATCTCCAGCTCGCGCAGCATCGACACCCCAGGGGAAGTACAGAGTTTGGGTGTGTCGCTCGCAGCACGCAACGGTACATGATGCTGCACCAATACGCGATGCAGATTGAGTATGGCATTGCCATTGGAACCTGCGTTGCCTGATCGCCATCACGCGCTGGGCACGCAGTGCGTCGTAGGCAATCATGCCAGATAGTAGTGGAGATTCCGACACGTCGATCACCGTGCACTTGCGAAGAGGAGCACCCCGGATTGCGCTGCGCTTCATCCAGACTACTTGCTACTTGCTACTTGCTGCGTTTGTGCGCGGGCCTCAGGAAGAAGACGTGGCAAATCCCGAGCCGGTGCGGAAACACCACCGACCCGGCCGTTATTGGATCATCAGATCGTGATGGACGTGCCGTCGAACCGCTTGAGCGAGAACCCGGGAAATCCTTCGGGGTAGGTCGAGCGCAGATCGGCAAGGAAGCCAATGCCGACCTGTTCGCCAAGCCGCATGCCTTCGACGCCATCCGACCAGTAGTGAACGCCGGCGATGTTGCGAGCGATGGAAATGTTCGCTGCCAGCTTGTCGAGCTCGCCGCTCAGCGTCAATGCGCCGGCGGTGTAGGAGGTGAGCGCCGATCCATCGTCAGTAGCAAGGACCGGATCAGGAATGACGAAGCTGTCCTTGAAGCAGGCCTTGAGCACGGTGACGCAGGCACCCGCGATGGCGGCGTGCCCGGCTGGATACGAGGGATGGGTCGGCGATCCTTCCGCGAAAGCGAGCGGAAGCAAATAGCTGCCGTGCGCCGAATGGATCTTGCCGAGCACAGAGGACGCCAGCAAGGATCCATGGATCGGATAGGCGCGGGTGCCCGACACATCCTGATGCACGCGTAGTCCGAACGCCTCCGGCCGCAACACGCGATGCACCGACCACTTCTGGTACCAGGCCGCCTTCAATGCCATCACCGCGACCTGCGCGACCATGGACAATACATCCGGCCCACCGAAGGTGACGAACGCCGCGCGATTGGCATAGCTCTTGTACGGATTGCTGTCGTTCAGTGCCACGCCGCCGTAGCTCAACGCAATCAGCGCGGCGTTGAGGAACGCTTGATAAGAGAAATCACGGTGTACATATTCGCCAATGGCACGTCCGTCATTAACGTAGCGCGGCGGATCGAGCACCAACGATTGCGAAGGCGCGATGCCGTTCTGGACGCGCAGGCATTCTTCCCGCGATGTCATAAAGTCGACACCCTTGACCCCCGCCGCATACTTTTGCGTGATGGTGCCGGGGCCGAAAGGCACGTTCTTGAGGAGAAACTGGGACACATACGGACCCACGCGTTCGCCCGCAGTCACTCCGCGGAACAGGGTCTGCGCATTCACATCGCGGAACAAACTGAAACGACGCAGATCTGAGACTGCTTCGGCTGCCAAGGAATTGGTCGCGTACTGAGCAAACGGCACATCGCGCAATAGCGCCATCCAGTAAACCTCAGCCATCTCGGCGGCGCGAAGCTCGCTGGAGAACAGCGGCGATACCGCTATCCGCAGCCGGGTCGGGTCGGCACCTTCCATCTGGAATGCATTCGCCGATTGCGGACTGATCTGTTTGGCGGTGCCGCCCATCGGCACGGCTGCCCAGTCGGCAGCAAGGTTGCTCGTGCAGGCCTGGCGCAAGGCTGCGTAAGCCACAGGGTTTACTTCGCCGAACGCATCGTGCGGCAGACCTTTGGAGTAGCAGGAAGCAAAATTGTTGACTCCAGCCTCATCGTTACTGCGCGTAGAAGACGCCATCGGATAGGAAAGGTTGGCAGTGGCGCGGTCCATGCGCTGCGTAAACGCCTGCTCACCGCGCCGGTTGCCGGCAGGCGGCGTGAAGCCGATGAGCACCTTACTCGTCGCCGACGCTTCGCCAGCGCCAACAACACCAACCGCCGCCGCTGCGCCGGCTACACCAAGAAAGCCGCGCCGATTGAACGAAACCTTGCTGGCTCCAGTTGCGGGCTCCGCATTGGTGGACTCGTGCACAGCCGTTTCGGTCGACAATTTACTGGTCATTGGGTGCTCCTGATGAAGAATGATGAGATACGCGCATGATCCGCAACCTGTCCGGACATCTGCGCGCGAGCCCGGATTTCAGCTGAAACATCGTCCGGCTGTCCAGCACGGGCTGCAGAAACCTTGACATGGCGCACTGTTGCCGGCCGCGGCTACCGCGACTGGCGCCGGGAAATCTGCAGCACGCGGCGTCAGACACATCGGCAAGAGTTGTGTATCGCGCCGCCGGGACCGGTGCGTACGGCGCGCAGCCCTGTGCCAAGCGCACCCTTAGTTGCGCCCGTTAGGGAACCTAAGAACAACTCCGGAGCCGCGATAGCCCGCCCAGTCAGGGGGCTATCGCGGCTCCGGACTTGTTCAGAGCTTCCTGAGCTCCACCATCAGCAGCCTGGCCCAGTTTTTGCGCTTGAGCAGGCCGATAGCCGCTACAAATGTGGTGGATGCGCCAATCAGAAATAACGCGACGAACAATCGAAGGTGACCGAGCATGAACAAGATGGCCGCGGGCGTTTTGCGATCGGCCGAGGCGTGACGAGTCAGCTTGTCGAATCCGCCAACAGAAAAAAGCCGTTCAATATGAGCGTCTGCACCAGCGTGATCACCATGGCAAACCCGGCCATGGCGATCAGAATTCAGGCCAAGACGGTGACGAAGCTGGATCGTGTGTGCAGTGCTGGTGCGGCCGAGTGCATGAATTTCCTTTGCGGCGATTGGAACGCCCGCTGAGGCAACAGAGTGCCAGCATTCGCTTCGTGCTGCGCATCATCCCGGTTCGACGGTGTCGCTAAGAACGGCCGTGCCTCGGTTGAATGCCGCCGAACTTTGCAGGTCGCTGCGACCGCAGCATGAACAGATAGCTGGCGGACGCCAAAAACAAAAAGGCCTGCGATTGCGCGCAGGCCCTTCGATACAATCTGGCTCCCCGA
>Ga0163149_10002176_pt1 | contig 24159 bp, 22 predicted proteins | sample OliLakLV19MP5G1_FD_148604 | JGI IMG/M metagenome (GOLD analysis project Ga0163149, IMG submission 148604) | Freshwater microbial mat bacterial communities from Lake Vanda, McMurdo Dry Valleys, Antarctica - Oligotrophic Lake LV.19.MP5.G1 | ecosystem: Environmental > Aquatic > Freshwater > Lake >... | reverse complement strand
ACAGCAAAAAACAGCAATGATAAACTCGTCCATAGTAAACATAAGTCCCACTCGTTCTAGATAGTTTGTACTTCTAGCATCGTTGAGTGGGACTTTTCTTGAGCAACCTTAGTTGCACATCGCGTGACGATGGTATAGCCAAACCTGAGATCACAAGTGAAGGTAAAGCGGTCGGAATTGATTTGGGATTGATTGATTTTGTTGTCACTTCGGATGGTTCAAAATTTCACAACCCCAAACACCTAAAGAGACACGCGAATAACCTAAAACGTAAGCAGCAAAAACTATCTAAGAAAACCAAGGGTAGCAAGACTCGTATTAAAGCGCGTCGAATGGTCGCTAAAGTCCACGGTAAAATCGCACGGGTCAGAGAAGATTTTCTCCATAAACTATCTCGCAAGCTAGTTAACGAAAACCAAGTTGTAGTGGTAGAAAATCTGGCAGTCAAAAACATGATGAAGAATCACACCCTCGCTAAAGCCATCAGTGATGCGGGTTGGGGTAAATTCTGCACGATGCTCAAGTACAAAGCTGAGTTTGATGGTAAGACCTATCTAGAAATAGACAGGTTCTTTCCCTCCTCACTCCTTTGTTCAAATACACTGCTACCGATTCAGAAGATGGATCTCTCTGTTCGCTCATTTGATTGCCCTCACTGCCATCAACGGCATGACCGGGATGTGAATGCAGCAATCAATATCAGAAATGAAGGCTTGCGACTATTGGCGTTGGGAATCAGCGCTACTGCCAATCGAGGGAGTGTAAATCCAAAGGGTTCTGGACGTAAAAAATCTACGAACTCCGAGGTTTCTCCCGCTGAAATTGGAAGCCTACCCCATACTGCGTAGCGGTTGGGGTGGGTAGTTCACTTTGTCGCTGCTGCCTTACGACGACGAGCGCGCTTTAGCCCACCGATTGCCGCAATTCCCAAGGCTGCGCCTGCCATAGTTGTTGGCTCTGGTGCCGCCTCAGAGGAACCGGAAAATGCCACCCCATCGTTGCCGCATTCAAGGAACAGGTTTGCCATGAAAGAACTACCGGGCAATGCACCTCGATCAAAGCTGAAGCCAAAAATCTTGTCATTTGCAGCACCGCCACCAAAGCTTAGCCCCAGTGAAGATAAGTTTTGAGCGCTCAGCAGATTGACATCACCGACTTTTTTGCCAGAATTGATGACATTTTGGATGCTGGTGGTTGCGCCATAGTAGCTATTGGCTGCGGCACGAGTTGAGATCGCAGTTCCTTGGGTGTTTTGCTTGTTGAACTTGCCACCCGAAGTGGTGTAGTACTGGTCTAAGTTTTTGTACCCGTCGTTTTGTAGAGCGACGCTGGTGGTTTTCACTCCAGAGTGAACGCCCAGACCCACCTTAGAATCATTGGAACCTGCAAAGCGAACTCCAAGCAGTTGACCCGCTGCTGCATCAATGTTTTACCTGAAGTCCATCCTTAAATATACGGAGATGTACGTACGTAATTATGATTGAGTGGCGCTTGAGTGCAAGCTTAGTACATAGAGAAAAACTCCAAGGGGTGACGTTTCAATCGTTGAAATCGGTAGGGATGGTGATGGTAGTAATGACTTCCGAAGTGGCTTTGTAAGAGAGGTTGGCGATCGCATCGTTTTGATGGATGGAAGATTGACCATCAAAGCCGCAACCCTACGGAGTTGTTTCCAGCATCCTACAGAAGACGGAACGCAGCGCTGTCTCTCTCAAGTTCTTTAGCCATTGATGTACAGCCTAAAAATCTTGCTTATCCTTGTAGCAATACCAGTGTTGAACCAACCAATCCACCCAGTAGTAGTGGTGTATCAAACAATAGTTGATGAGCAAGGTTTTCGCGAAATGCTTTCTAAGTAACGCTTTTAGAGATATAAGCCCCATCATCTAATCATTGGAAGACCAGTAGTGCGACAACGCTTAAAACGCTAATACCAAATCCAAGTTCACGTTTTTTTACTTCCTGGTAATATCCCCAAGCGTAAAGAATTCGACCCAATATCCACACTGTTTCAATCCCTGCACCCCAATAGGGACTTACATAGATCGAAAACAGCCATAGAGCAGGCAAAAATAAAATCATTTGTTCTAAAGTATTTTGCTGCACTCGTAGGACTCGTTCAAAGCCAGGATCACCTGTCATGGCTGGTGGCATGACATTATGTTTTACTCGTGCTCGACCAACGTTTAAAGTGACGGCGAAATATAGTAGTAGTGAAAAGCTAGTAACCAAACTGGGAAAGACGTAGGTAGATAGAGGTAAAGCAGCCATAACGGCATTTTATATGACAGAACCTCTAGATGTTAGAGCAATGAGTAGACTTTAAATGCTGTCTAGTTGTGAAGTCATTTTGGTTATCCGCGATCGCTGTTTTTTCTATTTTTCCCTGTCCTTTTATTACAAAACCTTGAGTCGTAACGCTTGCTTCGCTACCCTGATTTTCTGAATAAATGCCCAGTTAGCGCGATCGCTTTAGAAGGTAAAATGCCTAAGTTTCAAACAATTCAGATATGGCAGCAGGCAGAACTTTTGATGCAGCCTGCGTTTATTCGGCTGATTGCCAATTTGGGAAAGCAGCTTGAAGATTCTGATTGGAGGGGCGATTACAAAGATGTGCAGGTGTGGGCAGAGGGCACCAGTGAAGATACGAAAGCAATAGTGATGCAGTTGCGTAGTCAGTTAGAAGGCGCAACAGATGAGCAAACTGAGGCGATCAAACAGCAGCTATCTCAGCTTCCGGCACCTTTTCCAGGATATTGGCTGTATCTTTCCCAGGGCGATTATCAGATTACGGTTGATCTGTGGGATTTGTGTTATCAAATTTGCTTCCAAAATTACGACTTAATTCATGGCACTTCCCATGCCGCCGATGAACCTGTTGGAGAAAGTGTCGCGATCGATGTCAGCCTTTTTGATCGAGCGGGCGAAGTCGATTGGCACCGTTTGGATGATAAAACTTGTCAGCTTGTCAGACAGGTTTTTGCTGCATTGCCACCGTAGCCATACTTCAATCTAGTTTTTCAAGGCTAATTCAAAGCTAAATCGGAGCCGCTAGCTTGATCAAAATGCTGCAAAGTAGCATAAATAATGCATCGATCGCAAATTCACGAGGCTTGTAACGTCTTGCCATAGTCAGAAATGCCTAACGAAAGGATCACAGGATGGTAAGTTGCTCTCTATACTTAGGTGCAGGCGGATATGCTGCATTTCTTTTAGTGATCTAGACTGAGACTTTCAAAGTAGCTTATACCATTGCTATTAAACCGTATGGCTGATTTTAACCTTCCTCCACCATTGAAACAACTTGTGCAGCAAGCCATTACTCATCCTTGGTTTGAAAAGCTTGTCCGATTTGGATATGTAGCGAAGGGAACCGTTTACTTGATCGTGGGGTTGCTAGCAGCTCAAGCAGCGATCGGGACTGGAGGCAAAATGACCGATACAAGTGGCGCACTGCAAGAGATTGTGATCAAGCCCTTTGGAAAATTGCTGTTGAGTTTGGTCGTAATCGGCATTGTAGGGTATGTGCTATGGCGATTTGTTCAGGCAATGCTTGATCCAGAACACCCTAAAAAATCAGCTTCTGCCAAACGGATTGTTCAACGAATTGGCTATTTGATTAGTGCGATCGCATATTCAGGATTAGCAATCACAGCAGTTGAACTGATCTTAGAAACTGGCGGAATAGATGGAGAAGCGGCGGAAGATTGGACAGAACTTGTCCTTGCCCAACCCTTGGGACAATGGTTAGTGGGATTAGGAGGTGCGATCGTACTGGGTGTTGGAGTGTCGTATTTTTATCGGGCATACACGACGGAATTTCAGCGACACTTTAAGCTCAGGCACATGAGTTCCGCCGAGCGCAGGTGGGCAAAGCGAGTGGGACAGTTTGGCATTGCAGCGCGTGGCGTTGTCTTTTGCATCATTGGGCTTTTCGTCATCGTCGCTGCTCTGAAATCTGATGCGACGGAAGTAAAAGGATTGGGAGAAGCCTTAGCAGTTCTGGATGGATCTTGGATTCTAGGAATTGTGGCATTAGGCTTAATCGCTTATGGCGTTTATTCGATGATTGAAGCCCGCTATCGAGAGATCATTCGTTCTTAGGCGTTGCTGATTCGAGATATGAACTGATGGCTGAAAGCCTTAAAGCCTCGCTCAGAATTTCGCAAAATCATAGCGCCATTCAGCAACGCCCGGTTTTCTACCTGCCCGACCCCTCACCTCTTGCTCGCCCTTCAAAATATTTGCCCGGCTTTTACGGTAAAAACTTGTGAGGAGTTGAGCCATTGAGCATCAAACGAACCGAGGTGAGTGGTGGTAATTAAGGTTTGGAAGCGATCTTGAATTGCGTCAAGCAGTTGATTTTGACGGTTTAAATCTAGCTCTGCCAACACATCATCCAACAATAATAACGGCGGCTCACCAATTACGTCTTCAATTAGCTTGAGTTCAGCCAGTTTTAATGCCAACACTAAGGTTCGCTGTTGTCCCTGAGAGCCATATTGACGGGCGGATGTTTGGTTGATGCTGAAATTAACCTCATCTCGATGAGGACCTACCAGGGTTGTATGTTGATAGTGTTCAGCGATCGCCCGCTCCTGAATTTTTTCTAAAAATCTCTGCTGCACAATAGCTGGGTCATCGCTTTGCAACTCCACATTCGGCAAGTAGCTGATGATTAATTCCTCGGTACTGCCGCTAATTTCGCGATGCCAATAGGTCGCCAAGGGGGCAATTCGCTGAACAACCCGCGATCGTCTGCGGATCACCCGCGTTCCGGCGACGGCAAGCTGGGCATCCCATAGAGCAAGTTCCGACGTGGGGGGTGGATTGGATGTGGCAACCTGACTTTTAACGCCTGTTGCTTGACGTAATAATGCGTTGCGCTGCCGCAGGATATGGGTGTATTGCTGCAAGATAGACGCATAAATCGGCTCTAGCTGAATCAACAACGAATCTAACCAGTTGCGGCGCTGCTCAGGTCCACCTCGGACTAAATCAAGGTCTAAGCTAGAAAACTGGACGATGTTTAGCGTTCCCAGAAAATCTAACTGGCGGCGCAGCGATTGACCGTTTAAAGCAACAGTGCGACGGCTGGAGTTTCTCAAGGTGATGGCGAGATCAACAGTCCCTAAATCCCGCTCCAGTTGAGCAGAAACTTGCCCGATCGCCGCCGCGTCTCGAATCAAATCGCGATCGCGAACAGTCCGATGCGATCGCAGAGTGGACAATAACTCCACTGCTTCGAGCAGATTGGACTTCCCTTGAGCGTTGTTGCCCACCAGAATCGTTTTAGGAGCCGAAAACTCCACCGACTGGTCTAAATAATTGCGAAACTGACGTAAATGGAGCGATCGGAGATACATGACACCCAGAGTAACGGCAACGATCTAAAATCTGGCAAAAGCCTATCACTCCGTGTTGAGAGTTCGCCTCAATCCTGCGATCTGTAGATGCTGTCCGCTATTTTTTTCTAAGTGAAACCCAGCGGTAAACCAATTTTTCCATTTCAATCCAAACAAACATCAATAAACTAAAGCCAACGCACACCCCCAACTCATTTAGGCTGAGAAAGTGAGTTCCAAAAAAGTTTCGTAGCGCTGGCACATAGATCAACATCAGTTGCAAAATGCTGGTCAGAACCACAGATGCCAGCACGTAAGGATTGGAGAATGGGTTCATTTCAATCGTCAAACGGGTACTAGAACGAATTGCCATCGCATGACCCATTTGGGCAAGACAAAGCGTAGTAAATACCATTGTTTTCCAGCGATCGGGTTCGGGAGTGCCCTTTGTGTAGTTATAAGCGCCCACCATCAACACGATCGACAAAATAGCAAGAATTAAGCCAATTCGGAGTATGTACGCCCCCAACCCACGGGCAAAAATACTCTCCTGCGGATCGTAGGGAGGGCGTTTCATTACGTTGGGGTCAGCCGATTCGACGGCAAGCGCTAGAGCAGGCAAACCATCTGTGACCAAATTCATCCACAAAATTTGCAGAGGGGAGAGCGGCACGCCTCCTAAACCAATTAGCGGTGCCGCTGCGATCGTCAGGAGTTCACCAACGTTGCTACCCAAAATGTATTTAATAAAGCGGCGAATGTTGTTATAAACTACCCGACCTTCTTCGGTTGCCGCCACGATCGTGGCAAAGTTATCGTCTAGCAACACCATATCGCTAGCATCTTTACTCACATCGGTGCCTGTAATGCCCATGGCAATGCCAATATCTGCCTGTTTTAAGGCGGGAGCATCATTCACACCGTCACCCGTCATGGCAACAATGTGATGTTTGCGCTGCAATGACTGCACAATTCGCAATTTATGCTCTGGTGCAACTCGCGCATAAACACTCACCTGCTCGACAATCTGATCGATCTCAGGATCAGACATAGCTTGCAAATCACGCCCGGTCAACACCCGCGTCGGTTGATCCTCATTGTTGTGATCGTTGACTTTGACGATGCCTAAATCTTCGGCAACCGCTTTTGCAGTTAACTGATGGTCACCCGTGATCATCACGGTACGAATTCCGGCTGAGCGGCAGCGGGCGATCGCCGCTCGAACTTCAGGACGGGGCGCATCTAACATTCCGATCAAGCCCAGCCAAACGAGTTCTTGCTCTACAAGGTCTTCGTTTTGCGTATCTGGAACCGTTGTCAATGGTTTGCAAGAGAACCCCAAAACGCGCAGCCCTCGTTCTGCCATCCGGTTATTGCTCGCTAAAATGCGATCGCGTTGCTCAGCCGTTAACGGTTGAGCTTCATCCTCTACTTGAATTTTGGTGCAACGTTCCAGAATCAACTCTGCCGATCCTTTGGTGAACATCATGTAGCTGGATGTGTCGCTAGTTGCGATCTCCTCTTTGTGGGATGCCTCCACAATTACGCTCATGCGCTTGCGTTCGGATGAAAAAGGAATTTCAGCGACACGAGGTAGCTTGTCTGTTAGTAGATCTTTTTGAAAACCTGCTTTACTCGCTACCGATAGCAGCGCTCCTTCAGTTGGATCTCCTAAAATGACCCAATCTCCGGCTTCTTTTTGAAGGACGGCATCGTTACAAACGGTACAAGCAGTGAGTAAGTTGAGCAGTTCAGGTTCATCCTCTGGGGCAACTGGGATGGCAGAGTCTAGCTTTTCGGTAGCAATATAAAATTTGCCATCTGGATCGTAGCCCTCACCGCTAATTCGCAGAGAGGCGGTGCAGGTATCAAGCAGCTTTACGACCATTTTGTTTTGGGTCAGAGTACCCGTTTTATCCGAGCAAATAGTAGTAACGGAGCCAAGAGTTTCGACGGCTGGCAATTTGCGGATAAGGGCATTGCGCCGTACCATCCGCTGTGTGCCGAGTGCAAGAGTGACGGTGATCACGGCGGGTAAGCCTTCGGGCACGATCGCCACTGCCATACTCAGCGACACTTCCAATAGCTCTTGCCACGCGCCCAAACCTGGATAGAGAATGCCGCCGACAACGACCAGAGCCACTAACACCAATGCCCCTGTTACCAAAACTTTGCTAAGCTGATCCATCCGCTGCTGCAAAGGCGTGGGTTCTGACTCAACCGATTGCAAAAGTGTAGCGATGCGTCCAAGCTCTGTTTTCATGCCCGTGTTGGTGACGATCGCACTCGCTCGACCCTGCACCACATCGGTTCCCTGAAAAATCAAATTGGTGCGATCGCCCAAAGAAGTATCTTCTGGTAGCTCCACATTCACCGCTTTGGTCACTGCAAGAGCTTCTCCAGTCAGCGCCGCCTCGCGCACTTGCAGATTTGCTTCCTCAATCAGACGCGCATCGGCAGCCACTTGCACTCCAGCTTCCAGCATCATCAGATCTCCGGGCACCAAGTCTTTAGAGTCTATCTCTGAAGTTTTGCCGTCTCGAATGACACGTACTCGTGAAGAGGTCATCCGCTTGAGAGCTGCCAAATCTTTCTCGGCTTTAATCTCTTGAAAATAACCCAATAGCCCGTTCAGAACCACGATCGCCAAAATCGCGATCGTATCTTTAAAGGGAATTTCGCCCGGTTTGATATTACCCGCTTGCAGATTGACAAAATCCAAAACCCCAGACACCACCGCCACCGCAATCAGCAAGAGCAGCATGATGTTGGTGAACTGATCTAGCAGAATTTGCCAGGGACTACGTCCAGCAATTTCTTCAAGCTCATTGACTCCATACCGCTCACGGCTTTGCGTCACTTGGGAGGCGGTTAACCCGGTTTGGCGATTGCTTTGAAAAGACTCTAGAGTCTGATTGACACTGGTTGAATGCCAAGACACAGCGGAATTTGAAGCGGGATGGATTGTCATAGCAAGATAAGGGAAAGGGACTGGAGGCGCAAACGGGATTTGAGTATCGTGTTAGGATTCTACCGAACGGCACTATTATATAGTGCGAACTTTGCAAAAGTTAAGCTGCTGTAAACTGCTTAGATTCTTTACAGTATTATGTCTATTCGATTTTCCACGCTCTATCACTCTATGGGTGCTGGTATTTTTACTACTAAACATCTAGTAGGTCGCCAGGCAGAGCTAAATCAGATAAGCCAGGTTCTTGCTACTGATGGCGACTTGCTAATTGCTGGAGTGCCTGGAAGCGGTCGCCGTACCTTGGTTCGGTTTGCCGCTGAGCGCGTGGATGCTCGGATCATCGAAATTGATTGTTTAAGAGCCACCGACAGCGATCGCTTTCTCCATCTGTTTGCCGAAGGGCTGTTGCAAGCATTTGACTCTACTGCCGAGCGATCGCTGATTCAGCGTTGGAGCGCCCAACAACCCATTCGCCTAGAACACACTGCTAATGGAACGCAGCTAGTTTGGCATGAATCTACCGACGAATGGGCGCTGCTGGAAGCTTTATTAGGGTTGCCTCAAACTTTGGCAGAATGGCTCATCTGCCGCGTTGTGATCGTGTTTCAAAATTTCCCTCACATTCGGTCTTGGGATCGATCGCAGCAGTGGGAAAACTATCTTCGTCAAGAAATTCAGCGGCAACCGCAAGTTAGCTATGCGTTTATTGCCACCGTTGCCGAAAGTTGGGTGCAACAGAGCGAGTTGCAAGTGGTGTTATTGGGTCCGCTGAAGTCAGAAGATCTTCAGCCTTGGCTAGAGAAAGCAATGGCAACTCAAGGAATCACCTTTGAACCTGAAGCGCTGAACTTGTTTCTGGACTACGTGCAAGGCAATTTTGGCGACGCGATCGCTCTCATGCGCCGTCTTTGGCAGAATCACCAGCTTACAAAGATTGCTGAACTGAATCACTTTTCAGCTTCTTTACTCAGCGATTCTTCTCACTCTTCACTTCCTCCTTCCTGCTCACTGGATCTAATCCGCCCTGATCAAGTTCACACCAGCACTCTGGCATTGGTAGAAGATCTTGCACGAACCTTTGAAGCTTTGTTAATGCTGCTGCCGCCTAGCCAGGTGAGACTGCTGGAAAGTTTGGCGCTTGACCCAACCGATAGTCCTCATTCACGGGAATATATTCAAAAACATCATTTATCCCGTGGTGGGGGCTTGCAAGGGGCGATCGCTAGCCTCCAGCAAAAAGGCTTAGTCTATGGGGCAGAATACGGCTATCGAATCACCATGCCCCTACTGGCATTTTGGCTAAAACATCGGCTGGCGTAGAGTTTAGGTTTTAGGTTTCGCACTCCTACGCCGCGCTTTTAATGAAATTAAGCAAAATCTCCCGATGGGGTTTTCCTAGAGGGCGCACTTGGTTGATTTTGGCAGAGTAGCGATCGCCCCGTTCAATATCTTCTGGTGTAAACCACTCCAAATCCATTCCTTCTCCTAAAACCATTTCATTCACTGCTTTATCCAATTGCCCATGGTAGACATAGCGAATGACGTAGGTATCTTGATGGCAATCAAACAGCGTCAGGATTGGCGGGCAATAGCTGAGTTCCTCCATCAGTTCGCGCTGCACACCCGCTTCAGCATCTTCTCCCGGCTCTAAATGCCCACCAAAAAAACCCCAGTGTCCAGGGTACAAAATATCAGGATTATCGTCTCGCAACTGCATCAAAAACTTACCATCTTGATAGAGAATGGCTATCGCCACCTTAGGCAGAGGCTCAGAAATAAGCTCAGTTTGAACATCAGAAGTCATTAGATACTCCTCCTCTAGTGGTCTATAAATTTAGCTAAAACCTATCTATAGGTTAAGCAAAATAACTTAATAGTTCGTTAAGATTAAACTTAATAGAAATACACATACTTCTTAGCAATCATCTCTATTTATGAAAAGCCCTTCTTTTATTCTGCGGCGTTCCTCTACTATTCTGGCTGTCAGTGTTTTGACCCTAACACTGCTTGCTGCTCTTACTGGAAGCTTGCTCGCATTCAACTATCAACCCACAGCGGGTGGTGCATTTGAGTCTTTGACGCAGATAACGACTGAAGTACCATTTGGCTGGCTGATTCGCCGAGTTCATGATCTGGCGGGTAATTTGGTGATTGTAGTGGCGTTGATTCAAATGGTGGTGATGTTTTTAGGTGAACGCTATCGCCGCAGTTGGCTAACCGCCTGGATTAGCGGGATCTTATTCATTTTGGCAGCGATCGGATTAGGTTGGACTGCCATGCTGCTAGATTGGTCACAGATTGGTTTTTGGCGCTTACGGGTGGAACTGGGCATCATCGAATCTATTCCGATCGCTGGATCGATTATTCGCAATATTTTGACTGGCGGCGGCGCGATCGGGTCTATCGCAGTCGGTCATATGTATGCGCTACATAGCTATGTTCTATCTGCGATCGCGGTATTGCTGTCCGTCATTCATCTAACTGGGTTAGTGTTTCAAGAACGAGAAATTGCACAGTTAGCGGTTCAGCAGTCTACCTCCGAAGTAGTTCATCAATCTACGCCGCAAACTCCCGATTCAGACAGCAACACAACTGTGCCCGTGTAGCGCCATTAAAGAAGATAAAGTTGTAGGTTATTAGGCAAGGGCGTGAGTCAAGTTCATGCCCTTATTTTTTAGGAAAAAGTGGAAACTACACCCCATGGGGCAACTGAGGGGTGTGACATACCTTGTAATCTTCACGATTTTCTGGTGGTAGAGGCGATTTCCTTACTAAGAATTTACTGAGATTTTTGAATAGAAGCATTAGCTTAGAGATGAATGATTTTTTCTCCGGAGTCTACACTGCTCAACTCGTAAAATTACGTTAGAGCGTTATTCTCCTGAACGGTCTACTTACCAAAAAACTCAGCATAGAACGGCTCACTGGTGGTTTAAGTAAGATTGACCATTTGAGTCATTGGTTACAGGGTGCATATTTAAGACAACCAAAGAGGTCTGAAGATTTAGCCGCTTTGGTTGTCGGGCTAAAGAATTTTCTGTATTGATTTTGCCAGATTTCTTGTGGAGATTTGCCTGGTGGGCTAACCTCCGCGAGAATTTGTGCAGTTTGGATTTACTCACTCAGTATCCGCAGTTGGAACACAGGAGCGTCAGTTGGCAATGCAAGCAACAGAGTTTCTCGTCAAAGAGGCATGGGAACTTTTAGAAAAATCAATGGTGTATTTTCGGGGGCGACCTGTTGGCACGGTGGCGGCTCGCGATCCCTATGTGGAAGCGCTGAACTATGACCAGTGTTTTATGCGCGATTTTGTGCCCTGTGCCCTGCTGTTTTTAACGAATGGCAGAAGCGAGATTGTGCGGAATTTTTTGATTGAAACGCTGGCACTTCAAAGTAGCGATAAGCAAATGGATAGCTTTAACGCAGGTCAGGGATTGATGCCTGCTAGCTTTAAGGTAGAACTGTGGGATGAGGAGCAATATCTAACGGCGGATTTTGGCGAACACGCGATCGGTCGGGTGACTCCGGTCGATTCTTGCCTGTGGTGGCTGATTTTGCTCAGAGCCTATGTGAAGGCAACTGGGGATATTGCCTTGGCGCATCAGCCAGAGTTTCAGCACAGCATCATGCTGATCCTCAAGCTGTGTCTTGCCGATCGCTTCGATATGTACCCAACCATGCTGGTGCCCGATGGCGCATTTATGATCGATCGCCGGATGGGAGTGTTTGGGCATCCCCTCGAAATCCAGGCATTGTTTTACGGAGCGCTGTGTTCTGCACGAGAACTGTTAACCGGGCGCAGAGGCGAGTTTTATAAGCAAATTGTCAACCAGCGATTAAGTGTGCTGAATTTGCATATTCGCCAGTATTACTGGATAGATCTGAAGCGACTAAATGAGATCTATCATTTTCGGGGTGAGGAGTTTGGCGAGAGTGCGATCAACAAATTCAACATTTATCCTGAATCGATTCCTTATTGGTTAACGGAATGGATTCCGGAAACGGGTGGTTATTTAGCCGGGAATTTAGGTCCAGCGCAAATGGATTTTCGGTTTTTTACGCTGGGCAATTTGATGGCAATCAATTCATCTCTAGCAAGCGATCGCGAATCTCAATCCATCATGGATTTGATCGAGCAGCGCTGGCAGGATCTAGTGGGTTATATGCCCATGAAAATCTGCTTTCCTGCCGTGGAAGATCTGGAATGGAAAATTTTGACGGGCTGCGACCCTAAAAATGTGCCCTGGTCTTATCACAATGGGGGCAATTGGCCTGTGCTGCTGTGGTCGTTTGCAGCGGCGGCGGTGAAAACAGGCAGAACTGAGCTAGCATGGCGGGCACTGGAAATTGCCGAACGCCGACTGAGTGAAGATGAATGGGCAGAATATTACGATGGCAGAAACGGTCGCTTAGTTGGCAAAGCCTCACGCAAGTTTCAAACCTGGAGCATTGCTGGCTACCTGCTTGCCCGTGAATTTCTAGAACATCCTGAACATTTAGCTCTGATTAGCTTTACCGATGATCCAGAAATGCTGGAATGGATGGGCTACGCCCGCAATGGCTACGATAGCTCAAAATGCTGATTAAGACTGTTCAACCATGTGAACCACTGCGCCTTGGTGCCCTTGCTTCAGGTGATGGGCTGAAAGGTCATGGACCAGGATGACTGAATCAATTTCCTGAATTTCAGTATCAATTGTTTGGCTCATAATTAGTTACCTTCCATAAAACCTTACGGTCTGCGGCGAGCTATTTGAGAAAGGGCACGACGCAGTTCTACACTTGTAATCGATCCTAGCAATGACTCTGGGAGCCGTTGGGTGAGCAGTTCTACAATCCTGGCATTGACAACTTTACTGGCAGTATCGTCTGGCAAGTTAATGAAGATGACACCTGCTGTAAAGTTCTCATCCCAGCTTTTGATGTTCGTAAAGCCCCTGTCTTTGGTGATGATAATGGCATCTTGCTCAACCGCGATCGCCATCACTTCAGTATCGGGTTGCCCTCTTAGCCCAATGTCACGCGCGTCTTGAACGTAACCTTGCAGCCTAAATCGATCAGTTGTGGTGCAAGAGAACGAGGCATACTCTCGTCAATCAAGATGTTCAAGCTATGCGCCTAGTGGAACGACTTCAGTTTGAGCGACTAACGTTGCAGCATAAGCTAAGGCAGCTTGAATTTGCTCAGCCGTTAGCTCATATTCTTGCATGACATCTTCTAAACTCATGCCACTGGCTAAGGCTCCAATCACTAAAGAGACGGGCATTCGAGTTCCAGTAATGACTGCCTTGCCATGATGAATAGCTGGATCAACATCGATATGAGGTGCAATTTCCATGTGTGTACTCCTTGAAGCTGCTTTACTCCTCACTTTTTAACATCCTTCCAGCCTTCGTAAATGGCGATCGCGATCGCGGCGGCGGGATGATCCACTAGTTTTTCCAGGGCTTTTTTACCACCTTTTTCTAAAGCGCCCACAACTCTGGCGCGGACTTCTGGCTGCTGCTGGGACACTTTTTGCGAGAGAGCCGTGGTTTGTTCGGTTTGATTGGTGGTTGCGTAGTCCAGATCCAATTGCTGGAGCAATTCCCGAATATCTTTCGCAGCTTGGGCTAAATCTTGCTGTGGAGCGTAATTGTGTTGAATGCCGACCTAATCGCCGTGAATAGTGACATCTCCAGTACTAAGATTGCCAACTTGATTGATGTGAAAGGTGGGCTGATTTTTGGCGGGTTCTGCCATTGGGGTTGCCTCAAGCTGCTGAATTTGTTCTAACCAATGCTGCACCCATTCTGGCGAAAATTCTGGGGTTTGATCGAATAAGCTTTCGTTGGTTTCATGCCAGTTACCGAGCAGACATTCCCATTGAGCGGTGATGTCTGCCAGTGTTAACCGTAGTTGGTGAGCTTGGGGAGAGCAATCGCTGCGATACTCGCCTTCGAGCAATGCCCAGTACAGCCTTTCTGCCATTGCCACGAATTGCTGACTGGTGAGGGTGCGATCGACCAGTTGGCGCAAAGTTGCGGCGGTGTGTTGGATGACTGAATGTGAGATGGGCGTAATTGAGTGAGTGTCTACCATCGCTCAGCTTCCTTGCCTGTATTGGGATTGATTTCGATATGTCCCAAGTCGGTTGGTGTTTTGGGATGAACCCGAATCACCCGTCCTTCCGCATCATAACTCTCGTACCAGGTGCGAAGGGGTTGACCGGATGCAGAATTGACTTCAACCACAAGTCGCGCCCCTACGGTTTTACCTGCACTTTTAGATAGTTTATAGCTGCCATAGTAGCGAATTCGCCCATTGTCCAACACTTTGAACAATTCATAGGTTGCCGCTCTGCGGTCATGTTCTGGAACGAAAGCCAGGTCAATCACAAACTCAATTTAGCTCTAGTCAGAGCATTCTCCATCTTGCTGTTGCCGTTCGTACTTCACTGCAACCTGATCACCCTGAACATCCACAGTTCCAGTATTGAGATTGCCCACAGATCCAATCTGGTATGTAATATTTCTTCCTTCTGTTTCCCCTTTTCCCTTTTCCCTTTTCCCTTCCTCAATCGCTACCTGAGCAATTTCGTAGTTGTAGAACCCACAGCGTTCTTGAATGGCAGCTATGGTGGTACTCAAAGAGGGTGATTTTAACTGTAAGTATTTTCTCCATAGCATACTTAAATGCTCAGGTCTGCCGACGTGTTTTAACATCACGGCTGCACTCTCAGAAACATCTTCTCTTAAATCATCAAGAGCATCCAGCAAATGATTAACCTGCTCAGGCTTTGTTGTTTTAAGAACATCTGGCACGATTGAATCCCAAGTTTTCAAAAAAGTTGGTTCCAACTTTAACTTGGAAGCAATTTTTACCAAAGCATGTAATGTTTCATTAATAACTGAGTTATCGTCGTCACCTAAAGTTGCTAATAGTTCTGGAACAGATTCTTCCGCCCCTATATTGCCTAACGCATAGGCTGCGGCTATGCGCACACCAGGTTCTAGATCCGTCAAAGCTTTATGCAGCGCTGAGATTAGGTGCTTTGCACCAATTTCTCCTGACGAGTAGGCTGCTGCTGAACGCACTTTAGAATCTGAAAATTTAAATGCTTTGAGAAGAGTTGGAATAGCTTTCTCAGAAGGAATCTTACCAAGTGTCTCCACTATAAATTGAATCAAACCATTCTCATAATCAATGAGAAACTCTGAGTTGCTACTAGTGTCTCTAGATAAATATATTTTTTGTATACGTAAGTTCGCTTTTTCAAACTGCTCAAGCAACATAGGTAAAAATAAATCGTTTCTTGTTTCTCCTAATACGTGGATTGTCAAATATCTAAAGATTTCTGGATACTGTACATGAAAATTTGATTTTTCAAGGTGCTCTAACAAGTCAAAAACAATTTGATGATTTGTAGTTTTTGCTAGTGCATAAGTCCCTCTAAAAATCAAATCAATTTGCGGAGTTAAATCAAGTTGTGAATCTTCGCTAAAACCAGCAAGATTTGATATGTAAGATTTCATTAAATCAAGAAGCATTAAGGTGCCGCTGCTCGATTGAGTTCTATCTAAAAGCTCAATTTGCAACCACTCTGGAACACCTAATTTTTTTACAATCTCGATAGTCTGAGCCTGGATTTCATATCTCACCTTTCCCGCTAGTTTTGCGCCTAACATCAAATCAACTGTTGGAAGTTTGGAATTCTCTTTTATAGCTAGAGTAACTATTCGCATGGATTGCTTTTGATCTTCTACTAAACCCATCATGAAAGCGATCGCTTCCGTCCATTTCAAATAATTCAAATAATTTTGCTTCAGTTCGCGATCGCTAAGTGTGGAAAGCAACGTTAATAGTTTTTCAGCAGCATAGTATTCCTGAAACAGTTGATGAATAAACTCGATGTGTTCAAGATCTTTGACGACCAAAAGTTTAAATCTCAATAGGTCTTCCAGCCATGCTTTGGCATTTTGAGCCGGAGCTTCAACGCGATCGGTGAGGTAATCTTCTAAAATTTTCTCGGCTTTCGCTTTGGAGATGATTAACCAGGAAGGAGTCGGTTTGCAGGGATCGGTGTGTGGATCTCCCTGAGTCATTGTGAAAGCAAGATGCTGGAGCAGTTCTGAGGTGAAACGGCGTGAATCGCCTGAGATAGGCAAGGCATGAGAGGGTTTGAATTTTTCGTAGCGTCGGATAAACTCTAACCGGAACAATTCGCCTCGATTCTGTGGCAGTTGTCCATCGGGGCTTTCCTGCACTACATCGCACAGTATTTTCAGCAGAAGAGGAGTTTCTGCCAGTTCCCGCAGACGGTCTTTCAGTTGTCGCAGTAGGTTTTCGGCTCGTCCGGGTAAGCGGTTCTCGATGAATTGCCGCATTTGAGATTCAGTTAGCGGCAGCATTTCCAGCTTTTTCTCGATGCCTAAGTCCGATCCGGCTCCCAATTCGCGGGTGGTGAAGATGCGGGGATTGGTGCGAAAGTCACGATCGCGTTGAAATTCATCCAGGGCTGACCAAACATCGGGGGAGGGCACCTCATTCACGCCATCAAACAGCAGCAGAAATCGTCGATTTAGGAGTAAATCCTCGATCGCTTCTGCGCTGATTCGGACTCTTCGCAATGATTTTTGCATCCAGTTGACGACAGAACCCTGACGGCGATCGCGCAACTCGATCAAAACCGGAATCGTGAAATTCGTTTGTCCATTCTCAATTTCTGATAAGGCTTTTTGTGCTTCTTCCCAGAGCAACCGTCGCAACGCAGTCGATTTTCCAGAACCGGGTTTGCCCACCAGCAAAACGTGTTCGGCTGCATAGTCTCGCAGTCCTGCCAGCACTTCAAACCGTTTGGGTGCTTCTCGTTGGCGTTGCGTTGGATCGTCTTGGCGAGAAATAACGGTTTGGACTTTTAAGGGTAATTCGGCTTCTGTGGGCGTGTAGCGATCGCCCCAATCTTGAGCAGCGGGGACAGGCAGCGTTTCCAAATATTCTCGAAAATTCAGTTCTGTCATGAAAAGATTTTTGCGATCGCGTTGTTTCGATGATAGGCGATCGCTTTGATAGATACCCAACCATGCTGGTGCTGGATGGTGCGTTTATGATCGATAACCCAAAATGCCAAGCCTCACCCTGTCCAATCGATAATTTTGGCGATCGCAAAGGCTGTTTGATACTCTAAAGGCTCTATCCCAAAGCGTTTGTTTTAGGTTGATCGCAGCTATGGATTTGTTTGATCAGCATCGTCAAGCACAAACAGAGGCAGAAGCGCCGCTGGCAGCACGAATGCGTCCCCGCACGTTGGATGAATTTGTCGGGCAAGACGCGATCGTGGGAAAAGGACGGCTATTGCGACGGGCGATCGAGGCGGATCAGCTATCATCGCTGATCTTTTATGGACCGCCAGGAACGGGCAAGACCACTCTGGCACGAATTATTGCCAACACGACTAAGGCACATTTCATTGCGATCAATGCGGTGCTGGCGGGGGTGAAGGAGATTCGGGAGGCGATCGCGGTTGCCCAAGAAAAGCGCGGCATGTATGACCAGCGGACAATTTTATTTGTGGATGAAGTGCATCGGTTCAACAAAGCTCAGCAGGATGCGCTGTTGCCTTGGGTCGAGACTGGCACCGTGATTTTGATTGGGGCGACGACCGAGAATCCCTTTTTTGAAGTGAATAAAGCGTTGGTATCGCGATCGCGCCTTTTCCAGCTAAAGCCTTTAAGTGAAGCCGACTTGCGGCGAGTGGTGCATCAAACGTTGGTAGATCCATCACGCGGTTATGGCAAGTTAAATATTCAACTAGAAAATGAGGCACTAAATCATCTAGTAAATGTGGCAAATGGGGATGCCCGCGCCCTGCTCAATGCGCTGGAACTGGCAGTAGAAACTACACTGCCGGACGATCAAGGGATTCTGCATCTCACCCTCGCCGTTGCAGAAGAATCTATTCAGCAACGAGCCGTGCTGTACGACAAAGAAGGAGATGCTCACTTCGACACTATTAGTGCGTTCATCAAAAGTGTGCGTGGCTCTGATCCGGATGCGGCGCTCTATTGGCTAGCACGTATGATCTATGCCGGAGAAGATCCGCGCTTCATTTTTCGTAGACTGCTGATTTTGGCGGGGGAAGATGTGGGCATGGCAGACCCCAACGCGATCGCTGTAGTTAACGCTTGCGCTCAAGCCTTTGACCGAGTGGGAATGCCCGAAGGACGCTATCCCTTAGCGCAGGCAACGCTTTACTTAGCAACGGCGGCTAAATCCAACAGCGTTATGGGCTTTTTCGATGCCCTAGCTACAGTGGAGCAAGAACGAGAAGGGGATGTGCCAAATCCATTAAGAGATGCTAGTCGAGATAAGCAAGGCTTTGGGCATGGGGCAGGCTATCTCTATCCCCATGCCTACCGCGACCATTGGATAGAGCAGCAATATTTACCCGCTAGCCTTCAAGGTCAGGTGTTTTATCAGCCGTCTAGTCAAGGCTATGAAGCGCAGATTCAAACTCAAGTGGCACAGCGACGAGAAGCTCAATTAGCAGGATTGCTGGAAAGTGTGGCTATGCCAGAAATGTTAACTTTTAGCAGTGTAGACACGGCACAAGAACGATGGTTGCAGCGAACCCTCAGTCAATCGGGGGAGCAGTTAGCAAAGGTGCGCGATCGCCTATTTGACCACGCCCAACCTCAACGCCATCATCGAATTCTGGATTTGAATGCAGGCAGTGGATTACTCACCTGGGAGGCGGTACGGCGTGTGCCAGAAGGAGGTGTATATGCCTACGTTGATTCTGAAGCCAAAGCCAAAGCACTAGAAGAACAAAGCGCAGCTCTGCCAGAATTGAGCCGTCCGATGATTTTGCAGACATCGCTCCAGCAGCTTCCGGCGATGTTATTAAAGCAGTCGATTCAAGTTGACTGCATAATAGGGCGAAATGTTTTGGCTGAGGAATCGGATAAAGCGAAAGCCGTGGATTGGCTAGCCGCGATCGCTCAGTCTCACCCACAGGTTTCAAGAGTCAATCCCATTAAGATTGCCCTAGCAGAACTGCTCCCTTATCGAACTCAACGCCTTTACAGCTTACTCAAACCAGAATGGTTAGAATCTGCTCTTTATGCTCGATTGGTAGAGGCAGAGGAAGCAATTTACAGTCACAAGGCTAACCAGTTGAACTGGAATGAAACCGAGCTAAAAATGATATTTCAGCAAGCTGGATTTACTCTAGAAGTAGAGGTGGAACAGATGCAGATGCCGCTGTGCATTACCTCGAATGCGATTCAGAAGTGGTTTGCGATCGCTGCCGAAACTCCCACCTACAGAAGCTACCTGATCCAAAGTTTAACGGACGCTGAACTAGAAACGGTACAGTCTTGCTTTAGGCAATATGTTTGTAATCAAACAGTTTTGTGGAGAAGCGCGATCGCCCTCTTATGGGGACACATCCCCTAATCTATTGGGTATTCACTATCGATTTTAGAGCCACTCTTATAGGGATCATTTGCGCTCCAAACAGCCGCAAGGACGGCAAACCCAAACGTTGAACATAACCGCTTTGTGAACAAAGCCACTGTTGAAACACCGTTCATAGGAGGTGGGTTGCTTTTCATTGAAAATATCCTACTAAATAACTAAATTTTGTTGCGTAAATTACTTAGGTAGATACATTTGAGATCTATAGATTCTATACATAAAAAATTATGATGAAACAATCTAATTCGCACAGCAATAATACCTCACAGACATTATGTCTAGGTCAACAGAAGTGTTTAAATACTGTCAAACTGATATGCTGTCAATTTTGCAATCTTACTTTTATCCTTCGCTGTGAACCCTACGACAAGCAAGCTACAGAATGACACCAACAGGATGCTCCCGTACAATACACCTACTCACGAAAGGTAAAGATCCAACCTCTCTGAAAATCTACCCTCCGTACCCCAAATATAGCATCCGTAAAATTGCTTATGCCTAGCTTCATCAAGACAACAAAAAATGCTTCGGAAATTAAAGATTTAGTAAAGCTATCTTATGTAAGGGTCAGCTTTTTTCGGTTGCATCAAAAAGCTTTGCAACTGTTTGAACGTCTTTATCTCCACGTCCAGAACAATTAATCACAATCCGAGGAGAGCCTTCAAGTTGGGGACACAGGACTTCTAAGTAGGCGATCGCGTGAGCGGTTTCTAATGCTGGAATAATCCCTTCCAGTTGAGATAATCGTTTGAAGGCATTCAACGCCTCTTGATCAGTGACGCTGTAATATTCAGCGCGACCCAGTTCTTTGAGATAGCTATGCTCAGGTCCAACTCCTGGATAATCCAACCCGGCACTAATCGAATGAGGCTCAACTACTTGACCATCTTCATCTTGAAGCAAGTAGCTCATTGCACCATGCAATACGCCAACCCGTCCATGAGTCAATGTCGCAGCATGTTTTCCAGTTTGCACCCCTTCGCCAGCCGCCTCAACTCCAATCAGGCGCACAGATGGCTCATTCACAAACTCGTGAAATAGCCCCATTGCATTGGAACCGCCGCCTACACATGCCAATAAAATATCGGGTAAGCATTGCCATTTCTCCTGGCTTTGAACGCGGGTTTCTTCGCCGATCACCGTATGAAAATCGCGCACAATCATGGGATAAGGGTGGGGACCTGCCACCGAGCCAAGGATGTAGTGCGTGGTTTCCACATTTGTGACCCAATCCCGAATCGCTTCTGAGGTAGCATCTTTTAACGTGCCAGTTCCCGCTTCCACGGGAGAAACTTTTGCCCCCATTAGCTTCATCCGAAAGACATTTAACGCCTGCCGCTCCATATCGTGAACGCCCATGTAAATAACGCATTTCAACCCAAACCGAGCGCAAACGGTTGCAGTTGCCACTCCATGCTGTCCGGCTCCAGTTTCGGCAATAACGCGCTGTTTGCCCATGCGCTTTGCCAATAAAACCTGCGCTAGGGCATTGTTGATTTTGTGAGCGCCCGTATGGTTGAGGTCTTCTCGCTTGAGATAAATTTGTGCGCCACTGCCGTCGGATTTAGCGTAGTGGGTGGTTAACCGTTCGGCAAAGTAAAGCGGACTAGGACGACCCACGTAATCCTTTAACAATCCTTGAAGCTCAGTTTGAAAAGCCGGATCATTGCGGTATTGATAAAAGGCAGCTTCTAATTCAGCCAGTGCTGGCATGAGAGTTTCGGGAACATACTTGCCGCCAAACTTGCCAAATCTTCCCAGAGCATCAGGACGTTGGGCGGATGAAGTGGTCTGAGAACTGGGACGAAAAGGAGTGATAGTCACGGGTTTTAGCAATGCAACAGGTTTCAATTATAAGCGCGATCGCGTGGGGATTACCGATGGAAAAAACACGCTTTCAAACAGGGCACTAAATTCTATGCTTGAAGCGTGATCTGGGTGGGGAATATGGGAACTATTTGATGAGGGTTAAACCCAATATTCACTTAGTTGACAAGGATAATTGCGATGCGGCTTTTTTGTATGACTAAAGCTTCAGGATTAGCTGTGATGGCGATCGCCGCCATCCAAATGCTTTCAGCAACAGCAGCTTCCGCAGAAGATATGTATGGAGCAATATCAACTGATGAAGATGGACAGTGGGGATACACATATAACTACCCAACCCGTGCTCAGGCTGAGGCAAGTTCCCTAAAAGAATGTGGCAAAGCCGATTGCGTTGTGCGGGTGTGGTTCAAAAACGCCTGTGGTGCAGTTGCTGAAAATGATGAGGTGATTGGCTGGGGATGGAGCAAAAGTGCAGCAGAGGCAAAAGCCCAAGCGATTTCATCTTGTGGAGGAGGCGACTGTGAGATTACAACATGGGCTTGTACGGAGCGATAATATAGTGCCGTTACTTATCTAAAAGAGTAATGAGTGGGACTTCGCCGCCCTAAATCATTGGCGAAGTTCCAGCCACCCACTTGGGAAAAATCGCTGGATAGGTAAATAGTAAATGGATCGCAGCTACCTGCATTTACAAACTTAGACAGTGGAAGTGTAGGGTAGGAGTAGATGTAAGACGGACGTAAGGTAGCAATGACGGATATCGAAAGCAGCGCAGCAGATAGCGACAGCATTAAGCCTGATCAATTTCTTAAGATTAAAGGGGTTGTTGATACTGGAGGACAAGCAAAGCTGCTGATTCAAGATGGCGAAGTAAAAGTGAATGGCAAAGTGGAAACGCGCCGAGGGCGAAAACTGATCCAGGGCGATCGCCGTGGCAAAATTTAAGTACCTTGGTAAACTGAACTATTCGCTTCATAGTCCTTACTGCTATTCCTTCCATGACCGCAACTCTTCCCAATCTGCCCACTCAATATGATCCCTCCATCACTGAAGCCAAGTGGCAACAGTATTGGGAAGATAATCAAGTTTTTAAAGCTGACCCAAATCACCCTGGCGAACCCTACTGTGTCGTGATTCCACCGCCTAATGTCACCGGCAGTCTGCACATGGGTCACGCTTTTGAACACTCGTTGATTGATGTGCTGGTGCGGTATCACCGCATGATTGGACGCAATACCCTGTGGTTGCCGGGAACTGACCATGCCAGCATTGCCGTCAGCGCCATCCTCGATCGCGAACTCAAAGCTCAGGGCAAAACCCGTCAGGATGTGGGACGAGAAGCCTATTTAAAACGAGCCTGGGAATGGAAAGAAGAATCTGGCGGCACGATCGTTGGACAACTGCGGCGGTTGGGCTTGTCGGTAGACTGGTCGCGAGAACGCTTCACGATGGATGAAGGCTTATCGGCTGCGGTATTAGAAGCTTTTATCACTCTCTATGAGCAAGGGCTGATTTATCGGGGACAGTATTTGGTCAACTGGTGCCCTGCGAGTCAATCGGCGGTCTCTGACCTGGAAGTGGAAAACCAAGAGGTGAACGGTCACCTGTGGCATTTCCGCTATCCGCTGACCGATGGATCTGGCTATGTGGAAGTGGCAACGACCCGACCAGAGACGATGCTGGGCGATACGGCAGTGGCGGTAAATCCTACGGACGATCGCTACCAGTCCATTATTGGCAAAACGCTCACCCTGCCGATCATGAATCGAGAGATTCCGATCATTGCCGATGAGTATGTGGATGCCTCCTTTGGTACAGGCTGCGTCAAAATCACCCCGGCTCATGACCCCAACGATTTTGAGATGGGTAAACGCCACAATCTGCCTTTCATCAATATTCTGAACAAAGACGGTAGCCTGAATGAAAACGGCGGCGAGTTTCAGGGACAAGACCGCTTTGTGGCTCGAAAAAAGGTGGTTGCCAAGCTAGAAGAATTGGGCGCTTTGGTCAAAATTGAAGATTACAAGCACACCGTTCCCTACAGCGATCGCGGCAAAGTTCCCGTGGAGCCGCTACTGTCTACTCAATGGTTCGTCAAAATCGATTCTCTCTCCGAACAGGCATTGAGTTGTTTAGATGAGCAAGACTCTCCCGTTTTTGTGCCCGATCGCTGGACGAAAGTTTACCGAGATTGGCTCGTGAGTCTGCGCGACTGGTGTATCTCGCGGCAGTTGTGGTGGGGGCATCAAATTCCTGCCTGGTATGCCGTGAGTGAGACAGCGGGTGAGATTTTGGACAATACGCCTTTTGTTGTGGCGCGTAATGAAGCAGAAGCCAGAGAAAAAGCGATCGCGCAATTTGGCGCAGAGGTGCAGCTTCAACAAGACCCCGACGTGCTGGATACCTGGTTTTCATCGGGATTGTGGCCCTTCTCCACCTTGGGATGGCCCCACGAAACGGCAGATTTCGATCGCTACTATCCCACCACTACTCTAGTGACCGGGTTTGACATCATCTTTTTTTGGGTCGCCCGCATGACCATGATGGCAAAGCACTTTG
>Ga0163149_10002174_pt1 | contig 24163 bp, 18 predicted proteins | sample OliLakLV19MP5G1_FD_148604 | JGI IMG/M metagenome (GOLD analysis project Ga0163149, IMG submission 148604) | Freshwater microbial mat bacterial communities from Lake Vanda, McMurdo Dry Valleys, Antarctica - Oligotrophic Lake LV.19.MP5.G1 | ecosystem: Environmental > Aquatic > Freshwater > Lake >... | reverse complement strand
GGAGTGCCGAGTGCCGAGTGCGGGTGCGAGTGCCGAGTGCCGAGTGCGAGTGCCGAGTGCGAGTGCCGAGTGCGGGTGCGAGTGCCGAGTGCGAGTGCCGAGTGCCGAGTGCGAGTGCGAGTGCGAGTGCCGAGTGCGAGTGCCGAGTGCGAGTGCCGAGTGCGAGGGCGAGGGCGAGGCGGAGTGCCCTGCACCAGACCCAGCTCGTCCTCGCGCATGCTCTGGATCCACGTCCGATCGACGCCGGCAGCGATCGAACCGACTCCGACCTCGCCGGGCAGTCTCGCCGAATGTCCGCGGAATCATGTCGCGGTCTCGCGGGTACTCGAGCCGAGCGGTCGGACATCGACTCCTTGAACTCGAGCACGCCAGTCGGGCCGCGACGTGTGGCGCACAGCTCATGCAGACGCAGTCACGCATGCAGTCGCCATCACAAATGCCTTCGCAGTCACACATGCCGTCGCGGTCGCAATCCGTTCGCAAGATCGACTTGTTCCGGCGCGGCGGCGCGCGAGTCGGCGCGGGTCGTGCCGCACGACGTGCGAGCGCGCGTGACGCGGCACACGCCGGTCCTCGTCACGACGAGGCTCCTCGCGGGACTGCACAACCTGCGGCGCGAAAGCACGCTCGCGCTCCTCCGCGAGACGCTCGCTGCGGGCGCGGGCCGATTCGGCTTCCGGCTCATCGAGTACTCGATCCAGTCGAACCATCTGCACTTCGTCGCCGAGGCGCAGGACGAACTGGCGCTGGCGCGCGGCATGAAAGGGCTGCTCGTCCGCGTCGCGAAGGCGCTGAATCTCTCGTGCAAACGCACGGGTCGCGTCGTCGGCGACCGCTACCACGCGCGTGTGCCTTGAAGACGCCGCGCGAGGTGCGCAACGCGCTCGTCTACGTGCTGCAGAATGCACGCAAGCACGGCGCGCGCATCCTCGGGATCGACGCGCACTCGTCGGGCCCGTGGTTCAGCGGCTGGCACGATCGGACGCCGCGGAAGGATCGTGCGTTGCCCGAAGCGAGTTCGTGGTTGCTCCTGTTCGGATGGCTGAAGGGCGGACGCATTGCGACGAGCGAGGCACCGCGGCCAGATCCACGGGCGGGGAGCCGAGCGGAATGCAGAGCTTGATCCGACGGCGGCGCACTCACACCGCGCACGTCGAGGCGCTCGCCGACGCGCTCGGCGACGCGCACGGTGTGAGTGCGCGCCCCGCGCAGGTCGTGGATCCGAACACCGCGCGTGGACGCCCTGGATTCACAGGGTTCACCGGCGCCCGAGTCGAGGTCAGGGAACGCGGGGCTGGCTGGCCAGCACGGGGGCGCTGACCCGCACGAAAGCCGGGTGCGACATTTTTCACGAGCTCTGAGCTGAGAGGCCGTGAAGAAACCGATCCTACGGCCTCACAAAATCCGGTGACGCTGCTCCCCGGCGCGAGAGCAGTGAATACTCCACACGCTCTCTTCGCGGCGGAGGCGCGTACGCAGCACACGGACCGCGTGAACCCGCGACGATGACGAACCGAACAATGACCACGACCCTGACGCACGCTTGGCCTTCTCGAACGATCCTGTTCCTCGCTTCCATCGCTCTGCTCGCGATGGTCACACCGGCCTGCCGCGCGCGCATGACCCCCTCGGAGCGACCTGTCGCGATTCCCTACACGGGTATCGTCGAAGCCGGTTGCGCGCGTTGTCGTTTCCAGGCCGCCAAGAGCGGCTGCGATCTCGCGATCCACGTGGATGGTCATACGTGGCTCGTCGCCGGCACGGCGATCGACGACCACGGTGATGCGCATGCGGCCGACGGATTCTGCAACGCTACGCGACAGGCACGGGTCACGGGACGATTCGAGGGCGATCTCTTCGTCGCCGACGAGTTCGAACTCCTGCCGTCGAAGCCCTGAGGCCCGTCTCGACCGCGCTCGTGCTCGCAGCGACGTCGACTTCGGGCTGACCGAAGGCGCATGCGCAGGAGACGCCCCCGATCCCACGATCGAGCGCCGCGAACCAGGTCGGACTCCGGACTTCGTCGAGCGCTGGAGCTCGACGGACAGAACCCGCCTACACTCGTTCGCGATGTTCCGAGCAGCCCTTCTCATCGTTCTCCTCCCGACCGCCCAAGGCCCCGAGGACGAGGCCCGCGCCGCGCTCGAGAAGGCCGAGGACGCATCGCGTGCCGGCAAGTTCTCCGAAGCGAAGGCCGCGTACGAGCGCCTCGCGAAGAAGCTGCCCGGGACCGAAGCGGGCAAGATCGCGCTGCGACGCGCGACGCCGTCGGCGTATCTCGGTTGGGACTGGATCATCGAGCACGGGCCGTCTTCGAATCGTGTCGACGTCGTCCTGATGGGCGATGGGTACGAACTCGATCACATGAAGGCCTTCACGAAGCTCGCGGCGGACATCCCGCCCCTCTTCGAGCGCCAGACGACGTTTCGCGAGTACTGGAACTACTTGAACTTCCTGCGCTGCGACCTGCTCAGTGGCGACAGCGGCGTCGACGGTTTCGGTCGCGAGTACGACACCGCGCTCAACGCCAGCACGGGCGAGACCTACGCCGGTCACGTCGTCATCGATCGTGCACGCGTTCAGGCCATGTTCGCCGAGATGCCCGAGCACGATTCGCTCGCGATCTGCTTCGTGAAGAACGGGGTGCTCGGCACGGGTGGCGGCGGCATCGCGACGATCGGCGGACGCGAGGCGACGACGACCGTGCACGAATGGGGCCACGCGTTCGGAGCGCTCGGCGACGAGTACGACACGGCGCAATCGGCGCATCAAGGCGCGCCCGGACGCGCGGCGAACGTCTCCGACACCGAGGATCCCGAGAAGGTGCCGTGGGCGCATTGGTTGCGCGCGAAACATCCGGGAGTCGGCATCTACGAAGGTGCCGCCGCGCGACCGAAAGGCGCGTGGCGGCCGACGTCGACCGGATGCACGATGGCCAATAGCGAACGGTTCTGCGTCGTGTGCCAAGAAGCGCTCGTCCTGCGCATCTACATGTACGTCGATCCGATCGACACGTGCACGCCCCCGCCGACCCCGATTCGATCCAAAGATCCGCTCGTCCTCGGCGAGGCCGGTCTCACGTTCGACGTGAACGTGATGCGACCGGCGAGTCACGCGCTCGAAGTCACGTGGTGGGTGTTGCCCGAGGCGCGGTTCCCCTCGACGGGTAGCGGCTCCACGCCGGGAGCACGGGCGAGCACGTCGAAGGATCGCCGACGACGCGGCGCGCTCGTGCCCATCACAGACGTTCCGTTCCGCCCCGTACGCGGCGACAACGACGGGAAACACAGCCTCGAACTCAAAGGCTCGGATCTCGACCCAGGCAGGTATCTCGTCGTGTGCCGCGCGAAGGACACGACGAAGTTGCGCGGCGAGAAGTGGCCCTGGGTCCTCGCGGATCCGGACGGTTTGCTCGAGTCCGAGCGCGCCTGGTGGATCGTGGTGAAGTGACCGTTCGTCAGGCCGCCGTGCCGTGCGCGATCCGCACTGTCGAAGGCAGCAGCACGCGCCCGTCCGCTTCCCGTCGCTTCGCGAGCGCGCGTTCGAGTTCCGCCAGGACCAGCGCGCGCTCGGCCTCGGTCCGACCTTCCAACGCGCGTCGCACGGCCCCGGATCCTTCCAGGTAGAAGCGCACACCCTCGTCGACCGAAGCGAAGCTCGGCTCGACCCGCACCACGCTCTCCACGACGTCCGTGAATCCGCCGGCGCGCAACACGTCTTCGAGCGCACCCGGCTTTCCGAGTCTCACGGGTCCCGGTGCTTCGGGATGCGGAGCGTCGACGTGCAGGACACGCTGCAACACATTCGGCGCGATCGTGCAGTACGGGACCTCCGTCGCCTCGCCCCACACGCACGCGGCGAAGCGCGCGCCCGGACGCAACACGGCATGCACGGCGCGCGCTACCGCGGCGGGATCCGGCGTGAGCATGATCGCGAAGCGCGAGACGGCGGCATCGAACGAGCCGAGGCCCGAGAGGTCGGAGGCGTCGCGAGCGAAGAACTCCACGTTGCGGATTCGTGCGTCCGTCGCGCGACGTCGCGCGATCGTGACCATGGGCTCGGCGAGGTCGATGCCGACGACGCGACCCGACTGGGCGACGAGGCGTGCGATCGTCAGTGACGGTTCGCCGTTGCCGCAGCCGACATCGAGGACGCGCTCACCCGCATCGACGTGTGCCAGGTGCGCCAGCTCGATTCCGAGCGGACCCGCGAAGGCCTCGAACACGTGAAAACAACGGTCCCAACCGGGCGCCGCGGCGCTCCACGCGTCGCATTGCGCACGCAGGCTTTCGGCGGGATCCGGCCGGGACGCGGACTCGGTCACGGAGAGAGCCGCGCGCGCACGTTTTCGACTCGTCCGGCACCGATTGCGACATCGACCGCGCGGCCAGTGACGGTCAACGACCCGATCTCCTGGCCGAGGGCATCGACTCGTACTGCGCCGAAGGGCTCGCGCGCGAAGGAGATCTCGGCGTGCCCGGCCTCGGCGCGCGTCTCGAGCACGCGCAGATGAATCGTGCCGTCGGGCCCCGCTTCGATCGCCAGCGGAACGAGGCCGCTCGCCGGGCCCACCGTCCGACGACCGTCGCGTTCGATCCGTGCGACACGCACGATCGGTTCGCGCGTCACGAGTCCGCTCGAAGGCGCCTCGAAGGCGACGCGCACGGGTTGCAGTGCGTGTTCCGAGAGCATCGCGTCCAGGCCGACCGGGCGCCAACCACCCGCGCGAACGAGGATGCGGAACGAACTCGTGCGCAGCGTTTTCGCGCCTGTTTCGCCGAGCACGACGCCGAACGCGCGGCCTTGCCAGCGAAACGCCGTCGCGCCTTCGCCGATCAGTGCGAACGTCGCGATCCCGTCCGTGGCCGCGGCCCAGCCGTCGAGCGCGCGCGCACTGGGTGACGGTGCGATCAAACTATTGCCGAGAGGAATCGAGATCAGCGCGTTCGCTGCCGCGTGCGCCATGGGGAACGCGTGCACGACGTCCCCGAAGGCATCGAGGAGATCCACGCGCGAGCGGATCTCGAGCCCGCTCGGTCCGGCCGTCACACGAATCTCCGTCTCGACGCGAGCGCGCGCGGACTTGCGCAAGACGCGCACGATGGCACGCAACGGACCCCGCTCGACGAACTCGATCTTCTCGAGTAAGTCGATCGGTTCCGGCGTGGAATCCGCGGCGATCCAACTCAGGGAATCGCCGTCCCCGGCGAGGAGCGGCACTTCGTTGCCGGCGACGAGCGCGGAGATCCGCGAGATGCGCCCGGTCGTCGGGTCGATCGCGACGACGAGGTCATCGGTGCGCACGGTCCAGCCGTCGAGCCGCACGCGCGCGGGGGCTTTCGTCTCGGCGAGCGGATCACGACGCACGCGCACGGCGGCCGGCAAGCAGCCGCGCCCGGCGTATTCGACGAGTATTCCGCCGCTCGCCGTGCGCTGCATCGGCAAATCACCATCCGGGCCGGCGCAGCGCAATTCGCTGCTCGCGAGTTCGAATTGGCTCACCCGCGGCCAAGGCAGAGGATCCAGGATCGCGAGCGCAACGCCCTCGCCCGGAGGAGGCACGGCGGCACCCAAACGCGCAAGTCGCTCGGCCGCCGCGGCTTTCACTCGCTCCGCGATTCCGCGCGCGATTCGGCTCGTCTCCGAGGCCTCCAACCGAACCGAAGCGGTGAGTTCACGCCACGCACGCGCCGTTTCCGCGCCGGGGTCCGGCCCGCCGTCGAGGACCGCGAGTGCTTCGACGACCGACGCTCGCGCGAGCTCGCGCTCGGCGAGCCGAACCGCGGAGCGCGCGTCGAGTTCGGCGCGCACATCGGCGACTTCGAGCGCGTTCGGGATCCCGATCTCGAGCACTTGCGAGCGCGCTCGCCCGGCCTGCACGACGTCCAGGATGGAGGTCCACGCCAGGTCGGGCGCCATGTCCGACGCATCGAGATCGGCCACGATCGCCAACGTTTCGCGCGCCACCGTCGACGAAACGTCGCAGAGAATCGGGATCGGTGGGCGCCCAGCCGGACTCGTCGCCGCCGTCGTCCACGCGCGCCAGACCGCCGCATCGAAACGAAGCGGCCCTTCGCTGCGGAAGGAGGGTGCGAACCCCAAGACTTCCACGCCTCTCGACGCGAAGGGTACGACCGGCGTGGCAAGCGGCTTGCGCAACCCGTCGAGCAGTGCCACGCGGATCCCCACGGACGCCAGGATCTGGGGCAGATTTTGGACGCGCGCGAGGTCGGCATCGATCCGCGCGATCGGGCTCAACGCCCCCGTGAGGCTCTGGAGTTCGAGCTGGTCGTCCGCGATCACTCGGATCAAGGCGTCCGCGCCGAGACGCCCCGACACGATGCGGTCGAGGCTGACGCCGAATGCGAGCCACGCGCCCGACTTCATCCGCTCGCGCAGACGCTCGAACGCGGCGGGGTTGCGCAGCGCGAGTTCCGCGATCGCGCGCACGTCACCGCCGACGACGGGCAAGTCCGGCGGCAGCACACCGTCGGCGAGCGATTCCGCCAAGTCGTCGGAGGCGCGTGGCAACGTCGCGATGAGATCGATGCGCGCCGACTTGCGCCCGCGCGCAGCTTCGGACTGCAGAGCCAAGCGCTGGGTGATGGCGGCGCGGAACGCGACCGTGTCGAGCGCGAGCAGCGCGTCGAAGAGCGCTCGATCGGCTTCTTCTTCGCCTTCGACGCCACCGAAGCTCGCTCCCGCGCGCCGATTCGCGAGGTAGCGCTGTAGATCGGCGCGATCGCCGTCCTCGAGGCCCGGTCTCGAGGGCAGCGCCGCGTGCGCGAGCCACTTTGCGCGGAACCGCGGATCCGACGCGCCGTCGCGACGCCACGCCACCGAGACGGCGAGGATGTGCAAGCGCGGATCGTCGGGCAATTGGAACGAGGCGAGGCTCGCTGTCGAAGCGACGCGTAGCTCGAGCAACGCGAACTCGCGCGCGGGGTGACCGTCACCCGCTGCGGGCGCGTAGCCAGCGGGCCCGCGCGCCGGGACTCGCAGCGGGACTTCGACGCGCTCGCGATCCACTCCGATGAAGTCGATACCCGTGCTGATCTCCTCCGGAGAGGTGTTCGCGATGGCGAGCCAGACTTCGTAGAAGCGCCCACCGTCCAACGGATCGAGACCGATGCGCTGTCCGCGTGCAGGAAAAGAAGCGTCGTCGCCGTCGGTAGCGAATCGGAGCGGAATGCATGGTCCCGTCCATACGAGTCCGCGCGGAAGGCTGTTGAAAACCACGGGATTCGGCTCGCGATCGAGCGCGCGCAACGCCGTGAGATCCAGCGCTGCCCACGGATCGCTCACGTCGGCGCGCGTGCGCACGTGGTCCTCGGCCAACTCGTCGCCGAGATCCACGACGGTTATTCCGGCGGAGCCCGTGATCCCCGGGATGCGCTGCACGCCGCCGGAGAACTCGTCGCGGAACACGTCGAGAGTCGAGCCGTCCGCGCGCTCGATCCGGATGTCATCGAGTTCGTAGGCGACCTGAACGCCGCGCACGCGACGAGCGACGGCCTCGAGTCGCGTCAGCGTCGACCCGGCGCGCAACGGCACGCGGATGTCCGACCACGCGTCGTTAGCTCCGATGTCCTTCGCCAACGAGCGACGACCATCGGTGTCGATGACCTCGAGACCACGCGGGCCGTCCGTGACGTCGGCCGAGCGCAAGCGATACGCCAGCACGTCGCCATCCACGACGTCCAACGTGTCGAAGGGCAGCACCACGGCCGGATCGGCCGCATCCTGCGCGGAGGGCGACGCGAGGAAGGCCAACACGCGCGACCGGGTGGGCGGCGCTTGGCTCGACGCGGCAGTTCCAGCGAGAGCGAGTGCAGAGAGGAGCGTAGCCGTGGCGGCGCGGAGCATGGGGATCCGCGAAGTCTACTCCGTGACGCGCACCCGGGATCCCTACTACGCTCGCGTCCCACCATGGAATCGAGGACGTTCGACGCGCTCGACCTGTACGAGCGAACCGTACAGGACGCGGATCGCACCGTGGAGCTCCTCCACGCGGTCCACGGCGCCGAACCGCGCATCCTGGGCGAGGATTTCGCCGGGTCCGCCGCGCTTTCGAGAGCCTGGGTCGCGCGCGGTCCGGATCGTCGTGCGTTCGCAGTCGACGTCGACGGGGCGGCTTTGGCGCGCGGCACCCATCCGCGGATCACCGCTCACGTCCACGACGTGCGCTCGTCCGAGATCCGCGTGCTAGGGCCCTGCGACGTCGTCCACGCCGGGAATTTCTCGATCGGCGAACTCGGGGTCCGCGCCGAGTTCCTCGACTGGGCACGCAACGCACGCTCGCGACTGGCGCCGGGTGGGATCGTCGCGCTCGACACGTACGGCGGCGAGTCCGCTTGGCGCGTCGGCGCCCTGGAACGCCGCCGAGTCCTCGCGGATGGAGTCGAGATCCGCTGGTGCTTCGAGCAGCGCAGCGCGGACCCGCGCACGGCTCGCGTCGTGAACGCGCTGTCCTTCCGGGTCGTGCGGAAGAGCGAAGTCGTCGCCAGCTTCCCCGACGCGTTCGTGTACCGCTGGCGACTGTGGTCGATCCCGGAGATCGTCGACGTGCTGCGCGAAGTGGGCTTCGAGGAGGTCCGCGTGCGCACACGACTGGACGACGACGCTCCGGTCGAGGTCGAGATCGGCGCGAGCTGCGTGGCACTGATCTCGGCGCGCCGCTGAGAACCCGTGAAGAAATCACACGCTCTCACGACGCGAAGCGTCGCCACATGAATCCGAGAGCCCGTAGATTCGATTTCTTCACGGGCTCTCAGACTCCAGTGCCGCCGCTCCGCAGCGCGAGAGGCCGTGACTTCTCCACGGCCTCTGAGAGTGAAACGCGCGGACCGTCCGCGAGCACGAAGCCCGCGAACGGTCCGCTCGATGTCCACGTCACGGGCTCGACGTGAGCCCGCGCGCCCGTCACATCCCGTCGATCCCGAACGGGAACGTCATGTAGACATCACCGACCGGGTCGCTGAACGTCGCGAGGAACTGGTGGATGCCGTTCCGCGTGTCGAACAGTTCGCCTTGCACGAGGAAGCCCGGCATCACCGTGACTCGCAAGCGCTGCGACCACTGGTTGGGATTCGTCGGGAATGCGCTCGGGTTGTACATGACGGTCTGCACCGAGAAGTTGAGCTGGCCCGTGGTGAGGTTCGGCACGCGCAAGTTGGGTCGGTCCGTCATCGTCACCGGCCACGCGTAACGCACCGAGGTCAGGTGCGAGTGGTAGAGGTGACCGAAGAGCGTGAGGTCGCTGCCCGTGCCGCCGCGGCCGACGAGCTGATGGCATTCGGCCGCGTTCAGGCAGACCGTGATGGTCGAGCTGGCCGACGGCGAGAAGTTGTCGGTGGCGACGAAAACGAGGTTCGTGACGCCGACTTGGAACTGGTTCGGCGTGAACGTGCACGTGATCGAAGCGGGATTGCCCGGCGTCGGCACGCACACGAGGTTCGGCGTGTTCGTCGTCTCGACGATGTTCACGATCTGGTTCGCCTCGGGGCCGATCGACTGGACCGTGAACTGGACCGGAACGCCGACCGAAGCCATCAAGCAACCCGTCGGCGGATTGAGGAAGATCGGAGGCGTGTTCTGAATCGTGCCGGTCAAGAAGCACTGGCGCGTGTTGTCGAGGAAGCTCACGCCGTCGGCCGCACCGCCCGGACCGTCGTAGTCGTTGCCCTCGTGATCGAAGCGACCGATCTGGAAGAAGTTCACGCCATCGCCGGCATTGATGCCCACGGTCGCGGGCGTCCCGCCGAAGCCGCCGACGCCGCCGGAGGCCGAGCCCGTCGTCCACTGCATGTCGCCGTAGCAGAAGCACACGTTCTGCCCAATGCCGACCAGCGGATCCGTACCGTCGCTCATGATGAGCTGGAAAGTGCAGAGCTTGTCGGCTTGCGAAAAGAAGTAACCCACGTGATCCCACGTCACGGTCAGTCGATTCGATTCGATTTTGTAGTAGACGACGCCGCTCAAGCTGTTGCGCGTGTCGACGTCGGCCCAGAACGGCGCGATCATCGGGAAGCCGTTCACCGGGAATCCCGTCGATGTGAAAGTGTCGAATCCCGCGCCGAACGAGACGTTGCCGTTGTTGTTGATGAAGACCTGATTCTGCGGCGATCCGAACATGTCGAAGTTGAACGGCAGATTGATCGCCAGCGTCGTGTCGTCGTCGTTGCGCTGACACGGATCGCCGGGGTTGGCCGGCCCGCTGCCGCCGATCCCGTCGAACACCACGACCGTGTGCGTTCCGTCGACGGGAATGCAGAGGTTGGCAGTACTGCCCAGATTGCAGGTGCCTTCCTGCACGGGACCAGCCGGCTCGTAGACCTTCGTGCCTTGCGCGAAGGCAGCGGTCGATAGCGCGGCGAATGCGAGGAGACGCGTTGAACCGAAAAGACGAAGCATGGGGGTACCTCGGTGCGAGAGTGAATTCGGAAAAGAGCTGCTCGTCCTTGCTTGCGGGCGGGGGGGGGCAGCGCGATGCGTATTGACGTCCTGTTGGCCGGTTTCGTCAAGCGCCTGCGTTGATCGGCCGGCGTTCGGACCGGATTTCCGGCACGCGCTAGGAAACTCCATTCGAGACCGCGAGTCGCCGGCACCTGGAACGACTCGAGCCTTCGATGAGCGGCCCGCACCGGGCAGCTCGCGTCGTGCCGCGATTCCAGAAGTCGGACGGGATCGTCCAGGATCAGGACAGAGTACGCGCGCACTCGGCGCTCGTGCGCGCTGCGAGGCGCGCGCGACCGATCGCTCCCGAAGGTTCCGATCCAGCGATTTCTCGCTGGACGTTGCGCGGATCCGCGCGATCCGCGCCCCGAACGACCGGACCTCCGGACCGTGGCTCGCGCCCCGCTGGGTCTTCGCGCGGGCATGGCATCCCGATTGCACTCGTACTCGGTCGTGGTCTGGATCCTCGCTCCCCTCGTCGTCCTCGCGCTGGCTCTGGTGCTCGCGATCCTCGGCGTCCGCCGTTCGGAGCGTCAGCGCTTGCGCGGGCTCCTCGATGCGCGCGTCGAGGCCCGCTCGACCGGAAGCCATCGGGCTCGCCTCCAGCACCCCCACATCGACCTGTCGCGCTGCATCGGGTGCGGGACCTGCGTGGCCGCGTGCCCCGAGGAAGGCGTGCTCGAACTCGTCCACGGTCAAGCGATCGTCGTGCACGGCGCGCGCTGCGTGGGCCACGGGCGGTGCGCGGCCGAGTGCCCCGTCGGGGCCATCGCCCTCACGTTGGGCGACATCAGCACGCGGCGAGACCTGCCCGTCCTGCGCGCGAATCGCGAGTCGAGCCACGTGCCCGGACTGTTCCTCGCCGGTGAGGTGACGGGCTATGCGCTCGTCCGCACGGCCATCGCGCACGGCACGGCTGCGGCGGACGAAGCGCTGAAGCGCGCGCGGCTCGCGGCGGCGCCGGCCATCCGTCAGGCACGGGTCGGCCGCGAGTCCGGCGGTGTCGCGCTCGCGGACGAGCCGCCGGTCCTCGATCTCATCGTCGTGGGAGCCGGGCCGGCGGGCATCGCGTGTTCGCTGCGCGCGAAGGAACTGGGGCTCTCGTTCACCACGCTCGAGCAGGACGAGCTCGGCGGAACCGTCGCGAAGTACCCACGCAAGAAGCTGGTCATGACGCAGCCCGTGGACCTCCCCCTCGTCGGCCGACTGTCGCGCACGAGCTACTCGAAGGAGGAACTCGTCGAGCTGTGGCAACGCGTCGCGCGCGAACACGACCTCCCGATCCGCGCCGGGGCGACGTTCACGCGCGTCGAACAACGCGACGACGGGACGTTGCGCGTTCACACGAAGTCCGACGTGCAGGACGCGCGCACGGTGGTGCTGGCGCTCGGCCGTCGCGGCAGCCCACGGCGCCTCGGAGTTCCGGGCGAGGGCCTGTCCAAGGTCTCGTACTCGTTGCTCGACGCGCACGGCTACAGAGACCGTCGCATCCTCGTCGTCGGCGGCGGCGACAGCGCGGTCGAGGCCGCCCTCGGCCTCGCGGAGCAACCCGGCAACGTCGTCTCGATCTCGTACCGCAAGCAGGCGTTTTTCCGATTGAAATCGCGCAACGAAGCGCACGTCGCACAGGCCCTCCGATCCGGGACCTTGACGGCGTTGTTCGAGAGCGAGGTCGTCGCGATCCAGGAAGCCGACGTGCTCCTCCGCACGAGGGACGGGCAGGTGGAGGCGCTGCCGAACGACGAGGTGTTCATCTTCGCGGGCGGGACGCCGCCGACCGAAGTCCTCGAAGCTTCCGGCGTCTCCTTCGATCCGAGCGAACGCGCGGCGGAACCCATCCTCGCAGAGCTCGGCACCGGACTCCTGCCTGCGCTCGGCGTCGCCTTCGTCCTCGCGCTCGGCGTCGTCGTGTGGACGTTCGCGCACGCCGACTACTACGCCGCGCCGCTCACGGAGCGGCCCTTCTCGGCGAAGCATGCGCTGCTCTCGCCGACGGGCTCGTTCGGATTGACCTGCGGCATCGCGGCGACAGCGTGCGTCTGCGCCAATCTCACGTACCTCGCGCGCCGATCGCGGCGCTTCCCGTGGATCCCGGGCTCCCTGCGCGCCTGGATGACGGCGCACGTCGCCACGGGGATCGCAGCGTTGCTCCTCGTGCTCGTGCACGGCTCGATGGCGCCGCGCAGCACGGTCGGAGGTCATGCCGCCTGGGCCTTGGCGTTCCTGGTCCTCACGGGAGCGATCGGTCGGTACCTCTACAGCTTCGTCCCGCGCGCCGCGAACGGGCAGGAGTTGGAGCTCGACGAGGTTCGCGCGCGCATCGCGACGCTTTCGTCCGAGTGGGACGCCGGACGCGGTGGTTTCACCGACGCGCTCCGCGCCGAGGTCGACCGATCGACGACCGAGGATCGTTGGCGCGGATCACTGCCGGCGCGTCTCCTCGCGTTGGCGCGGTCGCGTCGATCGGCGCGGATCCGACTCGCGGCGATGCGCGATCGAGCCCGCTCCGAGGGCATCGCGCCGCACGAGGTCGAACGGCTCATCGATCTCGCCAGTCGCGCTCAGCGGGCCGCGATGACGGCCGCGCACTTCGAGGATCTGCGCGGAATCCTGGCCTCCTGGCGCTGGTTCCACCGCTGGGTCGCGCTGTTCTTCGTGCTCGTCCTCGTGAGACACGTCGTCCTCGCGGTGCAGTACTCCGACATCCTCGGATGAGAACCGGACGCAGTGGATGGGTGCTCGGCATCGTGTCGGCGGCGTTCGTCGTCACGCTGGTCCTCTTCGTCTCGCGCTCCGACTCGCCGGGCCCGATCACCCGAGTGCATGCCGAGTCCGCGCGAATCGACGAGGCCGATTGCGCGGCCTGCCACGGCGACGGGCCCAAAGGCATGACCGCAGCCTGCACGATCTGCCACGCCGAGATCGGGCGTCAGGTGACCGAATCCGCCGGCTTTCACGGCGGGCTCGCCGACGTCGCACGCTGCGGACGTTGTCACGGGGAGCACCACGGATCCGATTTCGAGCTGGCCGGCGTCGGCGCGTTCGCGCTGGCGGGAGTGTCCGATCGAGGAGCGTATGCGCACGAGGGTCTGTCGTTCGCGCTCGGCGGCGTACACACGAGCGGCCTGGATTGCCGCGCGTGTCACGAGCACGCGGACGACGCGGTCCTCGCCGAATCGACGCGTCGATTCCTGGGCGAATCGCAGCGTTGTGCGAGCTGTCACGACGATCCGCACGCGGGACGCCTCGCGGACTGCCGATCGTGCCACGGCGAAACGGAACCGTTCGCCCGGGTCGCGGCGTTCGTGCATCCCGTCAGTTTCGAGTTGGCGGGAGCCCACGCACGCGCGGCCTGCGTCGACTGCCACGCGCGCGGCAGCGAGTTCGCGATCGAAGCCGGCGGGAGCGCGGCGGCGACCCGGGAGCCTCGGGACTGCGCCGCGTGTCATGCCTCTCCGCATGCGGCGCCGTTCGTGACCGCCGTCGCCGCGCGACTCGCGGTCGGCGCCGGCGAGTCGTGCGCGAGCTGTCACGCGGCGGAGCACGCTTCGTTCCGCGAACCGCGCCAGATCTCCGCGATCGAGCACGCCGCCAGCGGTTTCGAACTCGTGCCCCCCCACGATCGCGCTGCGTGCACGGACTGCCATTCGCGGCTCGCTACGCCCGAGCCGCACGTCGCGGCTTTCGCGGAGTACGCCGCCGCACATCCGGGCCGATCGCCCGACGACTGCGCCGCGTGCCACGCGGATCCGCACGCCGGCCAGTTCGGCGGCAGCGCGGACCGAGTGGATTGCCTCGCGTGCCACGAACGCGCGCAGTTCGATCCACCGACGTTCGGCGCGGCGGAGCACGCGCGCACGCGGTCCGCGCTCGATGGAGCCCACGCCGAGGCGTCGTGTCACGCTTGCCACGCGCAACACGCTGGAGCTCCGCGGATGTTCCGCGGCACGGACACGAGCTGCGCGAGTTGCCACTCCGACGCGCACGACGGCGCGTTCTCGCGCGAGGCGATCACGGCGAACGAGGAGAAGTCGGGTAGCGACTGCTCGACGTGTCACACGAGCACGAAGTTCGCCGACGTCGAGCGGTTCGATCACGCGCGTTGGACTTCGTTCCCGCTCGAGGGCGCGCACGCCGCGGCCGGTTGCGAAGCGTGCCACCGGCCGCGATCGAGCCCCGACGTGCACGGTCGCGGCTTCGGAATGGTCGCCGAGCGCTTCCCGGGCGACACCGCGAACTGCGCGACGTGTCATGCGGACGCGCACGGCGGCTACTTCGCGCGACGACTCGGAGGCTTGACGTGCGCGACTTGCCACACGCCGGGGAGTTTCCATGCGGCGGCGGACGCGTTCGACCACCGAGCCCACACGGGTTTCGAGCTCGCCGGCGCGCACGATCGTGCGACGTGCACGGCGTGCCACTCGAAGACTTCCGACGGCGTTCGCACGACGCCGCACCCCGGCGCCGGATCCGACGATTGCGCGGTGTGTCACGCAGATCCTCACGCGGGCGCCTTCGATCGTGTGAATGGAGGAGCTGCACGTTGCGCGAGCTGTCACGGCGAGGATTCGTTCGCGCCGGTGCGCGACGGATCGTTCGATCACGGCGCGTGGACGGGATTCGCGCTCTCCGGCAAGCACGCCGCGGCCGCTTGCGCGAGCTGCCACGCGCAACGAACCGAACGCGACCAGAACGGCCGCATGACGGAGCGCGCGCAAGGCACGCGCTGCGCCGATTGCCACGCGGATCCCCACGCCGGCCAGTTCGCGAGCGGAGGTTCGACCGATTGCGCGGCGTGCCACTCGACGTCGCCGGACTTCCTCACGCTCGACTTCGACCACCAACGTGATGCGCGGTTCGCGCTCGACGCGACGCACGCGCGGCTCGCGTGCTCGGACTGTCACATCCCCTGGCGCGCGCCCGGCGGCGCGCGTGTCGTGCGCTACAAACCGCTGGGGGTCGAGTGCGCCGATTGCCACGACGCACAGGGAGGCACTGCGCGATGAGTTCCAAGTTCGCGCCGCTCCTCGCTCTCGCGATCCTCGCGCGCACGCTGTCCGCGGCAGAGATCCGCCTCGAGCTGCGCGTGACCAGCACGGCGGGTGCGGCGGTCTACGTCGACCGCGGATCCGCGGGCGGGCTCGTCGAAGGAGATCGCGTCGAATTCCGCTTGGAATCCGGCTCCGTCGCGACGGGTATCGTGCGCTCGGCGACCGTGAACAGCGCGCGCGTCGAGCTGGATCCCGGCTCGGAACGTCCGCCGACGGGAACCCGGGGCGAAGCGCGCGTACCCGATGAGAGGCCGCATGCGGATCCCACTCCGCGCGCCCACGACACAGTCGATCACGCGCCCTGGACGCATCCACCCGAGGAATGGAACAACGATCGTCCCCTGCTCGCACCGGCCTTCGGGCTCCCGCCCGAGGCGCGCGCAGCGAACGTCCACGGCCGCGCTTGGTTCCGCTTCGACGGCTCGCGCAACGACGAAAGCGGCGACACGTACAGCCTCTTCTCCGTGGGCACCGACACGACGCTCGAGAATCCGTTCGGTGATGGTGGCGCGGTGCGCGTCGCGGGCGAGATCTTCGCGAGGTCGGCGGACGTCGACGGCGACGACGGGCTCTACGACTACGACGATGCAGGGCTGCGGCTCGATCACCTCGCGTACTCCGTGGGCGGGACCGAGGATCGGCCCAACCAGTTCCTCGTCGGTCGATTCCTCCAGGAGGCGGTGCCGGAGTTCGGCGTGCTCGACGGCTTCGAGTGGAACCGACGAACGCGCGGTGGAACGAGCTTCGGAGCTTCCGTCGGTTGGATGCCCGAGCCGACTCCCGATCGATCGTCGTTCGAGGACGTGCAAGCGGCGGTGAACGTGCGCCAGGCCTTCGGAGCCGACGAGGCGGCCGAGATCGGCGTCGGATGGCAGAGCACGTGGCACGACGGCGAAGCGGATCGGAATCTCGCCGTCGTCGAAGCCGGCGTGCGTCCGTCGGACGCGTGGTCGGTGCGAGCGACGGCATGGGTCGATCTCTACGACTCGTCCGACACGCTGAAGTCGACAGGGTTCGAGCTGACCGAGGCACGGCTCGCCGCGACGTGGCGGGCGAACTCGGAATCGGGGCTGCGCGCGTTCGTCGCACAGAGGCGGATCCCCGAGCTCCTGCGGGACGAGTTCCTGGCGCGACGCGCGGACGACGTGATGAACTCGGTCCTGGACCGCGTCGGCGTGAGCGGTTGGACGCGCGTCGGGAACTCCACGCGGCTCGATGCACGTCTCGAAGGCTGGAGCGACGAGGAGGACGAGGGCTTCACGGGCGAACTCGGCGTCGGCTTCGAAGGCGTCTTCGGCAACGCGAGTTCGCTCACTGCCGCGGCCTCGTGGGCCGACGGCTCGTACTCGAGCGGCCCCGGCGGGCGGCTTCAGGCCAACATGGCCTTCGGTTCGACGCGCGCCGGCCTCGGTTGGCATTCGGCGTGGTATTCGCAGAAGGACTACGGCGGCGACGACGCGGACATCGCGCAGCACGCGGCCTTCGGTTCGCTCGACGTCGCGCTGTCCGACGATTGGGATCTCTCGTTCGTGGTCGATCGATCGTTCGGCGACGGCGCCGACGGGTGGACCGCGGGCTTCCTCCTGCAGGCGAGATACTGAGGACTGCCATGGCCACAGCCTCGATCTTCGGCATCCGACGCGCGCACGCATCGATCGCGGCGCTCGCGCTCGCCTTGACGTCGCTCGCGTGCGCGGTCGGCGTCGCGGGTCGCCGCGCGTACGAACCCGTCGCGCGCCAGGAGTGGCAGCACGCGCGCGGTCCCGTCGTGCCGCACGACACGTTCCCGCGGGACTGCTCGCTGTGTCATGCCGGCTCGACCTGGCAGAAGATTCGCGACGACTTCAACTTCGACCACGCGCGCGCGACGGGCGTCACGCTGAAAGGCGCGCACGACGCGGCCGAATGCCTGCGCTGTCACAACGATCGCGGTCACGTCGCCGAGTTCGCCGCTCGCGGCTGCGTCGGATGCCACGAGGACATCCACCAAGGAAGGCTGGGCTCCTCGTGCGATGTGTGCCACGACGAATCTGCGCCGGATTGGTCGCCTCGCGGAGCGATCGCCGAGCACGCGAAGACTCGCTTTCCCCTGGTGGGAGCGCACACCACGACCGCCTGCTGGGCCTGTCATCCCGGAGCGCAAGTCGGGAACTTCGTGCAGACGAGCACGCGCTGCGTCGACTGCCACGCGAAGGACCTCGCGGTCGCCACCGAGCCCGATCACCAGATCCAAGGTTGGACGGATTCGTGCGAGCGCTGCCACCTACCGACGGATTGGTCGCGCGCTGGCTTCGCGCACGGCTTCTTCCCGCTGCAGGGCGGTCACGGTGGCTTGGAGTGTTCGGCCTGTCACGCGGGCAACGATTTCAGCGGCCTCGACTCGAGCTGTTTCGCGTGCCACGCGGACGACTACGCTGCGGCGCGCGATCACGAAGCGCAGAACTTCGGGACGGATTGCCAACGCTGCCACACCATCCAGAGTTGGGAACGCGCGAACTTCGATCATGCAGGGATCGTCAGCGCCTGCATCGCTTGCCACGCCGACGATTACGACGCGACGACGCAGCCGGATCACGGGGCGAACGGCATCGGCACGAGCTGCCTGGACTGTCACTCGACGCGCTCGTGGGGCGACGGATCGTTCGAACACCGACAGTTCCCGATCCAAGGCGGCGACCACGGCGACCTCGATTGTTTGGCGTGCCACGAGGCGCCGGGGATGTTCCGGCAGTTCACGTGCGTGAGCTGTCACACACACTCCCCGCGCGAGATGAACAGCAAGCACGATCGTGTGCGTGGGTACACCTACCAGAGTTCGGCGTGCCTCAAGTGCCACCCGAACGGCGAGAAACGCTGAGGAATCACGGGCCGAGCTCGACGTCGCGAACTTGCCACGCGTCGAAGCGTTCGGGAATCAGATCCTCGGCTTCGGCGGCGGCAGGTCGCGCGCCTCGCACGCCGACTGCCAACCCTGGCGCGCATGCTGGCCGTCGCAGAACGGCTTGTTCGCGGATTGGCCGCAGCGGCACAGCGAGATCACCTGTCGGCCCGCCAGGCCGAACAGCTTTCCGGTCGCATCCGTGATCGTGAAATCGCCTTCGAGGCGGAGAGGGCCGTTGTCGTTCACTGTGATCTTGGTCATGAGGTCAGGGTAGCGACGTCGGGCCCCATCGTTCGCGTCGGATCCAGGATTGCCGGTCCGCGCAGGTCCACATCAGGCCGAACGAATCGCGGTACCCCGATCGGAGCGCCGCTTTCATCCCCCAGACGGATGATTCGGAGTGTCCGCACGGTGGACGGTGCCCCCTGGTTTTGCTCACAGCCCAAAGCGGATCTCGATGCCGTTCGTCAGGTTGAACGTCGCGCTCGTGCAGAACGTGGCCGTGTTGCGATACAGCACCTGGTAAGGACGAACGCCGGCGTCACGACGTTGCCTTGGACGTGAATCGCTGCTTCGACGGCTGCGGCTCGCCTATGAGCCCCAGACCTCGCCCTTCGGATTCGCAGCGACGCGCACGACGGCTTCGCAGTACGCGACCGCCGCGGCTTCGCACGATTCGAGCGGGCCCGTCAGCCACGCGGCCGCGAAGTTCGTCTCCGTCGGCGGCGGGAAGATCTTCACGGCGCGCACGCCGGCTGCTTTGAGCGCCATGTCGAGTCCGATCGTGGCTTCCATCGGCGGCGCGACGAGATACGCCATCGCATCGCCGGGCGAGAGGCCGGCGAGCGCGCTCAAGTAGTGACCGAGCGACGAGACGACGTGCGGGAACACCGCGGTCTTCTTCGCCTCGTCCGCCGCGTAGAAGCACGCATCGGACTCGAGGCAGCGCACGAGCGCGTGCAGGCCATCGTCGATCTCGGTCGGCGTGCTCGCGGCAAGCACTCCGAGGATCTCGCCCGACAGCGGGCCCGATGCGTGATTCGCTCCCGCATAGAAGCTCTTCGCGAAGACGACGTCGACGTTCGCGTGTTTCGTCGCCTCGTCGAGCGCGACGTAGGTCGGATCGTCTTGATCCACGGTGATGAGCCCCAGCGAACGATGTCGCGTCGGATCGGCGCCGTACGCGACGAGCAGCGCCGGATCGGCGTTCGGCAAGCGCCGCACGGACAGGATGCGCGGAGGCAGCGGTTGCAGGATCACTTCCCCACCTCCACGAGTCGCACGCGCACCTGTGGAGCGCGAGGCACGCGCGAAGCCGCTTCGCCGAGTTCCGCAGTCAGTCGGCTGAGATCGAGGTCGACGCCGCTCTTCTTCTGATCCACCATCGCGCGCGCCAGCACCGCAAGGCGCTCGCCGGCGACTTCGGGTCGCGTGCCGCGCGCGTGGATGTTCGACATCATGTTCCGCTGGCCGTCGGTGTTGCCAACCTTCGGATCGTAGACGAGGTACGCGGAGAGTCCGTCGCCCGTGCCGAGTCCGGGCCGCTCGCCGAGCAGGATGGCCGCGACTTTCGCGCCCACGACGGCGCCGATCTCGTCCTCGAGCCACACGCGCGCATAGCGCGCGACGACGGGCACGCCGACGGTCAGACCGCGGGCCTGACAGGACTTCGTGAACGACTCGAGCAGCGCGCGACCGTTCTGGATGCACGCTGTCGCGGAGAGTCCGTCCGCGAGGATGGGTTGCACGTCCACGCCGCGTTTTCCGGCCTGTTTCCAGCGCGCGAGCGACTCCTCGTCGAGCCTGCGACCGAGATCGGGGCGCAGCAGGAACTCGCGGTGATCCTGGACGCGACTGCGGAGACCGATCAGTCCGTTCTCGGTCGCCCACTGATCGGGCAGCTCTGCGGCGACCGCTTCGTGCGCGACGGCGAGTTCCGCTTGGAACTGCAACACGACATCCGTCGCGTAGCGCGTGCCGACGTGACCGATGCCGAGCAACGCCGTCGTGTGCGCGGCGGACTCGCGCGCATAACGCGAGCCTTCCTGACGGCGCGGAAAGACGCGCGACGGTGGCTCGGGGATCCGCGGCAGCGGCGGCGCGAGCGACATCGGAGCCGAAGCGCCGAGGTCGTCGCGCAGACGAGCGATGAGCTGCCGCGTGCGGCTCATGCTGCAGCCTCGTCGCGCTGGCGCGCAGGCTCGTCGTGCTGACGCGCAGGCTCGTCGTGCTGGCGCGCAGGCTCGTCGTGCTGGCGCGCAGGCTCGTCGCGCTGGCGCGCAGGCTCGTCGTGCTGGCGCGCAGGCTCGCCGCGCTCGCTCGCGAACTCGCCGAGTTCGCGCGCAGCGGCGTCGCGCTCGCGCGCAGCGGCATCGCGCTCGCGCGCAGCGGCGTCGCGCTCGCGCGCAGCGGCGTCGCGCTCGCGCGCAGCCTCGTCGCGCGCGAGCGCAGCACCGAACCCAGCGGCTTCGAAGCGAGCGCTCATGGCAAGATCGCCTCCGGCTTGCCGAACGCGCGGCCGGGCACATCGCGCTCGTAATCCCAGATGTCGCGCTCGACGAGCCACGCGTCGAACTCGGGCGTGGGCCGCTTCTTCAGCAAGCTGCGGATCGACGGGATGTCGTGATACGAGGTGCTCTGGTAGTTGAGCATGATGTCATCGCCCACGGGCAACGACATGAGGTACGTGCAGCCCGCGGCGCCGAGCAGGACCTTCAAGCTCTCGAGTTCGTCCTGACTCATCCGAGCGTGATACGTGAAGCACGCGTCGCAACCCATCGGGAGCCCGAGCAACTTCCCCATGAAGTGATCCTCGAGCGCCGCGCGCGTGATCTGCGGACCGTCCTCGAGGTACTCGGGCCCGATGAACCCCACGACCGTATTGACGAGAAAAGGCGCGTAACGCCGCGCGAATCCGTAGCAACGCGCTTCGAGCGTCACCTGGTCGACGCCGTGGTGCGCGGCCGAACTGAGCGCTGACCCCTGTCCCGTCTCGAAGTACATGCAATTGGGCCCGCGCGCGGTGCCCTTCGCTTTCATGAGCGCCCAGGCCTCGTCCATCAGCGCGACCGAGATGCCGAAAGCCTTGTTGCCGAGTTCCGATCCGGACAACGACTGGAACATCAAATCCATCGGGCAACCGAGCCGGAGCGCGCGCATCTGCACCGTGACGTGCGAGAGCACGCAGTGCTGCGTCGGGATCCCATTCTTCTCCAGCACACCATCGATCGCGGTCAGGATCTCAGCCGTGCTCTCGGCCGTGTCCGTCGCCGGATTGACGCCGATGACCGCGTCACCGCAACCGTACGAGAGCCCCTCGCGCATGCTGTACAGGATCCCCGCGATGTCGTCCGTCGGATGGTTCGGCTGCAGGCGCGACGACAGTCGCCCCGGCAATCCGAGCGTCGTGTTCGCGCGCACGACGACCTGACACTTCGCGCCGACGGTCATCAGGTCCATGTTCGACATGAGCTTGCAAACCGCCGCCGCCATCTCGGGCGTCAAGCCCGCGGAGATCGAGCGGATTTTCAAGCCGTCCGTATCACTCTCGAGCAACCACTCGCGGAACTGTCCGACCGTGAGGTGCGCGACGGCCTTGTACGCGGCCTCGTCGAGCGAGTGCTCGACCATGCGCGTCAGCTCGTCGATCTCGTAGGGCACCGCCGGATTCTGCCGCAGCGTGTGCAGCGTCACGTTCGCGAGCACGGCGCGCGCCGCGACGCGCTCGACCGCGCTGCGCGCCGAGACGCCCGCCAAGTCGTCGCCGGACTTCGGCGAGTTCGCCTTCGCCATGACTTCGCGCAGCGAGTCGAAGCGATGGACGACGTTGCGGATGGTGGCGGCCAATCGCATGGGGCCGAAGGTCTAGCCGCGGGGCCGCCGGGGCACAACGTTCGAGCCGAGCGGCGCATCAGGCCGTCGAGCCCAGCGATGGGGATGCGGGAAAGTTCGAGCCCATCTGGAGCGCGAGTGAGCTACGCGCGGGCTCGCTCGGAACTCCCGCCGTGGCTCTCGCGGTCCGATTCCGGTGGACACCCGCGAGAACTCGCGAATAGCCCTCGAGCGATCCGCACTCGCCCCGGAAAACTCGTTCGTCCATCGCTACCATCGCGCGCACGGCGTGCTCGACCTCGCCGGCCGCCACGGCGCGATCCTGGTGACCCGCGGTCGCCCGCACCCGGCGAGGACGATCCACAAGCGCGCGCTCCCCGAACGCCACCCCGACCCGCGCATCGCGCAGACGAAGAACATGACGACACGACGGGAATTGCTGATGTGGTCGATCGTGACGATGGCGCTCTCGGCCGCGTGTCGGACCGCGACAGAGCCGGCCGACTCCACGTCGGACACGGGCCGCGCCTCGAAGCCGCTGGAGATCCTCTTCCTCGGCGGCACGGGTTTCCTGGGGCCACACCAGGTCGAATACGCACTCGCGCGCGGCCACCACGTCACGATCTTCAATCGCGGCCAGACTGCGAAGGACCTCTTCGCGGGCCGCGTCGAGGTCCTGATCGGCAACCGCGACGTGAAGATCGAGCCGGGCCTCACGGCGCTCGAGGGCGATCGGCGCTGGGACGTCGTCATCGACAACTCGGGCTACGTTCCGCGGCACGTCCGCGACTCGGTGGCCCTGCTGAAAGGCCGCGTCGGCCGCTACGTGTTCGTGTCCACCGTCGCCGTCTACGACTCGTCGGCGGGTGGCGTGATGAACGAGAGTTCGGCCCTCTGGCCGGCGCCGAGCCCCGACACCGAGCAAGTCACCGGGGCCACCTACGGCCCTCTCAAGGCGGAGTGCGACCGGATCGTGCAGGCCGAACTCGGCAGTCAGGCCACCATCGTGCGCCCCACCTACATCTTCGGTCCCGGCGACGAAACGGACCGATTCACGTACTGGGTCGATCGCGTGTCGAGCGGCGGCGAAGTGCTCGGTCCGCCGGACCCGGAGGCGAGGCTGCAGTGGGTCGACGTGCGCGACCTGTGCCCGTGGATCGTCCAACTCGGCGAGCGTGACCAGGCCGGCATCTACAACGCATCGGGGCCGACCGTGCCTGCGAGTTGGGGACAGGTCCTGCAATCGCTCACGAAGCTCTCCGAGAAGCCGGTGCAGTTCCGCTGGGCGACGCCGGCTGTGCTGACGGAGACCGGTATTCGGCAGCCTCTCGTGCGCCAAGCCGCGGCACCGGGCGTGGTGACCGTGAGCGGCCACTTCGACGGCCACAAAGCCGAAGGCGCGGGGCTGCGCTACCGCCCGCTCGCCGACACGTCCGAAGCGACGCTCGCGTGGTGGCGCGCACAGACGCCAGAACGACGCGCGAAGGCCGAGAACTGGCCGACGTCGGAGCAGGAGCAGAAGGCGCTCGCTCGGTTGCGGACGCCCTGAGCTGCAAGCATCTCGGCGTCGCCGCCGCGCGTGCTTGCGCGGATGCGTCCCACACGACTTCGCGCTGACCGCGCGAGGCCGCGGATCAAGACCAGCGGAACGACTTCGGCAGCGCGAGCGCGATCGAGAGCAGCGTCATCACGATCACGGCCTTGCGATGCTGCTCGACACCGACGCCCTCGCTGTTTGCGGGGCGAGTTCCTGCGCGACATGCAACGGTGCCATGCTCCGACGTGCCCGGCTGAACCATTCACCGATGAGTGGACCAGCCTGACACCGCTCCAGCGGCGCGGTACCCTCTCCGCTCATGCTCGACGTCCGGCTCGCTCGCCTGGCGCTTCCGCTGCCGCTGGAACTCTCGATTCGCCGCGCGCTCGTGCACCCCGAGCGTTCGAC
>Ga0163149_10002171_pt1 | contig 24184 bp, 46 predicted proteins | sample OliLakLV19MP5G1_FD_148604 | JGI IMG/M metagenome (GOLD analysis project Ga0163149, IMG submission 148604) | Freshwater microbial mat bacterial communities from Lake Vanda, McMurdo Dry Valleys, Antarctica - Oligotrophic Lake LV.19.MP5.G1 | ecosystem: Environmental > Aquatic > Freshwater > Lake >... | reverse complement strand
AGCACCGGCGCCGCCGAGGCGTTGTAGCCGTACTTCACGAGGTACGGCTCCAGGCGCTCCGGGTGCGCCATCGCGGCGCGGGCCCACTCGCCGACGTCCTCGGGCAAGCGCCCGCCGCCGAGCCACGGGGAGTTCCGGTCGATGGTGCAGACCCCCTCCCGGTGGTCCGCGCCGAGGCCCTTGATCACGGTAATCGTGCTCCCGGTTTTCGGGCCCCCTGCGGAGGGCGCGCGCGGCGCGGGCGGCGCGGTCGTCCCGGTGATCCTGGTCGTCTTGCCGGTCGCTGGGTCCGTGCAGTAGCCCGCGCGCTCGGTGTGCCCCGCAGGGCAGTTCCCCGACGGAGTTGTGGGTGTGCGATGGTCGTGGACCTGCGTGGTCAGCACGGCCAGCAGATTGAGTTCGCAGACTGCCAGCTTAGGGAAGAGCTGCTTGAAGTCGTAGTTGATCGTCTGCGACCAACCCTTCTCCTTCGTCCAGGCTTTCGCCGGGATGGTGAACATCGGGAAGATGTCGACGTAGGGCGGGGGCGGCTCGGGGATCTGCGTCATGCACGGATCTGCCGCAGGCGCTCCCAACAGGCTCATCGACGTGAAGTGCAGCATCGCCACCACCCTACCGCACCCGACGCCCTGCGTGGTAGCCTCTAGCCCATGCCGATGTCCAAGCGCGCAGGTCTGAGCCTCTTCGTGGGCGGCGCGGGCCTCGTCGTGGCTGGGCTGATCTTGCTGCGGCGCGAGCGGGGCGGGCTGGGCCGCAGCAACATGCGGCTGTCGACGAAGAACGTTCCCGCGGCGCCCGTGGTCGACACGACCTACGGCGCGGGGATGAAGGTCGAGCACCGCCGCTCGGCCAACATGAGCATCGAGCAGCGCGTCCGCAGCATCCAGGAGTTGACCTGGAAGTCCGTCGGGCTTCCGCAGATGCGGAAGCTGGCGCTCCAGATCACCAGGAACTGCCCCGAGCGCGACAAGAAGTGCGAGGCCGAGGCGGTCTACAAGTACGTCAAGAGCCGCGTGCGCTACACCGGCGACGTCGCCACGCTCAAGCACGGCGCCGACGGCCCCAACGAGCCCGTCGATATGTACCAGCGCGCCGACCGGACCCTGGAGTTCGGCGGGGGCGACTGTGATGACCACTCAGTTCTCAACGCCACGCTGCTGACCCTCAACGGGATCGAGTCACGCCTCCGCGTCACTGCCGAGACGAAGGGTTCGGACTGGGGGCACATCTACGCCGTCGGTGACGTCGGCGGCAAATGGGCTGCGCTCGACACCACGTTGCCGGGCAACAAGCGGTTCAACTACGAGGTCCCGTTCGCGCGCAGCCTCGACTTTCCTGCGTAGGCTGCGGTAGGCTCGCTCCCATGCGACTCATCACCGCCATGCCCCCTGCCGCTGAGCCACTCAAGGGGCTGTTCGGCCTCGGGGAAGCCACGAAGATCAGCCCGATCTGGGGCGCCATCTCCCTGGCGTCGGGCGCGGCCTCGGCCTACCACGGCGTCAAGCGCAACAACGGCTCGGCGTGGCAGGGCGTCAAGTGGTTCGTGCTCGGGTCGTTCTTCCCGATCGTCACGCCCGCCATCGCCGTGGCGCAGGGCTTCGGCAAGCCCAAGTCGAGCACCCCGACTGCCGGGAGCCGTCGCTGATGCGACGCCGCCGCGGCCTCGGCGACGTCAGCGCGCTGCGCTGCGGCGGCACCACGTACATCGCGCGCGAGGCGCTCGACAGCGGCGGCTACGCGCGCGGCGGCATGTACTTCGGTACCGGCGAGAAGCTCTGGAGCTTCAGCAACGACGAGAGCAGCGGCTACCTGCGCGCGCCGACCAAGGCGGCGGCGAAGAAGCTGATCAAGGCGAAGTGCCCGGCAGACGCGCTCGCCGGCGCTCGCCGGCGCTCAACCAGGAAGCGGAGCATGTGATGGCGCAAGCGAAGTGGAAGACGTCGAAGACCTCCGAGCAGTACAACTCCCGCCGCACGGAAGGCGCGTGCAGGGCCGTGGTTTTCGGAGGAGGCTACGCGGGCTCTAAAAACCCGTACCAGTGGTACGTGCAGCGGAACGGGGCGGATCAGGGCAGCGGCCCCGCTCGGTCCGCTACCGGAGCCAAGAAGAAGGCGAACGAAGCCTTCGCCAAGTGCGTCGCTCGCGGGCCCCTCGCCGGCGCTCGCCGCAAGCGGAGGAAGTGATCATGGCTCGCAGGAAGGTCCACGCCACGAAGTTCGGCCCGTGCGCCGTCAGCATCTACAAGGATTCGTACGTCGGCGAGTACGTCGTGCAGGCTAGCGTCGGCGGGAAGATCCAAGGCGACGGCTACTTCACCGACGACAAGAAGGACGCGCGCAGCACGGCTGCGTTCATGGTCCGCGATTTGAAGAAGCGCCCGTCATGCCAGCGCCCGAAGGCGCTCAACGGCGCCCGCCGCCGCGCGCCGAAGAAGCGGAGGAAGTGATCATGGCGACGTGGAAAAAGATCAGCGGCTTCGACGGCGGCATCCACCGTTTGCTCGACGGCAAGTGCGTCGCCCAGGTGGCCACCGGCGACCGCCGGTGGACCGGCGGCAAGTTCGCCTTCAAGGTCGAGTGCGGTACCACCGTCTGCGGCATCGGTAGCGGCGAGACGCTCCTCGACACCAAGCGCCAGGCGAAGGCCGCGATGACCAAGTGCCGCGCGAGCGGCCTCGGCCTCGGCCGCGCGCGCCGCGCGCTGAGTTTGTTCGCCGGCGCCCGCACCAAGCGCGCCGCCAAGAAGGCGCAGAAGCGCGCCGCGAGCAAGACCTCGCGCAAGTCCCCGGGCAAGACCCCGCGCATCCGCCGCCGCTAGGCGCCAGGCGGGCGCTGGCGCACACCCTCGACGCGCGCGGTATGCCGAGCCCTCGGCTCGGCAGCTACCCAGACCATGCGTGCGCGACGAGCCGGGGACCGCGGTCGTCAACCCGCGCGATCTCGACCCGGGTGAAGTACCGCCCGAGCAACGTCGTGAAGGTCGCCTTCGACCAGCACTGGCGGTGCTCAGAGCAGACGCTCGGGGGGAGCCGGTCATCCGGGACCGTCGCGATCAGGGGGCGCTCGGCGTCCCGGATCGAGGCCAGCAGCGCGTCGAGCGTCGCGTCGTCGAGGTGCTCCAAGACCTCGGTGGCGGTGACGACATCGGCCGCACGGGCGAACTCGCCGACGGCGGCGGCGGTCTGAGGGCAGAGGGTCAGGGCGTGCGCGGCGTGGCCGCCGGCGCGCGCCAGGCCGATCGCCACCGGGCTCGTGTCGAGCCCCTGCGTGGAGCACCCACGCTCACGGGCGAGGAGGTCGAGCAGCTTGCCCGCGCCGCAGCCCAGGTCGAGGACGCGACTGCCCTCCGGGACGAGCGCGGCGACGGCGGCGAACATGACCGGGTAGGTGCGCCAGGTCGAGCTGCCCTCGCGGGACCAGATCTGATCCCACGCTTTTGAGCTGTTTGGATCTTGCACAGCCAACACACTACCAATACGCTCCCCTCAATGGCCGGCCTAACCGTCTACTATGATGTCTTGGTGTTCGTGGTCCCGGCGGGGCAGACGGTGTCGCTGCCCCACAACATCAACGAGAACGGTCTGCCCGTGGTCCCCGACATGCTGTACCGGGACAGCATGTCGACGACGGTCGACAGCGTGACGTCCACCCATGTGACCCTCACGAACCCGACCAGCAGCGGGGCCGTCAACTGCACGGTCATGCTCCAGCAGTTCCTGTCGGTCGAGCGCGGGTTCAAGGATGCGGCGCAGACGATCGCGCCCCGGCCGTTCATCGTCGGTGGCGCGCAGGCATGCTACTGCCAGCCGATCACCTAGGCCGCGAGCAGCGGCGCCAGTAGAGGCCAGTGCGCGGCTGCGGGAGGGGGAACGGCGGCGCCGATCAGCCCCTCCCCGCGGAGCCCCCACTGCCCCCACATCGCCGAGCGCCCTAGCGGCGGGAACTCACGGCGCCAGATATTCGCGCCGTGCTGGAGGTTCAGCATCGTGTCCGCGATGCGCAGGCCCCCCAGCTCGACCTGGGAGATGTCGTGCTCCAGCGGCCAGCGGCCGGTGGCGATGATCTTGCGGTGGGTCAGGGTGTCGACGCCCCGCGATGCCTCGACCCACCCGCCGATATCGTCGAGCACGCCGCGAGCGTAGGTGCGGTGGTAGCCGGCCTCGGGGCCGTACTTGTGGTGGCCGCTCCACCGCGCGCAGCGCCCCGAGGGCAGCTCGACGTAGCGGAACTCGCGGACGGCAGTGATCGGGTGTCCGGCCTCGTATGCCGCGACGGCAGCGGCCAAGAACACCGGGCTCTGGAGGTCGTCGTCGTCGCCGACCAGGAGGAGGTCGCCTTGGCTGTGGCGAAACCCGAGGGTGCGCTTGGCGCCGGCGAACGGGAGGTCGGTCGAGACGAGCGCCGCCCCGAATCCGGCGGCGATCTCGGCGCTGGCGAGGTCATCGCGCATGTGGACGACGATGACCTCCTGGCGCCAAGCGGAGGGGACGAGGAGCTGGCCGTAGATCGACCGGAGCGCGGCGCCGAGGAGGTGCGGGCGGTAGTGGGCGGGGATGATCCATGATGCGAGCGGCACGGGGGGAGCCTCGCATGGCGCATCTGCCGCCGCTAGGAGCCAGGCGGACGTGCGTAGTACGATCGGCAAAATGACGATCGACTTCGCCAAGGCCGTCGCCTACAACATCAAGCAGATCTCTGACGGCGACTTCACGCTTGAGATGATCGCCGCCCTGGTCGCCGCCTGGCAGACCGACCACGGCCTCGACGCCGACGGCGCGTGCGGCCCGGCGACGCAGGCCAGCATCAGCACGCTGATCGACGACCGCGCTGCGGCCCCACCGAAGAAGTGGCCGACGTTCGACGGCCCGCTCGTAGCCGTGCCGAAGGACCGCAAGGAGGTCTACAAGGTCTTCGGCGACCCCGGCGTCGGCGCCGTCGACGGCGCGTGGGAGAAGGCGAACATCCTCACCACGCGCGACCTGCCGGGCATCCCGAGCAAGTGGTACTTCCAGTGCCACAAGCTCGTCGAGCCGTACATGCGCGAGGGCCTGCGCCGCGCGGCGCTGGCGAGCCCGGCGTACAAGATCATCCGCGCCGCGTCGTTCGTGTTCCGCCACCAGCGCCACGACCCGAGCCGCCCGCTGAGCTACCACGCGTGGGGGATCGCGATCGACATCGACTCCGACCTGAACTTCTCCAAGTCCTTCACCGCCGGCAAGGCGCCCAAGCCGTGGTCGCCGGAGTGGCACAAGATCTGGCCCAAGGGCATCCCGCAACCGTTCGTCGAGGCGATGGAGAGCGTGGGCTTCAAGTGGGGCGGGCGATGGCCCACGTTCGTCGACCCGATGCACTGGGAATGGGTCGGCTCGTCGGTCCCGGTCTGATCGTGCGCGTCCTATTCCTCGACGACGACGCCACCAGGCACCAGCGGTTCCGGTTCAACCACGCGCGCGAGTGGCAGATCGTCCCCGTCTGGAACTACGTGCAGGCCTGCGTCGCGCTCGACGAGGAGGAGCCGTTCGACGCCGCGTTCCTCGACCACGACCTCGGCCTCACCGACGACGGCACCGCCGACCGGGAGACGACGGGCCACGACGTGGCGCTCTACATCGCGGCGATGCTACCGGCACGCCGCCCGCGGAAGATCGTCATCCACAGTTGGAACATCGGCGGCGCGCGGCGCATGGAGGCCACGCTCGCCGCCGCCGGGTGTGTCGTGCAGATCGCGCCGTTCGGCCCGCTACTCTGAGCCAGAGCTAGCCGCGCTGCAACGACGCGACGACGTCGGCCGGGATGAACTTGAGCTGGCGCCCCGCGCGCAGGTAGGGGATCTGCCCCGCCTTGACCATGCGCCGCACCGTCGAGACGCTCACGCCCAGGTGGGCTGCGATCTCCTCGATGGTGGTCACGCCGTCAGGGTGTGAGTGGCGCTTCAGGTCCCCGAGCAGCCCGGAGATCGCCTGCTGCGCGTTGATCTGCACGTAGCTGAGCAGCTCCGTCGTGGGCGCGAACCAGCCCGAGCGCAGCTTCGACGCCGCGAACATCGCGTGGACCCGCGCCTCGGCTTCGGCCGGCTTCTCCGTCGGAATGATGCCGATCAGGAACGTCTCAGCGGCGTTGTCCTCGCTCAAGGCCCGCAGGCGCGTGGTCGGATCCTTGGTGCCTTCGATCTTGACGGGCGCCGCGCCGCACGTCGGCCGCGCCTGCACGAACATCACGCAAGCCAGCCCCCGCGTGAGCGCCGCGAGGCTCCCTGTAGTGTGGGTACCAAGAAAAAACATGGCCGGTAGTGCGTAGTCGCGGATCCGCCCCCGCGAGCAATTTCTACCACATAGAGCCTGGCGAGTGGTCACTACTACTCGTTTCTACCAGTTAAGTGCTTGGAATCATTGGGCAATGCTCTTGCGCGGGAGGCCTGCGCCGACGATGATGCGTGCATGATCATCATCCACGGCGACGAGCAGCACGCCATCCGCCCTGACGGCGTGATGCGGACGGGTGTCGTTCGGGCTACGGGCTCATTCTCGCCTAGCGCCAACGCCTACGCGGTCACCCAGCGGTTCGCGGCGTCGGGCCACCTGGGCGCGGCGCGCCCCTCGATGTGGGCGCGGCTCAAGTTCTGGCTCAAGTCCCGCCCAGCGCCCCGCGGCGGACGGGCCATCGCGCCCATGACGCCCGTGGTGTCCAACGCCGAGTTCCCCTCGGCGCCGGGCAACTCGCTGCCCGCGTCGACCGCCGCGCCCGGCTACTCGGGCCAGAGCCCGGACGCGCGCCAGTTCAGCGCGATGGCGACGTACATCACCTCGGGCTTCCACCCGAGCCTCGTTCCCTCGGTGGTGGAAGGCCCTGAGCAGGCCGCTGCCCGGCTCGCCCCCCACAAGGGCGCGCACCCGGCGGCGCTCGCTGCAGGCGTGATGCACTACGCCGGCGATCGCGTCGGTCAGGCCGCGTGGCAGGCCGCAGTGCGCCGGTTCTACGCCGCCAACAAGGCGAGGATCAAATACTGATGCCCAGCATCTTCACGCTGTCTGGCGTGGACGAGCCCCGCAAGCCCAAGCGAGCGCGCAAGCCGCGCAAGCGCAAGGGCGCCCTCGGCGAAGTCGCCGTCGGCTACTGCAAGGACGTCTTCAACAGCCGCACGAAGAAGACCGCCTCCTTGTGCTTCGTGGGCAAGGGCGACGGTCCTGGCCAGTCCCGCAGCGGCTGGCTCTTTCGCAGCAAGAAGGGCTGAGTCCGCTCGGACGCCCTAGTTCCCCTCTCTCAACCCTTTAGGAGTTTCGTCATGGCAAAGAAGAAGAGCCTCGGTTCGGTGGATCTGTTCGGCCTCAACGCGTTCGGGCAGAACCCGGGCATGTCGCCGATCTACGGCGCCCTCATCGGCGGCGGCGCGTCCGCGCTCGGTGCGTTCGCCGCGAGCAAGTCGGCGAAGCTCGCCGACAAGAAGGAGTGGGTCGGCATGGCGACGGGCATCGCCGCCGCCGGCGCGCTCTACGCGAGCCCCAAGACCCGCCACGCCGCCCTCGGCGCCGCGGTCGGCACGCTGCTCGCCACGGGCATCCCGATGCTCTTCCGCGCCGCGACTGGCCAGGCCCTGGGCGTCGCGCAGGTCGAGTACCTGAGCGGCCTCGGCGTCCACTCCCTTGAGGCGCTCAACGGCGGCCTCGGCCTGCCGGGCATCGTCCCGCTGCCGGAGACGTACGGCGCGTACGGCGTGGCCAACAGCGCCCCGATGGCGGGCGCGCAGTTCGGCGCCCCGGGCGCTCAGGCCCCCGTCGACCTGCTCGGCGCGGCCACCGCGCAGTCCACCCAGGTCGCGCTGCTCAACGGTCCGCCGGTCCACGGCCTGGCGAACGCCTACGGCGCCACGCTGCTCGGCGGCGGTCGCTAGTTCTCGCGGGCCGCCCCTCGGGCGGCCCTTTGCTGCTCTCGCATTCGGCTTTCGTTCGGCGACAGGGGAATGACCTCTTAGTCGGGCATTTTTTCAACGTCTCAAGGAGAATTCACATGTCTGGAACTGTTGGCGTCGCCCCGGGTACTACCACTTTCACTCTCGGTAACGGTCAGACGATGCAGATCGCTGATTGGATCGATGACAAGCTCTATTCGACCGTTCAGCTCGCGAACGCCTCGACCTCGGCCGTCGAAGCGTTCGGCGCGGCGCGCTCGCAGCCGATCCCCGGCGGCACGCGCCCGACCACGCGCGTCGACACGAACGTCCTGCGCTCGGGCGACGTCGGTCTGCCCCAGTCGTGGGAGATGCTGGTGTACGGCATCAGCGCGCGCATCACGCGCGTCGAGCGCCCGGCCACGGGCGCGATCCAGCCGCAGCTCGCGGACGGCGGCGGCGCGCTCTCGAACGCCCCGACCCTCCAGACCCTGCTCAGCATCGACCGGCTGACCTACCTGGAGTTCAGCTACAACAACAAGGTGTACAGCAATGGCACCATGATGGACTACCCGCAGGGTGGTGGCTACTCGGTGTTCTCGACCAACGCGAACTTCGAGCTTGCGCAGAACGGCGTCCCGTCGCCGCGCGATCGTAACGCCCTGGTGCTGCCGATCCCGATGCGTGAGGGCCTGAGCTACAAGATGGTCCTGAGCCCCGAGGCGGCTCCGGTCATCTCGCAGGCGGCTTCGGACGGCGGCGCCGCGCTGACGTTCGCGGATGCGAAGATCACGCTCTCTGGGCTGATCAAGAAGAATGTTGTCTGAGAACGCATAGTTAGCTCGACAGAGCTAACTAGCTGTCTGGGTGTGGGCTCTGTGGTAGCACAGGGCCCACGACCTTTTTCGGCTCTCGCCGCGTGGTAGCGTCGCGATCATGAGCTTCCTCGACGCGGTCGGCATCCCTCACCAACTTCGTGAGCTGGCGAGGAAGCTGAACCTCGACGAGGCGCGCCTGCTCGTGGACTGGGACAGGCACACCGAGGTGCTGATCTCCGGTGGCCTGACCCAGACCAAGGCCAAGCTCCAGGCCTACGACAAGGTGGTCGCCGACGCGTACAAGCGCGCGAGCTACATGCGCCGGAGCTAGCACCCTCACCGCGCGCTGTGGTAGGTTCCGAGGGTCCGGGGACTTATGTTTCCCCCCGGGGCGCGGAGTGCAGATGGGCAGGCTTCCAGACAGCTTCGCAGGGCAGCGGATCACGCTCCGCAGCCCGTACGTCATGTCGGCGGTGACGCAGATCGCAACCAGCGCCTCGGGCATCCAAGTCCCGCCGGACGTGTTCACGCACTCCACCGATCAGCCGTTCGAGATCCACCGGCTGGTGCTCCGGGCGTACTCGATCGACGCGGCCGCCAAGATCATCCTCCCCCAGCCCAGCCTGGAGCTGCTGTTCTCCTGCATCCAGATCCGGGTGCAGGACTACGGCAAGACGCAGGAGTTCTCCAAGTCGTCGACGCCGATGGCCAACATCATCAAGAGCCCGGCCGAGATCGCCTGGGAGTGGGCCGAGCCCTACACGCTCATCAAGGATTCAGGCCTGATCGTCACCCTCGACAGCCTGGTCTACCCGTTCACCAACGACACCGTGCGGGTGTCGCTGGCCTTCATCGGCAACCTCATCACGCTGGCCCCTGCCAGCGAGCAGCGGTAAGGAGCTAGCCATGGGCCGCCTCCCAGACACCTTCGCCGGCCAGCGCATCAGCCCGATGCGCCCGCCGTTCGTCATGTCCGGCAGCTTGACGATGCCGTCGGCCACGGGGCCGACGCAGTTCCCGGCGTCGACCTTCATGGTGACCGAGGACAAGCCGTTCGAGATCCACCGGATGATCCCGCGCGTCATCGCGCTCGACGCCAGCAGCAACCCCGCCGAGGGCGTGGCCGAAGACCTGATGCTGCGGCTGATCTCCGTGCAGGTCCTCGACCTGGGCAAGAACCAGGAGTTCACCAAGCAGGCCGTGCCGCTCCACGATCTGATCAAGGGCACGACGGAGCGCACCTGGGAGTGGGCCGAGCCGTACTACCTGCGCAAGGGCGAGAACTTCATCATCAACCTCACGTCCGCGACCTACCCTGCGGTGCTCGCCGGCCTGAGCATCCGGGTGCAGATCTCGTTCGGGGGTTTCCTCGTCGTCGTCGCGCCTCCGTCAGATCGGGGCTAGGAGAAACCATGGGACGCCTTCCTGCTACCTACGCCGGCATGCCCATCATGTTCCGGTGCCCTGCCGTGATGCACACGAGCCTGATCGCCGGCGCGAGCACCCACGGCCTGTCGTTCCAGACGGGCCCAGTCACGCACGCCTCCGACAAGCCGTTCGAGGTCCACCGGATGATCCCGCGGGTGTCCGGCCTCGACGTGAGCAGCGTCTTCGTCGGCACGCAGCCGGACGAGGACATCATGTCGGCGCTGATCTCGATCACGATCCGCGACTTCGGCAAGAACCGGGCGCTGACCAAGGGGTTGACCCTGCTCGCCAACTTCGTCCGCGGCAGCGCGGAGCGCACCTGGGAGTGGGCGGACCCGTACTACATGAAGCAGGGCGACGGCTTCGAGATCCGCGGCCAGACCCAGCCGTTCCCGGCCGGGTTCGCGCCCGTGCTGCTCAAGGTCGACATCGCCTTCGAGGGCTTCGAGATCGTGCTCGCCCCTCCAACCGATCGGCGGTAGGCCCATGCGCGCGTCCGTCCTCAAGACCATCTCCGTGCCGGCCTCGGGCACCGAGCGCCCGGCAGTGGTCGTCATCGCGGCAGGCCTGCCGCTGCGCATCATGATCCGTAACGTCGGCCCGTCGCTGCTGTTCCTCTCGCACCAGGCGTCGTCGATCCAAGGCTCCACGGGGTTCGCCGCGTCCGAGGTGTACCAGCTCCCGGTAGGCGTCTCCGAGGTGTTCGTCCTGGCGCCCAAGCAGGGCATCTACGCCGTCTCGCAGGGCGCGGGCGGGCGGGCCTGCTACGCGGCATCGGAAGCAATCCCCACCTCGTCCAAGGAGCCGTAAGATGGCCTGGCTGAATTCACAGTTCACGATCGAGGAAGCCATCGCCCGCGACTTCGACACCTGGGAGCTGCTCATCACCGACTGGGGCCAGAGGACGACGCCGGCGGACGAGTACTCGTGGAGCTTCCCGAAGATCGGCCAGAAGGGCCTGCCGTCGGTCCAGGGCATCGCCATCGGGCCGCGCTCGACCGTCGACCGCTGCTTCGTGTCCTACAGCATCCAGAAGGTGGTGTCGGGGGGCATCAACTACGACTACACCCGCCGCCTCGTCCTCGGGTCGCCGCTGATGTTCGCGCAGGTCGGCGCCCAGGAGATCGTCCAGCCCAACCCCGCCCCCCTCTTCGCTCCGACACCAGCCCAAGGGGCCGCGTCCCTCGTCATCTACCCGCAGAGCGGCACCGACACGGGCGGCAACCAAGACACCACCATGTACGGGACCACGTACAACCGCACGGGCGCCGGCGCCCCCGGCGGCGGCATAGGCGTCTTCGGGGACGGCGGTATCGCAGACGGCGTCGACTGGCAGTCCCCGACGCTGCACCTGATCTTCTTCCTCAAGCCGCAGGCGGTGAACGCGCCGACCAAGCGCGGGCCCTACGTGCTCGGTGGTACCCACACCCTCCTACCCGCCGACTCTACCTACCATCTCGCCGCGCAGGTGCCGACGTTCGGGCGCAAGACGATCAAGATCGTCGTCAACCAGCTCGCCGATGCCACCGAAGTCGTCGACGTCCGGGTGTGCGCCATCCAGTCCATGATCACGTCGGGTGTGGGCGGGCTGACAGAGGGGCTGCTCCTGGAGCAAACCAGCGCTGCCACAGGGTTCCAATCGTATCTGGGCACGATCCAGAACGTGCAGGCCGACTACCTGAACCTGTACCTCCGAGGCTCCACCAGCACCGGGCTACCCTTCGCGGGGCGCTACCAGATCATCGCCTACGACGACTGAGGCAGGACCCCATGACTAACCTCGCGCAAGACACGACCGCAGCCACGCCGCCGACGATGCGGTTGGAGAGCTAGCGTGGGCCTCCTCACCACCCTCTTCAGGGGTAGCAATCCGTGGTTCGACGAGTACCTTCAGGGTCGCTGCGCGGATAACGCGAAATCCGTCGTAGATGCCCAGTTCACGCAGACGCCGGAGCAGCTAGAGGCGGCGTGGAAGGTGAAGCGCCTGTACTACGTGCAGGACTTCGCGTCGATCTACAACCAGCTCCGGCAGATGGGCCTAGGAGTCGTCGGCGCCGTGGACAAGCTCAAGCGGTCGGGCATCTCGGCGGATTTCGGCGGCCTCAACAAGGCCGTCGAGAAGTTCGCGGCTCAGTGGGCGGGAGGCGCGAAGTATCTCGAAGGCTACAACACGGCGGCGGCGCTCGGGAAGAAGGCGATCGACGCCCCCGACTTCAAGGCCTGGGCCATCCAGGCCTACAAGGACCTGCTCTCGGTCGCATGGTGGGTGCCGTACACGGACTGCCGCCGGGAGATCACCTGGGGGGACATCTTCGCGGTGCTCAAGGGTGCCGCGAGAGCCTTCGTCGACTTCATCGCCCAGGTCGTGGAGGCCGTCGTCGACGCGGTCGGCGCGATCTTGAAGATCCCCGGCACGGTCTTCCGCTACGTGAAGTGGGGACTGCTGATCGGCGGCACCGTGTTCGTCGGCGTGAAGATCCACAAGTACCGCAAGGCGCGCGCCCTGCCCGCTCCCGCCGAGGAGGCGCCGTGATCAGCGCAGCCATCACGCCTCCGACCGAGGAAGCGACGCCCGCGAACATCGCGCGCCACGAGCGCGAGGCGCTGCTCCGCAAGGTCGGCGGCGGCGCGATCGTCCTCGCGCTGGGCCTCGGCGCGTTCTTCGTCGCCAAGCGTCAGCGCCGCTGACAGCCCCGTGTGGTACAGAGCAGCCCGTGGATCTGACCCTCTACAGCGTCGTCATCATCATCTTCAAGATGGAGGGCTGCGGGGCCTGCGAGGGCTACATGCCTCGGCTGGTCGCGCACCTGTCGCGCCCGTTCTACCTGTACGAAGGGCGCAAGATCCCGCCGACGGGGATCCCCGTCCTGGTCTACGACGCCGCATCGGAAGATCCTAAAGTGCAGCAGCTCGCGAACAGGTACGCCATCCACGACATGCCCGCGACGCTGGTGCTACGGCGCGGCCAGGGAGCGTTCAAGGTCGAGGGCGCCCTCGACGACGCGCAGATCGACTACATGCTCCAGCTCGCGCGAGAGGCCCGCCAGTGACCTTGCAGGTCGCGCGCGCGGCGTCTGCCAGCCGCCTGGAGGAGATCCAGCACTTCCTCGACCGCCACGGGCTGCCCGACAGCAACTGGGCCGAGGAGATCTTGCGCGGGCCCGGGGGCGTCTACGCCCAGGCGTACCGCGTATCCCAGAACCGCGTCACCCCGATCACCGACGTGATCTGGGTACCGGAGCGATCTTCGTGAACCTCCGCGTCGGGGACCACGTCTCGTTCTACCGGCTCCACGCGCAGCAAAAGACCTACGGCACCATCGTCGCCCTCGTGAGTGGAGCGAGAGGTGCCGCGGTCCGGGTGCGTCCGGAAGGGGGAGACTACACGATGGATCTCCCCTCGAACTACGTCGAGCTGTACGCCCCTGCGGGCGCGCGCAAGTAGCTTAGAGCCCCTTCGTCGAGAGCGCCTTCTCCATGCACTTGCCGTAGCTGCCCTGGTTGGCGCGGCACTGCGCGGCAGCGCGGGCGAACTTCTTGCGCCAGGCGATCTGCTTCGGCGACGCGGGAGCGCGCTTGGAGACGCGGCAGACGCGCTTCATCGCGCACTTGGTGGACGGGTTGCGCTTGCTCTTGGACTTCTTGGCCATGACGATCTCCTGAGACTGAGGGTTTAACGGGCCGGACGCTGTGGCGCTACCGGCCGCGGCGCAGGACGCACTACAGGACGAGCGGGATTGCTCGGCCGGACAGGGCGCGTGCAGCACCCCGGGTTCTTAGGCGCGCTCATGCCGGATACCGTATCACAGGCCGCGAGCCTCACACCAGCCGGGCCGCGGGCAGGGCTACCAGCCCCTCCTCGCGCAGCGCCGCGCTACGGCCGAGGTAGACCACGACCGCCAGCGCGAGCGACCCTGCGAGGACGACGCCGACGATCCCCCCGCCGGAGAGCTTGAGCCCTGAGGGCCCCTTCGAGCACAGCGGCAGATCACCCCACTTGGGCCGGGCGCTCTTGTCTGCGTAGGCGGCAAGCCCCTGCGCGAGCATGGCGGCGGCGTCAGGGTGGTTCTTGCCGTAGTCGCGGATGAGCAGCGTCCGCCAGTGGTCGACGCCGGGCAGCGGGCCGATCCAGAAGTTCCCCGCGGCGGCCTGTTTGCGGATGAGGCCCTGCGGGTTGGGCAGGTACTCGGCGCCCCACTGGGTGTGGGCGCCGTCGTTGAAGCCCTTCGTCTCCCCGCGCAGGATGCCGTCAGCGAGCATCAGCGTGCGGACGTTCGGGTCCTTGCTCGTCGCCGCCCAGCGATCGTACGGCGCTGACGCCACGCTGCCGCCGTGGATCGGCCCGTAGTAGCCGTAGTTCGGGTGCGCGGACGACTGCCGGTACAGGAGCAGGCTCAGGATGCCGTTCTTCAGCTTCCACTTCGCGGCTTGGTTGATCGCCGCCTCGCCGACCGCGGCCTGGTCCTCGACCGAGCCCGAGCCGACTTCGCTGGTGATGTACCGGGCCATCGTGTAGGCCTCCAGCGACAGCGGCCGGTTGCCGGTCCAGTACCCTGCCACGCGGAGCTTGGCCTCGGCTGCGGCACGCATCGACTCCGGGGAGCACTGCACGTTGCCGCCCGACGTCGAGCAGCCCGAGCTGACGGCGATCCTCGGCAGCGCGTTGTACGTGGCGTGCCACCACGGGTAGCAGTCGGTCCTGGTCATCTGGCCATCGTAGCCCGCGCGCGGGTCCGCGTGGTAGGGTCAGGTCATGCTCTTCTGCCCCGGCATGGTCCCCCTGCACAGCACCGGCCTGGCCTCCGGGCTCGGCGCCGACGAGACTGCGTTCTCCTGCACGCCGACGGCGTGCGAGGGGTCAAACAACACCGTCGTGGCGGCCTTCAAGGAGACGCAGAAGCAGCTAGCCCGCTACGTGGGCTGGGCCCCTGGCATGGTCGCGGAGGTGCAGACTGGCGTGCTGACAGCCAAGACGCTCGCGAACGCGAAAGCGGCACTGGCGTGGGCCGACTGGTGGAACCTCTCGTCGCTCGCGGACAGCCTGACGTCCATCCAGGTGCTGGCCCGCAAGACCCGGCACGTCAGCAGCGCGCTGCGCGACGCGGCCGACGCCAAGAACATGGCGGCAGGATCTGCGCCCTCCGCGGCGCCTGCGTCCGCGTCCGCGAAGCCCTACACCTGCGGCCTGGTGACGTGCTCCAGCGCGGACCCTGCGATCACCTACAAGTTCAAGGACACGCAGGCGCTCTACAACAAGTTCGCCATCGCCGCGAAGTTCTCGCCCGTCGCCGTCGACGGCAAGCTCGGCTCCGGCACTGCCGCCGCCGCCAACAAGGTGAACACCTGGCTGACGGCCAACGGGGGCTGGGTCGCGCAGACGGTGAGCAAGGAGCAGCTCGCCGACTCGTCCGCTTCGGGCGCGCTCCAGCAGATCTTGCGGGCCGCCATCGCCCAGACCAACCCGCCGCAGGCCCGCCCGCCCTCGGGCATCGTGCCGTCGCCGGCGGCGGGCGCCGTCGCGCCGTTCCAGCCGCCCAAGACCCCCGTGGCCGTGCCCTCATGGGTCAAGTACGCCGCCGCCGGGCTCGGCGGGTTCGCCATCCTGGCCATCGCGTACAAGCTGTCCTCGCGCCCCACCCGCGCGCCAGCCGCGGTGGCGCTGCCGTGATCACGGTGCAGGGCACGGGGCTGGGCTTGCTCCCCTTCTCGTGCGTGGACTACGTCAAGGGGCCGTGCGACGGCCTCGACGCCGGGCCGCGTGAGCGCGTCCGCTCGGTCCAGCGGCTCTACAACGTGTTCGCCAGGCAGCTCGGCTTCACGCCCGTCCGCACCGACGGCGTCGTCGACGCATCGGTCATCTCCGCGGCCAACAAGATCGGCGCCTACCTCGCTAGCCGTAAGATCTGGGGGGCGGCGCAGCCCGTGACTGCGTACGATCTCATGGCCGCCGCCGGCTACAGGAACCTCGACGTGCTGCTAGCAGCGGCCATCGCGAAGGCCAAGCCCTCGGGCTGGGAATCCTTCGACGTCAGCATCAGCGCGGACGGCGTGGCGCCGCTTCCTCCCGGGGCTGATCCCGGCGGCGCCGAGCGCCCGCGCTCCCTCTGGGAGCAGGTCCAGACCTACGGGCCCCTGGTCGTCGGCGGCGCGGCGGCGATCTCGCTCGGGTACCTGCTCCTCAAGCGCCGCCCCCCGGCGACGTGATACCACTCGGTCCATGCTGACTGAGGGACAACACTTCGGCTGTGCGGACCAGCAGGGCGTCTACACCTGCTTCGGGCGCACGCCGGAGGTCGCTGAGATCTACCGCCGCCTCCAGGCCAAGCTCGCCGCCATCGGCGCCCCCGTGCCGGTGGACGGGCTGATCGCGCCGTCGACGGTGCTCGCGCTGCACCAGGCACTGCTCCACTTGCAGAAGTCCGTGCCGCTGTCGCCTTCGCTCGGCCGCATGTTCGCCGCCCCTCGCGTGGTCGACATGATCAAGACCGCGGCGGCGACCGCGCCGGAGGCGCTCGCGTACATCGACCACGCGCTCGCGGTTCGCCCCGGCGCGCTCGCGGGCGTGCCGCCCGTCGCGCTCGCGCCGGGCTTCAAGTTCCCGACGAAGTTCGTGCTCTGGACGCTCGGCGCGGGCGCCGCCGTCGGCGCCGTCGCGTTCGCGACGCACCAGGCCGGCCGCCGCGCCGAGGGCGTCATGGACGGCCGGCACTTCCTGCCTCCGGACCAGGACGAGAGCGACGACGGCGACGGCGACGGCGACGAGTAGGCCCGAAGTAGGGTAGGATCTTGCCGGTGATCCCCATCCAGGTCTGGCCGCTCGCCAGGAGCAAGGGTCGCGCGCCGCAGATCACTTCGGGCCACGCCGCCCGGAACCCGGATCGCCCTGCCCATCGTGGGGTGGATCTGTTCTACCGCTACGATCGCGCGCTCGACGGCGACGTGCCCGTAGGCGACGGCGCCGGGTCGGCGGATCCGCGGACGGGCGAGGCGAAATGGTGGATCCCCGACAACACCCCGGCCATCGCCGTCGCGCCGGGCATCGTCGTCAGCGCGCGGGAGTCCAACACCGGCTACCTCGTCTGGCTCGACATCGGCGGCGGGTACATGGCGGGCTACTTCCACCTGCGCAACCTCTTCGTCAAGCGCGGCCAGCGCGTGGTCGTCGGCCAGCCGCTGGGCATCGTCGACCACAACCCGTCGCCGGCGGCTGACGCGCGCCACCTCCATTTCGAGCTGTACCGCGGCACCGTCAACGCCGACGGCTCGGCGGTGATCGGCTACCCCGGCGGGACGATCGATCCGCAGAGCTACCTCACGCCGTCGCTGCCCGCGATGGACGCGCCGGCCGGGGGCGGCCACGCCGACGTGTTCGGCCGCCCCTACGTCAAGATCGGCCTGGCCACCGTCGCGGGCGGGCTGCTGTTCCTCGGGTGGGCGAGGTTCATGCGGGGCCGCGACGTCGTCGATCCAAACCCAGCGCCCCGCTTGCCCTGAGCCCCGGGCCTGCGTTACGGTCGCGCATGAGCGCGGTGACCGATCTGTTCAAGTCCGAGCGAGGTTTCTTGGGGCTGGTGCTGCTCACCTGCGCCACCGTGCTGGCCGGCATCGGCCGCATGCCCGTCGATCAGTGGCAGGAGTTCAGCCTCGTGATCTTCGGCGTGTACGTCGCCGGCAAGACCGCCACGAGCGTCGCCACCATCGTCAAGGGCGCGCCTGTCAGCGCCCCTGACGCCGCCGGGCAGCCCGCGACCGTCAGCACCCCTGACGCCGACGAGGAGCCCGCGACCGTCAGCACCCCTGACGCCGACGAGGAGCCCGCGACCGTCAGCACCCCTGACGCCGACGAGGAGCCGGCCGAGCCGACCGAGGTCAGCGGGGAGATCTTCTCCGACGACGTCAAGACGCCCCGCAAGCAGCGCAAGCGCAAGGGCACGGAGGCGTGATCCCTCCAGCCCTCAAAGACCTGCTCGCCTCCGAGCGAGGGTTCGCGGGCGGCACGCTGATCGTCGCCGCCACGGCCATGGTCTTCGTGGGCAAGCTCAGCGCCGATGCGTGGCAGGAGTACACGCGCTGGATCTTCACGGCGTGGGTCGGCGCCAAGACCCTCCAGGGCACCATGGTGACGTACACTAACGCCAAAGCATCGGCCTGGGAGTCGATGCCTCACAAGGAGTAGCTATGCGCCTTCCCCTCCTGCTCACGTTCGCCTTCCTCGTCGCCTGCGCCGCCGGCCACCGCGAGAAGACCCTCAAAGCCAGCTTCGTCGGCGTCGGCGCTGCCAAGGACGGGTTCGTCACCTGGGACGAGCGGCGCCAGGCCCGCATCGTCGAGGACGCAACGTCCCTCGCCGAGGGCACGGAGGCGCTCGCCGCCTACCGCGCGCAGCGCGCGCGTGTGGTGGCGCTCTTCGAGGCGGCCTACAAGGCCATCGCCCAGGCCGCGACGCACGAGGACGCCTCTGTCGGGAGCGTCCTGACCGTGCTCAAGGAGCTGCGTGCTGCGGTGCAGGCTCTACGCAGCGATGCAGAAGCGCAGGAGGGGCCGGCGCCAGCGCCGGGGCCAGCTCCGGCGGAGCCAGCGGCTCCGGCCGAGGGCGCAGCGCTTCCCAGCCCTTGATCTCGACCGCGCCGTGCAGGCGCAGCCGGTAGCACTTGGTGCAGCCGTACAGCATGGCGTAGGTGCCGCGCCCCGTAGCGCGGGCCCTGGACCAGCGGTGCTTGACCACGCCGCAGCGCCCGCAGCGCAGCATGGCCAGGCGGATCGCCGGCGCCGGGGGCTCGATGGCGTCCTCGATGATCGCCTCCGCGAGCGCGTCCAGAGGTCGCTCCGAGGCGGCGGCGTACGCCGTGAGGCGCTGGTGCAGGCCGGCGGGTAGTTCCAGGTCCACTGTCTCCATCGGGGCCGAGAATATAGTAGGCTCCCGAGCATGGCGTGGAAATTTGGCAAGAAACTAGCGGACGCTTTCGGGCTGACGATGGAGGCGCTCGACGTGATCTCCAAGCTCACGGCCAGCGTGTCCGACGACAAGGCGGTCGACACCCTCAAGGCGGTGGCGAGCGTGGTCGAGACGCTGCGGGCCGGGTTCGAGGGCAAGATCAGCCTGGAGGCCTGCGAGCACGCGCTCGCAGATCTGCGCTCGCGCCTGGTCGACAACGACGACGTCGCCGACGCGATGCTCGCGGACAAGTTCCCCAGCAGTTGACGCTGCAGGGCGCCGCCCGCTAGGATGGCGCCAGGTTAACCCTACCCACCCCCCTTTCTCGGAGAATCAAGCCATGGCCGTCACTGCCGCACTCGTCGCTCAGTTCAACAACTACCTGCGCTACCTCGTCACGTCTGACGCCTCCGGCGGGACGCTCAACATCGCCGGCGCAGGCACCGCCACCCCGGATCTGCGGACCGACTCGCTGGCGGGCCCGCTCAAGCAGATCGCCTCCGCGCAGGTCACCGGCATCGGCACCATCGCGGCTGGCGCGCTGACCCAGGCCCAGGCCCGCGCGCTGCTCCTGAGCGATGCGACGGTGTCGGTCGGCAACGAGGACGTCCCCCGCGCGATCACGCGCCTCTCGCCGCGTACGGGCCTGTGCGTGTGGCTGCTCGACGCCAATCAGGTGACCGGCGACCCGGCGGTGGCGATCACGGGCTCGGCCGCGGTCGGCACCTGCTACGTGGACATCATCGTCCCCGGCGCCATCGGCGCCTAAGCCCCCAGGCCGAGGCGCTACGGCGCGGACGGCTTTCCCGACCAGCCGCTTGTCCGGCGGCTCACGTCAGGTTGTAGCGCCCGGGGCAACCCGGGCGTCTGCGTTTTCGGGCCGCGGAGCGGAGGCGTCGCTCACTTGCCCGCCGCCCGGGCCGCGATCTCCCGGTCGAGGTACCAGCGCGCCTTCTTGAGGTCAGCGACGGTCGAGCCCTTGTGGTCGGCACGCGCGACGTACTTGACGACGTTCCCGAGGCGGAAGCCCAGCCCCCACGCTTCGATGGCGTCGATCACCTCGATGCCGCCGAGGATGTAGTGCGGGGGCTTGTTGATGAGGTCGAGCTTGTCGGCGGGCGGCTTCGGCGCGGCGGGCACCGCCTGCCTAGGGGCGTTCTGCCGCGCACGGGCTTGCTCGTACTGGCGCTCGAACGCGGCGAGCCGCGCGCGGACGGTTTCGCGGAGGGTTGGCATCGGCAGGTAGTACCAGAGCCCCCTGACACGGTGGTAGGGTGGAGGCCATGGCCGCCATCCTGCCCCACCTCGCCGTCCTCGAAGACAACACAGAGATCGAGCGAGCGTTCGACGTCTGCACGGGCAACCTGAACGGCCTCGGCGAGGGCGAGATCTGCCCCTCGCCAGCCGCCGTGCTCGCGGACGCCCACGCGGGGCTTCTAGGCATGCTGTTCGTCCGCGAGGCCGTGGAGCAGAGCCTGGTCGGGCGCAGCTTCGTCGCGCAGGCAGGGAACGCCAAGGGCCAGCTCAAGAACCTCGTCTACCTCGTGCTGGACGGCGAAGTAGGTCCGGGCCCCGCGTGGAACCCTGCGGCGGCACCGACGTCTACGCAGTACGAACTACTCTCGTGGACGTCGAAGATGAACGCGCCATCGTGGTCGATCCCCGCAGGCGCCTCGCAGATCGGCGGCTCTTGCCCCGGCGCCGCCGCGGGGCAGTCGGTCGTGCCTGAAGTCGCGCGCACCGGAGGAGTGACTAGCCGGGGCGGCGGCGCGGTGGGGCTCGTCAACTTCGCCCTGAAGCGCCCGGCGGACCACCCCGTCGACTTGGCCAAGGCGATCTGCGCGAGGTGCTACGCCACGGGCGGGCAATACTCGACGGGGCATGTGCAGTTCGCGCAAGCCCTCCGCTACTACTGGGCGAAGCAGGCCGTCGAGCTGGGCACCTTCGTCGACACGATGGTGTACGCCGTCGACAACGCCGACTACCAGTTGGAAGCCTACGACATCAAGAAGAAGGGCAAGGTCGTCGCGCGCATCCCCGCCGAGCGAGGGCGCAGGCGGTTCTTCCGCATCCACGACTCGGGCGACTTCTTCTCCGAGGAGTACCTGATGCAGTGGTGCCAGGTCGCGGACCGTCTCAAGGACATCACGTTCTGGGCGCCGTCGAGGATCTGGGCCACGTCCTGGGGTATCGAAGCCGTCAACAGGCTCAACAGTGGCCGTGAGAACTTGATCATCCGCCCGAGCGCGTACGAGATCGACGACTCGCCGCCCGTAGATCTAGGGCCCGGGTGGGCCGCAGGCACCACCGTGCTCGCAGCCACGAACAACGAAGGCATGGGCCCCAAGCTGGAGCAGTACGTCGAGGCACTCGAACGCAAGGGCGCCGCGCCGCGCACGGGCAAGGATCCGCGCTACGACTGGGACTGTCGAGCCTACGCCGCGGATGACGACGGCCACACCTGCCGCAACGCCGTCGCCCCGCCGGCCAGCCTCGGCGGTCCAGGCGGCGCGGGGTGCCGCGCGTGCTGGACCGTTCCCTCCAAGATCGTCAACTACTCGCTGCACTGAGGCTCCCATGGCCAAGAAGACCAAGCCTGACTCCTCCCTCGTGCCTTGCATGAGGGTCATGATCGGCGCGCCCAAGGGCGCTTCAGGTACCCAGGACGACCGCAAGTGCCCTGTCGTCGGTACGGGGCCCTCCAAGGGCTACAAGTTCGACATGCGCCGCAGCTACCAGGCCACGTCCAAGACCGTCGACGCCGTCGAGGGCAGGCACTGCGGCGAGAAGAAGGACAAGCAAGGCAACGTGCTGCGCTACAAGAAGACGGGCGCGCCGATGTACAAGAAGTGCCCTCCGCCCTGCAACAACCCGGGGCGCAAAGGGTGCCCCGTGCAGCTCGCGTTCGACTGGGGCCAGCCGTTCCTGCGATTCTGCCGAGCCAAGGGTAAGCCCGGCTTCAGGCAGGATATCAACACCACCGCGGAAGCGACCAGCGTGGCTGCCGCAGCCTGCGCGCACTGGGCCAAGCGCAAGAACTTCGAGCGCTTCTTCGCCAAGGGCACGCCGCTCAAGGGCGCCCGCCCTCGCAGGAAGTAGCTACCCCGAAAAAGAGAACGGCCCCCGAGTCTCCTTGGGGGCCGAGCACGCTGGCGGCGGGCAGCTACTTCTTCTTCTTCTGGCAGGACGTGCTCGGGGTCTTGCGGCACTTGTAGCCGGGCCGCGGGCCCTTGGCGGTGAGCGCCTTGCGAGCCTTCGCGGCCCACTTGCGGTACTGCTTGTTGTAGGCCTTCTTCTTGGCCTTGCTGGTCTTGATCTTGACCAGGAGCCGCTTGCCGTCGGCGCCCATGTACGTGCAGGCCTGCACGTAGTGCTGCTTCGTGGAGTTGGCGGCGACGCAGGTGTACTTGCCGACGGCCTTGATCGCCGGCCGCTTGCGCGGCCCTGGGCCGATCTTCGCGGTCCGCTTGAAGGGCTGGTGGGAGTCGTCGATCGGCTTGGCCATGGTGCGATCTTACAGGGGCGGAGGCTCGGCGGGCAAGAGCTGGGCGACCTGGCGCTGGACGACGGCCAGCGCCGTCTCGATCCGGTTGATGCAGTGGAGCATCGACGCCAGCAGTTGGCCCTGCTGCTGGAACGCTGCGCGGATGAGCGCCAGCTCGGCGTCCGTCGACGACTCCCGCCGGGAGCGGCGCTCGGCCAGGTCGTCGGTCACGAGCGTCGACGCCGACGCAACCCCGCCACGGGGGCGGAGGCCGCCGGCGCCGGCGCCGGCGCCGGCGCGGGCGCGCGGGTGGCGGGCTGACGCTTGTGGTACCCGTACCAGACCAGCGCCAAGGCGCCGATGGCAGCGGAGGCGTAGATGAGCTTGTCGGTCTGGGCGGTGCCCGTGATGCGCGGCAGCCCGAACGGCGGGGGCTTGAGGCGGTTGAGCGCAGACGCGACGGCGCTCGCCGCCGTCTTCGCCGTCTCCTCGGCGGCGCGGGCAGCCACCGTCTCAGGTGCCGCCTCGCCCTTGACCAGCGCCAGGGCGTCCGCTCTCAGCGTAGCGGCCTCGGCCGCGGTCTGCGCCGCAGCCGCCGCGGGCGCCAGCGTGGTCGTCTCGGCCGGCGCTGCGGTCGCCGCGCCGTCCTTCTCGCGGGCCTTCCTGAGCACGAGCAGTTCGGTGGCGAGCGCGCTGGCGCTCGCGGCGATCGCCGCGAGCGTCGGGGGCTTGGTCCCGTAGCTCAGGAGCTTGCCGAGCGTCGCCGCGTAGCCGGGATACCCAGCCGCTGTCGTCGCCGCGATGATGAGCGCGTCCTTGGTGTTCCGGCCGAGCCGGCCGTCGACCGTCAGGGCCTTGGGCGGGACGGCGATGAGCGCGTTGACGGCGTTGAGTCGCTCCTGGAGCAACTTGAACTTGGCCTTCATGTCCGCGGTCGAGCCGTCGCAGACAGTCGCCGAGCAGGTGTACCCGATGGCGCCGAGGCCGACGCTGGTGGCAGTGAGCATGCTGGCACGGTACCACCCGCCGAGGCGCGGGCGCTAGCGGCAGCTACCGACCTAGCTTTCCATCTTCGATGCGACGACGCCCGCGACGACGGCGGCGCCGACGGCGGCGCCGATGCCAGCCCAGAGCTTCCAGCCCATCTTCGGCGCCGCGACGGGGTCCGCAGGAGCCGGAGGGCTCACGGTGACGTGTGTGCCTGCGCCCGCGCTCGCGGGCGTCTCGACGACGCCGCTGCCCGTGGACGGCATCGGCGGCGTGCCCGTGGTCGCGTAGATCTGCCGCACCTGCGCCGCCACCGCGTCCGCAACGGCCCTCGCCTGTGCCGCCGCCGCGTCCGCGGCGGCCTGCGCGGCGGCCTGCTGGGCCGCTGCTGCCGCTGCCGCTGCCGCCGCTGCCGCTGCCGCTGCCGCCTGCCCGCCGTAGCCAGGCGCAGGCGGGATCCTCCCCACAGGCGGCGGCGTCGCATACACTATCCGGCCCCAGGGCGCTCGGCCCCGGGCAGGCGCCTGCGCGGCGGCCTTCATGGCTGCCGCCTGCGCGAGGCGCTGAGCCATCGCCGCCTGCGCGGCGGCCTTCATGGCTGCCGCCTGCGCGAGGCGCTGAGCCATCTCCGCTCGGCCCCGGACAGGCG
>Ga0163149_10002158_pt1 | contig 24215 bp, 20 predicted proteins | sample OliLakLV19MP5G1_FD_148604 | JGI IMG/M metagenome (GOLD analysis project Ga0163149, IMG submission 148604) | Freshwater microbial mat bacterial communities from Lake Vanda, McMurdo Dry Valleys, Antarctica - Oligotrophic Lake LV.19.MP5.G1 | ecosystem: Environmental > Aquatic > Freshwater > Lake >... | reverse complement strand
CATTGCGCGACCGGCTTGCGGCAGGTCGGGCACATGCGACCGCTGTCGCTGGAATAGACCAGGCCGCTGCCCGAGGGGGCGAACCTGCTCATGCTTGCAGTTCGCTCAGGCGATGCAGCACGGGTGCACTACTCAATTGACCACCTGCGCGGCCTGCCGCAATCCCTCGATCATCGAGGTCTTCAGCAGATGTGCCTTGAGCCTGTCGCGGTCGGCGATAAGCGCCTGCATGCCGGCCAGCATTTCGCGCCGCTTGCCATCATCCTTCTCGCGCATGCGCGCCCGGTTGCGGTCGGCCTGGGCAAGAATCTGCTCGCGCGCCACCGGGCGACGCTGCAGGTCATAGAGGTCGAGCAGTTGCCGATCGGCGCCACCGGATATCACAGCGGCCAGCTTCTCGCCCAGGTTGAACGCATCATGCACCCCGCCATTCATGCCCATGCCGCCGGCCGGGCTGTTCAAGTGGGCGGCGTCGCCAGCCAGGAACACGCGGCCGACACGGTAGCGCGCAACGATGCGCTGATGCACCCGGTAGGGCCGTGCTTCCAGCACCTCGTAGGCCTGCGCGCGCGGCACGATTTCCTGCAGCGCCGCTTCGATGTTCGCCGGTGCCAGCTGTTCCTCGATCGACATGTCTTCGCGCGGATAGATCGAGACACGCCAGCGGCCCGGCACCTTGAGCAGGCTGAAGTTGCCGCCGGCCTTCCAGCAGTAGCTGACATTGGACAAGCCTTCGAGATGGTCTTCGAACGCAAAGCGGGTGGTCGCCAGGATGGTGGTTTCCGGATAAGTCTGGCCATCGAACTCAAGGGCGACGGCCTTGCGCACCACGCTTCTGGCACCATCCGCGCCGATCAGCCAGGCGCCGCGCACACAGTCGTTGCGGCCTTCGGCCTCGATGTTCAGGTTGACGCCGCTGGCGTCCTGGGTCAGGCCGGTCACGCGGGTGGCGAAATGCATTTCGACCCCGGGCATTGCCTTCAAGCGTGCCAGCAGTGCGCGCGACAGTTTCCACTGCTCGCATTGCAGGCGATAGGGGTGACGTGTCTCACCTTCCAGCACCGCCAGGTCGAACACGGCGCGCTCGCCGCCCGGATGCAGGCGAATCTGCCAGTGCGGGCAGATCAGACCCTGGGCGATCAGGTCGGCGGTGATGCCGAAGCGTTCGAGCATGTCGAGCGTGGGCGGATGGAAGGTCGAGGCGCGCAGATCGTCGATCACATCGGCTTCGGCTTCGAACACCTGAACCGCGGCGCCGGCGTCGGCCAGCACCAGCGCCGCGGTGAGCCCCACCGGCCCGGCGCCGGCAATCAGTACACTATGGGTCATTGCAGCAATCTCCTCATTGTCGCCATGGTAATGCTTTGATTGCCACGGCGAAACCACGCCAGCATTGAAACCGCAAAAGGATTCCCGCATGAACCAGCGTCGTACCTTTCTTGTAGCCGCGGCTGCGGCGGCGGCCGGCACTTGCGCGCCGCTTCTGGCGCAAGCCTGGCCGAATCGCCCGATCCGCATCATCGTGCCGTTCGCGCCGGGTGGCTCGACCGACATCCTGGCGCGCTTTCTGGCGCAGCGCCTGCAGGAAGGCACCAGGTTCTCGTTCGTGGTCGAAAACCGCCCTGGTGCCGGCGGCACGGTGGGCGCGGACGTGGCGGCGAAAGCGGCGCCCGATGGCTACACGCTCTTCATGTCGAACAACGCCTCGATTTCGCTCGGGCCGCAGATCAACACCGTCACCTACAAGCCGATGGATGATTTCGCGCACCTGGTGTTGCTGGGCATGTTGCCAAACCTCTTGATCGTGCGCGCCGACCACCCGGCCAAGAGCTTTCGTGAATTCATCGCCATGGCGCGCGCCAAGCCGGGCGTGCTCAACTATTCGTCGGCCGGAGTCGGCTCGGCCGGCTACCTCAGTGGCGAACTGCTCAAGCAGCGCGCCGGCATCGACATGGTGCACATTCCCTACAAGGGCACCGGCCCGGCCACCGCCGACATGATCGCCGGCCAGCTCGATGCCGTGCTCGACGGCCCGGTGGCCGCCGGCGGCTACCTTCGCGGCGGTCGCGCGCGCGCCCTGGCCGCCGCCAGCAGCGAGCGCCTCAAGGCCTACCCGGACGTGCCGACCATGGATGAAGTGGTGCCTGGCACCGGCGGCGAGGCCTGGTTCGGCATTTCGACCCAGGCGCAGGTGCCCAAGGACATCCTGGATCGCCTGCAGCCCGAGCTCGTCAAGGTGATCGCGCAGCCCGAGTTTCAGGGCAAGCTCTCCGAGCTCGGCCTGACGCCACGCTACATGGTGGGGGCTGAATACACCGCCTTCATCCAGAGCGAAATCCGCCGCTGGGGGCCGGTGATCAAGGCCGCCGGCGTCAAGGGAACCTGAGCACCACGGCTGCATGAGCATGGCCTCAAGCGAGCCTGGCGCCTGGCAGGCACATGCCGCGGCGCTCAAGGCCGCTGCCACACTGCGCGCCACACGCCCGGCAAACGTTGCCGCCGCCAATGCGGCGCGCCTGATCCTGCTCGACACCATCGGCTGCATGTTGGCCGCACGCAGCGCACCGGAGGTGCGCGCCTTCGAGCAAAACGCATCGGCGATCGAATCCGGTCCCTTCACCTTTCCGGGCGGGCGGCGGCTCGCGCTTTCGGCCGCCTCGCAGGTGGCCGCCATGGCCGCCACCTGGGACGAAGCCTGCGAGGGCCACGCCCGTGCCCACGGCCGGCCTGGCGTGGCGGTGGTGGCGGCGCTGCTGCCGCTGGCGGTCGCGGGCGGGCGCGGGCTCGATGCCCTGACCGATGCGCTGGCGCTGGGCTACGAAGTTGGCGCCCGCGCCGGCGGCTGGCTGCGCATCCGCCCCGGCATGCATGTCGATGGCAACTGGCCCGGCCTGGGCGTCGCCGCCGCGGTGGCCCGGCTGATGGGGCAGGATGCCGACGGCATCGCACGCGCGATCGACATCGCTGCCTGCCAGTTGCCCACCAGCCTGTACCTGCCGGTCGCCGCCGGCAAGACCGCACGCAACACATACCTGGCGCACAGCGCGCAACTGGGCCTGATGGCGGCACAAGCGGCGCTTGCCGGCATCGACGCGCCGGACCAGGCGTTGCAGGTTTACGCCAGCGCTTACAGCGCGGCCGCGCATGAGTTGTTGCCAGCCGCGCATGAAGACCTGATTCTCGACGCCTACATCAAGCCGCATGCCGCCGTGCGCCATGTGCATTACGGTGCGGAAATGGCCAGAAGCGTGCGCGAGGAACTCAAGGGGCAGACCGGCGCCATCACGCGGATTGTGCTGTCGACCTATCGCGAAGCCAGCATTTATTGCGGCAACCGCGCGCCGGCGACGCCGATCCAGGCGCAGTTCTCGCTCTCGTTTGGCATAGCCTCGATGCTGCGCTTCGGCGTACTCGATGCCGGCGCCTATCGCGGCGAACGCTTCACCGACCCTGAAATGCGGCGCCTGGAGGCGCTGGTGGAAATCGCGATCGACCCGGCCTTCGAGGCCAGCGGCAAGCGTGGTGGCTCGCTCCTGGTATCCGCCGGCTATCGCGACCACGAGCGCGACGTGCGCTCGATTCCCGGTGATCCTTCGATGCCCTTGTCAGCCGAAGATGTGGCGGCCAAATTCATGCGCTATGCCGAAGCCAGCGTGCCGAATGAAAAAGCCTTCGTGTTCGCCAACGCGCTGCTGGCCTCCGAGGTGGATGTGAATATGCGGGTGCTGTGGGATTTGCTTTTCTGAGCGCAAACCTGCATGCCTTGGCGTTGGCAAATTCAGACTCGCGCCCGCATCAAATGCGCGCCACCTGCTAGCGCCAAGCCGACCGCGAGCGCCACCGCAGCGGCCAGCGCACGCAGCAGAAACCTTTGGCGGGAAACCGAAAAATTGGTCATGATGCGCTTTCACTTTGGCAGGATGGTCGACATGAATTCAATGTTGCGGGCCTGGTCCGCATGCGTTCTCCTCACCTTCCTGCCCGGCTGCGCGCTGGCCCAGGCCGACGCCTTCCCTTCCAGACAGATGCGCATTGTCGTGCCGTTCCCGGCCGGTGGCGCCACCGACATCGCCGCGCGCGCCATCGCCGACAAGATGGGCCAGAGCTGGAAGCAGGCGGTCGTGGTGGAAAACCGCAGCGGCGCCGGTGGCAATGTGGGCTCGGATGTGGTGGCCAAGGCGGCGCCCGATGGCTACACGCTGGTAATGGGCGTGACCGGATCGCATGCGATCAACATTTCGCTGTATTCGAAAATGCCGTATCACCCGGTGAAGGATTTCGAGCCGATTTCACAAGTGGCGGTGGTGCCCAATGTGGTGGTGCTGCATCCGTCCGTACCAGCGAAGACGCTCAGGGAATTCATTGCATTGGCCAAGGCCTCACCCGGCAAATACGACTACGCCTCGCTTGGCAGCGGCACCGCGGCGCACCTGGGCATGGAAATGCTCAAGCGCGAGGCGGGGATTTTCATGGTGCATATTGCGTATCGCGGCAGTGCGCCAGCGGTGGCCGACCTGATCGGTGGCCAGGTGCAGGTGATGATGGACGGCCTGCCCTCGGCGCTGCCGCATGTCAAGGCCGGGCGGCTGCGCGCGCTGGCGCTCACCAGCCAGAAACGCTCGGCGGCCGCGCCGGAACTGCCGACAATCGCCGAATCGGGCTATGCCGGCTTTTATGCCGATGCCTGGTCGGGCCTGTTCGCGCCGCGCGCCACGCCCAAACCGATTGTCGACAAGCTTGCGCTCGAAGTGCAGCGCATCCTGAATTTGCCTGATGTGCGCGAGCGCCTGGCCGGCCTTGGCGCCGAGCCGGTCGGCTCGACCCCGGCCGAATTCGCCGCCCACCTGCAGCGCGAAATCAACAAATGGGCAACGGTGGTCAAGGCCAGTGGAGCGAAGGTTGACTGAGGAAACAGCGCAGCAGCCCGCAGGGAACCAGGGCCGCTTTCGCCGCGTCCTGATGCGCTTGCAGACTGCTGTTCGAGAGTCCATGGCGCTGGGGCTTGTGCAGTGTTTTCCCACAGCCGCGCCGCGCAGGTGGCGGCGCGTTCCGGCGAGCCTCCTGGCGGTGCTGGCCTGCAATGCGCTCGCGCAAGCCGCAATGCCGCAGTCCGTGTTCAGCGGCGTGCCCTTTGTCGCCGGCGCAGCGGTGCGCGAGCAGCCCGCGTTCGAGTACCCGCGTGAAGCGCGCCAGCGCGGCCGCGCCGGCACCCTGCTGGTGGCGGTGCTGGTGGGGATTGACGGCGTGCCGGTGCGCCACCGCATCATCGCCGCCGACCCGCCACTGATTTTCGATGCGGCCGTCGATGCAGCGATTCCGCAGTTCCGCTTCGCCCCCGCCATGCGCGATGGCACACCGACGCAATACGAAACCCACCTGACGCTCAATTTCGATCCACAACTACCGGCCAGGTAGACCAATTAAACTTGCAGAATTGCAATCCGCAGCCGCAAGGGCACTTGATTGCGCGACAAGCCATGGACAACACAGGAAACACGTCATTGCCGAGGAAGCGGGAATCCGGTGCTGCCGGGCGGCAATCGCCTGGCCCCCCGCCTGCGCCAGGGTGACAATCACCAACGCAGCGTCATTTTCGTGACCGTACACATCCCTCCACCCATACCACGAGGCCATCATGGAAACATCCGACAAAACCGCAAGACAGCTGTTCGAGGCGGTGAAGAAGAACCCGACCCGCAAGCGCTTCGGCTTCGGTTCGCGCCCGGCATTGATCAATGTCGATATCCAGAAGGCCTATACCAATGCGGGCGAGTTCATCACCGCCTACGAGACCGACCCCAAACAACTGGACTATGTGAACCGGTTGGCCGCGGCCATGCGCTCGAAAAACTTCCCGGTGATCTGGACCTATGTCGCCTACATGGATTCGGGCGAGGATTGCGGCGTGTGGGGCACCCGCACCGATACCCCCGATTCGCTGCAGAACATCAAGGTCGGCTCGCGCCGCAGCGAATTCGATGATCGCCTGGTGATCGACAGGAAGCGCGACATCATCATCAACAAGCGCATGGCCTCGGCGTTTTTCGAGACCAATCTCGGCTCGATCTTCAACTTCCACAAGATCGACACCGTGATCGTCACCGGCGGTTCGACCTCGGGCTGCGTGCGCGCCACCGCCGTCGACAGCCTGCAGCGCAGCTACCGCACCATCGTGCCGGAGGAAACCACGGCCGACAAGCACGAGAGCCCGCATTTCGCCAACCTCTACGACATGGCGCTCAAGTATTGCGACGTGATCCCGGTGGCCGAGGCGCTGGCTTTTCTCGATACGATGCCGGCCAACCAGGGCTAGAGGAGAGCAGCATGGCCCGCGACCCCGGTTTGTATGATTACCTGCCGAACGACGGCACCCGCCCGCAGATCACCTGGCCCAATGGTGCGCGCGTCGCTTTCTGGGTGGCACCCAACATCGAGTTCTACGAGCTCGACCCGCCGAAGAACCCGTCGCGCACCGCCTGGGCGAGGCCGCAGCCTGACGTGCTCAACTATGCCTATCGCGATTACGGCAACCGCGCCGGCTTCGAGCGCATGATGCAGGCGATGCACCGTTGCGGCATTCGTGGCAGCGTCTCGCTCAATGTGGCGATGTGCGAGCACCACCCGGAGATCATCCTGGCCTGCGCCGAACGCGGCTGGGAGTTTTATTCGCACGGCACCTACAACACCCGTTACGTCTTCAACATGGATGAGGCGCAGGAACGCGCGCTGATCCAGGATTCGATCGATACGATCAAGAAGCACACCGGGCAGAAGCTCGATGGCTGGCTGGCGCCGGCACTCACTTATACCGACAACACGCTCGACCTGGTGGCCGAGATGGGCCTCACCTATGTGTGCGACCTGTTTCATGACGATCAGCCCGGGCCGGTCAAGGTGAAAAAGGGGCGCCTGGTGTCGGTGCCCTATTCGCTGGAAATGAATGACGTGCTGGTCTACAACGTCAACCTGGTGAGCCCGCGGCGCTATGCGGAGATCCTCAAGCGCCAGTTCGACCGCCTGTATGCCGAAGGCGCGGCTTCGGGCACGGTGATGTGCATCCCGCTGCACCCTTATCTGGTGGGCCAGCCTTACCGCATCAAGGCGTTTGAAGAAGCGCTGGATTACATCTGCGGCCACGACAAGGTGTGGCTGGCCACCGGGCGCGAGATCGCGCAGCATTTTCTCGACCACAACTACGACGCCTTTGCGCATGCGTCGCACGCGGTTGTTGAGGCGCCGCTATGAGCGCGCCGGCCCGGCCGCTTGCAGGGGGCGCTCAGCCTTCCTCGGGCAAGATGTCAGGCAGCCAAAAGAGGGTTGTCAAATGAGCGTGCCGGCCGATTACCTGAAGTACGAGAAGCGCCGTTACGGCATGGACCATGAGCGTTACGCCTGGTCGCAATTGCATACCCGGCCGCCAGTGGCATGGCCGGGCGGCGCGCGGGTGGCGCTGTGGGTGGTGCCCGCGCTCGAATGGTTTCCGCTCGACATGCAGGGCAAACCCTTCAAGGCGCCCGGCGCGATGGTCACCTCCTACCCCGACCTGCGCCACTACACCTTGCGCGACTACGGCAACCGGGTGGGGATTTTCCGCATCATGCAAGCGCTGGTGGCGCGCGGCATCAAGGCCTCGGTGGCAACCAATGCGGCGGTGGCGGTGCGCTATCCGGCACTCATCAAGGCCTGTGTGGAGCGCGGCTGGGAGGTGCTGGCCAACGGCATCGACATGGACCATCTGCACTACGGCGGCATGGACGCCACCGAAGAGCAGCGTCTGGTCACCGAAACCCTGGCGATTCTGCGCCGCGCCTCGGGGCAGAAAGTGCGCGGCTGGCTGTCGCCGGCGAAGTCGGAGTCATACGCCACGCCGGATTTGATCGCCGCCGGCGGCTGCGACTATCTGTGCGACTGGGTCAACGACGACATGCCCTACGCCTTCAATACCGCGTCCGGCCCGGTGACGGCAATGCCGCATTCCTGCGATATCGACGACTACCAGATACTCATCAACAACCATCACACCGAAGATGATTTTCGTGACGCCCTGATCGACCAGTTCGACCAGTTGTACCGCGAGTCGGCGCACCAGGGCGGCCGCATCATGTCGATTTCACTGCACCCGTGGATCACCGGCCAGCCCTACCGCATCGGCGCGCTGGAGGCGGCGCTGGATCACATCATGAGTCGCCGCGGGGTGTGGCCGGCAACCGCGGCCGAGATTGTCGATGCGTGGAAAAAGCAGGCCGGCTGAAGCGGCTGCGCTCAGTCCCGCTGCGACGCGCCGCTTTGAGTGCCTCCGGTTTCAGGCGCTAAAAGCCGGCGTGCGGGGGGCCAGGACATTGCCACGCAGAACCTGTGGATTGCCGATTTCCCGGGAGTGACGAACTTCTCGCGTTCTGTATAGTTTGTCGCTCAAGCAAATTTCAGCCAGTTGGAGAATCCAACATGAAACTCGGCCTGTTCCTGATGCCCGCCACGCTGCCAGGCCGGCCGCTGGCCGAGGCGCTCGACTGGAATCTCGAAGTGATCCGCCGCGCCGATGCCTATGGCTACGACGAGGCCTGGATCGGCCAGCACTTCACCACGCCATGGGAGCCGATCGTCTCACCGCAGCAACTGATTGCGCGCGCCCTGGGCGAAACTCGCAGCATCATGCTGGGCACCGGAGTCGAGGTGCTCTACAACTCGCACCCGGTGCGCCTGGCGCTGGAACTGGCGCAGTTGGACCACATGGCGCGCGGCCGCCTGCTATTCGGCTTCGGCGCCGGCGGCACGCCCACCGATTTCCAGCTCTACGGCATCGACCCGCGCACAGACCAGCACCAGGAGATGATGCGCGAGGCCTTGACGATCATCCTCGACTGCTGGAAACCCGGCGGCCCCGACGCCTTCGACGGCAAGTTCTGGAAGGTGCACAAGCCGGAATACAACGACCGCTACTACTGGCACGCCACGCCTTATGCGCCGCCCGAACCGCGCATCGCGTTTGCCGGCTTCATGCCGAAGTCGGGTTCGATGCGGCTGGCCGGCGAGCACGGCTACATTCCGCTCTCGTTCCATGTTGCGCCGGAGAATGTGGGCGTGCATTGGGATTCGGTGCTTGAGGGCGCGGCACTCTCCGGGCGCAGCCCGCAACGAGCGGTATGGCGCCATGCGCGCGACATCTACGTGGCCGACAGCGCGCAAGAGGCGCGGCGCGCCGCGGTCGAAGGCTGCATGGGGCAATTCTGGGACCGCCATTTCAGGTTGATCATCGAGAAAATGCGCATTCTCGACCTGTTTCGGCGCAACAGCGCACCGCAGAAGGGCCACGCCGACGCCGCCTACATGGTGGCGCACGGCTCATGGTTCGTCGGTACCCCGGACCAGGTGACCGAGCAGATAGTCGAGCAGCACGAATTGACCGGCGGCTTCGGCACGCTCTTGCAGATCGGCTACGACTACGCCGACCCGCAAGCGCGCGACGGCTGGTTTCGCTCGATGCAACTGCTGGCAACCGAGGTGATGCCGCGCGTCAACGCCAGGTTGGCGGCCACCGCCCGACGCGGACAAGGAGTCCCCGCGCCGGCACGAGCGCCATCCTGATCTGCCTCACCTGTAGTTGTCACGTGTAAGGTATCGCGTCTGCTACTGCAGTGCGCCAAGCAGAGTTGTCATCCTCCCTTTTTGGCACTCAAGTCGTGGAGCAGGGCCGCGCCGCTGAGAATCACTTGCCGCAAGCCGCCTGATTCGGCATGATCCATGAACCGAACAATCAAGGACAAGGCAGATGGCGAAAGTGCTGGTGATCGTGCCGTTCCCGATGAGTGAGGAAAACCGCCTGCAGCGCATGGCGCAGCTTGCGGCGGTGAAGCTCGACCCGAATGTCAGTTACGACTTCCGCCCGGTGCGCGCGGCGCCGGCCAATTACGTAAGCGAGCATGATTCGGTGCTGGCGGACATTTCGATCGTCGATGCCGGCCGCAACGCCGAAGCCGAGGGCTATGACGCGGTGTGCATCGACACCATGAGCGATTCCGGCGTGACGCCGCTGCGCTCGCTGCTGTCGATTCCGGTGATCGGCCCCGGGCGTGCCTCGATGCTGCTGGCGCAAACCATGGGCGAGCGCTTCTCCATCCTCATCATGTGGGAGCGCTGGCGCCACCTGTATCGCAAGACCATCGCCGAACTGGGCCTGCAGTATCGCTGCGCCTCGATACGCTCGATCGGCATCGCGCCCGACAACCAGAGCCTTATGAACGGCAAGGAAGATGAAGTGTTTCCGCTGCTGCTCAGAGCGGCGCTGCGCTGCATCGAGGAAGACGGGGCGGACGTGATCCTGCTCGGTTCCACCACCATGCACCAGGCCCACGCCTATTTGGCCGCGCGCCTGCCGGTACCGGTGATCAACCCCGGCCCGCTCACCTACAAGCTGGCCGAAGCGGCCATCGCGCTCAAGCTCAGCCACAGCCGCAAGGCCTTCCCGCAACCCCTGGTACCCAAGGTTGACATGATCGACGCCATGCTGGCGGCCGCGCAACAACATCAACAACAAGGAAAGTAAACCATGTCGAAAATCCTCGTGATCGTGCCCTTCGCCCTGGATGCGGAAGGCGTGGCCCGCCGCCGCGACCAGTTGAAGGCGGTGAAACTCGAACCCGACAGCGAATTCCACTACCGCCCGGTGAAGGCCGGCCCCACCTCCTTCATGAGCCCGCACGACTGGACCCTGATGGACCTGGCCATCTTCGAAGCCGGCGCCAGCGCCCAGGAAGAAGGCTACGACGCCGTCTGCATCGACACCATGAGCGATTCCGGCATGCTGGCACTGCGCTCGGTGCTGGACATCCCGGTAGTCTCCCCCGGCCGCGCCTCGATGCTGTTCGCCCTTACCCTGGGCTCGAAATTCTCGGTGCTGGCGCAATGGAAACCGGCGATCGTGCGCTACAAAAAAGCCATTCCCGAATGGGGCCTGACCGCGCAATGCGCCTCGGTACGCTCCTTCGACGTGGAACCCAGTTTCGACACCCTGATGGACGGCAAGGAGGACAAGGTCTTCCCGAAGATGCTGGAGATCTGCATGCAATGCGTGGAACAAGACGGCGCCGACGTGGTGATACTGGGCTCCACCACCATGCACCAGGCCGCCCTGTGGCTGGCCGAGCGCCTGCCGGTACCGCTGATCAATCCGGGGCCGATGACTTACAAGCTGGTTGAAGCGATGTTGGCGCTGAAGCTTACGCACAGCCGCGCTTGTTACCCGAAGCCGCAGGTGCCCAAGCTGGATATGTTGCATGCGATGCTGGACGCGGCGGCGGCGCAGCAGAAGGCGGCGAAGAAGTAGGCCACGCAGAACACCTGCGGGTCTGTAGCGCTAATTCAACAAACACGTCGAAATGGCAAGCTTGCCAACACCCGACTAGCCTTGATGGATGAGCGAGAATGCAAGACCAATAGCGACAAATTAAGCCGTGCGCCCCCCTTCCGCCTATCGCCGCCGCGTCCTGGTCGCAGTTACCGGGCTCTCTCCTCAGATCGTGACGGAAACGTTGTACGCGCTGGCGACGACCAGTCCGGCGTTCGTGCCGACCGAAGTGCACCTGATTACAACGCGCGGCGGTGCCGAGAAGGCGCGGCTTGGCTTGTTGTCCCTCGAGCCCGGCTGGTTTCATCGACTGAGAGCGGACTACGCATTGCCCCCGATTGAATTTTCGGACTCGAACATTCATGTCCTGCGTGACGCCGCGGGAATCGCGCTGGACGACATTCGCACACCCGAGGAGAACAAAGCGGCCGCGGATTTCATCACCGATCACATGCGAACGTTGACCTCCGATTCGGACTGCGCCCTGCACGTCTCGATCGCCGGTGGTCGCAAAACGATGGGATTTTTCCTTGGCTATGCGCTGTCTCTCTATGGGCGTGAGCAGGACCGTCTTTCTCACGTTTTGGTTTCCGAGCCATTCGAGTCCACCTTGGGCTTTTACTACCCAACCCCTTACAGTAAAGTCCTGGAACTGCCGCACGACCGCGGCTTGGTCGACACCGCGAAAGCTACGGTGACCCTGGCGGAAATCCCGTTTGTCAGCCTGCGACATGGTTTGCCGGAATCGTTGCTGACCGGAAATGCCTCTTTCAGTCAAACCGTGGATGCAGCACGCAACTCGCTGGCGCCGCCAGAACTCCTGATCGACGTTTCGCGCCGCCGTGTGCGTGCCGCAAACAAATGGTTCCGCTTGCCGCCGGCAGAGCTCGCCCTGCTGAGCGCGTTCGCTCGTGCCCGGCAAGCGCACGAAGTCGCGCTACCGGCACCGAAGAAGGAAGTCGGCGACGCGGATTGGGCGCAGCGCTTTCTTCGCGAGCTGCGCCTGATCGCCGGGGCTGCGGCGGACCTCGACGATACCGAACACGCCCTCCGGAAAGGCATGGACGGAAGCTACTTTTCGACCCACCTGTCGAAACTGCGTCGCCTGATCAGGCGCGAATTGGGCCCCGGTGCCGGTCCGTTCCTGATCGACGACAACGGCACCCGCCCGCGCCGCTATCAACTCACCATTCCGCCTGAGTCCGTTCACTTCGACATCCAGACCAAAGGAACTCAACAAAACAAATGAGATCGGGAGCGCCGATAAACGGCAAGCTTGCCACCATTGCCGTACGCGGGCACATCGCCTATCCTGACGACCAGCAGAATCTCCAAACGATGAATGCACATCTGCCGAAATGCGTTTGTCATACGTCGCCCTCTCATTGATCAACCCCAATTCTTGCCATGAATCTGATCGAAGCTTCCTCTCGAATCGCACTCACCGCGTTTCTGCACGACCTCGGCAAGGTCGCCGAGCGCGCAGGCATCGATCATGGCGGCACGCTCGACGCGCACAAGACGCTTTACTGCCCGTTTCGAAAGGAGGGCGGCTACCACACGCATGTTCATGCCGCATACACCGGCCTGGGCTGGGATGCGCTTGAGGCGACCGGCCATTTCCCTGATCTGCGCCAGGGTGGCGCGCCGTTTGCCGATGGCGGCGACTCCAATCGAACCGACTCCGCGGTCAATGCCGCGAGCGCCCACCATGTCCCGGACACATTCCTGCAATGGATTGTCGCCACGGCCGATCGGGTGGCGTCCGGTTTCGAGCGCGACAAGTTCGACACCGAGTACAACAATCTGCGTGAGCGCGACAACCACTACTGCGCGCGCCTGCTAACTCTGTTTGAGCAGCTTGACAAGACCAAGGTGGCCGAAGGCGAGCTGAAGTGGCGCCATCCGCTGCAGGCGCTGAGCGCGAACAGCATCTTTCCACAGCCGGCTGAGCAGTGCACACCACGGGACAATGCCGCCGCCAAGGCGCAATACCACCTGCTGTGGGATGCCTTGCTGCAGGAGATCAGGAAGATCCCCAAGTCCCACAAGGCCAACCTGGCGCTGTGGCTGGACCATTTCGACAGCCTGTGGCTGACGATCACCCATGCCGTGCCCTCGGCTACCGCGTTCGGCATAAAGCCTGAAGTTTCCCTCTACGACCACAGCAAGGCGGCAGCCGCCCTGGCGACCGCGCTTTGGCGCTGGCATCACGACGCCGGCAGCGAAAACGCGACGGCGGTGCGCGAGGGATGGGACGAGCAGAAATTCCTGCTCATCCAGGGAGACTTCTTCGGCATTCAGGATTTCATCTTTGCCGAGGGTGGCGACACCCAAAAGCACGCCCACAAACTCTTGCGCGGACGCTCGTTCCAGGTCTCGCTGCTGGCCGAGACCGCGGCCTTGCGGGTCCTGGACGAACTCCAATTGCCGTCCACGTCGCAGATCGTGAACGCGGCCGGCAAGTTTTTGATCGTCGCTCCGAACACCCAAGCTGCCCGCGAGGCGATCGAACGCTGCCGAGTCGCCCTCGATGCCTGGTGTCTCAAGCATACCTATGGCGACATCGGGGTTGGCGTCGCGTGCACCCCGGCCTCCTGCAGCGACTTCGCGGCGGGACGGTTCGGCGACCTGATCCGCCGGCTGTTCGACGCGCTCGATGATGCCAAGCACCAGCGGTTCGACCTTTGCGCCGACTTCGCGACCGCATCATTCGACGGCTTTCTCGATTCATTCGACAACAATCTCGGCGTCTGCCGCATCAACGGCAAGCATCCCGCCGACCCTGAAACGACGGCAGCGCGCGGCTACGCCATATCACGGCTGGCGCATGACCAGATCAGCATCGGCGAGGCCCTGACGCGCCGAGCCCGCCTGCTGATCGTGCGTGAAAGCGCGACGCTGCCAACCTTAGGCCTCGACTATTTTGGCTACCGGGCGGCGTTCGTGGCGGACGAACCGGACTCCGGCAAGTACGGTGAGCTGGTTCGCGACGGTTCCTTGCTGCGCGCGTGGGACTTCGACGCCCCCGAGGCCGACGGGCGCATCTGGCGCGGCTATGCGCGGCGCTTCGTTAATGGTTACGTGCCGCGCTTCGACGCGGAAGACCAGGCGGTCTCCGACAAGTACGGCAAGTGGGCTGCCGAGGCTGAATTCGACCGCCAAAGCCCGATCAAGACCCTGCATCACATTGCTTGCGAGGACAAGCGCTTGCTTGAGAACGGCAAATGGCGCGGCGAAGTGGCCACGGTCGCCGTCAAGGGGGATATCGACAATCTCGGCGCGCTGTTCCAGCGCGGCCTCGAAAAACCGACCTTCGCCAAGATGGCGTCGCTTTCGCGCCAGGTCAACGCGTTTTTCGCGATCTGGCTGCCGTGGTTCTGCGAGCACGGCAAGGACGAGCATGGCATCGCGCGCTATCGCAACACCTACACGGTGTTCGCCGGCGGCGACGACTTTTTCCTCATCGGACCATGGGAGTCGACCCTTGCACTGGCCGCCGCGATGCGTCTGCGCTTTACCGACTACGTCGCGCAGAACGACGCGGTCACGTTCTCCGCGGGGATGGTGATGACGCACCCGAAGACCCCGGTACGCCACCTGGCGCGCAGCGCGGAACAGGCACTCGATGCCGCCAAGGCGCACACCAGGAACGGTGCGGCAAAGAACGCGGTGTCCCTGTGGAACTGCGTCGTCGCCTGGGATGACTGGCACCTGTTGATGGGAAAACACCGCGGCGCCCTCGAAGACCTGATGCGGCAGGCCGATCGCCACGGCGCGGGCTTCTCGACTTCGCTCACCTATTCGCTTCTGCAGCTTTCCGACCGCTCGGCGAGCCGGCGGCCGGAGGACGCCCTCTGGCGGTCCCAACTGCACTATCGTCTGGCACGATTCTTCGGCGACAGGGTCAAGGGCGACGATGGTGCACGCTCGCGTCGCGAGGCAATTGTGAAGGCCGCAATCGCCGAGATCGGCGGCGCGCTCGGCACGTATCGGGGTAGTTACCGCCTGCCGCTTTCCGTTTTGCTCTACCAACAACGTGATTGAAGCCGCAAGCTTGCCATTTCAGATTTCCATTAACCGCCGTTCTAGACTTGATTTCAAGGAGACTCTTCCATGGCACTGAATTTCGACCTGGCTATTCCGTCCCCCGAGCTGTTTGACACGCTCGCGGAGGACCAGGCGCGCAAGCTTGATGAGGAGGCGCGCCATTCGAAGCAGGGAATGAACATGAACAAGTCTTCTCAGATCCGGCGGTTCTACGACGAGCTTGTCAGCTGGCAGGAGCGCATAGACGGCGATGCCGAAAAATTCAGGCAGTTCGAGGCTTTCATTCGCATGCTCAACGCCAAAGTCGCGTACGCAAAAGGACGCGAACTTGTCGGGCCCGAATTCGAGCGCTGGTTCCGCGAATGCATCAAGGCCACCACCAGCGCCACGGCACTCAATCACTTTCGTCTCCATTTCGAGGCGGTTCTCGGCTTTCTCAAAGCATTGCGACGCTGACCATTCAGGAGAGAAAAATGCAACTGACACAGATCAAGCAAGTCACCGGCATCCTGACGCTCAAGACCGGCCTGCACATCGGAGCGGGCGATACCGATATGCGCATCGGTGGTACGGACAATCCTGTGGTCAAGAATCCACTCGATGGGCAACCCTATATCCCGGGGTCGTCACTCAAGGGCAAGGTCCGCAGCCTGCTGGAGTGGAAGCTGGGTTTGGTGACTGCTTCGAATGGCAGGCCGTTCTCGTTCGAACACCTGTCCAAGGTCGACAACAATGACGCGCGCAACCTGCTGCGCCTCTTCGGCGGTGCGCCAAGCAAAGACGTGGATCGCGTGGTGGCCGAGATCGGGCCGACGCGCCTGGCATTCTGGGATTGCGCACTCGATCCGGCCTGGCTGGCTGCCGTGCGTGCGCGCAACATCCTCGCCACGGAAGCGAAAAGCGAGAACTCCATCAACCGGATCGCCGGAGTCGCCGAGCATCCGCGTTTCACCGAGCGCGTTATCGCCGGGGCGGAATTCAACTTCCGGCTTTCGCTCAAAGTGGTCGACGGGGAGGACCTGCTGCCCCTGCTGCTCGAAGGGCTCAAATTGCTCGAGGCCGACAGCCTCGGCGGATCTGGTTCGCGCGGTTACGGCAAGGTCGTACTGTCGAAACTGGCGCTCGATGGTGAACCGCTGCAGCCCCGGTTCGACGCCATTCAGCTGTTCGCCTCGGCTGCCTGACGTCATGACGCACACGCTCCACCGGGCGACGCTTAAGCTACAGACGCCGCTGGGTACACCCCTGACAGGCGACACCTTGTTCGGGCAAATGTGTTGGGCGCTGCGCGCGGCGCGTGGCGATGCTGAACTGGTACGCCGAATTGCCGGCTACACCGCCGGCGAACCCTGGCTGGTGGTGTCAGACGGTTTCCCGGCTGGATACCTGCCCAAGCCCTCGCTGCCGCAGCACTTCGAACCCTTGATAGATCCCGCGGCGCGCAAAGCCGCGAAGCGCAAGCGCTGGATTCCAGTCGACAAATTCGCGTTGGGCGAACAAACGCACAGCCTCGCCGCCCTGCTGGGTAGCGCCGTGGACGACTCGGTCGCGTTTGAAAAAATGGCCCCGGTGGCTGCCACTCAGATGCACAACACGCTCAACCGCTTGACCGGCACCACCGGCGAGGGAGAATTTGCACCCTACACGACGCAGACGATCTTTCACGCCCCTGGGCAGCGTATGGACCTCTATCTCGGGCTGGACGATGCACGCGCAACGCCAGATGAAGTAGGCGCCCTCCTGACCGCCATCGGAGCCAGCGGATTCGGCCGCGATGCCAGCGTCGGCTTGGGTAAGTTCCTGTTGGAAACGATCGTCCCTTTCGCGTGTACACCGCCTCCCGGCGCGGATGGGCACTGGACGCTCGCGCCCTGTGTTCCACGCGGCGGGCACTTCGACCGTCAACGCAGCTATTGGCGGGTGCTGACGCGGTTCGGCCGCCACGGCAACCTGCATGCGCTGGGCGGCAATCCGTTCAAGACCCCGATCCTGTTGGCAGGCACTGGAGCGGTGCTGACTCCAAGTGGACCGTTCACGCCCCGGGTATTCGTTGGCACCGGCATCGGTGGCGATGGCCGCCTTTCAAAGGTCGAGCCAGGCACCGTCCATCAGGGCTACGCGCCGGCACTGCCTCTGGCGATGGGAGTCGCATCATGATCTCGACCGTGCGGCCGCTGTCGATTTCCACCCTTTCGCCGGTGCACATCGGTTGCGACGATGTGTACGAGCCGAGCAATTTCGTCATTAGTCAAGGCCTGCTGCATCTTCTTGACCCTGCGACTCTCGTGGACGACCTGACGGACCAGGAGCGGAAGGAACTCATGCGACTGTCCGAAGAGCGCGAGCCTATAGCTGCGCTGCAGACCTATTTCAAGGGCAACGCCGAGCGTTTCGCCACCCTTGCCTGTCACCAGGTGGCAGTCGCCGAAGCCGTGATCAATGCTTACGAGACCAGCGCCGGCCGTGCCACGCAGCGCGGCCCTGCCCGCCAGGCCGTGTTCAACGCTTTTCCAATCGCCCGCACCGCATACAACGCCTTGGACAACGCGCCCTACTTGCCTGGCAGCTCGCTCAAGGGCAGCATGCGTACCGCCTGGCTCAACCACAAAAACGGTGGCAAGCCGCTGACAGGCCCGAACCGCAACAAGATCGACAACCAGGCTGCGCGCGAACTGCAGCAACGCGTGCTTGGCTACGAGGCCGGCAAGTTCGAGAACGACCCCTTCCGGACGGTGCAGCTGGCCGATGCGCAGGTTGCCGACGATGCCGCGACGCCACCCACACGGGTGCTCTATGCGGTGAGCAAGAAAAAACGCTTGCCGCGCGACGGCGAGCGTGCGGGACCGGAACTGAAGCTCTTTCTGGAAACCATTCCCGACGCGCTTCCTTGCGCGTTTTCAGGCGAACTGCGTTTCGGGCCACAGCAACTGGGCGGCATCGACTGGAACGCGATGTGCGACGCCTGCAATGCGTTCTATGTTCCACAGTTGCAGGCGGAACTGGACCATCACGTGCTTGGCGCGACCCTTGACCCGGAATGGAAGAAACTCATCGAAGGTCTGCTGACTGACGAGTTGCACGCGCTGCGCCAGGCGCGACAAGGCTTTCTGCTTCGCGTCGGCCGGCATTCCGGCGCGGAGTCGGTCACGCTGGACGGCGTGCGCAGCATCAAGATCGTTGGCGCGCCTGTGGATGGCAAGCAGCAGTTCGACTACCGGCCGGAAAGCACGCAAAAGCGCTTTGCCAGCCTGACCAAGGTCGGTACGGCCGGCCTGCTGCCGTTTGGCTGGATCTGGGTCGATGCGAGCGATGGCGCGCATGGGCACCTCATGCAGTCGATACGGCAGAAGCTGAGCGCGCGCAGCCAGGCCTTGCGCGAAGACCACGCCGACCGGCTGGTACGCCTGGAAGAACGTCGGGCCACCAGGCGTGAAGAGTTGGCTGCCCGCAAGGCCAAGGAACAGGCCGCTACCGATGCGAAGCAGGCCGAAGAAGACGCACGCCTGAAACGGGATGCGGCGCTGGCCTCCATGGGCCCGAGCCTGCGGAAAGTCGAGGAGTTTCGCGCTGCGTTCGCGGAACGTCACCAGAATCTGCGCGGCGGGCACGAAAAGCCGAACGCGGTTTTTCACACCAGGGCACGCGACCTTGCGCGCCTCGCCGCCGACTGGCCACTAGCTGAGCGCACCGCCGCGGCCGACGCGATCGAGGAATGGCTTCCAAGGGTCGTCAGTATCGACATCAAGGACGAACGCAAGAAGCTCAAGCTGGCCGCACTGCGGACGCCATGAGCCTGAAAGAATTCCGGGTCGCGCGCTACCACTTCGTCTTCGAGGTCACTCGCCCGATGCGCCTGCCTGACTACGCCGGGTCGATGCTGCGCGGGGCGTTTGGTCACGCCCTGCGCCAGATCGCGTGCATGACCAAGCAGAAAGAGTGCGAGGGATGTCCTCTGCTCTGCTCGTGCTCATACCCGAAGATATTCGCACCCCCACCACCGGAAACGCACACGCTGCAGAAATTCACGCAAATTCCGGTGCCTTATGTGATCGAGCCTCCCGCGTGGGGCGCGCGCGTGCTTGACACCGGCGAAGCGATTGACTTTCACATGGTGCTGGTGGGGCGCGCCATAGACGAATTGCCGCTGATCGTTCTCGCCTGGCGCAGAGCATTTGCGCGCGGTGTCGGCGCCGGCGACGGGACAGCCGAGATCGTTCGCGTGCTTCACTGCCGCCTCGATACCGACTTGGAGATTTACACCCCGGCCTCCGGCACCATCGCTCCACATGAAACAACCGTGCCATGCACGCCGTGGTCCCACGCGAATTCGGGATCGGTGACGTTGGAATTCACAACACCCCTCCGGCTTCAACACAACGGCCGCGCACTCCGGCCCGACCAATTGATCGCCAGAACATTGCTCATGGCACTACTGCGACGCGCCAGTTTGCTGTCCGAGTTCCATGACGAAGGCCCGCTGCTGACAGACTTCGCACCACTATCCGAAACCGCCTCCAAGATCACCGACCAAAAGCACCTCGCCTGGCGCGATTGGACAAGATATTCCTCCCGCCAGCACCAATCCATGGCCTTGGGCGGCGCCATAGGTCGATGGACCCTGAACGGCGATCTCACCCCATTTGCCCCATATCTCCAATTGGGCGAATTTCTTCACGTCGGCAAGGAAGCGGCGTTCGGCTTGGGCGGGTATTCCGTTCTACGCTGAACCGTCGCCAAGCTGTAGCGACCATACATATGTCGACGAAACGTCAGCGCTGTGAAGACTACAATCTTCAAGCGTTTGATTTCTCGAAAGCTTTTTGTGCACCGCAGTTCGAATGCAGCCCTGAATTCAAAGGGATCGAGACGATCATGTTTACTTCTCCTGTTAATAACGATGCCGCAGTTCGAATGCAGCCCTGAATTCAAAGGGATCGAGACCAAAGCACAGATTCTGCTTTACCGTGTTCTGCAAGGTGTTCGAATGCAGCCCTGAATTCAAAGGGATCGAGACCCATCTATTGCCTGCTGTTCTTTGCCGTACAGGGACGTTCGAATGCAGCCCTGAATTCAAAGGGATCGAGACAGCACGAGGCTGTCGAAGTCAAAGCTATCCGCGCGTTCGAATGCAGCCCTGAATTCAAAGGGATCGAGACGTAGCCCATTTTGGCGAGGTCAGCCAATTCTCCGAGTTCGAATGCAGCCCTGAATTCAAAGGGATCGAGACAGGTCGTTGGGCAGGGCGTTATCGTTGAGAACCAGTTCGAATGCAGCCCTGAATTCAAAGGGATCGAGACACATGTGAGTGTCCTCGGTTGTGTTACCAGCCCGGGTTCGAATGCAGCCCTGAATTCAAAGGGATCGAGACCCGCGCTTTTCAGCGGTTCTCTCGGCATAGTGCGGGTTCGAATGCAGCCCTGAATTCAAAGGGATCGAGACGGTCAATAGATCGTTCAACTTATCTAGTGACCGTTCGAATGCAGCCCTGAATTCAAAGGGATCGAGACTGCGGTAAGCGGCTTGACTACGGGAACGACTTGCGTTCGAATGCAGCCCTGAATTCAAAGGGATCGAGACGTTGCACAGCGATCTCCTTGGCATTGCGGTGGTAGTTCGAATGCAGCCCTGAATTCAAAGGGATCGAGACACTACACCGAATTCAATCATGGTGTTTCTCCAGTAGGTTCGAATGCAGCCCTGAATTCAAAGGGATCGAGACGCTACCAGTGATTCGAGTGATTCGTATGGCAGTTGTTCGAATGCAGCCCTGAATTCAAAGGGATCGAGACGACACTACGTTGTGCGAGTTGACGCTCGTCGACCGTTCGAATGCAGCCCTGAATTCAAAGGGATCGAGACGCCATCGCAGGCGCGAAGTCATCCTTGGACGTCAGTTCGAATGCAGCCCTGAATTCAAAGGGATCGAGACTGGGTCGTTCGACCACGTTACGGCGGTCCCTATTGGTTCGAATGCAGCCCTGAATTCAAAGGGATCGAGACCACGGAAAAATCTTTGCCGGTTGCGGTCGCCTTTGGTTCGAATGCAGCCCTGAATTCAAAGGGATCGAGACTCCTACCTTCGTTCGACCTCGCACCAGTCGATGAGTTCGAATGCAGCCCTGAATTCAAAGGGATCGAGACCGGGGTGTATTTCCCTAACCCTGCCACCCACTCAGTTCGAATGCAGCCCTGAATTCAAAGGGATCGAGACAACCAGCCCGCTGGCGACTGCCACGGCGGCAACAGGTTCGAATGCAGCCCTGAATTCAAAGGGATCGAGACAGTCATCCTTGGACGTCACTGATGCCTTCGTTTCGGGTTCGAATGCAGCCCTGAATTCAAAGGGATCGAGACAGGCCCGCGTCAAGCCGTTGTAGACAAAAACCCGTTCGAATGCAGCCCTGAATTCAAAGGGATCGAGACGCATCGTATTCTTTGGCCTTGATGTAGAGATACGGGTTCGAATGCAGCCCTGAATTCAAAGGGATCGAGACGAAAAGCGCGTCATACTCTTTGGCGCGAATATAGGTTCGAATGCAGCCCTGAATTCAAAGGGATCGAGACATTCGTCTCGCCGCTGGTTTGAGATTTTCGCCGGTTCGAATGCAGCCCTGAATTCAAAGGGATCGAGACACTCGCAGCTTGTCGCACGCTGGCGCCCGAATTAGGTTCGAATGCAGCCCTGAATTCAAAGGGATCGAGACAAAACACGTGCTGCTTAATTGCCATAACGTGATAGTTCGAATGCAGCCCTGAATTCAAAGGGATCGAGACGAGGTCAAAGGCGTGGACAAGCATGTCGTTGCGCGTTCGAATGCAGCCCTGAATTCAAAGGGATCGAGACGTCTTTCAACCCTACATCGCAAGGGCGTCTTGGCACACGGCCTGCGTTCGAATGCAGCCCTGAATTCAAAGGGATCGAGACGTCTTTCAACCTCGCACCAGTCGATGACGAGTACGTTCGAATGCAGCCCTGAATTCAAAGGGATCGAGACCTGCCAGCATTTGGCGACACGATGTTAAAGGCCTTGTTCGAATGCAGCCCTGAATTCAAAGGGATCGAGACCGCGGTTTGGGTGGTTGCCCATTACGCTTCGTGAGTTCGAATGCAGCCCTGAATTCAAAGGGATCGAGACCATCGGGTTTCCCCAATTTGCGCCCCGCATTCGGTTCGAATGCAGCCCTGAATTCAAAGGGATCGAGACCAGATTGGATCGATTGGGACCAAGCGCCGGCGGTTCGAATGCAGCCCTGAATTCAAAGGGATCGAGACGAAACGACATTGTGCGAGTTGACGCTTTTTGACCGTTCGAATGCAGCCCTGAATTCAAAGGGATCGAGACGCTTAGTGCGGAATCGGCTTCCGTGAGGAAGCGGTTCGAATGCAGCCCTGAATTCAAAGGGATCGAGACCTAACGCTAGATCGTTCGTTTGCACAAGCGGCGGTTCGAATGCAGCCCTGAATTCAAAAGGATCGAGACAAAGGCATCGTCTCCTGTTTGCTGGACAGGTATGTTCGAATGCAGCCCTGAATTCAAAGGGATCGAGACACGACGATCCGAGCAGTGACACTGCGGCATCGATTTTGTTCGAATGCAGCCCTGAAGTCAAAGGGATCGAGACAGCGTGGGGTGTAGGTACGACAGGAAGTCGTTCGGTTCGAATGCAGCCCTGAATTCAAAGGGATCGAGACATGATGATGTGGCGCGATTGCCACCCCTGCGCCAGTTCGAATGCAGCCCTGAATTCAAAGGGATCGAGACACATCCTCAACCTTGTAATCACCGCGAGGACTGCCGTTCGAATGCAGCCCTGAATTCAAAGGGATCGAGACACTTCTACCGGCTTGTACGTTGCCGCTCCCAAGTTCGAATGCAGCCCTGAATTCAAAGGGATCGAGACATCCACGCCCTGGCTCCACAAATGCGGGCTCGTGTTCGAATGCAGCCCTGAATTCAAAGGGATCGAGACGCTGCCTTCGCTTCTGGCTTCACGGAAGCCTTCGCTGTTCGAATGCAGCCCTGAATTCAAAGGGATCGAGACAGCGTGAACTCCAGCGAGTACTTCCGATTGCGGAGTTCGAATGCAGCCCTGAATTCAAAGGGATCGAGACGAGGGTGGGTCGTTACTCCACGTTACGGACGTTCCGTTCGAATGCAGCCCTGAATTCAAAGGGATCGAGACAAATGCGGAGCACGCGTCGGTTACCAAATCGTGTGTTCGAATGCAGCCCTGAATTCAAAGGGATCGAGACGCGTAAGCCTTCCGCGTTACAGCGAGGGAGAGAGGGTTCGAATGCAGCCCTGAATTCAAAGGGATCGAGACCCCCGAATGCCTTCCGTACCCGACAAGCTACGGTGTTCGAATGCAGCCCTGAATTCAAAGGGATCGAGACCTGTTCAGTATTCACCGACTGATACCCCCTGATGCGTTCGAATGCAGCCCTGAATTCAAAGGGATCGAGACATCTTCATCGCGAACGAGGTCGCGATTGCCGCAGGTTCGAATGCAGCCCTGAATTCAAAGGGATCGAGACGGGTCTCGTGAGCGGTGTTACATGTAACACCGGGTTCGAATGCAGCCCTGAATTCAAAGGGATCGAGACGGGGAAACAATCCCGAACGCCTTCCGTACCCGACGTTCGAATGCAGCCCTGAATTCAAAGGGATCGAGACAGACCAGAGAATCGTTCCTCGGCCTGCAAGAGTGGTTCGAATGCAGCCCTGAATTCAAAGGGATCGAGACTGAGAGCCTTGCCTTCTGTGCTATCCGGCGCAAGGTTCGAATGCAGCCCTGAATTCACAGGGATCGAGACGCCGTG
>Ga0163149_10002155_pt1 | contig 24228 bp, 22 predicted proteins | sample OliLakLV19MP5G1_FD_148604 | JGI IMG/M metagenome (GOLD analysis project Ga0163149, IMG submission 148604) | Freshwater microbial mat bacterial communities from Lake Vanda, McMurdo Dry Valleys, Antarctica - Oligotrophic Lake LV.19.MP5.G1 | ecosystem: Environmental > Aquatic > Freshwater > Lake >... | reverse complement strand
AGTTTCGAGGAAGTGCGGAAGACGAGGCGCCATTGGCCGCGGACGTAGCGCGGCTATACGGCGCCGAACACCTAGTGCGGCATGTGGGACAAACGGAGTTTAATGCCGATTTGCCGGCTCTTCTCGATGCGATGGACCAGCCATCCATTGATGGCGTTAATACTTGGTTTGTGTCCAAAGCAGCGCGTGAGGTCGGCCTTAAGGTCGCGTTGTCCGGATTGGGCGGAGACGAATTGCTCGCCGGATATCCCAGTTTTATTGACGTGCCGCGCTGGCACCGTCGCTTTGGACCGGTAGCAGGTGTGCCGGGCGTGGGGCTTTTGGCACAGCGGATCTTGCCGCTGCTCTTTCCGGGCCTGCTACGCAAGCAGCCAAAATCAGCATTTATGTTGCGATACGCTGCCACTTGGGAAGGCAGCTATTTGCTCAAACGTGGTTTGTTTTTGCCGGATGAATTGCACCAGCAATTGGACGCTGACTTGCTACGTGAGGGTTTGCGACGATTGCAGCCACTGTCGCGCTTACGTGCTTCTTTAACGCCCGATCCGGCCAGCGACAATGCCCGTGTAGCGGCGCTGGAGTCTTGCCACTATATGCGCGATCAACTCCTGCGCGACTCTGATTGGGCCGGGATGGCGCATAGCTTGGAGATTCGCACGCCGTTGGTGGATAGCCACCTCCTTGGACGGCTCGCGCCCATCGTAGGGGCGTTGCAGCCTGGAGAGGGCAAACGTGCGTTGGCGCAGACTCCATCGGTCGCACTACCGGCAAGCGTCGCAGACCGCGCAAAAACCGGTTTCGGTGTGCCAACTGGCGCTTGGCTTGCCAGCGCGCTGGAAAAATCCAGCGGATCCGCTGGGTTGAGCAAAGGTCAGGCCTCGCGCGGCTGGTCGGGATTCGTTTTGGACCGCCAATCACCTGTAGTGGGCACGGCGTGAAAGAGCCACATTTGCTGGCGTTAGTCACAGACGCATTTGGCGGTCGTGGTGGCATTGCCCAATACAACCGCGATCTCTTGACGGCCTTGGCATCCGACTGGTCTATCGAAGTCCTGCCGCGCCACGCGCCTGATAGCACCGGTCCGCTGCCGGAAACGCTCAAGCAGGCCAAAGCACGCACCGGCCGCTTGAGATATGTGATTTCGGCCGTATTGCAGGCACGACGTAGCAAACCGACTTCGGTGTTTTGCGGCCACCTCTATATGGCGCCGCTCGCTGCGTTGATCGCTTGGCTGGTTGGCGCAAAGCTGATTGTGCAGATGCATGGAATAGAGGCTTGGCAGCGGCCGTCACGATTGCAGCGGTGGTCAGTTGAACGCGCCAGTTTGATCCTCTGCGTGAGTCGATACACACGCTCGCGCGTCCTCACTTGGGCGGCGATTACCCCGGAGCGGGTTTGCGTTTTGCCAAACACCATCCGTCCGCAATTTAGTTTGGGCGATAGGCTTGCTGCGCGCCGGCGGTTCAAGCTTGAAAACCAAATGGTCTTGCTCACCGTTGGCCGCCTAGCCGCCACCGAGCGCTACAAAGGACAGGACCACGTGATAGCGGCGCTGTCGCAGCTACAAGCCATTCAGAGCCGAGACCTGATTTACCTCATTGCTGGCGAAGGCGACGACCGCGCCAGACTTGAGAGCCTGGTCGCACAACATGGCGTACTCGATAAGGTGCGGTTTCTCGGCGCGATCGACAATCAGGCCTTGCCCGATCTCTATCGGGCTGCCGACCTATTCGTTATGCCGTCCACGGGCGAAGGTTTCGGAATTTCATTCGTGGAGTCGATGGCATGCGGGACACCCGCATTTGGATTACGCGACGGCGGCGCACGCGATGCACTTGCAGTAAACGCTAACCCAGGAATGTTAGCTACATATCGTGACGCGGAAAGCGTATTTCATAATTTACGGGAATGCCTGAGCCGGTTGAGTCCAGACTTTAATGCCGCTTTGTTAGCGTCGAACGTACAAAATTCCTTTGGTAGACCATTATTCGCCCGTCGCGCCCTCAATCTAATGCAGCTATTCACGTGAGAAATAGACTAAGAACGCTACGCGAAGAAGTGCGTCTAGTGGGTGGCAAGGGTTTGAAGCGCGCGCCAATGATTGTCGTATTGATGCTTATATCAGCCATGCTAGATCTTGCCGGTGTAGCGCTTATTGCACCTTTTCTCGGTCTCATCGTGGGCAACACTGCCGTATTACGTTGGCTGCCGCCTGAAATAATTGCGGCAATGGGTGATGATCCCTTAGTTTTTTTGGGATTGGCTCTAATCATACTCTTTGCAGTGAAGGCCCTGGCCACGTTTGTACTACAAGGCGCTATCTCCCGGATGTCTGAATCCATTCGAGCCGACCTAATGACGCGTTTGCTGTCGGCATACCAGCACCGTCCCTACGCTTGGTTTCTCAATCAAAACTCCGGTGATTTAGTGAACCGCGTCAATTGGCACACCCACGCATTCTCGACGGGGTTTGTGGGCGCTGGTTTGCGCTTGGGCGCTGATACTATGGTATTTATGGCGCTGGGAGCGTTAATACTATACGCCAACTGGATGGCATTCTTGTTGCAAATGATTTTACTGGGGGCAGTGTTTATTGTCGTACATAGCGTAGTTAGGAAACGTTCAACAGCACATTTGCAGGCTCAAGGCAGGCTCAATGGTGAGGTGGTTCAATCGGTTAATCAAGCAATGGGAGGCTTGCGCGAAATAAGAATGATTGGTTGTGAAGATTACTTCCTTGCGAGAATGTCCAGAGCTGCATTCGGCCTAGTCGATTCTGTCACCAAAACCACGGTACTTAACCTAGTGCCGCGCCATGCTATTGAATTTGTAATGGTCATATTTCTGGTTTCCCTGGTTTTCATCACCCGTGCTTCCGAAATTAGCAGCGCCGAACTCTTTCCACTGCTAGGTGTAATTGGCGCGTCTGCGGTAAGACTCATGCCAGCTGGCACTTCGCTGCTAACTAACTTCAATAGCATGCGCGCCTATCGTTTTGTGGTTTCCATCCTGGCGCAGGAACTAGCCGATGTTAGTAAAGATGCCTCAACTGCGAAAGGTTCTGGAAAAGCCAATACTACGACTTTAGGTGAATTCAAAGAGATACGCACCGAAAAGCTAAAATTCACACATCAGGGAAGCCAATCTGCCGTATTTACCGATTTAGACTTCCGTATCACCGCGGGTGAAACAGTGGGACTAATGGGACCGTCGGGCGCTGGCAAGAGCACGCTAGCTGACTTGATCTTAGGATTGCTGACTCCGGACGGTGGTAGTGTGTTGATTAACGGTTTCCCGCTCAGCGAAGTGCGCCGCGATTGGCAGTCACGAGTGGCATACATACCCCAAACCCCATACATGTTGGACGATAGCTTGCGTCGGAATGTTGCGCTCGGCGTGGCAGAGTCACAAATTGATGACGATAAGGTGCTTGCTGCGCTTAATGACGCCCGCCTAGATCAGTTCCTATCCAGTCTGCCCGAGGGTCTAGATACCAATCTGGGTGAGCGAGGCATTCGCATGTCTGGAGGGCAACGCCAACGTGTGTCCATCGCACGAGCCATCTATCACGATCGGGAATTCTTAGTGTTTGACGAGGCCACCAGCGCATTGGATGTAGAAACCGAGCAAGAGGTCATTGAAACAATCCGCGCGCTGACGGGTCGCAAAACCATGCTCATCATTGCGCACCGAGATTCAACGCTGGCGTGTTGTACTCGGTTGGAACGCCTTGGGCCCCGAGCTATCGAAAATCAATTGGCGGTAGAAGGCAATGCCAACTAGCGCAGCCTATGTACAGCAAAGTTCTAGCCGTTTGGAAAATATCGACGTACTCCGTGGCATTGCATCGCTTGCGGTGTGTTGGTTCCACCTGACTAATAGTTATGCGCAGGGCAGCGTCGCACAACTAAGCGGACAATATGGTTGGTTGGGGGTAGAGGTTTTCTTCGTGCTCTCTGGGTTTATCATTCCCCATGCAATGTACTCTTCCAATTATGAATTAAGGTCGGGGTGGAAGATTTTCATCGCAAAACGCCTGTTGCGTTTAGACCCCCCCTACCTTGTATCAATAGCCCTCATTTTCGTATTATGGCATCTGTCGACGATGGTTCCAACCTATCAAGGTGCGAAACCAATTGACTTCTTTTCGCTTCAGACCTTTCTGCACGTTGGCTATTTGAACGGTATCTTTGGGTATCCTTGGTTAACCGTCGTATTTTAGACCCTAGCCATAGAATTTCAATTTTATCTACTGATCTGCGTTGTATATGGTGCAGTAGGCAACAGGTCTGTAAAAATTCCCCTGGGCGCACACGCAGCCATGTTGCTCGCGAGTTTTGCAACTGACACAATGACGTCTATTTTCAAATATTCAGCGCTCTTCTCAACCGGAATCGCTGCATTTCAGTATCGCGCTGGACCTATCCGTTCGCAGCTATTTGTATTCATAATGGGCGCGAGTACATTGGTTATTGCCTCGATACACGGGGGACCTGTGGCATTTGTGACGTTTATCACTGGTGCAACCATCGCCTGCGGGGTACGCCTTGGTAGTTCGAAGCCCATACTGATGCTTGGCGCAATTTCTTTTTCTCTCTATCTCATCCACGTCCCTGTCGGCGGCAGGGTTGTCAATCTCGGCAGGCGTTTCGTGAGGACAGAACTTGGCGAACTCTTGCTTTCTGCAGTCGCCTTGTTAGTTTGCCTAGTTACCGCGTATCTATTTTACATCGTTTTTGAGCGCCCGTCACAGCGATTGGCTGCCAAGCTAAAGTACAAGCCGATCAGCGTCGACAAAGAAGCTCCGCCGACCTTGGCGACGTTCGGCTGAATTGGGGTGACGTACGCGGCCAGATCTGTGGTGCTTAGAATGGCAATGCTGATTCTGAGCAGCGGGCAATTGCCACGGCACAACAAAGAAGTGGCGAAGCTTTCCCTGGAACCGGTTCGGGTCGGAATTGAAAATCTTTACTGGAATACGCGCAGCATACGCAAGGCTAAATTGGGTTTCGCCAATGGCAAAGTCTAGGAACCCAATCCCCAGAGAAATATGGATAGCCGTTGTCATCGGCGGTGTGGCTGGTCTATTTACTGCCAACCCATGGCTAACGTTATTAGCGATAATGTTCATTCCATTTGCTTTTGCGCTGCTCTGGCGTTCGCGCGAAACGCCAGTACTGCTCTTCGCGGTAGGATACCAATGGTTGCAGGTTTCGTTACCGATATTTGACGCCAACGCAGTAGGGCTCAATCTTGCCGTTGGTTTCGCAGTCAGTAACCTTGATGTTGCAGCGCTGTTGAGCTTCTATTCCTTGGCCGCACTAGCGCTCGGGATGCGCGTAGGTCGTGGGTCACGGCTTCTCGGACAGCAACAAGCAATGCTCGCGAGTATATCTGGATTCAGTGTGTCGCGTTTACTCATATTCTACGTCGCTGCACTACTCGTTAGTATGGCTGCCTTAGCAGTGGGAACCGCAATTGGCGGATTGCGCCAACCAACCATTGCTTTGTTGTATGTGAGGTGGGTGGCTGTTTTCATTATCCTCATGGCCAGTTTTACTGATTCAAGGTTTCGCGGGCTGGCCGTCTGTGTGTTTGGTCTGGAACTTGCTATTGGCTTTTTGGGCTATTTCTCCACATTTAAAGATGTTTTGTTTATCGCTGTGTTAGCGGCAGTGGGTTCAATGCGTGACTTCAGGCGCCTGTTGCGTCCCAGGGTCGTTGTACTTGTTTTTCTAATAGGTGTCTGCGGCATCTTCTGGCAGGCGATAAAGGATGACTATCGAAACTTTTTGAACCAAGGGACACGAGCTCAAACTGTTCTGGTCACCCCTGTCGAGCGTGTATATTTCCTTTTCAATGCAGCGTTGGATATTACCACTGACGATATTGTCGAAGGATTTGAGTCGGGCGTTAGTCGAACGGGATACCTAGAATATTTCGCCCGTGTAACTACCGTCGTACCCGCTTCGATTCCTTACCAAAATGGTCGACTATGGGGCGAAGCCACAGCACACGTCTTGCAACCACGTTTCTTTTTTCCGGAAAAGCTCGCTATCAATGACTCAGATCGAGTGAATGAATTTTCTGGCACAACGGTGGCGGGAGCAGATCAAGGGACGTCAATTAGTCTGGGATATGCTGCGGAAAGTTATATCGATTTTGGCCCATTCTTTCTGGCATTGCCCGTATTTTTGTGGGGAGTCTTGCTCGGGCGCATGTTTGCTCTCCTTTGCACGGCTGGCGGTTCTGGCTTGGTTTCACTCGGGTTCGGCATTACCTTTGTGTTAGCTACCGCAATGTTCTTTGAGGCTTCAAACATAAAAATGTTTGGCGGTGCTCTGAGCTTCTTTATCGGCGCGTGGGCTATACTTCGACTCGGCTCGCGCGATATTGAAAAGTTTATAAGCCTTCCGACCGCACCTCGAGCCGTTGGCCGAGTTCGATCTAATGGCTAATAGAATTCGCCTAGCTATCGTCGTGTCTCACCCAATTCAGTATCATTCCCCCTGGTTTGTGCATTTGGCTACAATTGATGCACTTGAGTTGAAGGTCTTCTACCTCTGGGATTTTGGGGTAAGTGGACATACTGATCGTGGCTTTGGTGTTGTTGTGCAGTGGGATATCCCTTTGCTAGAAGGCTATAATCATGAGTTTGTACCTAATGTAAGTCGTGATCCGGGCACCCATCATTTTCTTGGGCTAAATAATCCAGTCTTGGTTCGGGAGTTGCACGCGTGGACGCCGGATTGTATATTACTGTTTGGGTTCAACTATATCTCCCATCAGCGTGTGCTCTGGTCTCGCAGATTGCGCAACGTACCGATTATCCTGCGCGGCGATTCACATAACCTAGGTCGGTCACGAAATATCAAGGCGAAGATCCTCAAGTTACTTAGGTGCCTGATCTTCTCTCGCTGTTCCGCATTTCTAGCTGTAGGAAAAGCAAATGTTGACTACTACCGGAGTCATATCGGACGTCCTATCTTTATGGCCGAACATTTTGTAGACAATGCACGGTTTCGCGCTGGTCTGCGGCTAGATGGCGCACCTTCCTTACTCAGACAAAGCCTCGGTATTACTCCGGACGTGGTTATATTTGGTTTTGTGGGCAAGTTTGAGGGCAGGAAGGCACCGATGGACATCATCTTTGCCAGTAATGATTTTTCAAGAATGAGAAATGATCGCGCCGTAGCGTTCGTTTTTGTGGGCTCAGGCGAGTTAGATGCCAAGCTGAAGGAGGCTGCGGCAGATCGCTTGAATGTAGACGTCTTCATACTTCCGTTTCAAAATCAGTCATCAATGCCTGCCGTCTACGGGATGCTAGACTTCCTCATTTTGCCTTCAGCTCAGCCAGAAACATGGGGCTTGTGTGTAAACGAAGCAATGAGTTGCGGTGTGATCCCAATTGTTAGCGACGTAGTCGGTTGTGCTCCAGACTTAGTTAGTAAAGGTGAAACGGGATTGGTTTTCAAGTCTGGGGTTGTGAGTTCCTTGCGTGATGCGATCAATTGGGCCAGCATGCTGGAAGATGCGGAGCGCTTGAGGTTGGCAAACGCGTGTAAAAATCGTGTCGAGCATTACTCTGTTAAAAATGCATCGATGGGCCTTCTGCGCGCCGTATCCTCGCTTATTGGCTAGAGTATAAATGGGACCGAAGTTAAAGGTGTTGCATGTAATACCATCGCTAGATGTGGCAGATGGCGGCCCTTCGGTTGCGATGTTGAGAATCGCTAGCGCGCTGCAGGATCGCGTTAACCTCACCATCGCAACCACCGGAGCTGAGGAAAGCGGTGTGGCGGGCTTCCCAGCGTCCACGGAAGTGCTGAGATTTGTGCGTCAATCGAACTTCTACAAGGTTTCGCTGCCGCTGATGCTTTGGCTTTGGAGGAATGTGCGCAAATTTGATGTGGTACACGTGCATGCCCTTTTCTCCTTTGCCCCCATCTTGGCGGGCGCATTTGCGCTGCGATATCGAAAGCCCTTAGTCATCCGACCCTTAGGCGTGCTCAATAGCTATGGCAGGGCTCGGCGGAGGGCAAATTTCAAACGACTTTCAATAGGCTTGATTGAAGGGCCTTTGTTGCGCCGAGCCGCGACGGTGCATTTCACTTCGGAGCAGGAAGCTCTGGAGGCTAGAAGTTTGGGACTCAATTTGCGTGAAACAGTCATACCGTTAAGCGTGAACGTGGAACCGGTCGGAAACCCGGAATTGATGCGGCAGCTATTTCCGCAGCTTATGGGCCGGCACGTACTGTTGTTTTTAGCCCGAATTGATCCTGTCAAGAACCTTGAGTCACTGCTGTTAGCTTTGGCCAAAGCCAAGGCTAGTTTGCCGCTGCTTCGTGTGCTCATTTGCGGAAAAGGGGAGAAACAATACGTGCAGGCTTTGCAGCGCCTAGCGGACGATCTGCAACTGGGCGAAGTAGTCATTTGGGCGGGAGCCCTGCACGGTGTCGAAAAGGCAGGCGCGTTTGCCGTGGCTAATGCCTACATTCTGCCGTCGCACTCTGAGAATTTCGGAATCGCAGTAGTGGAAGCGATGGCGGCCGGCAAGCCGGTGATAGTTTCGCGCGGCGTGCCCACGCATGACGCAATCGTACAAGCTGAAGCGGGCTGGGTTGTTTCCACGGACTCCGAATCCATTTGCGCCGGTATACTCACAGCGTTTGCCGAAATTCCACGGCTAGCCAGGATGGGTAATACAGCCCGAGCCCTGGTGGAACGGGAATACTCTGAAGCAAATATGGGGGTTCGCATCCACCGTATGTATGAGCAAATCACCAGTTGAAACCTCGGTCTGGACGGGCGTGGTTGTAGGTCACCTAACTGGTAACGGATGCACGGGAAACCTTTTGACCAAGATAACGCCGTTGATTTTGATGTGGAATGAAGAAGAGAATATTGGGCGCGTTCTGGATAAGTTAAAGTGGGCAGAACGGGTTGTAATTGTGGACAGCTATAGTACGGATGGATCAATTGCAGTTGCACAGGGCTACGATAATGTTTCAATATATAGCAATAAATTCACCGACCATGCCACGCAGTGGAATTTCGGACTATGCGAGACTGGAATTGAATCGCCGTGGGTGTTGGCGATGGATGCAGATTATCTGCTGACTGATGAGTTGGTTGGCGAGCTTGCGACGCTAGAGCCAAAGCCTGAGACTTGCGGTTTCTATGCTCGCTTTCGCTACGCTATTCATGGGAAAGTATTACGACATGCACTCTATCCGCCTGTCGCGGCGTTGTTCCGTCGCTCATCAGCACGTTATCGGCAGCAAGGTCACACCCAGCGCCTTTTTGTGGATGGTGAGGTGGAAACTCTGAAGGGCTTCGTCATTCATGACGATCGTAAGCCCCTATTGCGTTGGCTATCCTCGCAAGATAAATATTCCGCACTTGAGTGCGCACACTTGCTAGGGGCACGTTGGTCTGATCTGCGCTGGCAAGATCGAATTCGCTTGTGGATTTTTATAGCACCATGGTTGGTGCCTCTCTATTTTCTTTTCCTTAGGGGCGGTTTATTTGACGGATATCACGGATGGCTCTATGCGCTGCAACGCGGGATTGCGGAAGCTGTGTTGTCAATTAAACTGGTGGAGCACCGAATTATTCGTAAAAAACCGGAAATATCTAAGGATAGGGGATAACATTGAGCTGGATTTTGGGCATAAACGCGTTTCATGGGGACTCCTCCGCATGCTTGCTTCGCAATGGAGTTATCGTCGGTGCCGCAGAGGAAGAGCGATTTCGGCGGATAAAGCATTGGGCGGGATTCCCCAGTCAAGCGATACGTTGGTGCCTCGAAGATGCAGGAATCGGAATCGGGGACGTTGAACACGTTGCGTTGAACCAGGACAGCAAGGCTAACCTGGGTAGAAAGCTCGCGTATACTTTGACAAAGCGACCCGAGTTGGGCTTGTTACTCGATAGGATTCGAAACAAGCGTGAGCGAGCAGGTGTAGCGCAGCACTTGGCGGGGGAATTTCCTGGCGAGATTTTCAAAGGCAAAGTGCATGCAATCGAGCATCACTTGGCGCATCTCTCATCCGCATTTCATGTTTCCCCTTTCGAAAATGCAGTTGTCGCTTCGGTTGATGGATTTGGCGACTTCGCTAGCGCCGCTTGGGGCGTTGGAAAAGGCATCGAAATTGACGTCGATGAGAGGGTCTATTTTCCTCATTCGCTAGGAATTTTCTATCAAGCTCTCACTCAATTTTTGGGTTTCCCTAACTATGGGGACGAATACAAAGTGATGGGTTTGGCTCCTTACGGGGAGCCTCGGTATCTAGCCACCCTTCGAGAGCTTGTGGTGCTGCAGCGCGATGGGTCCTTTCGGCTTAATCTAGACTATTTCAGACACGCGCGAGAGAAAGTTGACATGGATTGGGAAAATGGCTCCCCCTCCATCGGCACCTTGTACAGCGAAAAACTGCGCGAATTACTGGGTGCGCCTCGTGCCCCAGAAGAGACCCTAACTCAAGATCATTACGATATCGCACGTTCGGTGCAAGCCATGTACGAAGAGGCCTTCTTCCATTTGTTGAACGCGCTGCATCAGAAGTATGGGCTAGATTCACTATGCTTAGCGGGCGGTTGCGCAATGAACTCCGTCGCCAACGGCAAAATTACAGTTCGTAGCCCATTCAAACATGTCTATGTGCAGTCCGCCGCCGGCGACGCGGGTGGCGCCATTGGTGCGGCATTCGTTGTTTGGCACCAGCTAAACGGCGCCCGTGCGCCCGCGATGAATCACGCATACTTGGGGCCATGTTACTCCGACGAAACAATTGGGGAAATGCTTAAGGCGCGCGCTGATAATTTGAGCGCTGCCGATTGTGCGGTGGAGTACATTGAAGATGAGGGGGATCTCTGCAAACGAACGGCAAAGGCGATCGCGGCCGGTCAAGTCATCGGATGGTTTCAAGGCAGAATGGAGTGGGGTCCGCGTGCGCTCGGTAACCGCTCGATCGTTTGTGATCCACGTCGCGCTGATATGAAGGACATCCTTAACTTGAAGATCAAGCGCAGGGAATCCTTTCGTCCCTTCGCGCCCTCAATCTTGCGCAAATCGGTCCCTGATTGGTTTGAGATTGACGGCGACGTACCGTTTATGATGCAGGTCTATCCGATTCGAGCCGAAAAGCGGGGTCAAATCCCAGCCGTTACCCACGTGGATGGTTCAGGGCGTTTGCAAACTGTCGATCAGTCAACGAATCCGCGCTACTACCGTCTTATCGAAGCATTTAGAGAGATTTCAGGCGTCCCCTTGGTGCTGAACACCTCATTCAATGAGAATGAGCCTGTTGTGTGTACCCCGAAAGAGGCTTTAGAATGTTTCCTAAGAACTAAGATGGATGTGCTGGTATTAGGGCGCTGGTATTTGAGCCGAGAGCAGGTAGTATTGAGCGCACACGCACAATGTTAGTCTCGCTTATTACTGCGTGTTACAACAGCGGCAATACACTGCAAGACACTTTTGCGTCTGTTCAGATGCAAAAAGACTGTGCTATCGAATATCTACTGCTTGATGGAGGCTCGTCAGATACTACAGTTAATTTGATCCGCGCCGCTGGACCGTTGGTTTCGAGTTGGACCAGTGAACCCGATGCCGGTATTTACGATGCGTTGAATAAGGGAATTTCTCGTGCCAGCGGTGACGTGGTTGGGTTTCTTCACGCCGACGATGCTTTTGCTGATGATCGCGTGTTAGCACGTATCTCCAAAGTTTTTGGGAATCCCCAAGTTGATGCATGTTACGGTGACCTAATCTACGTCAGGCAGGATGATCCAACCCACATCTTAAGATATTGGAAGTCGGATGAGTTCAACCGGACGAAACTGGCACGAGGTTGGATGCCACCCCACCCGACTTTCTATGTCCGTCGGAAAGTGTATGAGGAGTTTGGTGGGTTCGACACTGGCTACCGAATTGCCGCCGACTACGACAATATGCTCAGGATATTGCTAGGCTTAAAGGGTGAGGTTGCGTACATTCCTGAGGTTTTGGTGCGCATGCGGGCTGGTGGTATCAGCAATCGTTCGTTGAGAAACGTTATTCGTAAATCAAAAGAAGACTATCGAGCCTTGCGCAGCAATGGAATCGGTGGTTGGCGTGCGCTTGCATGGAAGAATTTGTCGAAATTGGGGCAGTTCGTTCGGCGCCAGCCGTACAATGAAGGAATGAGATGAGAAAGAAGGCGCTGGTTACCGGGATCACTGGTCAAGATGGAGCATATTTGGCCGAATTTCTGCTGCTCAAAGGGTATGAAGTGCACGGTATTAAACGACGCGCTTCGCTTTTTAATACTGATAGGATCGATCATCTCTATCAGGATCCGCACGAGCTGGATCGTCGCTTGGTGCTGCATTACGGTGATCTGACGGATGCGACCAATCTCATTCGAATTCTGCAACAAGTGCAGCCGGATGAGATTTATAACTTGGGTGCCCAAAGTCATGTTGCGGTTTCCTTTGAAAGTCCCGAGTACACCGCAAATTGCGACGCCTTGGGCACGCTGCGGTTACTGGAGGCTATGCGCATTCTTGGGATGAAGGACCACACGCGATTCTATCAAGCATCCACATCCGAGATGTTCGGTAAGGTGGTGGAAGTACCGCAATGCGAGACGACTCCGTTCTACCCGCGTTCTCCGTACGGGGTTGCAAAACTCTATGCCCATTGGATCACTGTCAACTACCGGGAGGCATACGGTTTTTTCGCATGCAATGGAATACTCTTTAATCATGAATCGCCTCTGCGTGGTGAAACCTTTGTTACTCGCAAGATAACCCGTGCATTGGCTAGAATTCATCTCGGCCTGCAACCGTGTTTATATTTGGGTAATTTTAATGCGCTGCGTGACTGGGGGCATGCGCGTGACTATGTAGAGGCACAATGGTTAATGTTACAGCACTCAGTGCCGGATGATTTTGTGATTGCAACGGGACAACAGTATAGCGTTCGCGAATTCGTAGTTCGCGCTGCGCTAAAGCTAGGAATTAGAATTGAATGGCGTGAGGAAGGTAGGGACGAGGTCGGCGTAGTGGTCGGTTCCAGCGAGGATTCCGCGGTTCGTCCAGGCGCGACAATTGTAGCGGTTGACCCGCGTTACTTCCGCCCGGCCGAAGTAGATACATTGCTCGGAGACGCGAGTAAGGCTCGGCGGGTTTTGGGCTGGTCGCCGAAGATTAGCTTCGATGAGCTCGTCGCGGAAATGGTTGAAGAAGATTTAGAGCTCGCTAGACGCGATGCGTTAATGAAAGATCACGGATTCCGAACCTTTGACCGTAATGAGTGATTCGTGTTACCCGTGAAGAGTAGCGTAACGGCGCGCCTGTGGCCCAAAGTAACTGTTTATGTGCCATCGCACGATTATGGCCGCTATTTGCAACAGTGTTTGAGTTCCCTTGCGCGTCAAACTTTTCTCAATTGGGACGCTATTATTATAGACGACGCCAGTGTTGATGATACAGCGGCGATAGCTGCTGCCTTCTCTGAGTCGCTCCCAGGTCAGGTGCAGGTCATTCGGAACAGCGCGCAGAAGGGTCTGCGAGTCGCCGCAAATACAGCGCTGGAAGCTGCCCGCGGCGAATACTTGATGCGACTTGATGCGGATGATTGGCTTGATGAGAATGCCCTGCTGGTCCTGAGTAACTTCCTGGATCTTCATCCCGAGGTTGGCTTGGTATACCCGAATTGGACTTTTGTTGACGAAGGGGGTGGAATAATCGGTCAGGATATTCGTGCACGGCTTTCGGTAAATGGCCAATTGCCAGATCTGCCTGCGCACGGTGCGTGTACCATGGTGCGCCGCCGTGTCCTAAAGGCGATTGGGGGTTATGACTTTGACGTCGACGCTCAGGACGGTCACGAGTTATGGCTTAAAACGCTGTATCGGCATGGTGTGGCCAACGTAGAAACTCACCTTTTCTTCTATCGTCAGCATTCCGATTCACTGTCGCGTGATGAAGATCGGCTCTTGGCATCTCGCCGAGAGATTAAACGGCGCGCCGCAGCGGCAGGCCGCGGTCCGGTTGCGCCGCGGGTTGTGGTGATTGTTCCGGTGAAGAACACTTATGCACACTTTAACAACCTTGCACTTGCACCTTTGGCCGGTTTGCCGTTGCTCGACTACACGCTTAATACGGTCGCTGTCGATCGACGTTTCGCAACGGTACTCGTTGCAACGGATGACCCAGCGGTAGTTCACCACTGTGTACAGCGTGGTGACGTGCGAGCCTATTTGCGAGATGCGGCGCTCTCTGACCCTATCAATGGAATACCTGATGTTATTGCCGACGCTTTGCGTTACTTGATGGTGCATATGGGCATGGACCCGGATATTTTAGTGGTGCTGAGCGCTCACACGCCGCTGCGGCGCACTGAGCATATTCAGGAAGCTATCGATACCTTATTGCTCTATTCAGTGGATCAGGTAGTAAGTACGTGGGAAGACCGTGATTTGCACTATCGCCATGGTGCGCAAGGGATGCAGGCGGTCAATGCTGGGCAAATTTCCGATACCCGCTACGAACGAGAGGCTTTATACGCCTGCAATGGTTCAATTCATGTCCTGTGGAAAGAGTCAGTCTCGCCAGAGCGCTTCTTGAAGGGTCGGATTGGTCATATTGTGATGACCCGAACTGAGAGCTTAGTTGCGAAAAAACCGGAGGAGCGTCGACTACTTGAGCTGTTGTTGGCTGCTGGCACGGTAGAGGCGCCTTCACTGGGCCCGCACCTTTGAATTTGGCGAGCGGCGAACCTCGCCTGAGCCCGTGGGTCGGTGCTTTTGGCCCACTGTTGATCGCCGAGATTGGCGGCAACCATGAGGGGAGTTTTGAAGCCGCGCTGCACTTGACCGATTTAGCGATTGAGTCAGGGGCAGACGTGATCAAGTTTCAAGTTTATACCGGTGATACTTTGGTGAGTCCGATAGAATCGCCGAGTCGTCATCGACATTTTCAGAGGTTTGAGCTCAGCCCGGATCAACATTTGTTTCTTGCCGAACGAATAATTTCGGCTGGGAGGCGCTATAACGCGTCGGTTTGGGATGTGGGTGTATTGGAATGGCTTGATCCATTTTTGGATTTTTACAAGATTGGGTCAGGTGATTTGACTGCCTATCCAGTGCTCGCGGCTCACGCTCTGCGCGGCAAGCCAATGTTGTTGTCTACTGGTTTGGCGAGCTTGGATGAGGTTTTGGCAACGGTGCGCTTTGTGCGTTCGGTAAATCCGGTATATGAATTGCCGGGGCAGTTGGCATTATTGCAGTGCACCTCGATGTATCCCACCGCGGACGGCGAGGTTAATCTTCGCGTAGTTGAGACTCTGCGTGACGCAATTGGCGTGCCGGTTGGGTATTCTGATCACACGACTGACTCATTGGCATTGTTAGCTGCTGCAGCGCGTGGCGCTGAGGTTTTGGAGTTTCATTTCACCGATTGTCGCGAAGGGCGGACATTTCGGGATCACGCAATTTCATTGACCCGTGATGAGGTCAAACTTCTGGCGTCGCAGATTGCGCGGTTACCGCGAATTATGGGCAATGGGCAAAAATGCGCCACCCAGGGTGAGGTGGAAAGTGGTCACACAGTGGATTTTCGACGCGCTGTGTATTGCCGGCGCGCTCTAAAAGCAGGCGATGAGTTGTGCGCGGAGGATTTGGTGGTTCTCCGGCCGAATCATGGTCTGGATGCGCGTAGTTTTGACAACGCGTGCGGTCGAAGGGTGAGTGCGGATACGCCTGCCTTCGCAGCTATTTCGTTGGACCACGGCTAAGTCCATCTATGTTATATGTTCGAACGGTGTCACAGACAGGCCCGCAGTTGTTCTGTCAATTGATTGGCGCTGGAATGGATCGCCACTCTTTGGCGGTAGTGCGGCAGGCTATTTGGCTTGGCGCAAATCAGACAGCTGGTCTGCTGCGTGGCAGTGGAAAGCCGTTTGCGTGTCATTTGGTTGGCGTGGCGAGTTTGGTCGCCGAAGTTCGGCTGAACACTACGGCGATTGTCGCGGCCTTAATACATGCGATGTATCAGGAAAGAGTCCCCTTTGGTCCGGGCCCGGTCGATTGGCGCCGCGGGGCGCTGCGAAAGCAATTCGGGAACGAGGTTGAGAGTTTGGTTTGGGCTTACAGTGTTGCGGATGCGCTTGCGCCGCAGACTGATTTGCGCTTTTGTGACGAGGACACGGCAACCATCCGCGTTATGCAACTTGCTGATGAATTGGAGGATGCGCTGGATGGCGGTCCGTGGTGGCATGGTGGTGCAGGGGATAGTGGCGCAGAGCGGGGTTCGGCGCTAGACCGGGTCTCATATATGCGCGGATTGGACGCCGTCTACGCACAGGCAGAGCATATAGATGCACCCACGTTGTGGGACCACTACCGGGCCGTAATGCGCCAATGGCAGAGCGGCGAATGGCCCGCCGAGTTGCGGGGCGGTGCCTATACCACTGTTCCGGCGGTTCCCATCGGCAACCTTATCTGAACACCTTGTCGACTGCTCTACGCGTCACCGATCATTGTCCTTTGTGCCAGTGCGCCGAATACAACGACGAAAGTCAGCCGCTCGCCAATCTCTATTCAGAGCAATTGGCGGCGCTGTTATCATGCGCAGAGCTTGATCTGCTCACGGCACTGGTTAATCGACGTTGCTACAATTGCGGGCTTTGGTATAAAGCCCAGTGGTTCCGTGCGGAATTACTTGTGAACCTGTTTCGTGCTCGGGTTCCGGTGCACCCAAAAGGTTGGGATGCGCACTCGGATCGATTTTCAGAAGCAGGTTGGGCGCGCGAGATTGAGGATTACGCCCATGCTGTCGACGCAAGGGACTCGGGGCAAATAGCTCGATTCCATCGCGGTTTGAACTCCATTCTAGATTCCATTGTTGATGCAGACGCTGGTCAGTTGACCCAGCGCGCCCGTATGGCCGTTAATAATCATGACGTGTCGACTTTGCGGAAACTACTTCCTGAGTTTGACGGGCGATTTGTCCAAGCATTTCCATTCCGTCGTTTTAGCGGGTTCTCCGCAAAATCCTTGTGGAACTGGTTGCTGGCCAAACTCGGACCGATTAGTAATTATGCTGAGATTGGCTGCCCGCTGTGGGGTCAATTGGCCAACAAGTCGGAAGTTAGCGTGCGGCGCTGGTATTTTGACCGAGCTGAACCAAACTATTGGGGCAGTGGTTGCCAAAAAGATCAAGTTCACTGTGTGCAGTCGCTCTGCGCACGGGCGGCAGTGAATCGGATTAACTGGGACGACCATATTAGCCGGAAGATGGACGTGTTAGGCGCGTTTCAGTATCTGGATCACTTGCAGTTTCCGGCACGCTTCGTCGACGAGGCATTTGCGCGCGCGAAAAGTCTGCTGTTGATTTTGGATAGTGTTGATCAACCTCCAGCGGTGCAACACTTTACTGGTTGGAGTGAAAGCGCCATCGCGTGGGTCGGCAAAGCCCACGGTAAGCGAATTGTTGCCGACTTTGACGCGATTTTAGCGTCTGGCAACCGAGCATGGTTACTGAGCAGTGATTGATTGGAATGATAGCGTCGCAGTTGGGGCGCAAATCCATTCTTTTGCGCGGGAGTTGTGGCCCTTGCCACGCAGTTTATCAGGCGCAGGGCTAAGAGATACTTTGAAAGCCATTCGTCGATTGAATCCTTCCATGCAGTTGATTGAGGTAGCAAGCGGGACTTCGGTGTTGGATTGGATCGTTCCAGACGAATGGCAGGTTCGCGAGGCTTGGATTGAAACGCCGAGTGGAGATCGCATTTGTGAGTTTTCAGAAAATAATCTGCATTTGTTGGGTTATTCCGAAGCGGTGAACTGCGAGTTGTCCCTGAGCGAGTTACAGATGCATCTGTACTCATTGCCAGAGCAGCCAGATGCTATTCCCTATGTCACTAGTTATTACCAGAGACGTTGGGGGTTTTGCTTGTCGCAGTTGCAGCGCGATGCTTTGCAGGAGGGCACCTACCGCGTGCATACCGATGCCCGTCATTTTTCGGGGTCGATCACACTAGGCGAGTTATTGATCCCGGGCGAGAGCTCCAACGAAGTGCTGCTGTCCAGTTACTGTTGCCATCCGTCGATGGCAAACAACGAGCTGTCTGGTCCGGCATTGTTGGCCTATTTGGGGTCTTGGCTAAGTCAGTTACCCAGGCGGCGCTTGAGTTATCGTTTGATTTTTGTGCCAGAAATGATCGGTTCAATTGCCTATATTGCACTGCGATTGGAGCAACTGCGAAATCAGACGATAGCGGGTTTTAATGTGAGCTGCGTCGGTGATGAACGCGTCTATTCGTTTTTGCCTTCCCGTGCTGGAAATACATTGGCCGATCAAGTTGCATTGCATGTACTCACCCATACTGATGCAAAATTTATTCGCTGGAATTGGCGCGACCGCGGCAGTGACGAAAGCAACTATTGTGCTCCGGGTATCGATCTGCCGGTGGTTTCTATGATGCGCTCAAAATACGGGAGTTATCCCGAGTATCACACGTCGCTGGATACATTGGAAACCGTGGTGACAGAGCGCGGTCTAGGTCAGAGCTTCTTGCTGTATCAGCGTGCTATTTTGGCACTGGAAATGAACTGTACTCCAAGAGCATTGGTTTTGGGCGAACCACAATTAGGACGTCGAGGTCTTTATCCGTCGATTAGCCAGAAGGGCAGCAGTGCCGATGTCCGCACCATGCTCGATTTAATTTCTTATGCTGATGGTGCTCATGATCTGCTGTCGATTGCAGACCAGTGTGAAGTTCCGATTTGGATTTTGGCGCCGATTGTCGAGCGCTTGGTAGATGCCGGAGTGCTGGCGGTTTGACATTGAGTATAGTTTCCGGTGTACTGGTTTTCGCGCGTTGCAGTTCGCAGCGCTTGCCGAATAAGGTCTTGCTGGAATTCAGCGGAATGCCGCTGATTCTTTGGGTCATTCGTCGCGCGCAAAGCTCGGGTTTGCCGGTGGTTTTGGCCACCTCCATCAATGGTAGTGACGATTTACTCGCTCGGCTTACTGAGGCGGCTGGAATAACAGTCATTCGTGGCGAGCTTAATGACGTGTTGGGTCGTGCGTTGGCAGCTGCTGCGCACTTGGGGTGGCATAGTTTTGCTCGCTTATGCGCAGATCGACCGTTCTTTGACGTGACGCAGATGCGCGATGCTCTAGCTCTGGTCAATGGAACCGAACAATTCGATTTGGTCACTAATAATCTAAATGGTGAAGCGGCCCCCGGTTTAACGATCGAGGCTATTCGGATTGAGGCGCTGCAGCGGGCAGGTGCGGCAAGCGCGATGCCGCGCCATCGTGAGCATCTGAGCTCTTATATTTATGAGCATAAGGATTGCTTCAAAGTGCGCCAGTTAGCCGTTTGCCCGATTCCGGGTGAGCTTAAGAGCAAGCGCTTTGCTGTGGACACCCCAGATGATTATCGATTGTTGCATGCAATGGCTGATGGTTGTAGTCCAGCAGTTTCTTTGCAGGAATTGGCACGCAAGGTGCAAACCTGAGTAAGCCTCTGCTGATTGCCTCTTTTCCGCCTGGTCTGGCGGGACCGCCGCTATTTATTGATCAGCTGTTGGCGAATCCGGAGTTTCGCACGCATTTCGCGGTAGAACTATGGGCTATACCGGATGTTTACCGGGGGGCCTCAGGGAAAATTCGTTTGTGGCGCGATTGCGGGGTACGTTTGGCCGGTCGTCGGGGAATGCCGGTTTACCTAAATTTGGACCTCAGCTTGGCCACTTGGTTGGCCTTTTGTATGCGTTTGCGTGGTGCTAAGTTTCTGATTGTGCATTCGCACGCAGCGCAATTTGCATCGCCGAAGCGCCTTTGGATCCAGTCTATGTTTCGTCGATTACTCATAGCATGCGCGTACGACCGGATCGCGGTTTCTCAAGCCGCCGCCTTGGCCATGTTTGGGCAGTCGGGGTGCGCCAAGCTGTTGCCCGCGTTAATTGACTTCGACCAACTCATGGTGCAGTCGCGTTCGACTGTGCTGCCCCGTTCAAAAAGTTTCACTTTCGGATGTATTGGTCGGCTGGATCTGCAAAAAAATCAAGCTGTTCTGATCTACGCTATCGCTAAGTTGCGGGCATCTGGCTTGAACGCCAAATTACTTTTGGTAGGTGACGGCGAGCAACATGGCGCGTTGCTCAGCTTGGCTGCGTCCCTCGGTGTAGAGGACGAGGTCAGTTTGCTCGCCGCCCGGCCGGACATTGGCGCGGTGTATGGCAATCTACTGGACGCGGTATTGGTGCCCTCGGTACGCGAAGGTCAATGCCGAGTAGTCGCTGAAGCCCAGTTTTTCGGCCTGCCTGTGGCTGCGTCGGGCGGGGTGCCGGATAGTGCTTTTTTGCTGCCTAGCGCCGCGTTGCGGCACGTTGGACTGACCGTGGATGCCTGGTTTGAGGCGATGGTTTCCCTGTTGGACGGAAAGCTGCAGCGAACACCGCCAAGAGTAGTGCTGGCCCACCAATCGGATTTGTCGTTCACGCATGGCGTTGATCGTTTGTTGCGGATACTGTCGGTTTGATAAACCCGCAGTTCGACGTTCAGGTGCAGGCTATTGACCCAGAACGTGCACTTGCTCTGCGGGTACAAGCACCCTCGTCGACGGTGTTCACTCATCCGCAGGTGTTAGCGGCGCTGAGTTTTAGGGTGCAGTGGTGGTTGGCCGAACATGCTGGAGTAGCTATTTGTATATGGCCAATCTGCGTCGATTCGGGTGGTCGAACAAACCTGCCCGGACTGAGCTATTACGTTGGACCGCTCTGGTTACTCGCGCCAGAGCCTTCTGCCCGTCGCCGTCTCTTGCTGGAGGTTGCGGTTTTCCAATCGATGTTAAGCGAACTGCGCAAGCACTACGGTAGTTTTAGATTCAGCCTGTCGCCGTCGATTCATGATCTGCGGGCTTTTTTGTGGTTTCAGGCGAATGGCAGCGCGGTGAGCGCCAAGCCCCGCTACACCGCATGTATTTCCGGATTACAGCGACTCAGCGAGGCCGAACTTTTAGCGCTATTCAGTTATGAGCGACGCGCAGACGCTCGTCGAACGGCAGCGCGTGGCGTCTGTTTGTTGCAAAATTGCAGTTTCGAGCAAATCGACAGTTTGTATGCCCGGTTAATGGATGAGCGTGGCGTCACGGGCATCTATATGCAAAGGCGTGCAGAACTCCTTGCCCTGTGGGATCTGGTTAAACGTGGCTTCGGATATGTGGTTGCTTGCGGTCATTCTTCCGATGATCAACTGCGCGCAGTGTGGTTGGTTTTGTGCGAGAACGACAGGGCTTGCGGCGTCATCGCGGCTGCCGAACCGGCGTGGCGCGCGCAGCAGAACAATGCATGGGTCTGTTGGCAGGCGCTAATTGCGGCCAAACGGCGCGGCGCTGACGTGTACGATTTTAATGGTGCCAATAGCCTCGCGCGCGGTAGCGACAAACACAGTTATGGCGCTGAGGCCGCGTTGTACTTTGATTTGGAACTGTCCGATCAATGAGCACGCGAGTAGCCCACACGCCAATCCGAAAACTGCTATTGGTCGAGCCAGAGGCAGGCGGTCACCACTTTGTGCCCTATTTGCAATTCTTCGTTCGCGCCTTGCTGGCGAAAGGCCTGCAGTTAAGGCTACTTACCACCCGCAGCGCGGCCAAACACCCTGCCTGGCAAATGCTGCAAAGTGAGTTTGGCGAATCACTGCCATTGAGTTGGATGGATGAACTGCCTACAGCGGGTGGCGGGACTGCCGCGCTATTGCGCGGACAGTGGCGTTATTGGAGCGCGGTTACGCGAGGATACGCGGAGCTAGCAAACGATGCGCAGCCAGACCATGTGTTTTTGCTGTCTTTGGATGGATTGGACCGCGCATTAGCTGTACGTGGGTCCCCTTTCGCCCACGTGCCTTATTCGGGTCTGTTGGTTCATATGAAACTGCATTGGCCTGAGCTCAGTATTGGACCAGCCGGACGCTTTCCAAGCTTACAAGCTTGGCTCTTTACTCGACTACTGCAGCAGACCACATTGCACGCGGTTGCCAGCATTGATGAGTTATTTGTTCCCTACTGGGCAACAAAACATCCCAAAAACGCCAAAAAATTACGCTTCGTTCCGGATCCGGGAGAACTGAAGGCGGTAAATAAGACGGCAGCCCGTGTTGCACTCGAACTGCCGGATGACGTGCAAGTGGTGCTGGTTTATGGGGGGCTTAGTGCACGCAAAGGCATTGCCGAACTACTAAAAGCAATTTTACTTTCACCACGCCGCATGATTGCTCTATTAGCCGGCGTGATTGATGAGGATACCCAAGCCCTATTATCCACACCGGAAGGCCGCGAGCTAGTTTCTAGCCGACGCGTGCATTTAATGAATGCCTATCTGGATTCCCGGCAGGAACAACAGGTTTTCTCCGCAGCTGATGTGGTTTGGTTGGGTTATGCGCGGGATTTCCATGGACAAAGTGCCGTGTTGGCGCAGGCAGCCAGCGCTAATCGACCCGTGCTGGCACGAGAAGGCGGAATGATTGGACAAACCACTATGCGTTATCGATTGGGACTTTGTGTGGACCCAAACGATAGTGCGGCAGTGTGCGCCGCGTTGGAAAGGTTGGAAACGGACGAAGGCCTTTTGCTTGCTTGCAGCGCCGGCGCCGCACAATTTTCTCCCAAACGCAGCGCTGCTGCCTTCGGAGCAGCGATGTTATCTTGTTTACCATTTGATTGCACCAGCAATTGAACACACGAATTTGCTAGTAATCAGGATGCGACGCGCAACTCGACTACTGATGGCGGGTGACTTCTTCCCAGACCTGGAATTCACTCACGACACCCTACCTGCAACACATAGCGCGGCATTCGCTGGTCACGCAATATTACTCATTCTCTGTTCCGATGAAAGCGGTTGGCGAATGCAGGAGCAGGTAATCGCTAAAAAAGTAGCATTATTCTGTGAGGCGCTACCTGTATTGGTTGCGATGTTTACTGAAACGGCTCACGCAGCAAGCCCCGCTGCCAAACAATACCGAGTGCGCTGCAGTGTTGCTAGGCCGCTGTTCTTCAGCGGTGGCCGCGAGCAAAACACCCGTGTGATATTGATAGGTCGTGATGGGAAAATACTTTGGCTCGATGATTTGGACAGTCAAGACGATGTGCTATGCGCGGAAATCGCTGCAAACATTGGAATCAATAGCAGTGGGCGCGTGCCTCCAGTATTAGTAGTTGAGCGCGCAATCCCGAAAGGGTTATGCGCTGATTTGATTTCGAGCTATATTGATAGCGAACACAAGGTGCAAGGCCGCGTGGGTTTGTCCGCGCCCAAAATGGATGAAACACGCAAGCGTGTCAGCCACATCAATCTATCGCCGGAGCTCGCCCGCGCGGTCGATTGGCATTTAATTTATAGCCTGTTGCCGATGTTAGAGCGCTGTTTCGATGTGCGCCTTAGCCACCGTGTCGCCTACAAGGTGGCTCTGTATGACGCCGCCGACGCCGGCTTTTTCAATTCTCACCGCGACAATTCTGATGCAGGGACGAGCTTTCGCAGGTACGCCCTAAGTTTAGCACTCAATGATGATTGGTTAGGCGGTGGTTTGAATTTCCCGGAATACAGTGACCATCTGTATCGTATCGGCGCCGGCAATGCACTGATTTTCCCGGTATCCCTACTGCACCGAGTTGAGCCGGTGAAGCAAGGGCAGCGGTTCGTTCTATTATCGTTTCTATATGGTGAAAACGGAGCACGTGAACGTCGCGAACAGATGCCGGATCCCAGTTTATTGGACGGCGTGTACAGTGACACGATTGACACACAATTAATGCAAGACTATTACCAGTTTTATGCCCCAGAATCCAGATTTCAACCGCACTATCAAAGTAATGTTGGCGATCCAGACTTCATCACGCAATGGCGGAATAAATCAGGTACATCGCAATGAGTACTCTGGATTTGACCATGAGGCACAAGGCGGTCATATTTGTGATTGGTACACATGCTAGCCTGCACACGTTCGTCGACGAACTTTTAGAGCTGCCACGCCCATGGAGCTCTATTTATGACGACCAAGAAGTATTGTTGCCCTCTGAACACTTTCGAGTAGGCGCGCTTCTGGTCAGGTGTCGAAGACATCCGCATCTCTCAGCGCTTTAGGCCGCAAGTTACGGCCATGGAGTAAAAATAGCGTGGGTTATTTGCACCGAACGGCAAAGAATATTTTGCAACGAATGCTGCT
>Ga0163149_10002154_pt1 | contig 24246 bp, 10 predicted proteins | sample OliLakLV19MP5G1_FD_148604 | JGI IMG/M metagenome (GOLD analysis project Ga0163149, IMG submission 148604) | Freshwater microbial mat bacterial communities from Lake Vanda, McMurdo Dry Valleys, Antarctica - Oligotrophic Lake LV.19.MP5.G1 | ecosystem: Environmental > Aquatic > Freshwater > Lake >... | reverse complement strand
TTTTCTTGTTGGGTCGTCAGATCAGTCTGCCCACGTGGATTTCGGCGTTGACGGCCTTTTGCGGAACCGCCCTGTTGGCCTACGATGGTACGTCTTGGAGCATCCATCCAGGAGACTACTGGAGCATCGCGGCAGCGGCGGCGTCCGCCATGTACATTTTGCGATTGGATGTTGCGGCCCAAGCCGTGGGCAAGGACCATTCCGTCCAGCTCAATGCCGCCTGTTTGTGGGTCGTGACGATTCTCTCGGTCCCTTGGAAGCATGCAAGATCCTTCTCACTTTGGGAAACAAGTCATGGACATTCTTGTCGAACATCCTTGGGAATTGGTCTATCTGAGTGCCGTCACGACGGCCCTGGCAAATTTTATTCAAACCAAGTCTCAAAAGGAAGTTTCCGCCGAACGTGCCTCGGTGATTTATGCCATGGATCCTGTGTACGGCGCCTTTTTCTCCAACCTCATCTTGGGGGAAACCCTGACCAATTTGGGGTGGGTGGGAGCCGGTATGATTACCGTTGCGGCGGCGACCAATGCCCTCCTCGATCTTCGGCCTGGAAGCAGTAGCGCTGCGGACGGGGCGGAGGAAGACAGCAAACGAAAGTGATTACTGTAAAAATGCTACTGTTGTGATATAGATTGCAGGAGAGGGAGACAACGCACTAGCTATATAGCCACGTAGATAGATAATAGATGGTAGAAGTGGTCAATTTTGATACTACAAGGACGATTGCCAGTTGAATTCTTTGCTGTATAACCTCCGAAATTTTTCCATTGACTTGACAGTGTTGTGGCGACTGTCCGCTGTCGCTTCCTTCTCGCCTCGTCTTTCATGCGCATCTTGCACTGTTTCTTTCTACTCGGCCACCCAGCTGCGCATTGTGAGGGTAAACAGACTAACAACATCTGTTAATTCCATGAATGTATTTTCTATGTAACAACAGTAAATTGGTCCCGGTCGGTTTGATTGAACAGTACACAGCCAGCGATCCGGTACAAACTCGCCTCGTGATGCACGGCATTCAAGGTGGCACGAGCGGTAGACGTGAGCGCGATCGTGAAGCTCTAGCTTAATCGCAAACCTTTTCGGTCTAATCGATACCCATGCTTTACCATGCAAATGTCATCTACTTGTTCAAACAATCGACCGAAAGCAACTCGTCCCCACGAGTCGTTTCTCGATTTGATGCTCCGTAGCAGCAACACCGCGTCGCGCATGCGGTTCTCCTCTACGCAAAGAGATAAAAAGCTGGCTACTTGGTCCATGGCCTCAGCAGAAGAGTCATGATTCTCGTCCATAAACAATGACAAAGGGAAGACATCGTCTTGAAAGAAGTCACTCGTCTGCTGTTCCTCCACTGCTTGAGGTGTGTCTACGCCCCCCTTACCGCTGTCTTCAGCCACCTCTTGCGGTTCATCTTGCAACGCACTGGCAGATCTAGTCGATGCATTGGATCGATGACCATCTCCCGCAGGGTGGAGCACAGGAGAGGCCCCTGTGGGTGATGCACTGGCTCTTTCTTTCATTCCAGAAGGAGAAATTACTCCAGGCCGATAGTTGTCAGTGTTTGCTATTTCGAGCTGCAACTCGAAAGGGAGGCGTTTCAGTTCCGCCAATGAAATGGCGGAGTCACCCTGTCCGTGTGGCCCCCCTGCTTTCATTTCTGCAAGACGGAACATCTGCTTGACAGTTACCTGGCGAGGCCGCTTCCGGTTGCCTTCACCCAGTTTGAGACTTCTGCGGACTTGCTTGGGCTGCTGAGCGACCCCGCCGGAAGATTTCCGTGCTGTAATTTTGGAGGTGATTTGTTTCCGGAGAGGACTTGGCAGAGCTGCTACCTGGCTCAAGTGGATCTGGCTAAGCGGAGGCAGAGCAACGTCGCTAAAGTCCATTACAGCCTCGTCTTCCACGCCTTCGTTATGCTTGTTGCTGGCTGAATTGGCAGTCTCGTCTTCCACGCCTTCGCAATATCCATCGGTGGCTAAATTGACAGCCTCATCTTCCACACCTCGGCCATGTTCATTGTTGGCTAAATCTACAGCCGCGTCTTCCACACCTTCGCAATGTTCATAGTTGGCCAAATCTAAAGCCTCGTTGTCCACAACTTCGCAATGTTCATCGTTGGCCAAGTCCAACCCTCTGGTAAGAGATTCTTCATGCGTCGAGCCAACGGTTCCGTCTTTGGCCGGCGGCGGTGCTTCTATGCTGTTCTCATCATTACTTGCTCTCACATTCGCATTGCGTCCCCCGTCGGCATTCTTTTCTTCAGTGACCCCTTTCAATTCCGCCCTGATGTCCGAAGGCAACTCATCCAACACGGAATCATCGATTTGGCTATAAGAAGGGGTTTGTCCCCCGAATGCTGGAGTCGCTTCCTCCTGTTGTGCTACCGCTGGTACTACTGCGGTGTTTGGCGCTTTCGCCACATCAGAAGCGCGGGACTTGGCAGCACCGAAAAAGGTAGTGATGTTTTTGCTATTTGCTCTTCCTCCATTTCCAGATTCCGCGCTTGTACCATCAAGCTTTGTCATCATAATGCCCATTCCCCGAACATCATCTTTGTCCACATTCATTTCAGCAAAGAGAGTTTTCCCAATCTTGGAGATGACATTCCAGTCTCGGGTTGGACCGCACTTCGTGACGAAACTTTTGGATAGATTATGGCAGGAGCCGTGTCCCAGGAACTTGTGCGCTGGTCCTGCATCCTTCTTGCGCTGCTTCAGTTTCAGAGTCACTTGCGTTCCTCTGACACCAACGCCTTCCATTCGCTTCTGGACTTCCTTGGCAAGTCCATCAATCATATAGTCCACGCCATAAGGTCCGTCAAAACGGACGCCGTAGTTGCACTGGAAAAAGAGAGGCAATAAAAACAGGTGAGCCATCAAACAGCTGTGTTGCATTAGAGCTCTGCATTAGAGCCCAGCAATCTTCTAACGGAAGTCATACCTCGGCTCCAATGCTTTTTCTTTCTGCTTCCTTGACCGGCCGGTCATCTTGTCCCTTGCAAAACCCCCACACTTTCTTACCCAGCCCCGGTCCTAGGATACGACACAATTCTTGGTCCCCGTGTTCTCCTAAATCCCAAACATCCTGCACGGACACCAATCCTTCTTCTCGAAGCTTGGGTTCCGTCCGATACCCAATGCCGTGGAGATCTTTGAGTCTTAGGTTGCGCAGCAGCTCTGTCTGATTCCGAACCACAAAGGATCGATTGGGTTTGACTCGATCGGTAGCTAACTTCGACAAGAACTTATTGGCCCCCACTCCAATGGTCGCCGTGCAACGAGTCGTTTGCCAAATTTCACGACGAATATTCTCGGCGATTTCCCCGACCAGATAAAGAGGATCCTCCGACCGTCCCTTTTTGCCTCCTCCCGATGGAACAAACAACTCCAAGTATGATTCGTCACAGGAAACTTGTTCGACTTGACCCTCATACTCGGCAGCGTAGCGTTGAAGAATGATTGCCACTTGTTCCGATACTTGTTCGTAGCCTTCAAAATCATAGGGGAGCACAATAAGATTTGGACAAAGTTGTTTGGCTTGCCCCAAGAACATTCCTTTCTTGACGCCAAATTTTCTGGCTTCGTAGTTGCAAGTGGCACATTCGGACGACGACTTCTTTTTCGGAGGAGCCCCGGTAGGATGATGATGTTCCTCCCGTGGAGTAGTCGTCTTGCCACAATGGGAAATGGCGACGGGTTTGTTTTGATATTGTGGATAGTTTCGAAGGACCACAGCGGCAAAGAAGCAATCCATATCCGCATGCATGACAAATCGTTGTTTTGGACCATCGGATCGTGCTGCCTCTGCCAAAGTAGTAGTATTATTTTTGTTGGGCGATTCTTGGATTCGCTGCTTGTAGCTTCCAATGAAACTTAGGCGGGAATTGCTAAAAAAGGATTCCAAGAAATTGGGATCCGTGCCGACGGTACGAATCTTGCCATTGATGAATTTATTATCGGTTTTGCCACCTGTAACAACTGGTGATTTTTGGATGGCGGGCATTGGTGCTGCCACGGCTTTGTCAGCCGTTGCTAGCAGTAGGTCTGGTGCCTGGTTCTTTTCCACGTTCAAGCGTAATTTTGGTTCGGTTCTTGGCACTTGTTGTCCCGTTGGCGGACGATCAAAGATATTCTCTTCCATGAGTAGTTCCAATTGTTGAGGTTCTGGTGGTTGATCCTCTTCGTCGACATGGGAGGGTGATTGTTGGGGTTCGCTGCTGGAAGGCTGTGGTTCGGTTGGTGGAGTGGGCGGACGATCTGGGTCATCGGAGCTATTCCCTTCCATGAGTAGTTCCGCTAGATACGAGAGTCCTGATTGATCGTGTTCGTCGACGGAAGAGGGTGATTGCTGGGGCTCCTTGCTGGAAGATGGTTGTACTTTCCTCTTCACTTCAGCATTCCTCCCCTCCCGATTAGCTTTTGAGCTTGTTGTTTTTGTTATTGTAGAGGTATTTACTTTTGTGAGTTGTTCCTCGTGTTGTTGTGGTGGTGGCGGTGGTGGTTGGCCCTTTTGATCGACATGTGAGGGTGGTTGCCGCGGTTCTTTGCTGAAATATGGCTGCCTTTCCACCACAATTTCAGCACTTTTCTTCGCCTGATTGGCATGTGTGCCTTTTGCTAGGGGCTCTTTCCTAGAAGAAGATGCTTGTACTTGCCCCATCATTCCAGCTTGATTGGTATTTGTGCGTATTATTGTTGCTGCTGTTGTAGTTGTAGATACAGGTGCTTTTGGGACCGTTTGAAAATACGTCTTCATACCCTTGACTTGTGCATCCTTGACTTCTTGGATCAAATAGTCTCCGTGCGCCAGTAATTTTCTTGCCTGGACACAATCGACAATCCAATCGGGCCGTACCACGGGTATGGGTTTCCGCATGCGTTTGTAAATATTGGCCTTGGCCGTCGATAATTGTTCGGCAATGATATGAGTAATGCGCGAGGTTTCATATTTTTCCAAATCGCCGCCGTATTTGTGAAGATAGCGTTGAATGGTTTCGGTATCCGGGTCGGTATAGCCATTGACCATGACGACGACTCCCAAAAAGAAGAGATCGGGACGTTCTCGAGCGAGTTGTGCGGTTTTTTGCAACTGTTGTGCCGCCAATGACGTTTTTTTTGTGAGGATCGTTTCTTCTTCGTCTTCTTCCTCGGACCAGTCCCGCCCCAAGGGCGGCTCTTCCTTTGTCGTACTGTTTTGGCAAGGCGGTGTTTTCTGCTGTGCAATTATATTATGAATGGATGATTGTGTCGCTTCTTGTGAGGCTTCCTGCTTTCGTGGAGGAGTTTCGGACTGCCGACTGCTGCTGGTGCCCCTTTGTGAGTCCATGTGATCTCTTTCTCTAGCCCGTTTCTTGCTGCTAGACATTTTTACATGACCACTGCCATGCCGTCTCTTTAATTTCTTGAGAAGCGAGCTCATGCCAGGACCTTTGCTACGTCTCTTTCTCTTGGTACTTGTTGTTGTAGCAGTAGGACAGGCTTTCGTTTCGTTTACAGTGGCAGCCAATTTCACTTGCTTTGGACTATCCATAGGGGGAGGAGGAGGCAACTCTGGACTAAGGGGAGGAGGAGGCAATGCCAATCCAAATTGCTTTCGCTGCAGATCAATTTTCTTGGCCATGTAATTTCGAAAACTGTCTTGTTCAAAGGATTTGTTGTCGGCCCGTCCCGCTTTGGCCAGATCCACCGCACCCGGTTCCATGTTTTTGGGAGGTTTCACCATGGTGCATGATCCCAATTTATGAGAGCGAATAATAATTCATGTGGTCAAGGCGCATCCTCCGCACGTTGTTACGGTACGAACAAACAACCCATCTATGGTAGCGGCTTCAATAATTGTGGGTGCAATGGAATACTTCCAATGCCAAAAAAGGCCTTGTGATTGATTGATTTTTCGGGACAATAAAGTTTGTAGCTACTGCTATTGGTACATGTAATATTGGTAGATCTTACACGAGCTAGGAATGGCCAGAACTCGAGCGAAAGGTGCAATTGTACTCCAGGGTACTAGTCCCTCTATCTTGACCCAACTTCTGGAGTCTCTTCATTCATTCCATTGTCATTCTTGATTTCGTTCGTTGTGCTAATATCGCCCGCTTGTTATTATTGGGCAGTCTAATAGTAAGTAACACAGTAGCACCATTTCATAATGATAGCCCTATCTCCAACTAATCTGAAGTGGTCTTAGTTTCTCACGGTCATCCCATTCTAGGGTTAGGGTGTTGGAGTACGTTGGAGTACGTTAGAGTACGTTGGTGCGCCTTGGGGTTGCGTTGGTGTGCGTCCAAAGGCTTTATTCTTTCATTACTCTGTTTGGCATTGCCATTATTTCTTTATTGCTGAGCTGGAATCAACATCCCTGACGACGACCAAGACTTGAAAGCTCAGTCTATCATAACAAAAGTGGTAGCTGTAATGGTGAAGACGACAGCCCTCGATACTGCTAGCTAGTTTCTAGCTAGTAGGCTGCTGGGCCGATGCCATGAGTACAGCAGGAAAAGGACTCAATAGAACTGTGGTGTCATTTTTGTTGGCCATTGCTAGCTACCGTCATGATTCGAAATCCTTACAAACGAAAAGTCAGCGTTGTGTCTCATCAAGACAATGGCAATTGTTCAAGAAGTCAGGACTTGCACGAGAGAGCAAAGAAAGGACGACTAACAACGATCAGCAACGACTCCAGCAACAGCAACAACAACAACAACAATCATGATCGTCCTCCCATTGATGTCATTTGGTTGAAACGTGATGTTCGCCTGGAAGATCATGGTCCCTTTGCCGAGGTCTTGGCAAGTCCAAGAGACTATGTCGTCTTGTACTTGTACGAACCAGATCAATTGCAACACTCGAGTGTTCATGGATCCCACATTTGCTTTATCAATGAAGGCCTTCAGGAATTGGATGCCCAATTGGCGTCTATTATAAACTATCGGGAACATGGCAAGGCGAACCACGACACTGTCCAAAGGAACGAGGACACTAAAGACAACAAGGAAGAGCAACCACTATTACAATCAGCAAATTCCAATGACAAAACACAAGAAAACAAGGGTTCATTGCAACCACCACTTCAGGCTATTACCCTCTGCTACGCGGACTGTTTGGCCACCCTGACTTCCCTGAACCAACACTTTCAAATTGTGCGACTCTTGGCGCATGAAGAAACCGGACACATGGACTCCTATATACGAGATCGCAAGGTCCGGGCGTGGTGCAAACAACAAGGCATAACATGTCGAGAATTTCCACAAACCGGTGTCAAACGACGATTGCAAGATCGAGATCATTTTTCCAAACACTTTCATGTCTTTATGAAACAGGCTCTCTATGACAGCAGTATCCGATCGAATGACAACCATCATCACAAATCTGCTGCTGCAACACAGCTTTCCGTTTCTTTTGGAAAGAGGCTTTTGACACCCGAAATCTTACGACAGAAACAATGTGTTCTTCCACGACATTGTCAATCGCTCTTGGAACCATCGCAGATCAAAGAAATCCCCTTTGAACATCAACAAGATCGTCCAGATCGACAAAAGGGAGGCTCCAGCGAGGCTATGCGTATCCTGCAGTCTTTTTTGCAAACCCGGGCCGTGGAATATTCCCAAGGCATTTCCTCTCCCAATACATCTTGGAATAGTTGCAGTCGCTTGTCGCCCTACCTCAGTTGGGGGCACATTTCGTTACGACAAGTCATTCACGCCATTCATCAGCGACAAGCGCAACTAAAAGCAGATCCCACACGGGATGCTCGGTGGTTGAAATCTTTATCGGCTGCCTTGTCTCGTATGCATTGGAGATCTCATTTTATGCAGAAACTCGAAATGGAACCCCAATTGGAATGGCGAGATTTGTGTCCGGCCTATCAACCCTTGCGGCGGCAACCCGGTGACTGGAACGAGTCCTATTATCAAGCATGGGCCACGGGTCGGACGGGATTTCCCTTTGTCGATGCCTGTATGCGGTGTTTGGTCCGTCACGGTTGGATCAATTTTCGCATGCGTGCCATGTTGGTCAGTTTTGCGACGTGGAATTTATGGTTGGATTGGAAACGGATTGCCCCCCATTTGGCACGACTCTTTTTGGATTATGAACCCGGCATTCATTATCCACAACTCCAAATGCAAGCGGGCACTACAGGCATTAATGCTATGCGCGTTTATAGTGTGACCAAGCAAGGCAAAGATCAAGATCCGAAGGGCGTCTTTATTCGCAAGTATGTTTCGGAACTCGAAAAAGTTCCTACCAAATATATTCACGAACCTTGGACGATGCCGGTCAAACTACAAAAAGAAATTGGTATCATGATTGGAGCATCGTGCTCAGAGCATGGCAATGAGAGTCGCAACAGCGACAATCAAAGAGATGCTGTTGTTTACTACCCCTCACCTGTGGTCGACGAAAAAGAATCTGCCAAGACGTCCAAAGCTAAGTTTGCTTCCGTACGAAAACTAGAATCCACAAAACAACAAGCCCAGGGAGTATACGAAAAGCATGGGAGTCGCAATGGAAGTCGTGGTATAAGCGATTTTCGATCGGGCAAATCGGGAGCCCAGCCTGCTGCCAAGAAAGCCAAAACATCAGAAGCAGTTGCTGCTGCTCTTGCAAGTAGCGGACAACGCTCCATCAAAACCATGTTCAACAATATGGCGTCCAGTAGCGTGAAAGCAGTCAAAAAATCAACACGGAAAAACGAAGCCTTTGACTTGTGTAGTGATGAAGGCGTTGCGGGCGAGCAAACGGGCGAAGTGCCCGTAAGAACTACAGAAGCTTCGACGACAAAGCGTCTCTGGAGATGTAACGCTTGTACGTTTGACAATGATCGGCCAGAAGCTCCCGTTTGTGCCATCTGTGGAACCCAACGCACAAGTTGAACTAGTAGTAAGTAATCAAGGCCTGTCACGCAGAGTCTGCTCTGCGGATTCGTCATTCAACATTCCCAGTCAACAAACATTCCCAGTCAACAGAGTTGTTGCGAGGGATGACCGTGCAGTTTCAGACGCAACTGACCAACTGTCGTTGCTGCGAGGGGAAAAGACATTCAACGATTTCGGGAATCAAAAATTGGTACACTTTTAATGAATGTGTATCGCTGGCTATGTAATTGTCCAACCCACAATGGTTGAAATTCGATTTGGAGTCGTGGCACGATTCGTCGCTCTATTTACTATCGCATTCAACGTTCTTGCCATTGAGAGACACGCTCAAGATCGGCACACATCGAAGCAAAGTGCATTTTTCCCGCAAGAAGTCAAAAATATCGAGTGAAGATCAGTTTCAGCGGTAATGGAGAAACCACTGGTTATTATTTTGTTTAACAGCGGCGAATATATTGCTTCGGCTAAGGACTATGAAGAAAAGTACGCGAGAACCCGTGTGGGGACGTTTCCCTCCTCTCACTCCAAAGCTGTGTGGTGTTGGGAAGAGGACGCAGCGCGCGTTCTCCAACATGACCAGTCAATGATTTTACCGGGCACATCTTTCATCCTGTACCCTCAAATATTTTCCGAAAAGATTGAATCAAATTACGTGACTTGGCAGCGCGGGGGGGCGTCAACATCTACAATTTCTTTGGGCCCTTTGAAGCTCCATAATACCCATACTGGATCTGAATATAAAATTGACTTCCATGTGATGACTCAAAAGAACTTGGGAAGTGGCTTCCAACGCCCTATTCGTCGGGAAATACATTTCAAAAGCAACCATTACGATTTCACGACAATGCTTCCGGTACTTCCACACAGAAACCACAATTTTCAGTTTCTTCCGACCTTTCAGGGCCAAGTCGTTGACGTTACCGGTGCATCGGCATGCCAACGATGGTATGAGGGAAAGATTGTATATGAACCTGACAGAAGAAGTGCACGACAGCCTCAGAGAGGTTGGTTTCCTGCTATCTTGTGTCAACCAGCTTCGCGTCCTGCGATTGCGAAGGCTCTCAGTTCTGCTGGCGCTTCGTCCGGAACTATGGGAGCTACAAATGGAATTCCGGCGCAGCCAACTCCAACCCCGCTGCTTCCCACGCCCCCGTCGTCCACGGGGGCAAGCGCCAACATACCGGTGGGGGTGCCAGCTCCTTCCCTGCCAACGCCTACCATGGTAGGGGGGTCGCTGCCTCGGCCCACACAACCGCCCATGCCACCTCCTCTCGCAGGAATTAGTCTGACGCTGCCTGCGACGTGGGATGCTAGTAACGAGGGCTTAGTAATGGTTGCCAGCCACACTCATGAGTTCAGGGAAGTCGTCCAGTACTTCAAAGATAACTTGTTTCCTTATGGCGATCGAAACAGAGTGTTTCGAGTTGACCGTGTCCAATCCACAGAATTGTGGATGAGCTATGAAGTGAAAAAAGAGGCCATGAGGACGAAGTACTCGAATAATCCAGGAAGTCTAGTCAACGCTAACATCACTGAAATCGAAAAGAGATGGCTATTTCACGGAACTTGTGCAATGTCGGCTGCGAAGATCACAAAGAGAGGATTCAACCGCGCATTTGCTGGCCGCAACGCGACAAGGTACGGGAAGGGGGTTTATTTCTCAACTTCCGATGCCCTTGCCTGTAATAAGTGTCGGTAAAACTTGCAAGAGATCTATTTGGATGGTAACAGATCATTTCAATAGAAATTACAAGCACTGCTACAGTGCAGCCACTATTTGGGCTGTTGTTGTAGATCTTTCTAGAGCCTTCCATGACATTGACTCATCCATTCTTCACGCATGCTCCTTATGGAATACTAGCCAGTGCTGCCAACAATAAGAAAGCTGGACACCTGAACCAGTTTTCTAACTTTGTTATTGCTTCATCTTGAACTTTTGCATCTGATTCATCATTTGTTGCAGTGCTGTTTAACCCACAACAGCGTGGCCACCACTTGCTCCGGTGTTGATTGTTACATCTTTTGCACATTCTTCTTTCCAATGTGAACAACTGTTGCTGCAACTTCATTTGCACTTCCTAAATGAGGATCCCTGCTCTCATTTTGCCCACATCAATGAAACAGACTCAGTAAGAAATTCAAGAATCTTCGTTAAACAGTGGATGCTGTTATTTGATTTCATTTCCAAGACACTGTGAGATGGACGCAACACTTTGAACAACTTGGACAGACAGCCACTGATGCTCTCCAAATCAAATGTTTTTCATCAGCAATTTATAAATCTCAACAATGACAACTTTGTCTGATGATTCATCAGTAGGTGTTCAAACTGTTGTTTCAATAGACATTCCAGAGGGAAAATGACCAAATCTCCACAGATCAAAGAAAGCTGTTTTAAACTGAAGCAATGAATTGTAATTCTACGAATCATTATGTTTCTTCACATTGAGATTTGGGTCGGTGATCCAAAGAAGCTGCTCCTACATCTCCAAGAAATTAAGGAGTGGTGCCAACAAAGAGCCCCCATTGCATGAAAAACTATCTGTTGTGGCACAACACGGAGCCCTAATTGTGCGGAAAACTGTCCACAGTCACAAGCAACTTAAAAATAAAGTGACGTGTTAAGGGAGATTCACTGGGTTCACAAAGCCATCCCATGATCTCCATGCACAGAGATGAACCACAGGTTGACAACTCATGCAGAATGTCCGCCAAGGAACAATGTTTTGTGCTTTTCTACTTACAACACCAATGATGGCACAGAGCATGAATCAAGACTTACAAAAGATTGATTTGGTACCATCGATGGACTTGGAGAGGCAGTGCTAGCAAAGGCAGGTTTGACGGAAGAAGAAGAAACATGACACTCAATCATTGCACCTTTCTTTTTTGCTTCTGGTTTTCTGGTGGTCATAACCATGAATGTCATTTTGCAACAACCATTGTCAAAGCACTCTGTCAGTAAATAAACAGCCATAACTTCTTTGTTTTCAAACATTCTTGTCATTCTCAGCTTTGTCACAACTCACAGACACAGCACCAAAAGTTCACACGTTCATTTTTTTCACTCTCCAAATGAATGTCATTGGACAGATCCATCACAAGTTTGGGATTCCTAGCCAGTGAACTGTCAATGGTCAACTGTTTTTCAATCTTTTGATAACTTTGATGCATTTAAAAAAAAAAGTGGGCAAAATGGACAATTGAGACACTGTGATGACAACTCTAGTCATCAGATGCATGAAACAGTCATGTGCATGTTCTGGACCATGACAACTCCATTGATGCAAGCACAGTTAAAAACAGATAAGAACCCTACCAAAAAGCACAAAGAAAAGACAACGTGAAACAGAAAACAGTGGTGTTGTGTTGAGCAGCTCAACTCAACTGTCTTCTCTTCAACATTTGACAGTCACAGAATGCGAAAAACCAAGTTGTGTCGTTTCAAAAAGACCAATCTTCATGATGATCTACCTCACTAGTGAAATAGAATGTGTTGGCCTAAAGACTGACTTCTGCTCAGTCTAAAGACCTTTCTGTCTCAATTTTTACTAGCACTGACAGTGACTGTGATCATTGGAAAGACAGGTGGCACCACAATGGACAGACCCAGTGAAGCACCGAACCCTAGCCCTTTGGTTGTGTTTGCTATTACACCACTGTTTAACCCACACCGGTCATGAAGGTTTGACAGCCCGGATAAGCTCACCGTAGAACGCATGTGCGTGGAGGTTCATGCACCTACGGTATTGCTGTACAGTACGTCGTACAGTACGTATTGCTGTACATGACGGCCAAAACAGAATGGAGGTGCAACATTGTTGTTGGAAGGCTTCTTTTCCTAGTATCATCACCGGTGATGATAAGGTAGAAAGATACTAGCTAGCTAGCTGGCTAAACAATAGCCAGCGAGAGAAAAGCTACAGTAAAACGTACTGGAGACGAGAAGAATCGAAAGTGATACGGTGTTCCAGTCAAGTCAATAATTATGAATGGGTTGGCTTCCACTCCGTGTACTGCTACCAGTACTGGTCCTCGGCAACCATGCCTACAGCCCCAAAGGAGGTTTGACATTGGCATAGCGACTTTTTTGCCTTTGATGTGCCCCGGGCGGGTGGAGAGAAGGCGATTATGCGAACATTTGCAGCATTCGTAAGACTTTGAAATTTGAATGCCTCTTTGATTATTTTGCATACGCCCCGTCATAAATTTGTCGACAAAACACAAACAGAAGAATACAGTTTCTACCCAAAAACAACAAACACGAACTACAACGATCCACCATGATGCAAGAAACCTCCGAACGATGCATCATCAAATGTATTGATGATCCCGTCGACTTGGAGGCACCACGATTGCCGGCCAATTCTTGTAGCGGCGCAGAAATAGGAGGAGGAGTCATGCAAATTCCATCATCCGGCGAGGATGACGAGGAGGCTGGCAAGCTGGACTTGGACCACAAGCTTGTGGAAAAGGAAGAGGACGACAGCACCCACAAGACAATGCCAGACCATGCTCCAGACAGTTTGGAAAAAGAAAACACAGAGGAGGAGGAGGAGGATGAAGAACTTGCCAAAAAAGAGTTTCAACGAAAGTGTCTCAAGCGATTGTATATTCTCGTCGCCGTGGCAGCAACCATCCTCGTCATCAACATGGTGGTATTTTTCCCCAAGCAGGACAACCGCCACGTCGATCTGGAGTATATGTTCAAGATTTTGCCCAACTTTACCTTGCCAGCCTTGAATGTGACCAATTCGTCCCAGGACATGGCCATGCAATGGCTCTTGGAGGATCCGGCTGTGCATGCGTATCCCAATGCACAATTGATTCAGCGATATGCATTGGCCACCTTGTATTTTAGTTTGAATAACGATTACAAGGCAGAGGTGAATCAAACCCGCAACCGAAACATGCAGATCCAAACTCCTACGAATCATTGGAATCAAGCCGAGTACTGGCTCAACTATACCCACCATGAGTGCCTGTGGTGGATGTCAGCTTCGGAAGAAACCTGTGCCGCGGGGCTCTACCAACATTTGCAGTTGAATAACAATAATCTTCATGGTAGCCTCCCACCCGAATTGGCACTCTTGACCTCCCTCAAGACCATTTCCATGAAATCCAATTCCATTTATGGTCCGCTGCCCACCGAACTTGGGTTGTTGACGGCGTTGGAAGATTTGTCCCTTTCTACCAACCGGATTCGCCGCAGCCTTCCCACCGAATTGGGATTACTTTCGGACTCTCTTATGGCATTACATTTGAGCCACAATGATTTGACCGGAAGTCTTCCAGGATATTATTGGGGCAACCTGTCCCGACTGGAACAGTTGGATCTGGACCACAACCACCTGACGTCGTCTATTCCTACCGAAGTGGGAAATCTTGCCGCCTTGAAAATGATCGACTTGGCGAGCAACAACCTCCAGTATACCATCCCATCGGAACTTGGGTTGTTGACCTCCCAGTTGCGAGGGCTTGACTTGTCGAGCAACAACATTGCTGGTCTCTTGCCCTTGTCTCTGGGAGATCTGGCGGGATTGCAAACCTTGCGTTTAAGTCACAATTCCTTGACCGGAACGCTGCCATCGTCATGGGGTCATACCATGATCTCTCTCAAGGTCGTGAGTCTTGCCAGCAATCATCTTCAAGGTACCTTCCCGACCGCGTGGGGACAGCTCCAACATGTTGCCGAAATCACTCTGAGCAACAATCAGATTGCGGGAAGCCTTCCATCGGCGTTGAGGTTGTTTCAGCATCTGCAGATTCTCAATCTCGAGTCTAATAATCTGTCGGGCACATTGCCAACACAGTTGGGTACGTACCACCGATCCGTGCAGTGTCTCGTCGAAGATTGCTGGCGAGCCAAAAATCTGACGCTTTTCCCCTCTTTCTCAATTTCCGAAAAAGGTGCCATTTCCACCCTCGAAATCTTGCAGCTTTCCAATAATACCTTCCATGGTACGTTGCCCAGTCAGCTTGGTGCAATTACGTCCTTGCGACAGCTTGAAATTCATTCCACCAAGCGAATGTCGATTGTGATTCAGAATGGCGTGTCAACCCTGGCTGGAATGTCTCTGGGGGGAACCGTGCCTTCGCAGCTGGGGTTGCTCTCGCAGCTGACCACTCTGAAACTTTATTCCAATCTCTTATCCAATGCGGTTCCGTCCGAACTGGGCAATTGCCAACACTTGAAAACGCTCATGGTGCACGACAATGTCCTTGCCGGGAAAATCCCTTCCGAGCTGCTTTCCCTCACTTCCTTGGTCGAGCTAGCTTTGGAACAAAACAAATTCAGTGGCTCTATCCCAAGAGGTCTCGCGGACTTGTCGCTCTTGTCCAGTCTGCGCCTGTTTCAGAATCAATTCTCTGGTACGCTCCGAAGTCAGCTAGGCACCATGACCAATCTCAAAGCTGTCTTCTTGCAAGACAACAGCTTCACTGGCGAAATCCCAACGGAGCTGGGTCTCCTGAAAGACGCAGTAGCTCTTCGCCTGGAACGGAATGCTTTCAATGGCAGTCTCCCCTCGGAAATTGCCTTGCTTTCCGACCTACAAGAGATGTCGGTGGAAGACAATCAGTTAGGTGGCTCTATCACTTCTCAGCTTGGTATGCTTTCCAACATGGCAATCTTGTCGCTTAGTGGAAATGCTTTCACGGGAAATATTCCTACAGAACTTGGAAGGGCAACCGCATTGTTGCAGCTGCATCTAGATCACAACTCCTTGAATGGACCGATCCCAACGGGTACGTCTCGCGCTCGCTCGCTCGTACGTATTTTCCCCACTCGTCCACATCGGCGTCGTCTCACGAAGTCTTCTTCTTTCCTCTTAAAGAATTCGGAACGTTAGTAGGGCTCAATTCGCTCCGAATAAACCAAAATACTTTGAGCGGTGTTCTGCCGAGTGAGTTGGGATTGGTGGGCCAAAATCTCGAGTGGCTGTATGTGAATCATAACTCTAATATCATTGGAATGATCCCGTCCGAATTGGGAAATCTGAAAGGTCTGACTCATTTCTATGGCCATGATACCCAATTGATTGGAGCCATACCCCAGGAAGTGGCCGCCTTGGCACAAGAAGGTTCCTTGACAGACTTTCACGTGGAACGTACTTTGCTTTATGGCACAATACCTGTGAACATGTGCGTGATTGCAGATCTTACATTTGATTGTTACGGCGCTCTTTGCGGATGCGAATGCGCTTGCGTTCCTCATCAAGTGACACAATCCGTGAATTGCCTGGAAACTCCAGAACTTTGCCGGTAAAGGTAATCGAAAGCAGACATGGCTGGGTGTATGTATGTTTCAGCAATGATGGATATTTAGATACATTAGCTCCAATGCATTAATTTTAGGTTTGCATGTATTACTATTACCACTTTGCTCATGTTGGAGGAGTATCACTGCCCACGCCGATGTTCCGCCAGCCAGTGCGAGGGGGCGGCAAGTGCTCCAGGACTTAGTTGTAATTAAACCTACTAGCTAGTAGCTAGCAGGGTAGGTGAGGACACCGTTGCGTGTCCCTACGTACGAGTTGTACTACCTGGTACTAGCTAGTACCGGTAGTATGGCTGTCGAATGTACTATCCCCTTTTTCGGGATCAAATTGTGAGGGGCCAGCTAGCTACGTCGTACAAGTAATGTAGTAGGCTTATCAGTCGTCATTGGTTTTCAATGGAGGACGCACAGCAATTCGAAGAGAATTTTCTCACTTCCAAGCATTCACCTTTCGTATGTTTTGTCATGCAGTGTTTGCAGCGATAGCCCTTTCCATCGGAGGAGGGTGAAAGATCTTTCTTTGGGTGCCAATCAGAGAGACAACGGGTGACAACGGCAAATTACCGAAAGAGATCGGCGCCTTCCACCGCCAAGTAAAACAACTCGATCTGACACAGTTAGTAACTCTGCTTCTAGCTATTAGTTAGTATCATTGCTCCAAGGACGCCAATAGCTGCAATACCTATCTACAGCACAAGCATACTACTTCTAGCTACTAGTAGTTGAGAATAGCGGAAGCTGCTACTTTCGAGTTTGACGAACAGGAATACACTCTTGCAATACGGCATTATGACTCCCCGTAGATCCCGAGGAGGTGGCGATGCAGCCTTGGCGGCTGCGGCCAAGGCTGCGGAAGAACGAGCTCGAGCTTTGGAACGAGAACTACGTCTTGCCCAACGCAAATCCAAGACAACTCCTACGCCTAAGAAGAAGGGTCGACCGAGTAAGACGCCGGTAGCCGAAGTGACTTCTCCCTTGAACAAAAAGCGTCCTCCTCCACCACTAGACGCGGAAGCGGCCTCGGCCATGGTCATGACCAAGCGTCCTCGTAAGCGTGCCAGTAGGGGCACGGGTTCTCCTCGTACGCCTACTCCAGCGGCACAAGAAAAATGGAATATGCAAGTGGACAAATTGATGGCCTTCAAGGAAGAGCATGGCCACACAGACGTCCCTGTCAAGTACCCCGAAGATCAATCCTTCTCCAATTGGTGTCGTATGCAACGTGACAAGTACAATTATCCCAATCGCGGATATTTGCCCGAAGAACGCATTGCTCAATTGGAAGAGTTGGGATTTGACTGGAAAACGCCCAAAAACAGTGTCCCTCCCAAGCCTTTTGAAGAGTTGCTCGACGAAGCCAAGAAACATCATGCAGAACACGGCAATCTCAACATTCCCCGTCGGTTGGCTTTGGGAAATTGGCTTCACCGACAGCGTGAAAAATATGCTGATCAGAAGTTGGACCAAGAAAAAATTGACGCCCTGGAAGCTTTGGGTATGGATTGGACGCTTGCTGCCTCTGCAGGCGTTGGAAAACCTCCCAAGACCTTCAACGAATACTTGGGCGAGTTGCAAGCCTTCAAGTCGGAGAATAACCACGTGAACGTGCCCAAGAGTAAAGGATTGGGACAATGGTTGGTGAAACAAAAGGAATTGTATCACGAACAAAAGCTCGAGGCTGAGCAGTTTGCAGCGTTGGATCAACTGGGAGTGGATTGGACGTTGCCTCCTCGCAAAAAGGCGTGGGAAGAGCAGTTGGCTGTCTTGGTTGCGTATCATGTCACGCATGGAAACATTCACGTTTCGTCCACCGACCAGGAGAATGCGTCCTTGCGCAATTGGATGCGAACCCAAAAGGAGTATTATCACAAGGGGAAACTCACGCAGGATCAAATCTCACAATTGCAGTCGCTGGGTTTTGATTTTGAGCTCCCTCCCAAGCGCAAATCGTGGGAGGAATTCCTGAAGGACTTGTCGGACTACAAGGATATGCACGCTACGACAGCGGTTCCCGATAACCACGATGATCCCAATCTTCCAAAGTGGATCAATCGTCAAAGGAATCAATATCACAAGCAGAAGTTGTCCGCGGATCAAATTCAAAAGTTGCAAGCTCTTGGCTTTGACTGGACGCAGCCAACCAAAGGTGACAAGTGGGCCGATATGTTCGACAAGCTCACCGAGTACAGTAATAACCATGGAGATATCAATGGCGTGTCTATGTCGTACAAGGAAGAGCCCAATTTGTGCCATTGGGTTTGTCGTCAGCGTGCGTTGAACGCCAAAGGAAAGCTCTCTCCGGAACAAGTCGAAAAGCTGACGGTCATGGGAATCGATTGGACTGGCCCTCAACGGTACAAGCCTACCACGGACGAAGCGTGGCAAGCTCATTTTGAACTTATCAAGGAGTTTCAGCAGAAGAATGGACATTGCGGTGTCCCAACCAACTTTCCGGAAGATCTCAGTTTGCTCGAGTGGATTCACAAGCAGCATGTGGCCTACTTGAAAAAGGATCTATCCCAAGAACGAATCGATATGCTCGAGTCCATCGGCTTTGCGTGGCGCGATGATATCGATATTACGGACGATGACGCCATGAGCACTTACGACGATGATACAAAGATGCCGGCTTCACGACCAGCCCGAATCAGCTGGCAAAAGCATTATGAAAACCTCAAGACCTACAAGGAGGAACATGGCCACTTTGATGTGCAGGCTGATCATGATATCAAATTGGCCGAATGGGTTCGCCAACAACGTCGATACTTCAAAAGTGGCAAGGGAATCACCGACCAGAAGAAGGAATTGTTGAATATGATTGGCTTTGATTGGACTGGACCGGATGAACCTATCAACGTTGATAAATCGACGACCCCGGGACCGGGAACACCCGGGACACCGGGTGCTGGCTTGACAATGGCCAATTCTGCCGCCGGTCCGCCAGGTATTTCAACGGTAGCCATTGCGGCTGCTGCGGCCGCCGCTGCTCACCGGTCGCAGCAAGCTGGTGACCGCCAGTTCCGAGCCGAGGTACAAACCGATGTCAATCAACTCCGTGCGAATCTGAACGACTTGGAAGTTGCCAATCAGGCCCTCGCCCAACGGTTGCAGGAGGTCATTCACCACAACTCAACTTTGGAAATCAAGCTACAGGAGAATGAACAGGCTCGCAAAGATGAAGTGGTCATTCTTCGAAACAATATCCGGCGTTGCGAAGATTCTGTTGCAGGTCTTTCGCAGACTGTGGAGACATTGCGTCAAGCGCACGAGTTCCAGTTGCGCCAGCAGCAACAACAACGGGAGCGGGAGCAGCAGCAGCATCAAGCTCACCATTTCACGTGGCCCACGCGCTAGACAGGACCTTGCCGCCTCTGGGGGAGCTTTCTTTTTCTTGTGTATCTTCTTTTGTCGAAACGTTTAGTGAAACTATGTTGGGAATTACATCTATAGTAATTATGAACTCTAATTCTCTACTTAGTATTTGTCAGTGTGGAATCATAACTGCGTCGGAGGCACCGCCGTCGAGACCCCCGTACGCAACTCGGATGTCTAACTAAAAACACGGTGGGCACAGCTCGCCTACTAATAGCGATGCCACTGTAGAATGTCTAGCGTCCATCACGAAGTGACGGTGAATGGTTTCACTTACCGTTGGGGTCGTGGGCCTCCTCTTTTTGTATATTGTCACGGAAGACTCTCATTTTCTAGTCCAATTGAAGTAAGCATGATACACGGTGCCGACCTGAGGCAAAATTACGTCATCACAATGTTATTTTCTAGACACATTTCACGGGTGCCAAGCCTGGCAAAAGAAAACGAGCCGCTTCAGATCCATGCGAATCTTGCAAGACATTGTCTCGCAAAGACAGTGCACGTTCCAAATGACGAATTAGAACTTCAATTAGGTTATGCCACTTTCCATTGTGTGCAGTGCGTGCATACGTTCATTCTGCAGAAGCCTTGCCTTCGCATTATTGTCAATACGCTCTTCGAACAACTGGATTCTTCCGATTGCGTCTTGAAAATCGGGACACCCCAATATGTCTTCATCCAATTCGACTGCCAGCTGCACCGCAAAGTCTTCCTCGAAGCCTTTAAAAACGGCCAGCGCTTCAAAGCTGTCACGCGTGCAAGCTGTCTCGTCACAAATTTCATAATCACAATTTGCAACTTCGTCTCTCAACTCATTCAGTTTCCGCCGACGAGAATACGCTTCCCATTCGCCACGTTCCTCATTAGTGCCATGGTCATCGGTGATCACGTTCGTCGATGGCAAGAGATGCCTCAAAAAGTCCGATGGCTGCTCGACAAGGTATAAATACAAACAGGTCAAACATTGCTCGGCATCAAGATCATCTGCTGCCAACTCAATAAGCATTCGGACCCAAACTTCGCCACTTGCACATTCCCGATCAAACGGACGAAGAATGAAAAAGCGAGCTACATTCACTTTACACCAATACTCGCTCAAGTTCCAATGCTCGCGATTGAAAGGACTGCATTCGAGAAGCAGGCAACTGTAATTGTAGCGAGGTACATCACTCCACAGCACTGCCCATTCCGATGGCATGAATCTACCAGATATTATCTGAACAATTACCAGATTAGAGTTTTGGATCGACCCCGCAAGCTGTTGTAGCAATGCGTTTATGGTGCTGCTGTTACCTTCATCGATTCTGGGGTTCTCAGATTGCTCCCAAGATCCTTTCGGAGGGAGCAGAGTCAATTTCAAATTTTGCAGTACGTCGTTGTTCGACAGCAATATCGATAGTGGTTTGATAATAGATGGACACAACACGATGTTCAATGTCAAGCTTACAAGATACCCTTTCGCAGAAGTTGCAAACTGTGTCAATATGGGAGCCATAGATGGACCAAGGAATCCAATGTCTTCCAAATGTAAAGCTGCCTGCCTATTGTCGTTGTCCGCCATCGCTTCAAAGGGTAGAGTCGACAGAAGCAAGGTTCGCGCCCATTGGGAATCCGGTGAACCCTCGGCGAGAATAGGAGTGTTGATTTCAGTCCACTCTTGAAATCTAGCGCATTCTCGACAACCCCAACACCAAATTCCACGCAAAGATTTGGATGAACAAATTCGAATGGCTTCTTGTAAAGCTTTGTTTTCCTGCTCTGTTCCACGCGCTTCCATTCCAAACACGTACAAACGTTCCAGAGTTGTCGGCGCCTCCAGCAACAAGACGGATATTGACTCGGCAGGGACATGAGGGACAGTGATCAGATCCCGACGCCGCCACACGCGGTTGTCCTCGCGTTTCCAGGCGTGTTTTTGTGCATACAAGGTAAATTCTTCCAGATTTGGCGCATGGAAGCTCAAATTCAAAAAATAGAGAGCCGTCGTCAATTTGTACTTGTAGGAAGCACCCTGTGCCTCATGGATTTCAGGATCAAATCCAAAGTCCTCTTCAAACAATGCACGAGATTGCCGGTGGAACCAGATCCAGACACGCCTTGCCGTCACCCATCGGGGCAGAGCAGTAGCATGCGCGTCAAAATCCAAACGTTGAAAGCCTTCTTGTGTGTCATCTCGCGCACACATGGATATCTCCAAACGGTGATACTCTTGGCCTGAAAGACGCCAACAAACCGGGTGGTGGTTCATCTTGGTTGATTGTTAGTTGTTATGATGTGTTGTTTTGTTAAAGTAATGATAAGTGAAGTCCACCGTGCAATCTGTCCTCAACACTCAACTGTACGACTGCACTGTTGTTCTAGATGTATTAGCTAGATATCTACTATAGCTATATAGCTAATAGTACGGAAATAGAGAATCAATGCTGTCATTGTCGTCCCCGATCGAGCAATGCTGGTGCTGTGAACCTTAGGCCCACACTTGTCCCATTCACTGCGAACAAAAAGTGAAAGTGTGCTTCCTGCAGAAATGAAATAGGGAGCATGAGTTATGAATGAAATCACTGATTGTAGGAATGTTCTTACCAGCTGTGCTAGCACATCGTTTGTCAGTGTCTTAGTTGGGGGATGACATGTCTTGCCGTGAAAAGAATGATGGAAAGCCGGTAGATTTCCCGCGAGCCATGATTGAAAAGAACCATCTGATGCACCAAAATGTGCCTTTTGAGCCTGTCATTCACAATGAAAAGAAAGGGCTGACCACAATTTTCGCATTTGAAAAAAAATGACATATGCAACATTTTGCAGCAAAACATGTGTTCCTTCTTGCTTGGCAACTGACTGCAGAATGACAGTGTGATCCAAATCACATGAGATTGTGAGGCAATTTTTTAATGTTCATGTTTGCATTGCATGTTCAACATGACTTAGGGATGTCAGGGCATGAGGACATCATGGCAGCTTCTTGGATCTCTGCTCACTGTCTTTGTTAGTCTTTTGTGAGACAAATGGGTAGGGGGGGGCACACCGGTAACTTTTTGACAGTAGGACCATGTAGAATAGAAAATTGATTGATTCATTGACATGAATGTGATTGCTTCTCTTTTGCTGTTTGGATGATTTTTTCTACTAATAAGTATTTTGGCATGGTCTTGTTAGACACATTTTCTTTCTTATGCCATGATCCCATTTTTCTTTTCTTTAAGCAAAAAAATGTAACATGATTTTCAGTCTGATCTTCAGTTATGCTTTAGTTTTCTTTTAAGAAAATGGAAACATAGTCTATTTGATCACACAAGCACCATGGGTAATGGCTACTAGTGAGTCTTTTCATCCAACCAATTTGATGATTTGTTTCAAAATCTATTGAGAACTAAATAAGTAGCATCTAAATTTTTGTCCTCTTTTGTTAATGATTTTTGTGGTGATGTTTTTGATCATTCATTCTTTCTGAACACCAGCAGGACAGAGTCTGTCATCTCTTGATGCTAAGTTTGCAACAATGCAAATAAATCTGCTGCTTGCTAATCTGAATTCTGAAGCCAGTGAAATAAGAAGTTGCAACCCTTTCGTTTTTTGATGGCTCACATGTGGTGTGTTGTCTTGGCTAGATTGATTTGAAGCAAGTGTTTTGAACAAATGCATGTTTGAAAAACACAATTGTCACAAATGCACACATGACTCAAATGTTCTGGAAAAAGTTGAGCTGTCTGCTTGTTTTCTTGAAGTTGTGACAACATGCAAAGCCAACTGTCACATTTTCTGTGTGAGTGATGAAAAGCTCAGCATTCTTTGGAGGGCACAACAAACGCAATCATGTTTTTGTCCATGCCTCCGCCGTAGGAAAGTGCGAACATGTTCTATGCGCAGCGCACAGTTGCTCCATCCAAACTCTTTTTGATTGGATGTTGTCGTCGGTTTGGAAGGGGACATCAGAAACTGTTTAGGGACTCCAGTTCTCCTCCCTTCTTTGTTCTCTGTCACATCATTATGAGCTGAGTGCTGCTGTGCAGCATTGGACCATTGAAGAATTTCTAATAGAAACACCTTTAACACCAGGTCCAACTTGTTGGCCAGTGTCTCTCACATGCTTCAATTGTGTGTCTGTGTGTCACAAAAACATGGGTTCAGCGATGGTGAGGTTAGGGTCATTGACAGCTGCAGAGCACCTTGTAGCCAGTCCTGCTGCAGCTGTTTAATTGGCTTTGTCCAGTGGCCCCTACTAAGTCTTCCTCAACGAGCACCTGCTCACGGACCTGGTGTTCTATCAGCTTGCTGCTCTATTAATAATGGACGAACATAACGAGGATCTACCAGAGTGCTAGCTAGTAGCACACGGATAATTAGTTGATTGATCATTCTCTAACCACTGAGTAACCAATAGCCAAACATCATTACATCAATGCATGATGCATCGCATTTGTTGCGATTTTCCTTTTCACTTTGGACATTTGCCAATTGAATCCAAACTTCCATAATAAAGCTTCCTAATGACTATTTCCTTCGCTGACATTATTTTGATGTACATCGGACCCAGTTACCGGTACTGAAAAACTAGTCAGTAGGTAGCTAGCTATGGCACCAGTACAGTAGGCAATACTGTAATAAAAAAAAGAGAAGCGAGTGGCAAAAGATAGAAGGACACACGTTGTCAGCGTTGCGTCTTTTTCCTCTCACGTGCAATATTCATAACGATTGCGGATAGACATTTTAATAAGCG
>Ga0163149_10002153_pt1 | contig 24248 bp, 23 predicted proteins | sample OliLakLV19MP5G1_FD_148604 | JGI IMG/M metagenome (GOLD analysis project Ga0163149, IMG submission 148604) | Freshwater microbial mat bacterial communities from Lake Vanda, McMurdo Dry Valleys, Antarctica - Oligotrophic Lake LV.19.MP5.G1 | ecosystem: Environmental > Aquatic > Freshwater > Lake >... | reverse complement strand
CCTACAAAACCACCGGTAGAAGTTACAACTACTGTTTTAAAAAAGGAGAAGCCAAATCCTAATGCCAAAGGGACAGCACCGAAAACGAATTTAACCGTACTCAACAACCAAACTAAAATTATCTGCCAGATATCTTCCACACAAAATTGATTTATAATTTTTCTCCAAAAGCCAGATCACCCGCGTCACCCAAGCCCGGAACAATGTATGCATTCTTGTTTAACTCCTTATCAACAGATCCGATCCAGAAATCAGTATTCGCCGGAAAAGTATCTTTAACGTATTCCACCGCTTCTTCACTTGCAATAACAGAAACAATGTGCGTATGTTCCGGATTTCCTCTCTTAAGCAATTGCTTATACACAAGCTGCATTGAGGTTCCAGTTGCCAACATTGGATCGCAAAGGATCAGTGTTTTATTTGTAAGATCAGGACAAGCCATATAATCCACTTCAACATCAAAAGATCCATCATCGTTATGCTTACGAAATGCTGTTACAAAAGCATTCTCCGCCTTATCAAAATAATTCAGCAGTCCATTATGTAACGGCAAACCTGCCCTGAGTATTGTAGCAATTACCGGTTGCTGAACAAGCATATTAACTTTAGCCTTACCTAAAGGTGTAGTTATATCCTTAGTCTCATAATTCAATTTTTTACTTATTTCGTAAGCAAACAACTCCCCGATCCGTTCAATATTTTTTCTGAAACGCATACTGTCTTTCTGCACAGAAACATCACGCAACTCCGCAATAAAATGATTATAAATACTATTCTGTTTATCGAGTATGGTGAGCATAATTATTTTTTGATCAATTTTAAAAGGGGTGGGAGCTTATTCCTCTTAATTCTGTAATAAATATAGTCAATAGTATTGAACCCTTCATTAAAGCGGGCTACGGAAGACACATTAGAACCATAAAAATCAAGTACATCGTACTTATCCTTGTATTTTTCAATGATCGCATCCATCAAAAAATGAATTGCCCCGGTTTTCTTACCATAATCATTGGATGAACTTTTAAAATAAACCAGCCTTTTTCCACAGGTAATAAAACTTGCCGAGCCGCACACCTTACCATCCTTTGTCTTAGCCAATACAACAAACGCCTTTTCCCTCTTTTTCAATTCCGTTAACAACAATTTCATCGTGTTATAATCCACCGTTTTAAATTCCTTTATTTTTTTTGAATTCTCTTTCCTGAAATCATTCACATGCGTCTCTATAGAAAAATCAAATTCTAATTTAATATCCTCTTTAATTGCTTTCTTGATATTCCTTTTCAGATTATCTGAATACTTTTTTCTCAATTGATCCAGTGGAACAGAAATATCAAGCAATTGCAATTTTCTCTCGGTAAATTTTATATCCGGTAAGTTTTTTTTGAATGCAGGTGCGAGACAAATATCAATGTACCTGTATTGAGCAGGAATAGCTTTCAGAAATTCCCCCGAAACAGTATTGTATTTACTTTCAATCTCTGTGTAAACATCAAAATAATTAGCAAAAAACGGTTGGAATAAATAATTTATCCTATACTTTTTTCTTCCTGTTAAAGGAAACACGGCCTCATAATCATTTAATACTAAGGCATTCCAATTTGGCGATATAATATCAAGCACATAGGAAAAAGAAAAAAAACTTTTATTGAATGATGGATCAACGCAACGATCCCATTTACTTTTATCAATGTTTTTATTTTCTATGAAACTGATCACGCCTTTCAATTTATTGTTTGCACGTTTCGATCAACATCCCTTCATAAATATCAGTCCAACCCTTCCAGGTTTTCCTATTTGTTAATGAATCATTGTGCCATAAACTAATGAATGTACCTCCTACCGATCTTACTTCTTTTATCAATGGCAAAACATGCTGCATTACTTCCTGCATAGGAATTTTCAAATAGTATTTAAATGTCGATTCCATAAATGCAAACGGATGTATTTTAAGTTTTGTCTCTATATCGTTATCCAGGTCATAAAAATTAAAGGGTGTACAAATGCTCGCCCTGAAACCAATTTGTGATGCATAACCCATAGTATAATCATCGGTAATATCACATTCGATCAAATCTCTATAGGTCTCCGGCAACGACAATTTCAAAAAATGCTGCCGGCTCTTTGTTATATCCCTGTGCAAAATATGAGAAAGCCTATCAACTTCTTTTCTTAATTGTCCCTCTTTTGTATTTGAACCAAAGGAAGGATGAATTCCAACAAATGCATAATCGCCCATTTTTTTTATAAGCGACTGGAATCTCCTGCTTTGATAAGGAAGATTTTTATCATTTACCCCATAATCTCCAAGCAGAAAAAAATAAATGGTATCGAATTTATATTTTTCCTGCAACGCCAACTGATAATCGTAAGTATCATAAGGATCCGGGATCAATCTAAGCAGCACCTTTGTACGTTCGGTAATTTCTTCAAAGTCAAATTTTAATAAAGATTTTGCGTAACCACCCAGGGAACGCATCACACCTTTTTCTCTAAACGCGTATGCATTATCAATATCAATACTCGAAATGAATTTATATTCCGGAGCAGTGATTTGCAGAGCAGGAAAATGAGTCGTTAACAATTTTCCGATTTGAAGCGCCCATTTATTAATGACCGGCTGTTGTAAAAATCCGTTTTGAAATGCGATGCTGTTCTGAGCCTCAAACCTATCGTACACATCGCGGATATGCGGAAGGTACTCTTCATAGCGGCTTACCAGGTAAAACGATGCTGCAAAAGGATCAAAAGGCAATGCTGAATTATTTCCTGTCGCATAAAACATTTTTGTTCCGTTCCATTCGGAGACCGAAATATTTTGCTCCTTAATTCCTGTTTCAAAAAGTAATTCCCTGCTTTGAAAAAAAAGTGCGTTATCAAATGCTTGTTTGGCGTATACCAATTTTGCTCCATCAAAAGCAGCAAACTCTTCTTTTGAAACAGTAAACTGAACAGGCACATTTAAAATATCGTGAAACAATAAATTAAAAATATACCTGATGCGGGAAGTTACTTTAGGAACATAAATGAGCAACATAAGCCCTAAGGTGTTAACTGTTTAACTATCTCCTTACAAATAAACTCTGCAGCTTTTGTATCGCCAAACAAAGCAGGATATTTTATCCTTTTCTTCTTGATAAAATATTTAAATGCGGTGGCGATCCTCTTTTCATCAGCATCGGTAACAATAGCGGCTCCGCATTTTACCAATTCGATCCACTCTGTTTCGGCACGTAATATGATACATGGTTTCTTAAAAAAGAAAGCTTCCTTTTGAACACCGCCGCTATCGGTAATTACCATACGTGCATTTTGCTCCAGTTGTATCATATCTAAAAATGACACAGGAGGCAATATTTTTATTTTAGCGTTCGTTTTTACTTTGCTGTAAAGTTCCGGCGTAAGATTTTCGGCAAGTAGTTTTGATGTTCGTGGATGAAGAGGAATAACAATATCCAGCGAATTGGCCTCTGTTATATTTTGCAAAGCGGTGAATATCGCCATTAATCGCTTTGCATCATCTGTGTTATTATTCCTGTGAATCGTCGAAAGAATATAATTCCCATTTTGAAGAGAATAATTTTTAAGAACAACACTTTTTTTATCGGCAAGTGATGAAAAATAAACACTGTTATCGTACATCACATCTCCGCAATGATATATCTTAGGATTATCAACAGCATATGGTGCTTTTGACTTTGACCTGAATCCTTCTTTGATCAAATTTTTTATTCCGGCTTTTGTTGGCGAGAAAAGTAATGTAGAAATATGATCACACATGATCCGGTTAACTTCCTCGGGCATTGATTTATTAAATGAACGCAATCCCGCCTCTATATGCACTACAGGAATATGGATCTTAGATGCAGCCACTGCTCCTGCCAGTGTTGAATTAGTATCGCCGTATAAAATAATACATGCAGGTTTTTCTTTTAACAATATTTCTTCGATGCCCTCGATCATGGAGGCAGTTTGTTTTCCATGTGTACCGGAGCCCGCATTTAAATTATAATTAGGATGAGGGATCTCCAATTCTTCGAAAAAAACCTGCGACATATTCTGATCATAATGCTGCCCGGTATGCACAATGACTTCTTTGATCTTATCAGAAAACTTTGTGTGAATTGCCCTGCTTATCGCAGCAGCCTTAATGATCTGCGGCCTCGCACCAATAACAGTAAGTATTTTTATTCTTTTATCTTCCAACTCGTTATTCATGTGTAGTTAATTTGTTTTTTAGTTGTCACATGGAATACACCATATCTTCATTCTCGGTTTGCACACCAGTTTGGTATATGGCTATTTCATAATAAAAAATTTATTTATAACATCCCTTCATCGGCAAAACTGAAATAGGTATTCTCACAAACAATGATATGATCGAGCACATTTATTTCCAACAATTTTCCTGCTTCAATAATTTTTTTTGTGATCCTAATATCCGCATCGCTGGGTTTGTTATTGCCTGAAGGATGATTATGACATATTATTATTGATGAGGCAAGATTTTCAATTGCGGGTTTATACACCATTTTAACATCAACCACTGTACCGGCAACACCTCCGCTGCTTACAAAACGTTTTTCAATAACATTATTTGCACGGTTCAGGTAAACAGCCCAAAATTCTTCATGCGGCAGGTCAGTTAAAAAAGGTGCAACAATATCAAATGCATCTTTGCTTGTCTGGATTTTATTTTTTTTGATCGCCTCAACTTCTTTTCTTCTTCTTCCTAATTCAAGCGCCGCAACAATGCTTACCGCTTTTGCTTCACCAATTCCTTTAAATTTTGTAAGATCATTTACGGTAAGTTTACCTAGATGGTTAAGATTATTATCCACATGATTTAATATTCTGCGCGATAATTCCACTGCCGATTCTGTTCTGCTTCCTGACCCAATAAGTATGGCAATAAGTTCGGCATCAGACAAAACACTTCTGCCTTTGCTCATTAATTTTTCTCTTGGCCTGTCATCTTCCGACCAGGATTTTATTCCAAGAGCAGGTTTTACTTCAATTTTTGTTTCCATAAAGACCATTAAAGGTAAAAAATAAAAGCCTCTTTCCATAGAGGGAAATCAAAGGCAAAAACCCGTAAAATATCTAATTTTCCTCTTTTGACTTAATAACCTCCAACATGGGCTTATAGCTGACCTCACTTCGAGCCAATTAATAATATCAAAAAGTGAAAGCGCCTTTTTTTCTGTTTTGTCTTTTAACAATTTGCTTCTATCCAACTTACTCCAAACACAATGTTCACTACATAGAGAATTGAACTAACAAAATAGGGCCCAAGAAGTTAACAATTGGCTGTTGTTAACTTCTTGGGCTTATTTATCTGTGCTCCAATTGTTTTTGTTTAGTTTTGTTAGCATGAGAAAGATTCTATTCCTGTGTCTTTTAGGCCTTAATTTCGCTAACACTTCCATCGCTCAGCAAAAAGTTACTATTCCTTCCAAAGATAGTTTACCCATTACTGCAGATATGTATTCTGTTGACGAAAACAAACCTTATATTATTTTATGCCATCAGGCGGGATATAGCAGAGGAGAGTATAAAGAAATTGCAACGAAATTAAATAAACTCGGATACAATTGTTTGGCCATTGATCTGCGCTCGGGAGGAGAAGTGAACGGAATAAAAAACGAAACCGCCGCAGCTGCGTTGAAAAAGAAAAAACCACAAGGTTACCTGGATGCAGAACAGGATATTTTAGCTGCTATTGATTTCGTATATTTCTCAAGCGAAAAACCTGTTATATTATGGGGCAGCTCGTTCTCTGCTTCATTGGTATTAAAGGTTGCAACATATAATGATAAAGTAAAAGCTGTTATGGCCTTCAGTCCCGGCGAATACTTTAAAGGCATTAACCTCGCCGACAAAATTAAAATACTTAACAAACCTCTTTTTGTTACTTCAGCGAAATCAGAAGCTACTGATGTACTTACTTTGACTAAAAGTATCATGTCGAAAAATAAAGTGCAATATATTCCTAAAGGTGCTGGCGGACATGGTTCAAGAGTGCTTTGGAACAATAGTCCCGATTATCTTGATTACTGGACTGCAGTTATTCTTTTTCTGAGAGACATAGATTTATAATTTTTTATTTTTCAGATGTCTCTTTTTATCTCTTTTCGTTTTCTTCAGTAAATTTTTTTCGAAAGATTTTGTCAGATCTACTCCGGTTTGATTGGCAATACAAATCAGCACGAACAATACATCAGCCAATTCATCACTAAGTTCCTTTTTCTTATCCTTTTTCTTATTTGATTGCTCTCCATAACTACGCGCAATTACTCTTGCTACCTCCCCTACTTCTTCAGTTAATATGGCCATATTGGTAAGCTCGCTAAAATACCGGACTCCATATTTTTTTATCCAGTTATCAACCTGCTGCTGAGCGTGTTGTATTGTCATATTTTGAAAATTGTTATTTATTGAGTGAAATTACATAAATCATCAGGTACATATGCAGTTGATAACTATTTAATTAAAAAATCTTCAAAAACCCTTTATTTTCAGTGTTTTCAGGGGTACTGAAGCACTAAATTCGGAAACCCTATTTCCCCCCAATCGTATAAATAGTATAGTTCTTTATGAAAGGAGGGCACCATGATTTTCTTGAGTTCGAAGAACAAAATGTTTTCTGCATCGGCAATTTTCATCGGCACATTGGGAGTTATTTTATCTCAACACATCCTGCTATACCAACAAAACAGCAAGGACGCAAACAGTTTGCAAAACACTTTAGACCTCGCACAAATATGTGAAAGAGGAAAGCTCGTTGCTTTAACCGATAATAGTTCAACAAGCTTTTATATTTACAAAGGCGACTCAATGGGTTATGAATATGAATTGCTTCACGCCTTCGCAAAAAAAATCGGGGTACAACTTGAAATTATCGTAGCAAAAGATATGGACCAGATTTTTGATCTGCTAAACAAAAATGAAGTAGATATTATTGCTGCGAATTTAACAGTCACAAAAGAAAGGCTAGAACTTGTAAATTTTACAGAACCACTTTTATATACCCGCCAGGTATTGATACAGCGTAAACCAAAAGGCTGGGAAAAAATGAAGCGGGATGATGTTGATAAACTAGTTGTCCGAAATACACTGGACTTAAGCGGTAAGAAAATTCACGTTCGTAAAGGATCTTCTTTTTATTCGAGGCTGATCAGTTTATCTGAAGAGATTGGCGAGAAAATAGAAATTATTGAATCGCCCGGAGAAAACAATACCGAGTTATTGATCAACAAAGTTGCAACAGGAGAAATTGACTACACCATTGCCGACGAAAACGTTGCCATGATCAATCAAACTTATTATCCTAACCTGGATATAGAAACGCCTATTAGTTTCCCGCAAAAAATTGCCTGGGCTGTTCGAAAAAAATCTCCACAGCTTAACAAGGCATTGGACGACTGGATTACAAACGAGAGCGGCTCTATCATTACACAAGTCGCATATAAAAAATACTTTAAGGAATCAAAAAAGCTGCGTCATCTCGCGGTGAATAATAATTTTTACGAAGCAAATAGAATATCGGAATATGATGAGATGATAAAAGTGTACAGCAAAAAAATTGATTGGGACTGGAGATTACTCGCTTCGATGATATTCCAGGAATCAGGCTTTTCTGCAACAGCACAGTCATGGGCGGGCGCTTATGGACTTATGCAGCTGATGCCTGAAACAGGTTCCAGGTACGGACTGGATACAACAGCCGGAGGCGCTGAAGGAAATATTGTAGCCGGAACAAATTACATTCTTGATCTTGATAAATATTGGCAGAACAAAATACCGGACAAACCCGAACGTATAAAATTTATTCTGGGATCATATAATGTTGGCCTTGGACACGTTATAGATGCAAGAAATATTTCACCCAAATATGGCAAGAACCCAAATATATGGTTCGACAATGTTGACTTTATGATATTGCAAAAATCAAACCCGCTTATTTATAACGACTCTATAGTCAAGTGCGGTTATTGCAGAGGGCAGGAAACATATATTTATGTACGGGAAATATTGAACAGATATGAGTTCTACAAAAAGCGATTGCCTGAAAATAGTCCGCCGACTCTGGTAGCAAATTAATTCCATCACCCTTCAAAGGCTCTTTTCATGTGTATATAATTTTTAAGTTCTTGATTGTCACATGGAATACGCAACATATTCATTTTCGGTTTGTAAGCCGAAGGCTTATGGCTATTTCATCTCTCAACTAACCAAGTTTATCGGAAAACAAAAAGAAATCTCTGGATTTCTGCTTAATTTGTATTACAAGGTTGAGTATATTTAAAACTATAGAACCAGAAGCGTGCTTTTCCAAAAAAAAATAGAAAGTAAAATAAAAAACAAATGGCTGGCAGAAAATCTAAAATATTTGCCTGCAATTGTGTTGCTATATATTTTACTTGCCATATTGCCAATATTTTTGAATGCGGCATTTGCGCCTGACTTTAATGAAAGTCTATCCAAAACCATCTCTGACCCTTACTTCCTTGGCAACCTTATATATATTGCATGTAACATGTTTTGCATTATGATATGTGTTACCAATACAATTTTTATTTTACAAAAGATTAATTCACTTGATCATTATCCGGGCATTCTGCTTATTGTTAAAATAGTGGCCGTTTTTATCGGTGTTACAATAGGAACCATATTGAGCTACAAAATAAATAATTATTTAATTGAGGCTGGGCTTAGACCATTGGTAACAAAAAGCAATTTTACTTTTAACGGAAAAAATTTAAGTGTTCTGGCAGCAAAATTATTTACAAACAATTTTGCCGGCTTACTAATATGCGTTCCCATTTTTATCAGTGAATTCCGCAAACAGGATATTATTTTAAAACTAAAAGAAAAAGAACTTGAACTTAACAAAGCAGAAATAACAAAAACACAAACGCAGCTTGAGTTGTTGCAATCCAAAATAAATCCTCATTTCTTATACAATGCATTAAACTCCATTGCAAGTCTTGCTCATGAAGAACCTGATAAAGTGGAAAAGATGGCAATATCCCTTTCTAAATTATTCAGGTACAGCATCACTACTTCTTCGAATAATTATGCTTCCATCAAGGAAGAAACCGACATTATCCGCCATTATCTTGATATTGAAAAAATAAGATTTGGCGATAAGCTTAACTACTCAATAATCATTGATGCTGATCCGGCAATTCTAATACCCAGGTTTTTGATCCAGCCCCTTGTTGAAAACGCTGTCAAACATGGCACATCCAAAATCACTACTTCCGGTCTTGTAGAAGTAAAGATCACTTCTGAAAACAAGGAGGTTATAATTACTGTTCATGATAACGGACCTTCATTTCCCGAGGGTTTGATAAGCGGGTATGGTTTGCAAAGCACGCAGGAAAAATTAAATTTATTATTTCCGAATAGCCACGAATTAAGTTTTACAAACGGAACATACAAACAGATCATTATCAAACTAAAAATTACGAACAATGCCGCAAGCTTATAGAACACTCATAATTGATGATGAGAAACCCGCAAGAAGCAGACTGTTAAGACTGCTTGGAAAGTATGAGAATGTATTCGATATCATTGGGGAAGCTGAGAATGGAGAAGAGGGATTAAAAAAAACAGATGAACTAAAACCGGACCTGATATTTTTAGATATCCAAATGCCCGGCTTAACAGGATTTGAAATGTTGAAACAGGTTAAACATATGCCTAAGATAATTTTCACAACCGCGTATGAAGAATATGCGATCAAAGCATTCGAAGAAAATTCTGTTGACTATTTACTTAAACCAATTGAAGAAGACCGCTTAGAACTGAGTATAAAAAAATTGCAAAAAGATCAAAAGTCAACCAACACAATTGACGATGCTACACTATCCAGAATACTGAATCACATTGCACCTTCCGACAAAGCTATCACTTCCATTCCTGTAAAAAAAGGAGACCGGATCTTTATCATAAAATTAGATGACATTGCTTTCCTTGAGGCCAAAGAAAAATATGTTTTTATCAATACAATGGATGGACACGAACACCTTATTGATTTTACGTTAACTCACCTTGAAGAAAAATTGCCTGCTCATTTTATAAGGGTACACCGCGGACACATTATAAATAAAGATAAAGTAAAGGAAGTTCAACGGTACTTCGACGGAAGGTATGTGCTTATACTTAACGATAATAAAAACACAAAAATTATAAGTGGAGCAAGCTATAGTAAAGAAATAAAACCATTGATAGAAATATAATTCCTATTCATTGATCCACTTGAGTGATTTACGGTATGTTTTATTATCCGTTAGGGTCGCGATATAAATACCTTTACTATATAGATCAGCAGGAAGCTGAATTGTGACATTTCCACTTCCCATAATTTTTTGAGTAAATATTGTTCTTCCCATCATATCTGTGCAGGAGAAATATAAGTCTTCAAATGAATTGTTGTCTGTATTCACCACCACAAACTGTTCACCAACATCAGATTTTCCAATATAATATTCAACATTTTTTTCATTTTTATTTGACAAAGTTCTGGAAGCGTTGCTGTGCAATTCTCCATTTATACAAGCATCTGCTGTTTCGGAATAAGAAATATCAAGAACAAAACGCGACGTTGAAGTTGTATCGTACAAATAACAATTGTATGCGCCTGTTCTAAGATCATGCATTGTTCCGGTTAACAAGTCTTGTAAATAAACGCAAGCCGAAGAAGGAAGATTATTTATTTCGATAGGAGAAATTGAAAATGCCCCGGAAACACTTGTTATTACTTTAATTGGAATATGTATATTCTGAGTAAGTGCCGGCAATCCATTGATCGCATACATAGAATTATTCATTTCAGATGCGATGTAAGGTGAAGACTGATCCATAGCCAATAATTTGTATGCATCGAATTGTGAGTCAAAACCGGAACGTGCATCAACATTAAAATGCAATACGGTTTCATCGTGCATACCATTCGCACCATCTAAGAAAAGTCTGAACACGTTGCCAACCACAGGGGCTGCCTCGCTGGTTTTTAAGAACGTTGGATTGCTGTTAACTTTTATACTCTCTGTGGCAGAAAGCGAAGTTACAGCTGTTGCATGAACAAAAAATCCTTGTCCGCTTGGTATAGTATTACCAATACCCCCAGCTCCAATGGTTGGAGTACTTACTCCTCCTACACATGTTGCAAAAGCACCAGCACCAGCGTTCAGATCCGCATTCCATGCATATATTGCATCATCTACATTACCATTAGCTCCTTTGAGAGCAGACCAGCTAATTGGTGATGGATAAGGATTAGCGATCATATTCCATCCATCGTCAGCAGGTGTACCATGATTGGTATACGATAAATTAATTGACTGATTAAATTTTGTAACTGTTCCGGTAACATCCCAGGTTATTGGAGCTGTAAGGTTTTGTGCCGTTCCTAAATAAACATAAAAACCTTTACCTGAAGTTACCGGGTCATTTACATTGTTCATGCGTACGTACGAATTAGCTGCAGTATAAACACCGGCAACAGTTTCGTTGTAAGTGTAAATTGAAGTGAATCCGCCCGCTGAACCATCAGGGCAAGTAGAGCAGGAAATATAAATATCATCGTCCCAATCCGAAAGTGTCATTGCAGAACTAAAAGGAGCGCCAATGATCGCCCAACCAGTTTTTCCTCCGGGAGCATAACGCTGCATAGTTACATTACCTGTTATATCAGCTCCTCCGGCAATTGCGCCAATAGCTCCGGTATATGTTGCATCAGATGTCAATGTTAAATTTCCGTTTGTAGCTAACGTTCCGGAATTCAATTGTAATACACCCCTTAGGTTCTGAGGACTTAAAATACCAGCGCCTGCTGAATTGGTAAGCGTGAGATTATGAAAGGTTGCAGTATCAGCACCACTTATTGTTTGAGCAGCCAAACCATTCAACGTAACAGTTCCGGTATTTCCCAAAAATGACCCGTCGTTTGTCCAGTTCCCTTTCACATTTACTGCATAATCGCTCACAGTAACATCTAATATACTTGTACTTCCAATTGATAAATTTCCATTCATGGAAATGGCCCCCGCTAACTGAATTGTATTTGCACCGGTGAGTAATAAATGATTAAAAGTTTCTCCGGCATTATTGGTGATCGTTTGATTAGCCACACCACTCAATGTTACAGTTCCGGTGCCGCAGGTAAATGTTCCTGTGTTGGTCCAATTACCTTTCAGATTAATGCTGTAATTACTTGCAGAAACAGCAAGTGTACTGCTGATGTTCAAATCACTATTAACAACTGTAGCGGCAGATAAAGTTTTTGTATTTGAACCGGCAATTGTAAGATTGTTATATGTTGTCCCTCGCACAACCTGAGCAGCAGAACCATTATACCTCACAAGACCTGTTCCGGGAGTGAAGGTTCCCGTGTTGGTATTATTTCCTCCGATATTTAAAGTTCCTGTAGTTATTGTTAACGCTCCGTTTCCACTAAGGTTTCCGGTAAGATTTACTGTTCTGCCTGCCTGGTTAAGTGTAACTGTCCCAGCCCCATTCGTAAGCGCCAGATCTCCTGAAATTACCAAGGGAGAAGTAGCAATTGTTTTATTAATACTGGCAGCGCCTGTAGTTAAACTAAGGTTATTATAACCACTATTATAAATTGACTGAGCAACATTTCCGTTATAATTTACCGTATTGGCAACCGTACTAAAATTTGCAGTAGAAATATTTGCTGCAGAAGTCGCAATATTTAAAACACTTCCTCCTCCTTGTGTCCACCCTCCGGTACCGGTTAATCCATTTGCTGCAGTGCTTGTTAAATTAACTGTAGTATTATTTGTAAGCGTAACACCGGTTACGGTTACAGCTCTGGAAAAACTAAGCGCTGTTACACCTCCTATTGCCTGTGAATTAGTTGTGAAGGCAGCCACGCCTGCAGAAAAGGATGTTCCATTGTTAGTGATGCCGCCTTTAAAAACAAGATTGCCTGCAGTAGTAATTGATGTGGAGAGCCAAGTTGCACTAGCGTTAACAGTCACCAATCCAACAAAAATTTTAATTCCATTATTGTTGCTCAGTGTTAGTGTCATAGCGTTTCCAACAGTTGTTGTTCCGTTCACGGTCATTGTCATCCTGCCAATAGTGGCACTTCCTGTTGGCATAGTCAATGCTCCATTCACAATTACGGTTCCGGTCGCCGCACTATTCAATGTTCCGCCCGAAATATCAGTATTTTGAAAAGTAGTTGTTCCAAGTATATTTGAATCGCTCAATGTTCCTGCAATGGTTGTAGAGCCATTCACCGTTAGATCCTGATCAATCGGATTGAGTGTAACACCCGTATTAACAATAAGGTCATTATTAACTACCACAGCGCCTGTCATGGATTTTGTCCCTGATGTTGACAAGGTTAAATGCCTGTAAGTAGCAGCAAAAATTGTTTGATTTCCTCCGCGATTATAAATTACGGTATTTAAGTTTGTATTAAAATTTACCGCAGCAATAGTAATTGTACTTCCTGCATAATTAAGAACACCGTTGACTCCCTGGGTCCATGTTCCGGTTCCGGTTAATGAGCCTGCTGCGACAGCTGTCATTGTTACGGTTGAGCCGTTTGTAACCGTAACGCCGGTAACTGTCACTGCACTTGCAAAATTTAAGGTCGTGGCACCGGACAAGGTCTGAGGATTAGAATCAAAAGTAACGGCACCTGCCGCAAATGATGCACCATTGCTCACAATACCACCTCTGAAAACAAGTCCGCCAAGTGTTGTCTCTGTGGTGCTGTTCCATGCCCCTCCTGGATTTACCGTAACAGCACCTGTGAAAATATTTGTTCCTGTATTGCTTTGGTCATAATATGTACCATTAACAGTTGTAGTACCATTATTGGTTATATTAAATGTGGATGCCCTGAATGTACCTGCGGCAACATTTAGGTTATTGCTAACTGCTGTATTTACACCAAGGGTTACAGTTTGTGTCCCCACCGAGGTCGTTAATCTATTGTAGGTTACTATACCTGCCGGTAAAGTTGAATTGGCGCCAGTAACATTCCACAAAATGGTGCCCGTTCCGGGAGTAAAAGTTTGGTTAGCGGTTGCCCATGAGGTACGAATCTGAAGCGTACCACCATTAGTCATATTTAAAATACTCCCGGCAGTAGTTGAAGAAACTGTTGTGACATTTAATGTGTTAGTTCCACCGGCGACCCATTGTAAAGTTGCGGCAACAGAAAAACCAACATTCAATGTTCCGTAAATTAAATTATTAGCGGGGTTGTTATCGTATGTACAGGTTCCATTGATTCTTAAATTATCACCTGCCACTGGAAGTGTTCCTCCGTTCCATCTCGCTGCAACACTAAAACTACCAACCCCTGTAAATGTTTTATTCGCCGACTGTAATTGACCAGCGGCAATAAATAACAGAAAAATTAAAGTAGATATATTAAGTAACCGTAACCTCATTCTGCTGTTTAGAAAAGTTAAAGCTTATCAAATAAATTTCTCTGCTCTTCGTTGGTTGGGATACGTATCATACCTTGATAATCTCCAACCTCTTTTCTTAACCGCTCTATCAACTCCTTATTACCGGTCATATAATGAATACTTGTATATACCTCATTTTTGAGCTGTATCATATTTTTTTCTTTGTCGGTAACAATGACATCCTTTAAACTAACAGCTTCGGTTATCTTATACTTTTCCATTAAAACCTTTTCAACTTCCTTTAATTCACTTGCCTGTAAATAATTATTGAACAAATACATTCCCCATAAAAAAAGATCATCGACAAAATGGAATTGACTTATGGCCTTATGCTTTCCTAATTTTTCTTTGTAGAAAAGAATGGAGTGATTGACCGTGTTGTTATAATTGTTTTCAATCAAATAACGAGGCTTCTCATTTGAAGCGAGAAAACTTGTTAAACGAGTCCCAAAATCAACACCTCCAAAAGTGATCTTTATATCAGTTTGGCTGCGATCGTCATGAAGCTTCATGTACTTATCGACCAGGTCAATAATGTCCTTTGGGTTTAATATATTGTGGTAATGTTCTCTGCGAGAGAAGGAATATCCATTATGCCTGTTAGGCTGCTGGAAATAGTTAGAAAGATCTTTTAGTATGCTCATACACCTTATAACGGTGTTGCAACACATAATGTTTCATTTTCTTACATATGTAAGTTATGCATCGACAAATTGGAGAGGATAAACGATGAAACAAAAATCATCACTTATTTTCAATATTAAAAAGAAATTAAAGCGGAATTAAAGCTAGATTAAAAAGAAAAGCTTAGATCATTAATATACTACTCTTTTTGTTTAGAGTCAATAGTAATTGTAACAGGCCCCCAGTTAAGTAGATCAATTTCCATACCGGCACCAAATTTTCCTGTGCCAACAGATTTATTTAAAATAACTGAAACCTTTGCAACAAACCTCTCGTATAGGAGAATTGAAATTTCAGGTTTAGCCGCTTTAATATAGGACGGCCTGTTTCCCTTTTTTGTGCTTGCATACAAAGTGAATTGAGAAACGATCAAAATTTCTCCCTTAATTTCATCCACCGAAAAATTCATTACCCCATTTTCATCATCAAAAATTCTTAGCGAACAAATTTTATTTGCCAGCCATTCAATATCTTCATCGGTATCTGCTTCTTCAATTCCAAGTAAAACGAGTAGCCCTTTATTAATGGAGGAATATTTTTCTCCATCAATTTTTACACTTGCATGTTTAACACGCTGAATAACTGCTCTCATCCCTTATTTTTATAATCTCTATCCAGCTCACTTCCCAACAAAATATTTAAATACGTTGTGTATCTGAAAGAAGCAATTTCATTATTATCAACGGCTTTAATTATTGCGCATCCTGGCTCATTCACGTGCAGACATGAATTGAATTTACAATCGTTCATGCGACCTCTTATTTCAGGAAAGAAATGTCCTAATTCATTTTTTTCGATATCAATAATTCCAAATTCTTTTATGCCCGGAGTATCGATAATATAACCGCCCATTTTTAAAGGGAACATTTCCGCGAATGTAGTTGTATGTACACCTTTATCGTGGGCATCAGAAAGTCCTTTTATTTTCAGATCTAATTCCGGATCAATGGCATTAATCAATGTAGATTTTCCAACACCTGAATGGCCGGATATCAGGCAGGTTTTTCCTTTCATTTGCGCCATCAATTCTTCAACGCCCGATTTTTCTGTTGACGATACCATAAAACATTTGTAACCTAAAGGCTCGTATATTTTTTTTAATTCATTTAACTCATTATGGCCTTCGGGAGTATACAGGTCAAGTTTATTAAAAACTATACTGCATGGAATTCCATATGCCTCAGCGGTAAGTAAAAATCGATCTACAAATCCGGTTGATGTTCGCGGCATTGCAAGTGTTACAATCAAAAAAGCTTCATCAATATTGGAAGCAATAATATGAGTTTGTTTAGAAAGATTTGTCGACTTACGAATAATGTAATTTTTTCTCGGAAAGATCTTGTCTATCACCCCTACTTGTTCCATTTCATCAATGACAAACTCCACCCTATCACCTACCGCAATTGGATTGGTATTTTTTATTCCTTCCATGCGAAATTTTCCCTTTATACGGCAACGCATTATTGCACCCGCATCATCACGCACGTGGTACCAGCTTCCTGTTGATTTTATAACAATACCTTCCATTATTATTCACGAATTTACGAATCAATACGAATAGTACGAATTGTTTATATTATATTGTTCCAGCATTCGTAAAAATTCGTAATTCGTAGAATGTTTGTATATTCATACTCATGTCTATCAAAGTAAATAACATCACCAAACTTTACGGAGCGCAGAAAGCGCTGGATGATGTTTCATTTAGCATCAACAGCGGAGAAATAGTTGGTTTCCTTGGACCAAATGGTGCAGGAAAATCAACCATGATGAAAATACTTACCTGTTATGTTCCTCAAACTTCAGGAAAAGCATCGGTATGCGATTTTGATGTTGAAGAACAAAGCATAGAGGTAAGAAAAAATGTTGGGTACCTTCCCGAGAACAATCCCTTGTATTTAGATATGTATGTAAAGGAATACCTTGAGTTTGTTGGTGGCTTACATAAAATAAAAAACATTCGCGACAGGGTAAATGAAATGGTTGAAGTCACCGGACTTACACTTGAGCAGAAAAAGAAAATTGGCGCACTTTCAAAAGGATATCGCCAGCGGGTAGGATTAGCGCAGGCTTTGATACACGATCCCAAGGTTTTAATATTAGATGAACCGACAACAGGACTCGACCCTAACCAATTGGGAGAAATAAGGGAACTGATAAAAAAAGCGGGCAAAGAAAAAACGGTGATTTTTTCTACGCACATTATGCAGGAAGTTGAAGCCATTTGTGACAGGGTAATTATTATTAACCGCGGAAAAATAATTGCGGATGATGCAACAAAAAACATCAAGATCTCCAGTACCAAAAAAGAAATTATCACAGTAGAGTTCAAAGGAGAAACTACGAAAAACGAACTTCAAAAAATTAATGGAGTACGAGAAGTTACACAGATCAATGCTTCTACCTGGCATTTAACTGCGAATGATGAAATAGATATACGACCTGAAATATTTCAGTTTGCGGTAAAAAATAATCTCACTGTTTTATCATTGGGAAAAGAAGAGCAAAAACTGGAAGATATTTTCAAGGAGCTGACTACGCAGAGTAAGTAGATAAATTATTTTTTTTCACAACTTTTCCTGTTTAATATACTCTGGAAATAAAATAACTTTTTTAGTATCTCCGGGGCTGAACAAGAATGGTTTTACATCGTCAGCCGTCTCTTTCATATTGATTTTTTTACATCTTTCGAGCAGTCTTTTCTTTAGTTCAGACGGTGTTTTTATATCCATTTTTAACTCCAGATAATCATAGTTGGGTTTTATTTTCCCAAGCAAAAAAACAGCATCAAAAAAATCACGCCCTTTTGGTTGTTTACGATTACAGATGGCAAAGAATTTTTGTGACAACAGAATATCCAACGGAGTAATGAAGATCTGGGTGAACACATCAAACTTGTTTAAGATAAAAGGCTCCGGCTTAAACTTGAAATGCTGCGGCTCTGTATCAAGTTGTATAAGTATTCTTTCATCTTTGTGTCCGGAAAGACCTTCTTTAAAAAGTAATCCCGGGAATTTTATATGACAGTGGTAAGCCCCTTTAAATACATTCCTGAAATCAACCTCATAACCCTCCCTTTCCAGTTTTTTTTTTATGATTTTTGAAATTTCTTCAAAAGATTTTTCGCTAAGTCGAAAATTATCAAAATCAATATCTTCAGAAAAACGGTTATTGTTATGTACGATCCTAAGGCATGTTCCTCCCAGAAAACACAATTTGTCCGCATATTTACTATCGAAAATAATCTGCAGAATTTTATGTTGCAGGTATTCCCTTAAAATAAAGCGTTTAAACTTTCTAAGACTATTGGGATATGATTTTTCTATTTCCTGTATACTAAGCATCTTTTAAGTACTGAATAAATCCGTTAACTCTTTTCTCGAGGGCTTTGTTGGAATATATTTTTAAATAGGCATTGAGCTTTTCCACATTCAATCGGGATAAAAGAACATCCGTATTCATTCTCATTCCCGCGAAGGCCTCATTTGTATTTATGTTTTCATTGATATAAAAATAATCCAGTATGGTTTTTTCCACTTCCGCCATTTTAATTCTTTGATCCCCTGCTTCTACTAAATGATAACCAAAAAATAAGGAAGGTTTAAGATGGTGATAAATGAAAGTTCCGGTGCCGGTTTCAAATTCATTTGTTTTTATGCTGGTAGCCGAAGTAATAGCATAAACACCCTCCGGGATCAATTGGTAATATGACATTGCAGTTTCAAAAGAAACATAGGAAGGTGAGTATATATTGTTAGCGGCAAAAAAAAGGAACTCTTCATTAATGACTCTTTCTGAAAAAAAATACCAGCGATTGATAATTTTTTCCACATAGCCTTTTTCCTGCCACTCTACCAAACGCCTGCTATCAAAATGGGGATATAGCTTGCGAATGTCACGAGTAGAGAAAACAGGAAAATAATGCAGCTTATTTCTAAATTCCAGGTAATTCAACTTGTTTCCCTTTTTTGTTAAAAATAACAATTTTAAGAAACAAAACAAAATATTATTTTAGGCTATTATTTCCTCAACGAGATTATTTTTTCAGTTTGCAGTAAAAAATAATCTTACTGTTTTATCATTGGGTAAAGAAGAGCAAAAACTGGAAGATATTTTCAAGGAGCTTACTGCGCAGGGTAATACCAAAGTGAAATATGAAACAGTTCAATATTTTTTGCCTCATCCCCGTCCCTTCTCCAAAGGAGAAGGGGGTGTTGGATTATTTTATATTTCCGTTCGCGGTAAAAAGCAATCTCACCGTTTTATCATTGGGTAAAGAGGAGCAAAAACTGGAAGATATTTTTAAGGAACTGACTACGCAAGGTAAATAACCCTAGCTCACCCCACACGTATTAACAAATTTACTTCCCAATTTTAGGTGGATACACGAATACATCCGGCTGTATTTCATAAGGAACTAAGATAGGATATAAGCCTATTTTCTTTCGTCTTTTGTCAACTCGTTTTGCATGCTTTATTGGGAATAATTCTAATTCGCCTATAGTAGAATTAAACCTGGATTGGGTGCCATAAATTTGTTTTTTATCCTCCATAACAAGTATCCTATCTTTCATTGAAGCATAATCTTCCCAGTTGACTTCTCTGATCTTTGCCAATTTTTTAATGGCAGGCAAATATTTTTTTTGAAGTTCGATATTGGCATGCTGAATTATCAGAAACGCTGTTCCACTTCCGTCCTTACCAACCATACTAATAGTTGGCCATCCAACTTTATCTATGATGGGCAGTAATTTTGTTTGGTTTATAGAATCGTACGTAGCCTGAATTTTAAGTAACGATACAGTTCCATCGTAATCGAATTCTTGCCGCTTTACTGTAAATTGGGTGTAACTCCTGTATCGTTGATCTTCTATCTTCATATCCCTTAATTCGAGTGCCAGAGCTTTATCGCTGCACTTACATTCATTTTTTACTCTCTCATCCAACTTATATTTTATATCATTCCATTTTAAATCAGTATGCAATGGCTCAAGATCTTTATCCGATAACACCCAATTTAGTTGATCAAGTTGAACTGTATCAATAAATTGATAGATAAAATAAAAAGCTGAATCATTTTTTTTATTCAGAGCATAACAACAAGCGAGGTTGTATGTACGTAATAAAGTTGGAGATTCTTTATAGGCTTGCAATCTTAATTTTAAGGCTCCTGCATAATCACTTTTTAATTCGAGGGAATCGGCAGTAGTTAAAAATTGTGCATGAAGAGATGTCGATACAAATAAAATAACCGAAAGGCTTAAAAATAAATTTTTCATCGTTTAGCTAAAGGCCTTTACAATCCTTTTGAATAAAACTAGCGGCTTTCGTATATCCTAATTTAAAGGCAGCTTTAAAATCATCACAAGCAGTTTTGTCTCCTGCAATTTTTTTTGCCGTTGCTCTGTTGTAATATGCTTCAGCGTAATTCGGATTTAATGCGATGGCCCTATCAAAATCCAATAAGGCCAATTCTAACTTTCCACTCTCCATCTTCATTGATAGTAAGCCCCTGGCATTATATGCCTCTTCGTACTTTTTATATCTTAATGATGTATTATAATTGTCAATGGCTGATTTATTATCTCCCTTTATTTCGCAAACAAGGCCCATATAATAATAAAGTTTATACCGATTATATGTTTTCTGTTCTGGTTGGGTGTCCAAATAATAAATACATTTTTCATAATCCTTTAGTGCTCCATCATAATCCTTAGTCAAATATTTTATATATCCCCTATCTATATAAATATCCCCATTAGAAAACGACAATTTTAAAGCTTTATTCAAATCATTAAGGGCATATTTGTAATCGCCTTTCAAGCCATAAATAACTCCTCTTTTATGATACGCATATACGTAATTAGTATCTAGTTCAATTGCTCGGTTAAAATCCAACATTGCATCATCCTAGTTTTTCAACTTAAACTTAGCAAACCCCCTATCATACCACGCATATGGATAATTCGGACTTATTTCAATTGCCTTTGTAAAAAGTAAAATTGCTTCCGGGTATAGACTATTTTTCATTTTTTCCATTCCCTTCTTTTCATACTCTTTTACTGAGTCCTGCGAACAAACATAATTTGCAAGGACAAGGAATAAAATCGATAACCTGATTCGCATAAAATTATTCGGGAGTTAGCAAAAGAGGGCAAGCAACAATCACTTGTCCTCTTCAATAATAATCAATTCTCTTCAAAACTTAAATTAAAAGGCTCTGTTTTTACTCCTTTTTCTTTTAGAGATGCTTGTGGTTGAAAGTTATCATTTGTGGATTTAAATGTCCTTCCCGTTGTCTCTACAGAATTATCCACAATTTCAAAGTTAATATTATCGAACCAGACTTGTCCTGTCCCATAAAGCAAAGCGCCAAAAGAAAACATAGTTGAATTATTTGGAACATCTAGTATGATCTCGCATTTAGTCCAATTTGTTGTTCCTTTTATTGATCGATTATTTTTTCCATCATGCATATTATCAAATGAGGCTGTAGTTGTATCACAATCTACGCGAAGCCAAAGTCCCGCCCAACCTTTTACATTTTCTGATTTTAGAAAGCCAGTCATTTTAACTCTTTTTCCAAGATATTTATCCGGCAAACAATTTTGCCATAAAGTTCCAAATCCATCAATTTCTTTTTCATTTGATTTTATTGTTGCTGAATTTTTTCCTTCTTGTCCAGCTCCCCTATCTGTCCCCATTTCATAGCTTTGAGATTTGTCCCAGCCAATCAGCCAACCACTGGGGAAACCAAGAGATTCAGACTTCGTTGAAGTAGAGCAAGAACTGCTATATAATACAATAGCAATTAAAACTATTTTTAAAATGTTATGTGTCATTACCACTATGATTTAATCGTTTTTATAAAAATAATGGTAAAAGGGAAATGGCATATTACGCTTCACAATAGTACCAATTTATGTTTGTCCGCCATAGTATTCTATAGCTTTTTGCTTCAATGGATTTGTACTCCATTCTTCCCAGGTATTAGTATAAGGACTATAACCACACTTTAATGGCTTACTATAAATATCTTCCGGGTTTTCTATATAGGCTCTGCAATCCGTACAGACATATCTAAATTCACAATCCTTACAAACGGCTATTTTATCTTTAACAATATTCCAATTTGTCGTAAACCCCTTTTTTTCTAGTACTTGTTTGAGCGTTGTATTACTAATATTTCCAAAACTTTTTATTATACTTGGACAGTTCTTAATTTCACCCTTTGCATCAATACTTATTTTACGATTAAGGCAAGAATTGTAATGTTGAGATTCTGTAAATGTTTCGATATTCAACGAAAAAAAAGATTCGTTTATCTGCCCACAATGAAAATGAGAATCAATTTGTGAATCAACATAGCTAATTGACAATAAATATTTATTTAAATCAGAGATTGATCTATTAATTGGTGATGAATGGACAATAATTGAACGAATTCTACGATGTTTTTTACTTAAATTTAATAATGCTTCATCATTAAAGTATGAATCATATTTAATTACTAATTCAACGGATCGCAGTCTACTAGTTGATATTTTACCCAGCAGGTTATCTATCTTTTCGAGAGTAATTATATTATAAACCCTCAATTGCAAAGCTTCGCAGCCCAAATCATTCAACTGCTGCAACACATCATTTATTTGACTTCCCCAATTTTCATCGTAGTCAAGTATCGCATTAGTAATTTCAAGAGGTGTTTCCCACGTTAATTCCAGAGTTGGAAATTTTTCTGGTTCACTAGTGTAAAACCCCCACTCCTCTTTAACTAAAATTGAAAAAAAATCATTGATCTCTTTATGATTTCTCGTGTCATGTTTTGCTTTTATTTCTTCTATTGTGTCTTTTGCAAAATCTGTCAAAATGCCAAATCCAAGGTTTGGTATAAATTTTACAACCCCTCTTTGAATATCGCATAAACAACTTCTTACCGCCCCTTTTACCGGAATACAGCAAGCAAATAATTTAAAATAAATTTGTTCACTCATTAATAACCGATGGATTTTTACCATTTACAATTTTCGAAATTGGTTTGTAGAACCCTCTGGCAGTATACATATCAGTTTGATGAAAGTCACTTTTTACAAAAGCAGTTGGAATACCACCACTACTTGTTGTTTCCTGTATTAAATGATAAACCAATGGCAATTTTTTCAATATGTCTTCATCAAATATTTTTTTTGACTTCATTGCGATTTTAATTAGCTAGAAAATCAGCGATTTTTTTTTCTAAATAATAATTGCATGGTTTTGAAACCATTCCAAATTGACCTTCAGGATTAACCTCTAAAAAAACATATCGCCCGTCTGTAGCTCTAATAAAATCAAGAGAGCCGGTATTTAAATTTAATTGTTCCATCAATTGTATTACTTTTTTTTCAACATCTGCAGGAAATTTATACGGTACTGTCCTATTCGGCTTTGCATGGTTGTATTTTCTGAAATCTATCTTAGTTTGAGCATCATTTTGTGAAAATACAGCCATGCTATAACACTTTCCTTCTAAATAAAACACCCTCACCTCGTATTCTTTCTCAATATATTCCTGAATTAAAGATGGAAATATTTTCTCGGGCAAATTCCTTATTAATTCCTCTGTTATCATACTTGCATACATAGCCCAGTTTTTATCTTCCATTCTAACTAAATTAGTGTTCCAAATACATTTAGTGATTGTTTTAGGATATTGTTTTAAAAATTGCAAAATTTTTAATCTCGAATTAGTAATCAATGTGTCTGGGATACAAATATTTGAATATTTAGCAATTTGTAATGCATGATACTTATTAATTTTAGATTCTATTTGTCCCATTTTTTTTGTTTTATAAAAATGGTGCCGCATACTTACATAAAACTCCCAAGCTTCTTTTGTTTTATGCTTTACAATTTCTTTTGGTAAGCTTTCTTCTATATTATTAGGCAATTGAAATTGTACCTTTCTATACCATATAGATTTTATATTCTCAATGGGAATATTTTCATAAAAAAATATATTTGAAGAATCATTTAGCCTTAACGTTGCATTATCGGAAGCAAAAAATCCATTTATTCTCAAAGTTTTCATTTGGTAACCGAACAACCAATCTATTACTT
>Ga0163149_10002152_pt1 | contig 24251 bp, 18 predicted proteins | sample OliLakLV19MP5G1_FD_148604 | JGI IMG/M metagenome (GOLD analysis project Ga0163149, IMG submission 148604) | Freshwater microbial mat bacterial communities from Lake Vanda, McMurdo Dry Valleys, Antarctica - Oligotrophic Lake LV.19.MP5.G1 | ecosystem: Environmental > Aquatic > Freshwater > Lake >... | reverse complement strand
CCATGTATATGTTGTAGCATTGCTTGCTGTTAGCGTAACTTGTGTTCCCGCGCACATACTGCCACTTGTTGCAGTAATGGTTGGATTTGGATACACAGTTACTTGAATAACCGCTTGGCTTGTGCAACTTCCTGCAGATCCAACAACCGTCATTGTTGCAACTAGTGATGTGGAAGTTACAGGAGGTGTTACAACTAGAGGTGTTGTATTTAAATTTGGGTTGCCTGAAAAACCTGCAGGTAATGTCCATGTAAATGTTGAAGCACCTGATGCGGTTAATGTAGTTGTATTTGGTGAACCATTAAAGTTTTGCGAACACAATGTATTATTACCTGCAATGGTTACCGTTGGAAGACCAACAACTAATACGCTAGCAACCCCCGTATTGGTGCAACCTTGCGCGCTGGTTACCAAAACAGTATAATTTCCACTCAAACTAGATTGCGCACTTGCAAATGGCGGATTCTGTAATGCAGAGCTGTACGCATTAGGTCCTGTCCATGCAAACGCAGTTCCTGTTATAGCCGTTAATGTAAATGTTGATCCTACACAAATAGTTGGACTATTAACCATAACTACAGGAAGTGGATTTATTACAACATTCACAACAGCTGAGCTTGTACAGCCCGCTGCATTTGTTACAGTAACAGTGTAATTTCCTGCATTAACTAATGAAGCTGTTGCAATTGTAGGGTTTTGAGCATTACTTGCAAATGCATTTGGTCCACTCCATGTATACGAACTTGCAGCAGGGTTTACAAAAAGATTTATTTGTTTGTTTAAACAAATTGGTGAATTACTTGTTGCAGTAGGTTGTGGAGCAGGATTCACAACAACGTTTGTTGTTCCGGTACTTATACATCCACCAACTGCGGTAACAGTTACTACATAAGGCCCTGTCATTAACGTTGTGCTGTTTGCAATAGTAGGATTTTGTAAATTACTGTTGAATGAGCTAGGTCCTGTCCATGTATATGAATTAGCAGCAGTAACCGTTAATTGAATGGTTGCACCAGGGCAATAAGGTCCTGTATTACCAACAGTGATTGTTGGTGTAAGATTTACAACCACTACTACAACAGCTTGTGCCGTGCATCCTAAAGCGCTAGTAACTTTCACAGTATAACTTCCTGCATGTACGGTTGTGGCATTTGCGATCGTTGGGTTTTGTAAGTTACTACTGAAAGCGTTCGGTCCACTCCATGTGTATGAAGTTGCCGCGTTAACTGTCAAATTAATATTTGCACCTGTACAAACCGGACTATTACTTCCGGGTAAAGGAACGGGGCTAGGGTTAATAGTTATTGTTGATGTTGCACTTGATGTACAACCCAAGGCTGATGTTGCATTAACCGTATAAACTGTTGTTATAGCAGGCGTAAATGTAACTGAAGAGCCAACAACGTTTGGCGGAAGCCATGTATACGTGCTTGCACCACCAGCATTTAAGGTAGCTCCCATGCCAGGGCAAACAGATGGACTATTAACCGTGATAATTGGCAATGGATTTATGACAACATTGATAACTGCCTGCGTTGTACAACCACCGGGAGCAGTTATTTTCACCGTATAATTTCCTGCCGCCGCTGCCGTAACTGGTGATATGCTTGGGTTTTGCAAATTGCTTGTAAATGCATTTGGTCCTGTCCACGTATAACTCGCCGCTGCATTAGATGTTAGATTGAGTGTTCCTCCAACACAAATAGGACTATTACTTCCAGGCGTAGCTGTTGGTTGAGGACTTACCGTGATTGTTACTGTTTGAAAACCCAAACAACCAATAGCAGATGTTCCGTAAACCGTATAAACTGATGTTGCCGCAGGGGTAAACGATGCAGTTGGTCCGAAAATATTACCAGGTTGCCATGTGTAAGAAGTTGCACCTCCAGCTACCAAAGTTGTTCCGGTTCCGGCACAAACTGTTGCTGAATTTGCGGTGATAGTGGGCGAAGGCTGAACAACCACCTGAACAGTTCCGCCTAAACTTGTGCTACCAATACATCCTCCAAGTGTGGCATTTGCAGTATAAACTGCAGTTGCAGGAGGACAAACTGTTACTTGAGATCCTGTTGCAATAGGACCTGATGGACCAACCCAACTGATCGTAAATGTTGGGATACCATTTGGTGTATATCTCCAGCCCTCGTTAACGGCTGTCCATGCTGTTGAGTTTCTTCCCGGAACTGCGATGCCAATAGTTCCTGGTAAATTGTGAATACCTTGTACTGATGTTCCTCCTGCCCAAGCCAAACAATTAGGCTTGTTGGTGAGATGATTTTCAATAATATTGGTTGTTTCGTAACAAATAATTTGAAAATTTCCAAAAGTTGTGGTACACGAAAACATCGGAATGTTATACCAGGTTACAACAAGCGCACGGCAAGGTGCCACGCCAATAGTTCTGTATGAGATGTAAGGGCCTATTCCAATTCCAGGATGCCAATCTTGCCAAGGGCCCATTATACAATTACGAGGAACGTTGAATGCTGCGCTTGGAATAGCAGCCGAGGTAAATGCGTTGGTTTGACCCGCAGTAAAACCAACCCAGCCATTAGATCCAATGTAGAACTGATTATATGTGTTTCCAAAAAAACAAAAATTGAATCCTATGGGATATGGCCCGCCTTGGGAGTCATCACTTAGCACAATAGTTGTTGCTCCAACGGTTGGCTGCGGCGCAAAAGGAATACTTCCAACACTATACGTTGTGGTTTCCTTTATTGGTAAAACACTCGCAGTTAAAACCGCGCAATTACCCTGGCAAATTGTGGTGCTTGGTCCGGTTCCAATTTGAGCATTTACCGAAGGGCAAATGATGGCCTGTGCAAAAAGTGCAGTGTTAAGTCCAAATAAACTTAATGCTAACAAAAAAATAATTCTTCTATTCATAAAACTCGAAAATGCGTTGATTCTAATTAGTTACTTACTTCTATAAATATAACAAAAAGATCTTGCGAAGACTCAGGTGTGAACCTCCAGTTATCAAGTATATCGGGCGTTTCAAGGCTTTTGGGATCTCATTTTTTACTGTTTTAGTGATGCCTGCTAAGCATTAATATTCATTCGCTAATCCATAAGTTCATTTGGCCATTTTCTTCATTTTGGCTTATACTATTACCAAATAGACGAGCACATGTATTATGTAGCCAATTTTGAGTTATTTAACGACCTAATTGATTTAGAAAAAAGACGAGTTAACCATCCATCCACATCTTTTCTTTAGTTTTTAGATTTTAACGTCAATTCATCTGATTTTGAGGTTTTACAGCCTCTTATCTTTATTTCTAATTTGTACTTTTATTAAAAACGATGACATGGCTAAAACAAATTGGAGCGAAGATCTTAAACCTCTCATTAAAAAGTATAAAGGAAAAAAACATCCAATTGATCATAAGAACACTTATCAATTAGTGATCATGGTTATTTTATCTGCACAAGATTCTGATAAACACATTAACGAAGTTGCCGTTACTTTCTTTAAAGCGTTTCCTAATATGGAAGCTTTAGCCAGAGCTGATGCAGAAACATTATATCAATACATTGGAAAGGTTCGCAATTTTGGAAATAAAACAAAATGGCTTTTAGATCTTGCCTCAAAAATAAAAACTGATAAAAATATTCCGCTTACCATGGAGGAATTAACTGAATTGCCTGGCATTGGAAGAAAATCGGCCAATGTGATCATGCGCGAATCGGGCGTAAAAGCCGTTGGTATTGTTGTTGATCTGCATGTAGTGCGCGTAGCTCCAAGAATTGGTATAGCAAGCGGAACAGATCCAAAAAAAATTGAGAAACAATTAATGGAACTTACTTCCGAAAAAGATTGGGGAGAATTAGGAATGGCCATTTCCTTCTTAGGAAGAGAGATATGCAGACCAACCAATCCAAAATGCACTGAGTGCGTGATGAATAAAGTATGTGGTTACAATATTGGTAATTTAGCAAAGAAAAAGTGATATTTCTCATGAAGTTTTATTTTTTAAAGCCCTGCAAATCCTTTAATTTCACAGTATTAATTACAAGCGCATGTTGCGCTATTTACGAAGATAGTATATGAAGCAGGCAACAATCATAGGTTCGGGTTTAGTAGGTTCTTTATGGGCAGTTTATTTATCAAAACAAGGCTATAAGGTAAATGTGTTCGAACGCCGCACAGATATGCGTAAAGCACAGATCTCGGCCGGAAAATCCATTAACCTAGCCATGTCGTTTCGCGGCTGGAAAGCTTTGGATGAAATGGGAATTGGCGATGAGATCCGTAAGATCTCAATTCCTATGTACGGAAGAACCATGCACGCCCTGGATGGAAAAAAAACCTACCAACCCTACGGCATAAATAATCAAGCTATCTATTCAGTTTCTCGTGGCGATATCAATCGCAAGTTGATGGATATTGCCGAGCGCGAAGGAAATACGCAAATTAAGTTTAGTGAAGAATGCGTTGGTGCTGATCTTAAAAATGGAACCGTTCATTTAAAAAATACAGAAACAGGAAAACTAAGTGAACATACTTCCGACATTGTATTTGGAACCGACGGCGCTTTTTCTTCCCTTCGTTATAATGCTTTTCAAAAAACTGATCGCTTTACATATAGTCAAAATTATATTGAAGACGGTTATCGCGAAATTTTATTGCCGGCAAATGCGGATGGTAGTTATAAATTAGATAAGAACACACTGCACATTTGGCCACGCGGGCGCTTCATGCTAATTGCACTACCAAATTTCGACGGCTCATTTACCTGTACTTTATTTATGCCATTCGAAAACCACGAACATTGTTTTAATAATCTTACGTCAAAAGAAAAAGTAAATAATTTCTTTATGACTGTTTTTCCAAATTTCTTTGAAATGATGCCAAACATTGCTGATGCTTGGGAAGATCATCCACTTTCATCATTGGCAATTATTCGCTGTTTTCCTTGGACAAATGGAAAAGCCGCTTTGATGGGAGACGCTGCGCATGCAACAGTTCCGTTTTTTGGACAAGGAATGAATGCCGGCTTTGAAGATTGCTCTGTTCTATTTTCGTTAATGAAAAAACACAAAGAGAATTGGACTGAAGTGTTTAAAGAATATGAGATCATCAGAAAACCCAACGGAGATGCCGTTCAGGATCTGTCGATGCTCAATTATATTGTTATGCGCGATAAAGTTACTGATCCGGTTTTTTTACTTCAACAAAAAGTAGAAAGACGCATGGCTGAATTATATCCCGGAAATTATTTCCCAATGTATTCAATGGTTTCTTTCAGCGATGTTGAATACAATGTAGCGCTAAATAAAGGAAAAGAACAAGATCGAATTATTCTTGATCTTATTATACAAAACAATATCACTAGCGATACAAGCCCTGAGAACATTGATCAATTCATTCACCGATCTTTTGGCGAGAAAATAAAAAATTAAACATACGAATATGAACGAAGCACAGGAAAAATTAGTTGAACGCTTAGCCGAAAAATACAAAGCAATTGATCAAGATGTTAATATACATATGGATGGATTGGTGTGGGCCAAGCAAATAACCTATTGGGATTATATACAAACCGAAGCGCTTTTAGGTTTACAAATTCAACGCACAACTTTACCTGATGAAATGGTATTTATTATGTACCATCAAATAAATGAGATCTTGTTTAAAATGATCTTATGGGAGATGGGCCAAGTAGCGCATTCCGAAAATATTGCTGCTCCAAAATTCACCAAGCATTTAGGTCGCATTAGTAGATATTTTGATATGCTTTCCAATTCGTTCACTATCATGGGCGACGGAATGGATGTTGATCAATACATGAAATTTAGAAATACGTTAACGCCGGCAAGCGGTTTTCAAAGTGCGCAATACCGATTAATAGAATTTGGTTCTACCGAATTAATTAACCTCATCGATTTTCGTTTCCGCGCTACCATTGATCGTAACACACCTTACGAACACGCGTTTGAACACCTCTATTGGCAAGCAGCAGGGAAAGATCATGCTACCGGAAAGAAAAACCCTTTGTTGCAGAACTTCGAAAATAAATACAAGCATTTCTTCCTAGGAAAAATGGAAGAATACAATACTATTAACCTTTATACTAAATATAAAACATTACCAGAGAACGAAAAAAATAATAACGACCTAGTTAATGCCATGCGTCATTACGATCATACCGTAAATATTGGATGGGTAATGAATCACTATAACGCAGCCGCAAAATACTTAGATAGCGGACCAAAAAAAGCCGAAGCAACGGGCGGCAGTGATTGGCATAAATATATGCATCCAAAATACCAACGTCGCATTTTCTTTCCAAGCCTTTGGAGCGCAGAAGAGTTAAAGAACTGGGGAATTGATAACCTGGAGGGGTACAAAAAGGTATAAAGTACTTAGCAATGATTTTTTTTGACCGAAAAAACAAGTAAATTAGCCCTCACAAAAGTTCATAGCATTAATTTAAATTTCTAAACCATGATAAATTTTAAAGTAAAACGCATAATGTTGCCTTATGATTTTTCGGCAAACGCAAACAAAGCGGTTAGTCACGCTGCATTTATTGCATCACTCCTTAAAGCCGATCTTTATTTGGTGCATGTGATTAATAAATCTGAATTGGTAGATATTATTTTACCACTGATGAAACTGAAAACCAATAAGGTGGTGGTTGATATGGTAAACGAGCGACTAGGCGATGCTGCCGCAAAAATTCGTAAAGAATATGGCATCACTCCTAGAACTATAGTTTCTACCGGAAACGTTACAACTGAACTTGTAAATCTAGCAGAAGAAAATAAAATTGATTTGATCATAATGGGAACTCAAGGTAAAGATTCAAAATCTGATCTTTTCCTTGGAAGCACAGCTTACCGCCTTATTACTAAAGCACCGGTTCCTGTAATGACCATTAAAGATCTGGTGAGCAAAAAGGGTTATCAAAATATTTTAATGCCGATCGACTTTTCAGAACACTCGCGTCAAAAAGTAAATTATGTAATTTCTTTAGCTAAAGCATTTAGCGCAAAAATAACTGTATTAGGTATTTACGACGAAGATGAAAAGGCAGATAAATTTAAATTGGAAATAATTGCTAAACAAATTGCTGCTCTTTGCGAAAAGAAAGGCGTGCTTTGCGAACACTTTATCGATAAAACAAATCATCGCGTAAGCAAAACCATCAGCTTTGCCAAGAAACATAAGAACGATATGATCGTTACCATGACCGATCAAAAATTAGATGGCGCGCGCGGTATTTTAAGTACCTATGATCACGAGATCGTTCACACAGCTAAGATCCCTATCATTTCTATTCAACCTGAATATTCAGATAACTTAGGAACCGGTGGAACAGCAGGGGTGCCGTTTTAAAATTTACAACTGATGCTTGCGGTCGGGAAGAACATTATCTAATCCCCAAGTTAGTTTTTTTACAAATTCGTGTTTGCGTTCAAGGCAGTTTTTTACCTGACAAATAGCACATGAAATTTGTAAACAAGGATCGGCGTGAATAAAAAATTCAATGTCGTGCGACGATTCTTTGCTCACTAATTTTTCTATCGCATCAATTTCATCGTGCGTTTTTTGTAAATTATTATACCAAGGCAATGTTACATGGCAATCTACGTGTAAAACAGATCCATATTTTAATATCCTCAAATTGTGAATATCGATCCAGTTATCTCTTCGGTTTTTATTTAAAATACTTATCACATGATCGATCTTATCGTGATCAACCTGATCTAAAAGATTGAATACCGATTCTTTCAAAATACGAAACCCCGAAAAAGTAATATATCCGCCAAATAAAACAGCCACCGCATAATCTATCCAAATGATCTTTGTAAAATATACTAAGGCCAATCCTATCACCAATCCCGCGCTTGAGATCGCATCACTTATCAAATGTTTACCGCTGGCAATCATTAGGTCTGAATGCCCTTCTCTGCCCTTCTTCTTGATGAAGAATCCCACTAAATAATTTATGCTTCCTGCTGCTAACGTTAGGTAAATTCCAAGATCAAGTGAATGCACTTCTTCCTTTTGGAAAAAAGCGAAAACTCCTTTCGCCATCATTCCCATTCCGGCAATGGTTATCATTCCTCCTTCAAACCCCGAAGAAAAAAATTCGATCTTACCATGTCCGTAAGGATGATCCTCATCTGCCGGCTTGCTGGCATAATAAATCCCAAACAGCGCAAAAGATCCTGCCGCCACATTTACAATCGATTCAACGGCGTCGGTTAAAATGGCGTTAGAGTGGGTTAAAAAATAAGCCAAAAATTTAACCACAAGTAAAATAATACTCACTATCAAACTAATTATCATTAGTCTTTTTTTCGACAACATTTATAGTTTTTCAATTTTAATGCAGCCCAATAATTTTTTGGCGCCACTCAATGTTCCTAATTGCATTCCTGAGTTAATGGTAGTTGCCGAACCACAAGCCACTCCAAATTTTACCGCTTCAGAAACTGTTTGCCCCTTATGTAATTGGTAAACGATACCGGCTACCATAGTATCACCGGCACCAACTGTACTTTTTATTTTCAATTTGGGCGGAACAAATTGCAAGGCTTCATTTTTATTTATCAAAACAGCACCTTCGCCTCCAAGCGAAACCAGAACATTTTGCACAACTCCCTTTTTTACCATTTGTTTTGCCTTTGCAACAATTTGCTTGGCATTTAATTGCGTTTTCCCAAACAATTGCGAGAACTCGTTTTGATTTGGCTTAATGAGGAATGCGCCCGTTTTTAACACCTCCTGTAAAGCGTTTCCTGCAGTATCTGCTACAAAGTTTACTTTATTTTTTTTGATGTACTTGTGTAATTCCGTAAAAAATTCTTTATCTATATTTGGCCAAACACTTCCACTTAAAACCAAATATTTTGCCTTTACTTTTTTTAATTTTGTAATTACCGCTTGCCATTCGTTTTTAGTAACAGGATTTACAGGCATTCCAAACCTAAATTGCAAATGCGTTTGATTTTCGAAGACAATAAAATTTTCGCGAGTATAGGCACTGCTCGCTACAGGCGCTGCGCTCAATTGCTCATGATACACAAGGTTGTTTAAAATTTTTCCGGTATAACCTCCTGAAATATAAATGCAAAGTGAATCTGTTTTAAAATTGCGCAAAGCGCGCGAAACATTAATGCCTCCACCTCCCGCTTCAAACATGGGGTAGGAGCATTTCAGTTTTTTTTCGGGAACAAATTTTTCTACAGTTGTACTTTTATCAAGACAAGGCGAAAGAGTTATAGTAACGATCTTTATACTCATTTATTCCACCATCACGCGGTCGTCTCCATTAAAATAAGGAGATTGAATGCTTAGCACTTTCAATGGCTTCTTACCTTTTACAATAACCGAATGCACAGTGCCTTTTGGAATAAAAATAACATCTCCTTCTTTAATAGTAAATTCTTTATCGCCTAAACGCATTACCCCTTCTCCACTTTGAACGATCACATGCTCGCTATGTTTCATGTGCTTATGACCTTTTACCTCATTTTTAATGATGAGGCAAAAACTGCTGGATAAACTATCGTTGAATAAATTTTTACTCGTAAGGCCGGTACTTCCCGGCTCTAACTCCAAAGTGTTGATCAACTGAGGATTTTGCGCATATATGCAAAAACTTATTGCTAAAAAAAATCCAAAGAAAACCTTTTTCATATTCTTACTTCAAATTTATTGGTTGCGCTTGTTGTGTTGCTTGTTGGCTAGCCATCATCATTTGATTTACCACTTGAGTGGCCATTGGAAGATTTTGTTTTGCCTGTACATGATTTGGATTTAACTGTAAAGTTCTTTCCCAAGCTTGTTTAGCCAGTAAGTACTTACGCGTGTTGAAAAGAGCGCCTCCTAAATTGTACCATGCCTCAGGATTACCCGGCTCCAAAATTGTCCATTTGTTGTATTCAATAGCAGCCGTGTCCATATGCCCTTTGTTAAAAGCAACAATGCCGCGATTTTTAAGATCATTACTATACACTTGATAATAGTTTCTTAAATACGGATTGTTAGGATACAAACGTTCTGCATTTTTCCAAAAGTAAAGCGCTTCAAAATCCTTGCGTAATTTAAAGTATGCTAAACCTAAATTTAAATAACCGTTAACGTAACGCGGATGTAATTCAATAGCATGTTTCAAAAAAGCAATACCTTTATATAAGGCTGCTTCGCGTTTATTTGCATATCCACCTTGTTTCACTTCTTCGTCGGTTACAACCAATGTTCCGTTATAATCGTTGAATTTAGTAGAATCCTGACCCACAACTTGTATACCTGTAACTTCTTTTGTGTCTGCCAAATCAACCCACCGTGCGCCGGCATTTCCTAATACTAACACCGAGTGTGGCATTGTTTTAACGTCTTTCAAGAATAAGGTTACATCGTTTTTCCAATCAAAATTACGCTCCCAAGTTTTGCAGCCAAATAAAAATCCAACTACCAAAACAATTGTAGCCAAAGCAGTACGGCGTAAATTCAATTGTATACTTCCTAACTTATCAAATCCTTTAAGAATAACATAAGCTGCTCCAATACAGAAACCAATAGAGGAGTGGAATATCAAACGTTCGCCCATGGTTGCGCCAATATCCATCAGCACGTTACCTATCATTAAGGCAAAAATGATGTACGTCATTATGGCAAAACCTAAAATATGTTTTTTGATTGTGTAGTATATCCCTGCAATGATCATGGCTATATGCAAAACAATAGAAAGTAAGAAATCCCAATCTGTAAAATGGCGATATGGAATTGTTTTGAAAGAATAATCAGATGATAATGGGTGTGGGAAAACCAATAACTGTAGATACTTTAAAAGCACATATCCTTTTGTTGCAAAACGCTCTTCGCCATTTGCCAACAAATATGGATTGTTCAATATTTCAGTATCAGGAACGCCCGGTTTTAATTTCACAGCGATCAAACGCATGCCTAAATAGAATAACATTACAAAGCCTAACCATCCCATTAGATTAATAAATTTTACCTCTCTAAACCGTTTACTGAATAATAAGCCTACTACTATTAAATACAAGAATGGGAAAAACCAGTAACCTTTTGTTGGTCTGCTTCCTGGTCTAGCATTCGTATCAAACTCCGATTTAATGTATAACATGATTGCCGAACAAAATATAAATACAACACTAATAATCATTAAGCTCCAAAACTCTTTCATAAACGGATAATCTTTCAGCCCTTTCATTCTTTGTGTTCCATTGGCTTGTTGAACAGCTAAATATGATAACACAATCAGAATAATAAAACTTATTAAACGTTTAAACCCCTTAGATCCGTTAAAAATATTATCAATAATTAATTTATGCAAAGCAATAGTGAGTAGCGCTGCAATGATTACAGCTAAAATCCGCAAGGCCAGTTTGCTTTTAAAAAACTCTTCAAGATCTACTCCGTTTTCGGTAAATGTGTAAACCGCTAATGGTAATAAGAATAAAAGGAATACCGCGTATTCTTTTGAAAGCACAGCGAGCAAGAACATAAAGCTGGCCCAGAAGAGATCTTTCCAGGTTTTGGTTTCTATGTATTTAAAGGAATAGAGGAAGGTGAGCGAGACGAATATTAACGAGAATATCTCGTCGCGACTTTTTACATTGGCAATAGCTTCTGAGTGAATTGGATGCATTGTAAATAATAATGCTGCTAAAAATGCCAGATCCGGATTTTTTCGGAAAAAACATTTGGCAAATACCAAATACAAGAACACGCAGCCTAAGGCGAATGTCCAAATATTATTAAAGTGTCGAACTTTTGCGCTATACACCTGGCAATCTACCTCATTAAAAATTCCGTCGACATTAAGATCTTCGTCGAACTCATTTTTAAAGTTCTTATTCAAATCCCAGCAACTGTAACACTCGTTACCTTGCACAACGCCATCATTATTGGCATCAACGTAATCGTTGAATTCATAATTTACTTCCGGCCGCCCACAATCTGATGTGTGGGGCACGGGTTTATCATCTAAAGTATTATTTTGGTTAAGATCTCGCACTTGCATATATAATCCGCTCCTGTACGCTCCTAAAAATTGTTGCTCAACCGCAAAACTTACTACTGATAATGGACGGTAACGACCACCAGCTAGCTGATCGGTAGCGCACATTCTGCGATAAAAACTTTCGTAAGCATCTTTGGTTAAAATATCAGGAATACCTCTGAATCCCTTTAGAACGTGATCGTTTTGGTGAATAATAATACCATCATCCAACGCATACTCACCATTGATAGAGGTGATATAGAACGTAAAACCAATAATACCGATAATAATAGCGGCTAACTTTTGGTTAAGGAATGGGAAATAAGTGAATTTTGTACTCAACTCCGGTAAGGCGGGTTGCTTTGCTGTTGTTTTAGTTTCGCGTGCCATAATTAAAAACCTGAAAATACAAAAATAATAGGAAATAGGCATGGGTTTAACCCTATTTCAAAAAAATATTTTTTACTCGATAAGCCCCGTATAGAGACAATACACTCTAAACCCCCTAAAGTTCACAGAAATATGGCTTTTACAAGGAAATATTGTTAATTTGTAGTAATCCCAAAAGTTCATTTAATTTAGTCCAATCTACTCATCCTTTTTTATCAATACTTTTTCAAAAAACCGCTCCGTAACTATTGCTACGCCTTGATTTTTATTCATCGTCTTGATGAAAAATCACTTCGCATCTCTAGACCAAATTATATGTACATTTGGGATAATAATGACCCTCCTGAGAAACAAATACTTTTTGCTTTACCTGGTTATAGCCCTTTTTCTTAGCTCATTTTATATCAATATAAGCGGCACTAAAACACCCGCGGATCTTTCTAAACAAGCTTCTCAACTACTTAGCCAAAAACACAAGGAGCTTACCGATGCCAGCGAAATGGCCAGAGGCATGGATCCTGAAAAATTACAGGATCTTTATTCAACTAAAGCCTTTGGCATTTACGTTTTTACGAACGAAAAACTGACCTATTGGAACAATTCGCAAATTCCTATTCCTACTAAATTTACTGCCGAACTTAAACCCGAACTTGTAAAGCTTAGAAATGGTTATTACTTATCGCACCATATCACTCAAGGTAATAATACCTATTTAGCCTTATGCGTCTTAAAAACCAAATACGATCTTCAAAATGATTATTTAGAAAATAACTTTGCTCCTTGGCTTGATCTTCCGATAGGACTTGACCTAAAATTAAGCAAGATTGCAGGAAGCGAAGTGAATCTTAATAACGCTCTGCTATTTTCTATTTCGGGAAGCGAACTAACTTATAAAACTAAAGGAACTATTGGAATACTTACTATGTTGTTCTTTTTGATATGCATTCTTTTATTGCTGTTTGTATTGATCCAAATAAAACGCGCGCCATTTGAAATTAAAGGCCTAGTTTATGTCGCGTTCATTTTTATCATTCGTTTTTTAATGCTCCAGTTCAAATGGCCCGGATATCTTTACCAAGGCGATTTGTATGATCTGATCCTTTTTGGAAACGCACAATCTTATCTTAATTCCTATTTAGGCGATCTTATTCTAAATTCCATTTTACTTATTTGGCTCAGCATCATTTGCTATTATTGGCTCAAGAATTCGAAAAATCAAAGCGGTAAGATCATTTACGTTGGCTTAAGCATTGGATTGCTGTTTACAAACCTATTCTTCCACCATCATATCATTAATAGCATCATTAGTAATTCAACTATTTCGTTCGACTTTCTAAATCTACTTAATCTTCACTGGTATAGTTACGTGGCATTGTTGCCAATTGTATTGGTAAATATTTCTACGCTTATGTTACTGTATATTTTGTTTAAGTACGCTATGAAACAAAATTTGCGAGTAATCCTTTTCTATTTGTGCACCACTTTTGTTCTTTCGTTGATACTTAATATTGTTTTCCCATTTCATTTTTGGATGGAAAAATGGTGGTTCTTCCCTATAAGTTTGTTGGTTTTGCTAATTGGCTACCTCAAACTTGAAAAAAATATTCTAGCAGTTGGTGGTATTTTACTTTTAATGGCGGTTATCTCATCGGCTATTCTTAATTTTTATATCTCAAAAAATCAACAACAAGATTTTGAAGTACTCTCTTATAAGTTGATCGACAGGCAAGATGCCGTTTTAGAAAGCGAATTCCTCAACCTTTCTGATCGACTCGAAAATAATGAGCAACTTAAAACATTAAGTCAGTTTGTGGGATATAATGGCGATAAGGAGTTTTTGCAATTGCTAAGACAAAGTTTCTTTTTTGGATATTTTGATCGGTACAATATTGAATTCTCTATGTTTGATGAAGATTGCAAAGCACTTATTCAAAATACGCAACCTATTTTACGCAACGAAGGATTTTTTGAAGAGCAAATTAATTATCAGTCCTCCAAAACATCTAGTCCGCATTTATTTTTTATTGATGAGTATAAAAATAACTCTCGCTACATGGCGCGAATTGAGCTTGGCAAGAACAAACTTTATATTATGTTCGAACCAAAATATTTTGAAGAGGTTGGCGCTTTTCCCGATCTGCTTATAGATGCTTCACAACAAAAATTAGATAAGTTACAAAATCTCAGTCGCGTTGTTTATCGCTCGGGCATTAATAATAAAATGTATGGCGATTTTAATTACCCTGTTAATTTGAACGATTCGGTTACTTTAAGCAAAGTTGATCCTCAATACCGACATTATTATTTGTATCCTGATGAGAATGCCACGGTGATCATTTCTACCAAAACAAAAAATTTAAGTTATTTCTTTACATATAATTCTTACTTGTTCTTACTATTCTCTTTGGTAGCGTATTTAAGCTATCTCGCCTACTCTCTTTTCTTTTCCGAAAGCACGGTTACCTCTTCGCTTACGCGGCGTATTCAAACCACCGTTATTCTTCTACTATTAGTTTCTATTGCGGCCGTAGGAATTACCTCGAGCAAGTTAGTGTCAGACCAATTTGATAAAGACAATGAAAAACAATTGCAAGAAAAATCAAATAGTATCCTCAGCGAATTATCGGGCGCATTGCAAAACAGCGATACCATTACTGATGTTTCAAAAGAGTTGATAGATCTTACTATTAAAAAATACGCACAGATATTTAAAAGCGAAATAAGCGTATTTGATAATACAGGTGAGCTTTATATTAGCAGCCAGCCGCGTTTGTATGAATTAGGATTAGCGGCGCCATTGCTAAATTCAAAAGCACTTGTGAATTTAAAGAACGATCTGGTATCGAGTTATACCTCTAAAGATAAAGCCGGAAATTTGGATTATTTATCCTTGTACGCGCCAATTTATAATGCCAATAAAAAATTAATGGGCTATTTGAATTTGCCTTATTTTGGAAAGCAAAATATTTTGGATAATAAATTATCGGGTATCATTAGTACGCTTATTAACGTTTACGTAATTTTATTTATCATCAGTATCCTTTCCGGTTTAATACTCTCAGGGTATATTACCTTGCCCTTACGAATATTAAAACAGCAAATGGCCAATGTGTCGTTAGGAAAACAAAACGAAGCCCTAGTTTGGGAAAGCAACGATGAAGTAGGAAAATTGGTGGAAGAATATAATTCGATGATAGAAAAGTTGGATACAAGTGCCGGACTTTTAGCAAAAAGCGAACGCGAAACTGCCTGGAGAGAAATGGCAAAACAAGTAGCGCACGAGATCAAAAACCCGTTAACGCCCATGAAATTGAATCTTCAATATTTACAACATGTAATGAAGAATGATCCAAAAGATTTTGAAGAGCGTTTTACTAAGGCAAGTAATAATATAATTGAGCAAATTGATACTTTGGCCAACATTGCAACAGAGTTTAGCAATTTTGCAAAATTACCAACCGGCGAATTAGAAAAAATAAATTTAGTGGAAGTGATCAACTCCACCGTTGATCTTTTTGAGAAAGAAAACAAAGTGAAGATCTCCATTGATCTACATTCAAAAGATATTCCTGTTAATGCCAACAAAGAACAAATGCTCCGCGTATTTAATAATTTGCTTACCAATGCCATTCAAGCAACGTCAGAAGTAAAAGAAGCGTTAATAGAAGTAAGTAGCTCAGAAATGGAAAACGGAAAAGGATATGTAATTACAGTTGCCGATAACGGTTGTGGTATTCCCGAAAATTTGAAACAAAAGATTTTTACGCCCAACTTTACTACCAAATCAACAGGCTCCGGATTAGGCTTAGCCATGATCAAAAATATTTTCGAAACCATCGACGCCAGCATTTGGTTTGAAAGTGAAGAGGACAAAGGAACCGTTTTCTATTTGGAATTTAAAAAAGAGAGTGAATTATAAAATTATTTTTTATTTATAAAATCGTAAATTTGTAACATGGAACGTATACCGGTTTTAAAAACGTATAAAATTTATATTGGCGGGCAATTTCCACGCACCGAAAGTGGGCGCTATTATGAATTGAAGGATAAAAATAAAAAATTGATCGCTAATATGTGTTTGTCTTCTCGCAAAGATTTGCGAAACGCTGTAACAGCGGCCAGATCTGCTTTTGAGGGCTGGAGTGGAAAAACAGCATTTAATCGTTCGCAAATACTTTACCGTATTGCCGAAATGTTAGAAGGAAGAAAAGCACAATTAAAAGAAGAATTGGTACAACAAGGATCTAATGCCAAACAAGCCGAAGTTGAAGTTGCTTTAAGTATAGATCGCTTAATTTATTATGCCGGTTGGTGCGATAAATACTCGGCTTTATTTAGTTCTGTTAATCCTGTTGCATCATCACATTTTAATTTTTCGATACCCGAGCCAACCGGAGTTGTAACTATTATTGCGCCCGAGGATTCATCATTATTAGGATTAGTAAGTGTAATTGCACCTGCAATTGCAGGAAGAAATACTTGTGTTGTGCTTGCCTCTGAGTCAAAACCATTATGTTCGATCACATTTTCCGAAATATTAGCCACTTCCGATCTTCCGGGTGGTGTTGTAAATATTATAACGGGCACTAGTAAAGAATTGCACGAACATTTTTCGAGCCACATGGATGTGAACGCAGTTATTTATTGCAGAAAAGATAAAACCGAAATTAAAACCATTGGCGAAAACGCTTCGTTAAATGTAAAGCGCACATTTTATTGGAATAAAGATTGGAATAAGGAAGAAAACCAAAATCCTTATTTAATTTTAGATCTTCAAGAAACAAAAACCACTTGGCATCCAATTGAGAATATTGGCATTGGTGGTGCGAAGTATTGATTTTTTATTTGGTCGTGCCCCCGCCTTTGAAATTACGGAGCGGGGTCGCGCTTTCGCCACTCGCTCTTTTCACGCGCAAAGAACGGGCGCCTGAAAAGGAGCTCAAACAATGGCTCTATCGCTCACGCGGAGAGCACTGGGGAAGTACAATTTTTAATTGATGATTGCGTTTAACTAAAATGAAATATCGTTTTTGCATATTGTTTCTTTCATTTTATTTCATGGCTCACTCCCAAACAACCATTTATTTCTTTGCTGGCCAAGGCTCCGATAAACGGATTTTTGATTCTCTGGATATCGATCCAAAATTCAAAAAAATTTTTATCGAATACCCCGTTCCAAAAAGAGGAACATCCTTAAAACAATTCGCCAAGGAACTTTCGGTGCAAATTGACACCACCCAGCCGTTCATCTTATTAGGCGTTTCTCTTGGTGGAATGATCTGTTGTGAAATGACTGAATATTTGCATCCTCAAAAAGTAATTATTATTTCTAGTGCTAAAACTCGCAAGGAACTTCCTTTTAGATATAAATTTCAACGCTACATTCCTTTGTACGCTATTTTACCGGCAATTGTTTTAAGAGGAGGCGCAAAACTCATGCAACCTATTGTAGAACCGGATAGAAACAAGAATAAAAAAACGTTTAAGGCTATGCTTCATGATAAGAAACCAAAATTTATCAAGCGTACTATTCGAATGATCGTGAATTGGAAAAAGAAAGAAAGTTCAACAAACATCTACCATATTCACGGAACAAAAGACCATACTCTCCCCTATCGGAAATTAAAAAATATTGATTATACCATTTCAAAAGGCTCGCACATGATGACGTTAACAAGGGCTGAGGAAATAAGTAAGGTTTTTGAGCAAATCCTAGAAAAATAACTATTCTATTTAGTCGTCCCTCAAAAACTCTGTAAGCCTTGTTATATATTGAGTTTGTTTAAAAATAGTGCGATAAAAATCTCCCGAAAAAAGTAAAAAAGGATTAAAAAAGTGGCAGATATTTTTTAGTGTAAATTAAACCCTAATGCTGCGCCCGGGATAGAACGAAAAGCCTTGTTTAGGGCTTTGCTTAATGTTTGCGCAACGAGGAGGCTTCGCTTTTTCTGCGCAGACCCCGCAGTGCGACAAACATAGCAAAGGACAAACAAGCTTGAAGTGATAGCCCGATTAGGCGCCCAAATAATAAAAATACTTTTTGAGGTTCGACTATTTAGACACAGCGCGCGCCTGCAGCGCTTCGCAAAGATAGCGCAGAGGACGCAGAGCGTTATTGGAATTACAACAACTTTCCAAACTCTTTTCGAAGCACCATCTTAATATTAGCACAAATCATGCTACGGAGACGCGTGCGGTGGCCGCGCCAGGGATTGCAGCGGAAATCCTTTTGTCCCGCAGGGCAAAAGATTGAAGCGTAAAGCCCGGCCCGCGGGGGGCGCCCAAAAAAAATTAACTTCTATTCCTCTCTAAATACTTCTTTACTATCAATTCGCTTTTATCAATACTATTCATTAACCAATCCAAATAAATATCTGTTTTTTCGGTTTCGCTTAAATAGCAATTCGGAACTGTTTCGCGAATGCGAGTAGTAAGTTCGTACATGCAAAGTGCAGCACTCACGCTAATATTAAAACTTTCGGTAAAACCATACATAGGGATTTTTACAAATTCATCGGCCATGTCTATTACATCTTGAGAAATTCCGTCTTTCTCTGTGCCAAAAACCAAAACCATTTTTTTATCTACAGGCAATTGGTCAATAGTAACATCATTCTTATGAGGTGTTGTTGCTACAATTCTAAATCCTTCGTCTTTTAATTTTTGCAAACACGCGCGCGTATTGTTTTCAGCACCATTGTGTTTTTTTATGCTTACCCAACCTTCGGCGCCCAGAGCAATATCGCTACTCACCTTCATGGTATTTTTGTTCTCAATAAAATGCACGTATTGCACGCCAAAACAATCGCAACTGCGTAAAACTGCACTGGCGTTATGGGCCTGATAAAGATCCTCCACAACTATTTGTAAATGATTTATGCGCTGCGCCATTACCTCATCAAAGCGTTTTTTGCGTTTTGGGGTAATAAACTCTGTTAAATATGATATAAGTCCTTTTTTATCCTCCATTGTTTTCATATATTTGATACGCAAACGTGAATTTAAGGAGAATTATAATTGTAAGTAATGTGTTGGTGTGTTTTGTATTAAACAACCTTTTGTTCACTTATTCAACCCAAAAGGAAGAAAAAGTAGAAGTTGTTTGCATGGCAGTTGATGAAGGTTGTTGTTCGGAAGATACGAATGAGGATATGTGTTGTAACAAAGAAAATTGCTGTGCTAACGTACCGGTTCAAACTGCTCACCTTAACTTTTCGGTGATCATGGGTGCAGAAGAAAAAAACGAAGCTCTTGTTTCGGCAGGATCGATAAATACATTTCAATTACACAATTTAAGATCGGCCGCAGAATTATCTGAGGGCTATTTAAATTCTTTGATTAAGCCGCCGGCTATTGCCTAACATTTTCGTTCCTAATTGCCTCCTAAGCAATTAGTGTATTTAGGAAAATCAAACATTAATTAATTTTAAATTTATACAAAATGAAAAATATTTTATTGGCATTAGTATGCCTAGTTACATTCAGTTTTAAAAATTATGGCGATGATCGTCCAAAATGCTGTACCGACAAATGCTCTAAGGAGTGTATTGAAATGTGCAAAAAGAATAAATGTACCGATAAGGATTGTTGCAAAGATTGCGCAACTAAAGGTTGTAAAGGTAAAGCATGCACCAGCGCCGAAAAACACGCTTCTTGCTGCGCTACTGCCGATGAGTGCAAAAAGAAATGTGCTGAAGATAAATGTACTTCTACTTGCAAAGTAGGTGATGCAAAAGCCGAAGGTGCTTGTTGCAAAAAAGAGCATAAATAGTTGGTTTTTAGAATAACCTTCTTATAGAAAAAGGGCCTTTACAAGGCCCTTTTTTGCTATCTTTATAAAATGAAAAATAGGGAGTTTAAAGATCTCAATATTCATGAACAAAGATTGGCTCGACTTTTTCGCTTAATTCGTATTGCTAAAATGTTGCGTTCTGCTAGCATTAAAGTAACACCCCAACCAAAAAGTTAACATGGATCTTCTTGATGATGAAATAATCGATCTTTTTAAAACGCTGGCTGATAATTCTGTGAAATACATTCTTGTTGGTGGATTTGCTACTGTATTGAATGGCTTTTTTAGACTTACAGAGGATGTAGATATTTGGATAGAGGACACTTTACAAAATCGAAAGAATTTAAATAAAGCTCTAGTAAAATTAGGTTTGCCGGACATGCCTCAGGTTGAAAGAATAGATTTCGTTCCTGGTTGGTCAGGAATAAATCTTCCTTCCGGTTTTCAACTTGACATAATGACCTCTTTAAGCGGATTTGAAAAAGAAAAATTTGAAAAATGTTACCTTTTGAGCAATGAAGCAATAGTAGAGGGTGTTGCATTGAGATTTTTACATATAAATCAATTAATTGAAGCCAAAAAAGCTGCTAACAGGCCTAAGGATCTTTTAGATATAGAAGCGCTTGAAAAAATAAAGAAAGATAAAGATCTATGAAAACAAAAAAATTAGACATAGCCCTACAAGGCGGTGGCGCTCATGGTGCCTACTCATGGGGTGTACTCGATCGTTTGCTGGATGATGACCGAATAGAAATTGACGGAATTTGTGGCACCAGTGCCGGAGCTATGAATGGCGTTTGTGCTATTTACGGACTAAACAAAGGCGGAAAAAATCAGGCTAAGCATTTACTTGTAAAATTTTGGCATAAAGTTTCGGAAGCAGGTAAAACATCTTTATTGCAACCATCTATTTTTGACAAAATGATGAGCAAGGGTAATATGGATTTTTCGCCGGGCTATAAATTTTTTAGTATGACATCCGAAACAATGGCGCCAACGCAATTTAATCCTTTAGGTTTAAATCCGCTCGAAAAAATACTGAACGAATTAATCGATTTTGAAGAACTTCATCGGTTTAATCCTCCTAAATTATTTGTGTGTGCTACCAATGTTTTAACCTGCGAACCACGCATTTTTGGCCCAAGCGAAATTTCGGCAAAATCAATTATGGCTTCCGCATGTTTACCATATATGTACGCCGCAGTTGAAATAGATGGAGAGTTTTATTGGGATGGTGGTTATATGGGCAATCCGCCCTTAGAACCATTGATCAATAATACCGAAGATACTGATGATATTTTATTGATTCAGATCAATCCTTTTAAAATTAAAACTGTTCCCAAAACAATTGAAGAAATTAAAGATCGCGTAAATGAAATAAGTTTTAATTCTTCTTTACATCACGAAATACAACAAATAGAATTTAAGCGCACTTTAGTTGAAAAAGGAATTACTTTAGATGGCGCCATTAAAAAAACAAATCTTCACTGTATCAGTGCCGATAGCGATCTTTCTGAACTCAATCTTTCTAGCAAATTGAATACCTCTTGGGATTTTTTAATGCATTTGAAAGATCTTGGTTATGCAGCCTGCAGCAAATGGCTGGAAGAGAATTATGAGGATATTGGAAAAATAAGCACCCTAAAAATTTAAATATGCAAAGAAACTATGTGCCACAAACCTTCAAGGTTACTACGTGGGAATTACTAAAACCTTTTTATGATGAATTACTAAAGCGTTCTGTTTCTTCGGAAGTTGAACTGGAAAAATGGTTATTAGATATAAGCGAATTAAGTTCGGTAGTAAGCGAAGATATGGCCTGGCGTTATATTAAAATGACCTGCGATACAACCGATGAAGCCATTAGAAATAGCTTCAACGATTTTGTAAATAATATTGAGCCTAACATTGCCCCTATTGCAAACGACCTCAACAAAAAATTAATTGATTGCCCCTTTGCAAAAAATTTACCCACCGAAAAATATTTTGTTTACATCCGCGGTGTTGAGAAAAGTATTTTACTATTCAGAGAAAAGAACATACCGTTAAAAACCGAATTACAAACAAAAGAACAAGAGTTTGGTTCTATTAACGGAAAGCAAACCATTACTTATAATGGTGAAGAAATGACCTTGCAAAAAGCTGGCGTGTATTTGAAAAGTTTGGATAGAAGAGTTCGCGAGGAAGTATATGCCAAAGTTGCCGAAAGAAGGTCGCTAGATGAAAAAGCCTTGAATGAATTGTATACAGAACTGATCGATCTTCGCACTCAAGTAGCAAAAAATACAAGTTTTAAAAATTATCGCGATTTTAAACATGAAGAGTTGGGCCGCTTTGATTATACCGTACAAGATTGTTTGAATTTTCATGAAGCTGTAAAACTGCATGCGGTTCCCTTAATTCGTGAACACGATCGCAAACGAAAAGAAAAATTAAACCTTGATGATTACCGTCCTTGGGATACTGCCGTAGATGATGAAGGCCAAGAACCTTTAAAACCATTTTCTAACGGAAAAGAATTGGTTGAGAAAACCATTAATTGCTTTAATAAGATAGATCCATTTTTTGGTGAATGCATTTATACTATGGATGTATTAAAGCGTTTAGACTTGGAAAGCAGAATTGGTAAAGCCCCGGGAGGTTATCAATATCCCTTATACGAAACCGACGTGCCATTTATTTTTATGAACTCGGTTGGCTTACATCGCGATCTGGTAACGATGGTTCATGAAGGCGGACATGCTATTCATTCTTTTTTATGTAAAGATCTTGAATTGGTTGATTTTAAATCGCCACCAAGTGAAATTGCAGAGCTTGCCAGTATGAGCATGGAATTAATTAGCATGGAACATTGGCAAGCATTTTTTGATAATATCGAAGACTTAAAGCGTGCCAAACGCCAGCAATTAGAAAGTGTGATGGATACTTTGCCTTGGATAGCAGCCATTGATAAATTTCAACATTGGATCTATTTAAATCCGAAACATAATATTAAAGAGCGTTACGAAGAGTGGGCCAACATTATGCGAGATTTTGGAAGTGATGTGATCAATTACACCGGACTAGAAGCTAATTTAAAACGTCGCTGGCAAGTACAATTACACTTGTATGAAGTTCCATTTTATTATATTGAATATGGCTTTGCACAATTGGGCGCAATAGCCATGTGGCGCAATTATAAAACAAGCGCTAAAAAAACTATCGATCAATACAAAGCAGCATTAAGTTTGGGTTATACCAAAACCATTCCTGAAGTATATAAGGCAGCCGGAATTAAATTTGATTTTTCTCCTGAGTATGTAAAAGAGTTAATGGATTTTGTAAAGATGGAGTATGATGGGATTTAGGTTTTAACTTCTGTGCTTGGTTTTTTTATAATATAGCATAAAGTTAAAAAACTTGTTAGGCTGAAACTTTGAACAGGTACATCATGATTCATTTCATAGTAATTGTCCGTACCAAAGAATAAACTAACTCCCACTCCTAAATTCTCTTTTTTATTTGCCTTATAAAAAAGACCAGTTTTGATTTTTAAAGCGCTTTTTTTTGGATAATATATTCTATTAAAATTGTCTCGCGTATCGAAAGTGGTGTACTTTGACCATGAAAATTTGCATCCCCAAGCATAATATTAAATACTAGTTTTTTATTTACATCAGAATTATATCCTAACAACATGATGAGCTTTTTCTTAATTCCAAAATGAGAAAATGGCTGTATACAATAATCCATCTCTAAAGAAATTCTCTTATAGAAGATTGACGCAGCGGCTTGATTTTCTGATCTTCCTACCCATGCTCCAGTTGAAATTCCTGTTCCTAAGCCGAGATTAAACCCAAATTTACTCGTTTGTGCCTTTTGGAAACAAAAACAAATGCAAGTAAAGATTATCAAATATATACCTCTCTAATTTTTCAAAAGTGAATCTAATTTAGTCGAACCTCAAAAAGTATTTTTATTATTTGGGCGCCTTATCGGGCTATCACTTCAAGCTTGTTTGTCCTTTGCTATGTTTGTCGCACTGCGGGGTCTCCGCAGAAAAAGCGAAGCCTACTCGTTGCGCAAACATTAAGCAAAGC
>Ga0163149_10002150_pt1 | contig 24272 bp, 19 predicted proteins | sample OliLakLV19MP5G1_FD_148604 | JGI IMG/M metagenome (GOLD analysis project Ga0163149, IMG submission 148604) | Freshwater microbial mat bacterial communities from Lake Vanda, McMurdo Dry Valleys, Antarctica - Oligotrophic Lake LV.19.MP5.G1 | ecosystem: Environmental > Aquatic > Freshwater > Lake >... | reverse complement strand
CTCCGAGGCGAATAAATTTATTTTTATTTTAACTCGTGACTTTGGACTTCTTGGTGCGCACGCGCAAGGTATTAGATCCTCACACTCAAAACTTCGTTTTGGTTTGCAGGATTTTTCATCTCTCAACTTGTCACTTGTCCATGGAAAAAGTGGCTGGAAAATAGTTAATGCTAAACCTCTCGATTCTTGGTTTGAGGCATGCAAAGACAATCCTTCGAAATTATATGTATGTGCTCACACGATTTCTTTTATACGAAAATTTGTAAAAGGTGAGGAGAAAGATGAGGATTTGTTTGATCTTGTGAAAGAAGGTTTAGGTTTTCTTTCGAAAGAAGATCTTTCGTATAAAGAGGTCGGTACCTTTCAATGTCTTATGATGTTTAGGATTTTGAAACAGCTCGGTTATATTGGAGATGAAAAAACGCTTGAATATATTCTCAAAGAGAAAGGTTGGAGACATGATGTTATGAACTTTGTCGCTACGCATCGCACCAAAATGCTTTCCTTAATCAACAAAGCCCTTAAAGAAAGTCATCTGTAGTTTGCTATACTTATCTCTATGGAGAATCCTAAAAAAGGAAAAATTGAAAGCTTAAACGAAGCTCTTTATAAACGAGGAGCTCCTTCTGTTATTGAACAGAAATATGAACCTCTAACTTCATCTTTAAAAGAAGATGTAAATCAGAACTGGAATAATGATGAGCACTTACAAGAGCTTATTGGACAAGCACCTAAAAAGAAACGTTCCTTTTTAAAAACATTTTTTATTGTTGCTCTTATATTTTTCACTATTTCATTAACAGTTTCTCTTGTTGCAATCTTTGGTAATTTTAATAATATCTCTTCAAAAAATGTTGATATTTCTGTTCTCGGTCCCGTATCAATAAGTGGTGGGGAACAATTGAGTCTTGAGATTATTATAGAAAATAAAAATAATACTGCGCTTGAAACAGTAGATCTTCTCATTGAGTATCCATCAGGTACACGTGTCCCTATTAATGTACAAACAGAATTGCTTCGCCACAGAGAATCTCTTGGTCGGATTGAACAAGGAGACAATATTCGTCGAACAGTTTCATCTGTTTTGTTTGGAGAAAAAGATTCAATAAAAAATATACTTATTTCTGTAGAATATCGCGTCAAGGGTTCTAATGCTGTATTCTCTAAGGAGAAAGTCTATGAGGTTGCTCTCACTTCGTCGCCGATTACATTAACAGCAAGTTATCCTCGCGAAATTAGTTCAAATAAAGAATTTGAAATTACTCTTGAGGCAACATCTAACGCTACGAGTCTTATTAAAGGAGCTCTTGTTCGAGCTGAATATCCATTTGGTTTTGCACTGATAAAATCAACCCCAAAAACTGTTTCAAATGACAACGTTTGGAGTCTTGGTGATTTAAAACCAGGTGAAAGAAGGGTAATAAAAATACAAGGAAAAGTAGAGGCTCAAGATGAAGAAGAGAGGACTTTTCGTTTCTCAGCTGGTGTTGCAAAAGAAAACGACGATAGAGTTTTAGGTGTTGAGTTTGTGAATTTACTTGAAACACTTGCGATTAAGCGTTCTGGAATTGGACTTGATCTTGTACTTGGTGGAAGCGCAGCTTCTTCTGTTGTTTCAACTGCTGGAGGAAAGGTGAGTGGTTCTGTGAAATGGGTTAATAATCTCAGTGTTCCAGTTATTAATGCAAAAATCGAAGTTAAGTTTGCTGGAGGGTCATTTGATAGATCATCAGTAAATGTATCTAATAATGGTTTTTTCCGTTCAGTTGATAACACTATTGTGTGGGACAGGAATTCAAATTCTAATTTAGCTGACATTGCTCCAGGAGCGCGTGGTGAATTAGGTTTTTCTTTCGCTTCTCTTTCAAACAGTGGGGGATTACCTCTTTCAAACCAAAACATAACTGTTGAGGTTGTGGGTACGGGCTCTCAGGTTTCAGGAGGTTCTGTTCCAAGTAGTATTTCCTCATCTCTTACAAAGACGGTTAATATCGCCTCAGATATTGGGCTCAATACTCGTATTGTCTATTCACTCGGAGCTTTTATAAATAACGGTCCTGTTCCTCCAAAGGTTGAAAAAGAAACAACATACACAATTATTTGGAGTGCTACAAATTCTTCAAATGATGTGCGAGATACTGTAATGAAAGCAACACTACCTTCGTATGTATCATGGCTCGGAGCTTTTGTGCCAGCTCAAGAAGAAATGACATTTGATCCTATTACTAGAACGGTGACTTGGAAAATTGGGGACCTAAGAGCAGGTACCGGTTTTGCTTCGCCAGTTCGGGAAGTTTCATTTCAAGTTTCTTTATTTCCAAGTTTAAGTCAGGTTGGAGAAAGTCCTACTGTTGTGAATCAAACTACTATTTCTGGAAGAGATACATTTACAAGTGCTTTTCTTGAGCAGTCGAGAGAATCTCTCACGACTCGTTTAGGGACTGATCCGACATTTAAAAATGGAGATGATAAGGTTACTCCATAAAAAGGACTTCAGGATGTTTTTATGGTAGGATTTTTGCGTATGGCAAAGAATAATGAATTAATGGAATCTATAATTTCTCTCGCAAAAAGGCGAGGTTTTATCTATCAAGGTTCAGATATTTATGGTGGCCTTGCGGGAACATGGGATTATGGACACCTTGGTTTGCTTCTCAAAAATAATATAAAAAATCTTTGGCAAAAACGATTTATTCAAAGTCGTGATGATATGTATGGAATTGATACTGCGCTCCTTATGAATCCAAAAGTTTGGATGGCAAGTGGTCATGTGGGCGGATTTGCTGATCCACTTGTTGAGGATACAAAAACAAAAAAGCGTTTTCGTGCAGATCATTTACTTGAAGAGGCAGGTGTTAATGTCTCAGGCATGACTCTTGCCGACATGAATGGAAAAATAAAAGAACTGAAACTCAAGAGTCCTGACGGAAATACCATAAGTGAAGCACGTCAGTTTAATATGATGTTTAAAACTCATATTGGCGCAACCGAAGACGAAGCGTCTGTTTCGTATCTTCGACCAGAAACAGCTCAGGGAATGTTTGTTAATTTTAAAAATACTCTCGACTCATATCATCCAAAACTTCCTTTCGGTATTGCACAGATTGGTAAGGCTTTTAGAAATGAGATCGCTCCACGTGATTTTATTTTTCGTACTCGAGAATTTGAGCAAATGGAAATAGAATATTTTGTTCATGAGAAAGATTGGGAAACTCAATTTGAATATTGGAGAGGTGAGATGTGGGGATGGATGGAATCTATCGGCCTTACTAAAGAGAAAATTCATGAGCTTGAAGTAGCTCCCGAAGACAGGGCTCATTATTCAAAACGCACAATCGATTTTGAATTTGATTTTCCATTTGGTAAAAAAGAACTCTATGGTCTTGCATACCGTACGGATTTCGATTTGAAAAATCACATGGAAGCAAGTGGGCAAGATCTTCGATATCTCGACGAGGAGACAAAAGAGAGGTTTGTCCCACACGTTATCGAGCCAACATTTGGTGTCGATAGAACACTGCTTGCTGTACTTGCAAGTGCGTACACTGAGGATGAAATGAATAAAGAGAAGCGCTCTTATCTAAAATTATCTCCAGCACTTGCTCCTTATAAAATTGCAGTCTTTCCACTTCTTAAAAACAAACCAGAACTTGTAAAGCGTGCATATCATATTTATTCTGAACTTAAGAAAAAATATGGGTATGTGATGTTCGATGAGGGTGGCAATATTGGTAAGAGGTATCGTAAGCAAGATGAAATCGGAACACCTTTCTGTGTGACGATCGATTTCGATACACTTGAAGATGGGACAGTAACAGTTCGCGATAGAGATACAGGCGGGCAGAAGCGAATTAAGGAAGAAGAAATTTTTTCGATTCTTGATAACTAATTTAGATAGCGTATGAATTTTAAAAAAACAGTTTTAAAAAACGGTTTACGAGTTATAACTATTCCTACAAAAGACGCTCCGGCGGTCACAGTTTTGGTAATGGTTGAAGCTGGATCAAAATATGAGACAAAAGATATAAATGGTCTTTCTCATTTTCTTGAACATATGTGTTTCAAGGGTACAGAAAAGCGTGTAGGTGCAGGTGCTATAAGTCATGAGTTAGACAGTATGGGAGCTCAGTACAATGCGTTTACCGGACAAGAGTTTACCGGTTACTATGCCAAAGTTCACCCAGGGCATTTTAATAAAGCCCTCGATATTATTGCTGATATGTATCTTCATCCGACATTACCTCAGTCTGAAATAGATAAAGAAAGAGGAGTTATTGTTGAAGAAATAAATATGTATGAAGATTTGCCTCAACGTCATGTGCAAGAGGTATTTATGGAGCTTTTGTATGGAAATACTCCTGCTGGTTGGGGTATAGCCGGACCTAAGGAAAATGTACTTTCTCTTAATAGAGAGCATTTCGCAGCTTATAGAGATAAGCATTACATAGCATTATCAACTTTAGTTGTGGTGTCTGGTAATTTTAATGAACAAGAAGCGCTGAAGGAGATTGAAAAAGTATTTGAGGGTATTGCTGAAAAAGAGAACCCAGGTAAAGAAGCTGTTTCAGAATCTCAAGACAAACCTGAGATTATTCTTAAAACAAAGCCGACCGATCAAGTACATGCGGTTTTAGGTGTTCGTACTTTTGATATTCACGATAAGAGAAATGCAGCCCTTCAGGTTCTTCAAGGGGTACTCGGTGCTGGTATGAGTTCACGGCTTTTTAAAAAACTTCGAGATGAAATGGGAGTATGTTATTACGTTAAAACAGGAGTTGATGAATTCACTGATCATGGAGTTCTTGCTGTTGCAACAGGAGTTGATATTAAGCGGGCACCTCAAGCGCTCGAAGCTGTTTGCGTTGAGCTTAAAAGACTCAAGGATGAACTCGTATCGCCTGAAGAACTTATAAAGGTAAAAGACTGTCTTATTGGTAATTTGTATTTAAGTCTTGAGACTTCTGATTCACTCGCAGAATTTTATGCAGTACAAGAAATCTTAAAAGGCTCATCACTTACTCCAAAAGAGATAGAAGCAAAAATTCGTGCTATTACAGCAGAAGATGTTCAAAGTGTTGCTCGTGATGTTATTCAAGACAAGAACTTAAATCTAGCAATTGTAAGTAGTTTGACTGACAAAGCTCCGTTTGAAAAAATACTTCACGTCTAGTTTTGTTATTGCATTCGTGCGGTGTATCATGGAGGTATGCAAAAGCAAGACCTTGTCTATCATATAAGTGCTGGAAGTGTCGCTAAGGCTATCTTAGTAGGACTTCTTTTCTTTACTTTATTTCTTCTAAGGGACTTACTGCTTGTTGTGCTTGCTGCTGTGGTTATTGCTTCAGCGATTGATCCTATAACTCGTTGGTTCATTCACTTTAGAATAGGACGACTTCCAGCTGTGGTATTTATCTATGTGGGACTTATTTCACTACTTGTCGGTACGTTTTATTTTTTGATCTTACCACTTCTTGGTGAGACAACTTCACTTTTAAATAATTTACCGCAATATTTAGATACATATGCTCCTGTTGCTCAGACTCAAACATCTGTTTTACTTTCTCCAGCAAATTCATTTATTGATTTCTCAAAAACACTTCCTTTTAAGGATATTGCGCGAGAAATAAATCAGACTTTCCTTAATTTTTCAGGTGGATTTTGGAATGCTGCAAGTTTTGCTTTTGGAGGGTTACTTAGTTTTATTTTAATTTTTGTACTTTCTTTTTATTTGGCGGTACAAGATCATGGTATTGCAAATTTTCTTTCAACCATTACTCCACTTAGACATCGTGGTTATATCTTAAATCTCTGGAAGAGATCAGAGGAAAAAATAGGTCTCTGGATGCAAGGGCAGTTACTTCTTGTGGTAATTGTTGCAGTCTTGGTCTATTTAGGACTCACACTTATTGGTGTTGAGCACGCACTTCCACTCGCAGTTCTCGCTGGCCTTTTTGAAATTATCCCTGTGTTCGGTCCTATTCTTGCTGCTGTACCTGCTGTTGCTTTGGGTTTGGTTGACGGCGGAGCCTCTATGGCACTTCTTGTTGCTGGTCTTTATATTATTATTCAACAATTTGAAAATCACCTTATTTATCCTCTGGTGGTAAAGAAGGTTATCGGTGTGCCACCAGTTGTGGTGATTTTGGCGCTCTTTGCCGGAGGAACACTTGCTGGTTTCTTGGGAATGCTTCTTTCTGTTCCAATCGCAGCGGTGCTTATGGAAATACTTAGTCAATATCAAAAGGAAAACGTGGCTGAAAAACTTGCACAGCCCCAGCCGATGTCAGTTAAATAAGACTTTCATATTCTTCTTTTTTCTACTACACTCTTCGTATGTCTTCAAAGAATTTCTACATAACTACAACACTGCCGTATGTAAATGCCGAACCACATCTTGGTCATGCATTGGAATTTGTACGTGCAGATACTGTGGCGCGTTATAAAAAGCTTCAGGGGTATGAGGTATTTTTTAATACGGGCACAGATGAGCATGGATCAAAAATACAAGAAAGGGCGATTGAACAGGGTGTTGATCCCCAGGTATATGTAGATGAGTACGTAGTTAAATTTAAAGATCTCAAAGAAGTTCTTGGACTAAGTTCTGATCTTCATTTTATACGAACCACAGATGCACATCATGTAAAAGCGGCGCAAGAATTTTGGAAACAAGTTGGAAAAAGGTTATATATATAAAAAACAATACAAGGTTAAGTATTGTGTTGGGTGTGAACTTGAAAAAACAGATTCAGAGTTGGTTGATGGGAAGTGCGTAGACCACTCTAATCGTGAACTTAAACTTATTGATGAAGAAAATTATTTCTTCAAATTTTCTGAATTTCAAAAACCACTTTTAAAGCTGTACGAAAAAAAATCAAACTTTGTTATTCCAAATTCTCGTTTTAATGAGATAAAAGCTTTTGTCGAAAGGGGACTTCAAGATTTTAGTATTTCACGTCTCAAGAGTAAGATGTCGTGGGGTGTGCCTGTGCCAGATGACGAGGAACATGTTATGTACGTGTGGTTTGACGCGCTTGTAAACTACATTTCAACCCTTGGTTGGCCCGAAAACAAAGATTTGTTCAATAAGTTTTGGGTTGAAGGAGAAACTGTGCAATATGCTGGCAAAGATAATCTTCGTCAGCAATCTGCTATGTGGCAAGCTATGCTTTTGGCAGTTGGTATTAAACCAACTGATCATGTTGTGATTGATGGATTTGTCACAGGTGAGGGTGGAGTAAAAATGAGTAAGTCACTGGGTAATGTTGTAAGGCCTCATGATCTTGTAAAAGAGTACGGAACTGATGCACTCCGTTATTATTGTCTCCGAGAGCTCTCTCCATTTGAAGACAGTCCTTTTTCAATCGAGCTTTTTAAAAGTGCATATAATGCAAATCTTGCAAATGGTATCGGAAACCTCACGTCACGCATTATGAAAATGGCAGAGACTAATCTTGAAAGTCCAGTAGAAATTTCAAGTATAGACTTTCCAAAAGAATACGTGGATGCGTTCGAAAATTTTGATATTCAAAAAGTTGCACACGTTGTGTGGAATAAAATATCTTTACTCGATCAAAAAATCCAAGAAACACAGCCATTCAAACTGGTGAAGACTGAAAAAGAAAAGGGAATTCAAATCATAACTGAACTTGTGCAAGGTCTTGCAGAGGTTGCGCAACTTCTTGAGCCACTCCTCCCTGAAACTGCTCAAAAAATAAAACAAGCTATCAAGGCAAACAAACCACCAGCAACACCCCTCTTTGCTCGAAAGGACTAATATGAAGTCATGTAAGTTTTTGTTTTGACTAAAGTATATTTTTGTGATATTAAACATCTGGAAACTTTTACAGAAAAAGGAGGTTTGTATGGATGAAACTAGAAAAGGTTATGACTCTCTCATGAAGCGCATAAGTAAAACGCCACTTCGTCCACGGTATCGTGCAGTACACATGTCTCATGACGGTTGTTGGGCTGGGAGTGGTACGTTGATTCTCGGTCCTGATCAAAAGACGCATTCGGTTGTTATTACTGCGGGACATGTATTTTCGAAGAGTAAACCTGCAAGACACATTGGTTACAGGATGCTTCAGCTCCCAGAAGAAAAAGATTATCCTATAACCAGTGCTTCAGGTGGAATCTTGGGTGGAAATAGAAATGAGATTGATGTTGCTGTGTGTATTCCAGGCACATATCGGAAGATTGAAGGATTCTCCGACTGTGTCGCTGGGTCTTGGAGTGCTCTGGGCAGGCAGTTTGTTGCCAATAAAAAAGTTTACCCAGACGCTATCTCGTTGTTGACTGGCGAGATCATTAAGGTGATTGGCTCCATTCACGAAACTGATAGAGAGGATTATTTTGTGCTTTTGTACCACTCATATCCTGGTGAGAGCGGTACAGGTTTCCTGAAAGGGGAAGATGAGTTATATGTTCTTGCTGCAGGTATTGATGTGAATAAAGAATTAAGGAGTGTTCTCGATATCCCTTCGAAGTTTTGGCGAGTAACGGTCGCCTCAGCTATTAAAATTGGTTAATTATTTAAGCCGTATGGTTCGCCCAGCGGTTTTTTCTTGCCTAAAACCTAAAAGCTTCTCTAATATCTTTTTATATATATCAACAATAATTTTTTTATCATTGTTCTGTGTAAAATATTCAAAGCCCGGTTTTGAGTTGAGCTCCAAAAGGTAGAGTTTGTTGTCTGTGCCACGAACGATATCAAATCCGCTCCAGCGAAGGGGAATAGTTTTAAAAATAGGCGCAATAAATTTCTGAAGTTCTTGTAACGTTTTTCTATCTTTTACAATGAGCGCTTTCCATTTCTCTAAATTTTTTTCATAAGCGATTTCTATTTTTCTATCAAGAACGATAACGCGATACTCAGTCTTGGACGGAATATATGTTTGAGCGAGTGCAACATAGTCATAATCTTTATTCTTCTGATCAAAGACAGTAGTGATTGCTTTCTGTATTTCTTCTTGCGTATCAGCGCGGAATACATGGACACTGCGAGCACCTTTGTTTCGCTTTATCATAATCGGCAGCGCAAATGACTTAAGTATGTCTTCTACAGTTTCTTTGTGTGAATTGAAGGTTTTGTAGAGTCCATACTCGTCATGTGCAGGATCGAAATAAGCACGGGTTTCTGGCATTCGAACAATATCTTTGAGTGCGTTATATGCAAACTCCTTATCTTTTATAAGAACAGCAACACTCTCGTCATTTAAAGGATTTGAGGCGTTTATGAAAAAAGAAAAGGGTTCTGTGCCAACCGCTACGCAGTTTTGGTTTTTGTCGAGAAAAGAATAGGAAATGTTCAATTCTTTACATGCTGTAACGAGGCACTCTATGTTCGAAATCATATATTATTTGGTAGTGTATACTAACGTAAACGTAATGACCAATAATAAGTATCAGATTCCAAAAGCAGTTCTTGTTTTGACATTTCCTGCCCGCCACTGGCTTGAGCTGTGGGCGATTGCAGGCGGGGAAATTGGTTATTTGAACCCGCCTACCGGCGAGGCAGGATTAAAAATGTATGAATAAATTTTTTGATATTCACGCGCATCTCAACTTTTCAGCTTATGATGCTGATAGAGAAGAGGTAATACAAAGAACACAAGAAAATAGTGTTGCTGTTATTAATGTTGGAACACAACAAGATACTTCTAAGAAAGCTGTTGAAATTGCTGAAAAATACGAGAACATGTATGCAATTGTTGGATTGCACCCAGTTCATACTGGTAAGTCATACCATGATGAGGCGGAGCTCGGGGAAGGTGGTAAGGCATTTACTTCTCGTGGAGAAGAGTTTGATTTTGAATACTATAAAGAACTCGCAAAACACCCTAAGGTTGTAGCAATAGGTGAGTGTGGACTGGACTACTTTCACCTCGAAGATGAGAGTTTAGAAAAACAAACAGCTATTTTTTTGGAGCATATTAAGCTTGCAAACGAACTTGGTAAGCCTCTAATGCTTCATGTGAGGTCTTCGAAAGAAAGATCTGCCTATAAGGATGCATGTAAGATTTTGAAAGAGCATGCAAGGGTTCCATTTAACTTTCACTTTTTTGCCGGATCTATAGAGGAGGCTCAAATAATATTAGACATAGGAGGTAATTTTTCTTTTACAGGTGTTATTACTTTTGCTAAGCAATACGAAGAATTAGTAAAGTGTATTCCACTTGATCGAATAATGTCAGAGACAGATTGTCCATATGTAACACCTGTACCTTTTAGAGGGAAGCGTAACGAACCTTTGTATGTAATTGAGGTTGTAAAAAAAATAGCTGAAATCAAAGGTCTTTCACTTGAAGAGACCGCTTTACAGTTGATTAAAAACACTCAAAACTTCTTTAAGTTGTAACTAAAAGCTCTCTAGTTGCATGGATAAAGGCTCTATGGTAGTGTTTAAAGCCAATATGGATAAAAAAGTAGAACAAGATGATGTAGAAGATTCTATTGAAGAAGGCTCTGAAGAGGGCGCTTCTCGCGTATATGAACTAGGTTTTCATATTGTTTCTTCGGTGCTCGCTGAAGAGATTCCTCGTGAATTTGGTAATGTGAAATCTATGCTTGAAAAGCATGGAGCTATTTTTATTTCAGAAGAAATGCCAGCACTTCTTCCTCTTGCATACCCAATGTTTAAGGTTTTTGGTACTAAAAAAGAAAAGTTCGTTGAGGCTTATTTTGGTTGGATTAAGTTTGATGCAACGGTTGACGCTATAGTAGAAATCAAAAAGGAGGTTGAAGCATATGAAAATGTTCTCCGTTTTATTATCATGAAAACAGTTCGTGAAAACACAATGATTCAACCAAAGCTTGCAAGTAAGAAGCCAGAATCAGATAAAAAAACTGAAACAACTACAGATTCTGAAGATGTAGTTGAAGAGTCAACAGAAACTATTGATGAAAGTATTGATAAGCTTGTGATAGAATAAAAAGATGTATTTAAATAAAGCTATTGTTATAGGAAATCTTACTCGAGACCCAGAGACAAAGGCTTTACCTTCAGGAATTAAGGTTTCAAGCTTTTCTCTCGCTACAAACAGGGTTTGGAAGGATAAAAATGGTGTTAAGCAAGAAAGTGCTGACTACCATAATATTGTTGTTTTTGGTAAACAAGCAGAGATAGTTTCCCAGTATTTAAAGAAGGGAAGTTCGGTCCTTGTAGAGGGCAGAATGCAAACAAGGAGTTGGGATGGTGCGGATGGTAAGAAAAACTACCGTACAGAGATTGTTGCTGACAGGATTCAGTTTGGTCCTCGAAAGGAAGGAGGAGTACCGAGTTCAGCTCCTGCTGACAAAAAGGGAAGCGTTGCTCCAGAGCCTCAGGATGCTCCGGTAGACTACCCAGAAGAAGAAATCAATCCCGACGATATACCTTTCTAAGTCTTCTCTTCGCGGATTTCTTTGTTGCTAGACGAAATTTTTTTCTGCGCAGTAGATTTACTACAGCTTAGTCAAAAATTTCACCCGCGCCTCGAACTCCATCGAAGATAAAACCTAGAAAACTAATGGTATTGCAAAAAAGAAAGTGATTTGATATACATAGAGAACCAAAAAAATGATTAAGAAACAATGTTACTTCACCCAGAATGGGATCAAGCATATAGACTACAAAGACACAGAAATCCTGAAGAAGTTTTTGAATCCTCATGCTCGTATTATGTCTCGAAAGCGAACAGGCGTATGTTCTAAGAACCAACGAAAGCTTGCTGAGGCTATAAAGCGTTCTCGCTTTATGGGACTTCTACCATTCGTGTCCCGTTAATTTTTGACTTTGGGACGTTTCTAGATAAACAAAAAAACACCCGAAAGGGTGTTTTTTTTGTGGCTAGCTTTAAAGGTATAAGAATGTTTACAACGCTCTAACAAAAAAGGTAGTCTGAATTTAGATCAACTACCTTTTTAGGAGATTACTATGTTTAGTAAACAGCCCTATCTTCACTCTCTAGTTGATAGAATGATGGAGGAGATCAGCAGGGAATTTTTATGTGACGCTTTGTGTTTGTGGATATGTAAAAATGATAAAGAGTCACTGCAGATAAAGAGGTTGGCAGTTGAAAGGCTAGAAGAAAGAGGTCTGAAGAAGGTTCAGCTTCAGAGTTATCTTTGTTTTGTATCAAAGGTCATTTTGAACACCAAAATGACTTTTTTCATATCTCAAAAATCCCGCTATTAAAACCTTGCGGAGAACTTTCGGGCTGGTGCCCAGTATTTAATTTTTTGTAAAAAATTAAATACTGGGCGAGAAAGTTTGAGCAGAAAAAAACCGGCGCCGGCCGGTTTTATCGTGTTTTATGGAGGGATTTTAAAAACTTTGCTAGAACATATTTATTTTTCTAAAAGCTAGTAGCCAACACCTAAAAGCTTTTTAAGAAACCCTATCAGTATATTCTCCAGTTTCAGTATTAACTCGTACAATATCTCCTTCTTTAACAAAAAGTGGAGCGTTTACAGTTGTACCTGTTTCAAGGGTAATAACCTTGTTTCCACCTTGAGCAGTGTTACCTCTAACTGCTGGAGGGGCTTCAGTTACCTTCAGGTCAACCTTGATAGGAAGTTTGACCCCGATGACTTGATCATCGAATACAAGGGCCTCAACGAGTGAATTTACCTTAAGGAAACGCATAGCAGAGCCTAGGACAGCTTCACTAAGTTGGAACCTCTTACTCGGATCACTCTCTTCACAAAACCATATTTCTCCACGGTTTGAGTAGAGATATCTGATATTTCTTTTAGTAATATCAGCCTCTTTTGCTTTGTCAGATGAGCGAAAGGTAAAATCTGCAAGTTTCCCTGTGATTAAGTTCTTAGCCTTTACTTGGTTTGTTGGTTTTCTTTGCTGAGTTCTTGCAACGTGAGAGCTCAAAATTTCGTATGGCTGTCCATCTAAAACAACATATTTTCGTTCTGTGATTTCACTGTATTCGAGCACGATAATTTTCTTAATGAATAAAATGAATTTAGAAAATTACTGTCCCGTTAGAAATAGTCCATATATGGGCGTTATTTCTAATCGGGATGTGAGGGTCATTCTAATCAAAAAAAAGGGGAAAGTCTACAAGCTGATTTCATCAACTTACTTAACCTAAAAGCTTCCAGCTAACAGCTCGAAGCTCGTTTACTGTTCCTTTAATTTCACCTTAACTTCTTTGAGAATCTGGTCAGTTATTTTAGGGTTCTCTTTCAGGAATTGGCGACTAGCGTCGTAGCCTCGACCAAGTTTTATTTCGCCATACGCATATGAAGAACCTGATTTCTGAAGCACTTCAAATTTTTCACCAAGAGCCATTATCTCTCCTTCACGAGAAATTCCTTCGTTATACATAAGATCAAACTCTGTTTGTTTGAATGGGGCGGCAACTTTATTTTTTACAACCTTCACTCGTACACGTCCTCCCATTACCTCATCACCCTTTTTTATCTGAGCAATACGACGAATATCAAGACGGACTGAAGTATAGAACTTAAGGGCTTTTCCACCTGGAGTTGTTTCTGGATTACCAAACATAACACCGATTTGCATACGAATTTGGTTTATGAAAATAACAATTGTTTTTGATTTTGCAACAATAGCAGTGAGCTTGCGGAGTGCTTGTGACATAAGGCGAGCTTGCTTACCAACGTGGTGTGCTCCCATGTCACCCTCAATTTCATCTCGTGGAGTAAGAGCTGCAACAGAGTCGATAACGATAACATCGAGCTTTCCTGAACGAACAAGGCTCTCAACAATCTCAAGTCCTTGTTCACCAGACTCTGGTTGTGAAATAAGAAGTTCATCTATTTTGACACCAATTTTTCTTGCATACTCCGGATCCATAGCATGTTCAGCATCGATATATGCACAAATGCCATTTAATTTTTGAGCCTCTGCAACTATGTGAAGGGCGAGGGTAGTTTTACCAGATGATTCTGGACCAAATATCTCTATGATGCGTCCTCGTGGCATTCCACCAACACCGAGAGCGATATCAAGTCCGATAGAACCTGTAGAGATGGCATTAACATCAACCCTTGGTTTCTCACCAAGCTTCATAATGGCATCGTCACCAAACTTTGTTTTTATTTCTCTCAGCGTTTCTTCAATGCGACTTTCTGCGGGCTTATTTTCTTTTTCACCATCCTCTGTCTTTGCTGTTTTTTTTACCATATATGTTTCTTATTTTTTAGTAAGTGTCTGAGCGTCTTTGTCTGATCCCTTCAGGAATAAGTTTATTGTATTTTGAGTTTTTCTGCCAAATTTATCTTGAGCCTCGACTGTTATGGCATTAATTCCTTGTGCTAATAATATTTTTTCTTTAAATATTCCTTGTTCGTTTACAAAAATCTGACGACCATCAAGAGTGATGTAAGAAATATTTTTTGCTTCGCCTTGTATGTCGAGAATTGAGCTTGAGACTGAAGAGCCATCTTCTGGGTTCCAGATTGACACAAGAGGTCCTTGAAGTAGAAAGCGTGACTGATAGAAACCATAAAGGCCAATACAAGTTATTGTGAGAATGAGGGTGGTTATCTTGAGTGTCCTTTTAATATCGTGTCTCATGTCTTTTTATTATATCAGACAATTTTAGTGTCTTCATATTCTGATGTGTTCATATCTTCATCTGTCTCGCTATCTACATCTGCAGTATCATTCTTAACAAGAACTTCTCGAGCACGTGCGCCATCAGCTGGTCCTATAACACCTCTTTCTTCAAGAATATCCATAAGACGTGCTGCTCGAGCATATCCAATACGTAGTTTTCTTTGTATATAGGACGTCGATGCTTTACCTGCTTCCATAACTATATTTTTAGCATCCTCATAAAGGTCATCTTCATCCGCCATTGAGTCGATTGTCGCCTCGAACATATTATTTTTAGCTGTTGCTCCGGCGAGATCGATATCGTTTGGAATTTCGTCTTGGTAGGCCTCGGCAAGGAATTTAACTACCTTCTTAACTTCATTTTCAGAAATAAAAGCAGATTGGATACGTTTTGGTTGAGACATTTCTCCTGACATGTAGAGCATGTCTCCGGCACCGAGAAGTTTTTCTGCACCCGCCATATCAAGAATTGTTCGCGAATCAATTTGGGAAGCAACCTGAAGTGCAATACGAGAAGGGATGTTTGCTTTAATAAGTCCGGTAATAACATTTACAGAAGGACGTTGAGTTGAAAGCATAAGGTGTATTCCAACAGCCCGACTCATTTGAGCTAAGCGAACAATAGAAGCTTCAAGTTCTCGAGGATACGTCTGCATAATATCAGCAAGTTCGTCGATAATGACCACAATATAAGGCATTGGCTCAGGAACTTCTTCCTCTGGGTTTTCTTTATTTTTAATTTTAGCGAGAGCTGGTCCAACTATATTTTCATGGTATGACTGAATATCACGTACTGATTCACCCTCTAACGTATCGTAGCGTCTATCCATTTCTTTTGCCGCCCACTTCAAAGCAAGGATGGCTTTTTTTGCATCAGTAATAACTGGAGTAAGAAGGTGTGGGATTTTATTGTAGAGGGTTAATTCAACGCGCTTAGGATCAATCATGATGAATTTGAGTTGTTCAGGGGAGTTTCTATAGAGGAGTGATGTGATAAGTGCATGAATTGTCACTGATTTGCCTGATCCTGTTGCTCCAGCAATAAGAAGGTGTGGCATTTTTACAATATTTACTATGTTTGATTCTCCAGAAATGCCTTTACCCAAAGCAACCAAAAGAGGTTTGTCAGATTTTTGAAATTCACTACCAGAGAGAAGCGTGCCCAATCCAACAGTTGTTTTAGTACTGTTTGGCATTTCTATACCAACAAGAGATTTTCCTGGAATTGGTGCTTCGATACGAAGTGGGTGAGCAGCGAGGGCAAGTGAAAGGTCGTTTTGAAGACCGACAATTCGAGAAAGCTTCACACCTTCAGCAGGTTTAAGGGCGTACCTTGTCACTGAAGGTCCAATTGAAACTTCATCCATTTCTACTGTTATGCCGAAGTTCTGAAGAGTTCTCTGGATAATGTTCGCATTTGCTTTGATGTCACCGACAATAGGTTTGCCTTTGTCTCTTTCAAGGAGTGAGAGGGGAGGAGCTATGTATTCTTTGAACATTCCAAAGCTATTGTTCTTTACTGTGAAGTCACCCACGGGTTCTTCAATAGGTTTTTTTATTTTAGGTTGAGCAGAAACAACACTTGCTGGAATTATTTTTTCTTGAGTTTTTTCTTTTATATTCTCTTCATCAGTCCCATCCTCTTCTTCAAGATCTTCGTCAGTTATTTCTTTTTTCCAGAACATGAGTTTTTGAGGGTTGAGACTCACATCAAACATAAGCAGGAGGGCGATTATAACAAAAGCACCTAAAATCATAATGCTGGTATAGACGTCAAAAAGTCTTAGGAAAGGTGAGGCAATCAAGTCTCCAATTTTACCCCCTTTAGAAAGAGAAATACTTATGATCCCTAGTCCAGATATGAATAAAACAAGACCACTAATTGCTTGTATTTTTGCAATATGTTTTTTAAGAGAAATAAGAAAAGAGGTACCAAGAGCTATGAGTACGAGAGGTAAAAGAAAGAAACCTATTCCAAAGATATAAGAAAGACCTCCATAAGTTTTTTCTCCTGCAATTCCAGCTTTGCTAAAAGCAGCGAGCACAAGAAAGATGGCACAGACAAAACAGAATATAGCAATAATAGACTGAAGGGTTTCTGTACGAAAATTTCTAAATGAGCTTTGTTTTTCTTTCTTTTTTCTTCCCATATTAAAAATAAAATTTATAGGTATATCATATCATGCTCACATTGGGTTTTTGTGAGAAAACGAAGGAGTTTTAAGTAAATGTAGGTTACCTGAGGATTGTCCTTGTCTATATTAGATATGGCATTAGAAAAAGTGCACCAATAGGACATATTGATATTTTCCGCTGTCCGATATATAATGGACACATAAAACTATAAAAGACAATAGTAGGCATGTAATGTCTTTGATAGTAATAACTCAAAATGGATATCAAAAAAGACATTCGTGATATAAGCAAAAAGCCTGAAATTGAGGCTTTTATTGGGGACAATATGAATTCTGTCTTTTTATTCAAAAAGACAGAAAAGGTTGTTGGGGTCCTTTATTTATTTACAAAATTTCTACCAGAGTCAGATCCTCTTTTTGGAGAGATTAAAAGACAGGGTTTGAGTCTCTTGTCCTTAGTTAGTGAAACTACTTCAAATAATTCGAGCTGGACTTTTGAGGCTCGTCAAAAATTAAAGGTGCTTATTTTAAATCTTATCTCAATGCTCGGTGTTGCGCGTCTTGCGGGTTTTCTATCTGAAATGAACTACAGTGTGATTGTTCCTGAGCTTACTTCTTTACTTGATGTTGCAAATAAAGAGCAGTCTTTTGGTCTGTCGGTTTCTCGCGAGGTTTTTAATGTTGAATCAGGTACTCAGGTACAGCAACTAAAAGATCAAAAACTTATTATTCAAAAAACTGGAGTTTTTAATAAAGGACACTCTAGTAAAATGTCCTTTAAGAATAAAACAAAAGACAGCTCTCCTGATACTGAGGAAGTGCAGTTTAAAAGACAGGATAGGCGCGGTTTAATACTGGATGTCTTTAATAAAAGTAAGGGATTACTAAGTGTTAAGGATATAGCCTTTTCTATAAAGGATTGCAGTGAAAAGACTCTCCAAAGAGAACTCCTTGCTCTTGTTGATTTGGGTATTTTAAAGAAGGAGGGAGAAAGGCGTTGGAGTAAGTACATACTCGCGTAGCAGGATCCTTAAAGGACAAAATGATTGAATCTTGAGATAGTCCATCTATGAGATTCTCGGCGGTGTTTTTAGTGAAATGTTACCCTCTATATATAAATTGACTTTTAGGTCTAAATTTTATAATATATTCTTCATAGCTCCTGTTGTGTTTTTGTCTCGTAAATGAGCCAAAAATTGCGACACGCAAGGGGTTATCCACACACTACGTTTTGAAGTGTCTTTTCCGAACATTTATAATGAATCTTATGTAAGTAACGCTGGTCACCTAATTTGGGTGGTCGCGTTGTTTGCATAAAATCTGTTTTGAATGTGAAAGAATAAGCTCGGTGGTACGTCTGAATATGGAGAGGTCTTTGAAAATTTAATACAAAATATTCTTTACAGAAATTCCTTCTACTTTTTTACGGTTGAATTCTAGAAAGACCTTAATGCATGTCACTAATTTCTTCGCTTCGTGTCGATTGGCGTGCTTGAGCGCGGTGTGCTGGTATATCCAACATAGCGCGCTCCAGCACGTGTTTGTTTACCAAATTAATGGTGAATAAATAAAGCGGGGAGAGTAGGAAAAAATCGATACAGAACATTTTCACATTAGGTCAAAATAATAGTGTGAAAATATTCTATTACAGATACGGGAGTCACAAGGCAGTCATTTATAGTCGAATGATTGCCTGTGCGCGTCAAATATGTGTCGCTCAACAATTTTAAAAATAATTGCGACACCATACATTTGATAGCTTATTAAAAAATTATGAGTATTTATTCAAACAAATCTAAGACTGCAAAAGCGGTTTCAGGTTTTGTAGGATTTGCGATGGCTTTGAGTCTCGTGTTAGGTGGCGCAGTTGCCCCTGTACAAGCTCAGTCTGTTTCAGACCTTACAGCGCAGATCAATAGTTTGCTTTCGATGATCACAACATTGCAAGCACAACTATCATCATTACAAGGAGGAACACCTGGTTCTGTTTCAACAGGGTATGTATTTAATACAGACCTGACAATGAACAGTACTGGACAAGATGTTATGAATCTACAAAAGGTTCTTAACGGCATTGACGGAGCACAATTAGCAACAGTAGGTGCCGGTTCACCAGGGAACGAAACAAGTTTCTTTGGCGGTATCACACGAGCAGGTGTTATCAAATTCCAACAAAAATATGGAATTACACCAGCAGTTGGTTATGTAGGTCCTATCACACGAGCTAAGCTCAATTCAATGAGTACTGGCCCAGTAGGACCAATAGGACCAGGACCGACAGTTCCAGGCGTTGCAGGAACTCTTACAGTTTCAGCAGCTTCACAACCATCAGCTAGTCTTGCACCACAAAGTGCAGCTCGTATCCCTTTCACTCGCGTAACACTTACAGCGGGAGGAAGTGACGTAACAGTGAACAGTATTACTGTTGAGCGAACAGGTCTTGCACAAGATTCTGCTTTCTCAGGAGTTGTTCTCTTAGACCAAAACGGTCTTCAGATCGGAGTTGCGAAGACTCTTAACTCCAACCATCAGGTTGTTGTTGGCGAGGCTTTCGTAGTTCCAGCTGGAACATCTCGAACATATACAATCGCTGGTAACATGAATGCATCTTTGACAAACTTTGCAGGTCAAGTTGCTTCACTTACAGTTGTTGGTATCAATACAGGAGCTACAGTTGTTGGATCACTTCCAATCACAGGAGCTTTTCACACAATCAACGCTTCATTATCACTTGGTTCAGCGACACTTGCTGTATCATCATTTGATCCAAACACTTCTTCAACAAAAGAAATTGGAACAACTGGTTACAAATTTGCTGGTATCCGCGTAACATCAGGATCAGCAGAACAAGTTCGACTTCACTCAGTACGATGGAACCAAACTGGTTCAGTGTCATCAAATGACCTTGCAAACCTAAAGACTGTAGTAGACGGAACATCATACGATATGGTTGTTTCAAAAGACGGTAAGTACTACACAGCTTCATTTGGTTCAGGAATCTTGATTGATAAAGGTTTCTCTAAGGACATTCATGTTCAAGGAGATATTGTTGGTGGAAATGCTTCTGGCCGAACAGTTGTCTTTGATATAGACAAGTCTTCAGACATCTATGTTTCAGGCGAGCTGTTTGGTTACGGAATCACTCCTTCAGCTTCTTCAACTGCTACAGCAAGTGATAGTTCATCACAGTTCACAACAGGAACACCATTCTTCGATGGTTCTGTAGTAACTATCTCAGCTGGTTCAGTAACGACAATTACTAAATCAAACACCGTTGCTGCACAAAACGTTGCAGTAAACGTTCCAAATCAACCATTAGGTGGATTTGAAATCGATGTGAAAGGTGAAGCAATCTCAGTTCAAACAATTGCTATAACTGTGGCTACATCAGGAACAGGAGCAGGTCTTTTGACTAACGTTTCAATCGTTGATCAAAATGGCGCTACTGTTGCAGGTCCAGTTGATGCATCTGGCATAGGAGCAACATTAACCTTTACTGACACAATCACTTTCCCACTTGGAAAGAGTACGTACTCAGTTAAAGGTCAATTACCTTCAACATTCACAAACGGTGGAACAATTGTGCTTTCAACAACACCTTCATCTGGATGGACAACTGTCCGAGGTGAGGTTTCTGGAAACACACTTACTCTGACTCAAGGTGCGTTGTCTATGAATACAATGACAGTTAAGGCAGCTGCTTTGGCTCTTAGTGTTTCATCACAACCTTCTGCTCAGACAATTGTGTCTGGACTTAACGGATTCACATTCTCTAACATTCAGTTAGATGCTTCACAATCTGGTGAAGATGTACGATTCTCAACAATCCCTCTAAAGATCACAGCAACTGGAGATTCAACAAATCTTACAGCTTGTCAGCTCTTTGATGGAACAACTGGTCTAAACACTGGTTCAAATGTTGTTAATCCTACAAATGTACAAGGTTACGCTGCATCTGATGTTACATTTACACTTGATCAATCATTAACTATCCCTAAAGGAACAGTTAAGACTCTTGCTGTAAAATGTAATCTATCTGGATCAGCAACTTCTTCATCAACATTTAAATGGGGTCTTTCAGCTTCACCGTCAATCACAGTGACTGGAATAACTTCATCAAATGATGTGACAGAAACAGTAACAGCGAACGTTGGTCCTACAATGACTATCGCTTCAGCTGGTTCACTTACAATTACAAACTCACCTTCTACACCATCACTTTCAATTTCAGCTGCTGGTTCAACAGGTGTTACAGCTAATGTTGTTACATTCCGTTCAACAAACGAAGCTGTAAATCTTGAAAGAATTGGACTAACACTTACAAACTCAGCATCAAGTTCTGCTGCTGATCTTGTTAAGGTGTCTATCTACGATGGTGCAACAATGGTTGGTGAGGCTGTATTTACAGGTTCATCTACAAACGCAACATCTACGTTGTCTTCGTTCGACGCAGATGACAAACCAATAAATTTTGTTGAACTTCCTAAAGATCAGGACAAAGATCTTACAATTAAGGTTGACCTTGCAAACATTGGTACAAATCAATCAGGTACACAAGGTCACTTGATTGCAGTCAATGTAGACGGCAACAGCAATACACAAGGAAGTGGTCTATCATCAGGTACAAAGATAGACGCTTCTGGCTCAACGTCAGCTTCAGGAATTCGAGTATTCAAGTCATATCCGATTTTGGCTCTCGACACACTTCCTGCTAGTGGTATTGCAGACGGTCGCTTGATGAGATTTAAAGTTACTGCAAATTCAGCAGGCCCAGTTGGTCTCTTGAAATTCTCAACAACAATCTCAACAACATCAGCGAGTGTAACTAACGTAAACATCTTCGGATTTACTGATAGTTCATACTCACAGCCGGTGTCAGGTGTTACAAACTCAGGTCAGTTGATGGCTGCAAACAGATGTACATCTGGTTGTACAAGCAACCCAACTCTTGAGTTCTACGCTCAAACATCAGCGGGTGCTACAACAACGATTCAAGTTCCTGCTAGTGGTACACGATACTTCGAAGTTCGAGGTACTGTTACAGGATCTGCTACAACTTACTCAATTACAACTACACTTGACGGAGACTCAGCGTTTCCATCACTTGCAGCGTTTATGGGTAACGAAGCTACGATTGATGCAGATGCAAACGATGACTTTATTTGGTCACCAAATGCAACAACTACATCTCTTGTAAGTCATGTAGACTGGACAAACGGATTCACTATACAAGGCTTGCCTTCAAGTGGTCTTATCCAGACTCGTTCAAACTAACTCTTAGGTGAAGTCTCAACCAAATCGGTTGACACTCTAAGAAAAGTTGCAAAAACCACCCCGAAAGGGGTGGTTTTTGTTTTGTCTAAAATTTTGTACAATAGACCTTCTATGAAAAATAAAATTATACCTATATTGATTTTGGTAGTTGCTATAGGAGTTGCTTGGTACATATATAATGATCTGAGTAAAACAGCAGTTAGTGATAGTACTGAAGTTGCAACAAGTACCATAAAAAATAACCTCGGAATAGATTTTGAAGGTGAGGGAATTACCGTTGAAGAAGTTCCTATTGAAGATGTAAAACAACCTTCATTAGATAGAAAGATTGTTATTCCAAATTCTTTTCCTATAGAGACAAGAAAGGTTGTTGAATCGAATATTAAAAATATTATTGCTGAAATAAAACAAGATCCAAAACGTATTGATAAATGGATAGAATATGGTTCATACCTCAATGCTATAAATGACTATGAAGGTGCCCGAGAGATGTGGGAGTATGCACTTGCGTTTACTTCAAATGCTCCAGAGATCTATTCAAATCTTGGGTTTTTGTATGGCTATAACTTAAAAGATTCCGTTAAGGCAGAGGAGAGATTTTTACTTTCTATTGCTGTTGCACCTAAAGAAGCTCAGTATTATGTGTTAACTGCTCAGTTCTATATTGATGTTATGCAAGACAAACAAAAAGCCTTGAGTATTATAAATAAAGGTTTGGTAGAGATTCCAAAAGATGAAAATCTCTTAAAGATGAGTGCACGTTTAGAGAAATAACAAAAAAATCGCCCTTGGCCAATCCGGATGGAATTAGGTCGGGCGTTTTTTTATTTGATACCCAAGGAAACCCTACCCGCAACTCTTTGTTTTTGAGTCCATGAAGGAGTTTATGTAGACGACAGTCAGACTATCCCTGAGCGAAACTAGCTCGATCAGTGCTTTTATACCCAGAACCCTCCAATGACGGCAGTCTAACTACCGTCATTTACCATGGAGTGTCTGGAGATGAATTGTTTTCTGTCACGAAGTATCATTTATGAGGTGGAATGGTCTGGCAGTGCCCTGAAGAAGGTTCTACACAGTACTTCTCGTGCTCCATACCAAGGTCCGACCTTTACCACACACTTTACTAACAGACGACAGTCAGACTATCCCTGAGCGAAACTAGCTCGATCAGTGCTTTTATACCCAGAACCCTCCAATGACGGCAGTCTAACTACCGTCATTTACCATGGAGTGTCTGGAGATGAATTGTTTTCTGTCACGAAGTATCATTTATGAGGTGGAATGGTCTGGCAGTGCCCTGAAGAAGGTTCTACACAGTACTTCTCGTGCTCCATACCAAGGTCCGACCTTTACCACACACTTTACTAACAGACGACAGTCAGACTATCCCTGAGCGAAACTAGCTCGATCAGTGCTTTTATACCCAGAACCCTCCAATGACGGCAGTCTAACTACCGTCATTTACCATGGAGTGTCTGGAGATGAATTGTTTTCTGTCACGAAGTACTATGAGAGGGACATCGCTTGAGTGAGGCTAATCTTCGCTCAGGAATATACTGGTGCACGAAAAGGGCTGTGCACAGTCTTTTTCGTTATATACTTATAGAATGTTTAAATATCTCGATAAAACTTTTTTCAAATTCTTTTTTGGTTTTATTACTATTCTTATGGTTAGTTTTCTGATTATTTCTTTTACAATTAAAAATCAAGAAACAACCCAGCAAGCTTCTGTAAAAACATCCCAATAGTTACCATCTACAATAAAACTCTTGTGAAGATAATAAGATAATAAGATAATAAGATAATAAGATAATTAAATAATAAAATTACACCACACTCAAATTCATTTAAGGAGAGTCCTTAAAGATCCTCCTTCTCCTTAAACATAAGCCATTCTTCTAGAAAATACTCAAAGCTTTTGTTGTTAGAGAAGTATTCCGGAAATACCTCTCTATTTAGAATTTTCTTCTCAACCCTTTCTTGTTCTAGGTAATCTAAGTAGCTTGAATATTGATATTTTTTTAAAAAAATCCGTGTCTCGTTTAAATTTTTTAAACCAACTTCTTTCCATGTTGTATCAATTATTTTTATTGGATTTAGGTGTATATAAGCAAAAAGATACTTAAGATGAATATCATCTGTAACATGTTCAGACTTAAAGGGTCCTTGGAAAAGAGTTCCAGTTCTTTGGTGTTTTTTATTAAAATACATTGAGTAGCCGGTACACAATTTTTTCATGAATAAACTGGTACCATTCTCTACTTTTTCTCTTACTAGTA